>FSVW01000519.1_pt1 | contig 20040 bp, 17 predicted proteins | sample 1637551 | NCBI WGS metagenome assembly FSVW01 (sample SAMEA3914814, study PRJEB12502) | metagenome | biome: forest; material: soil | place: USA | collected 2011-09-16 | depth 0.1 m | reverse complement strand
TCCAGCGTCGCGTTGGCCTCGGCCAGCTTGCGGGTCGACTCGCTGAGCGTCTGGCGCATGCGCTCCTGCGCGTCGGCCAAGTGGCCGATCTCCGCCCATTGGCCCTGCACCTGGACCGGCCGCTCCAGATCCAGGTTGCCGATGCGTTCGCTTTCCGCTCCGAGCTGCTGCAGCGGCGTGACGAACTGGCGCGCGATGCGAGCCGCCAACAGCACGCCGGCAGCGACGGAAAGCGCTGCCAGCGCCACCAGCATCGCCAGGTCGCCCGGCTTGCTGGGAATGAAGTCGCTCTCCGGCGCGACGACGGCCAGCCGGACCTTGTTCTGCCCGATCGTGCTGTCGCGGAACTGGCCGTACCAGGTGCCGCCGCCGTTGCCGCTCTGGTAACGGGTTAGTTCATCGGTCCCACCACCCTTCTGCCAGGCCTTCAAGCCATCCGACAGGGACGCGATGCCGAGGCTGGCGACCGGCTTCAGCGCGCTCGCGCGGAGATCGGCGTCGCTGGCGAAGCGGGCATCCTTGGGCAGGGCCATGACCCGTCCGTCCGGGTGCAGGATCGCCGCCACGCCGCTGGTGCCAGTCACCATGCGGGTGGTGAAGCGCGAGAGGTCGAGCAGCTTGACGTCGTGGCTGAGCACGTAGCGCAGCCCATCTTTGCCGGTCCAGCGGGCCGAGGCGGTGATGCCGGGCTCCTGGGTCGTGAAGAACACATACGGGTCGGTCCAGGCGGACTGCGTGTCGTCGCGCAGCGCCATCGCGCCGGTGAACCAGGGCCGGGTGCGCGCGTCGTAGTCGCGCTCGCGCATCTCCACGTCGACCAGGCGGCCCTGCCTGTCCCAGTGCAGCCAGTAGGTCTTGCGGCCCCAGTGTTCGGGATCGCTGATGCGGTTGGTCCAGCTGCCGTCGTCGTTGAGCAGCAGGAAGATCTCGCGCCCGGTCTCGCTGGCCATCAGCACCGAACTGATCTCCGGGCGATTGGCGATCACGGCGAAGAAGAAGTCGTCAAAGCGCGGCAGGTCGTCCAGGCTCAGCAAGCCCTGGCGGCCCCAGCTCTGGCTGGTGTGCAGGGTCGATTCGACGTTGCTCAGCAGCAGCCGCACGCGGCCATCGAGTTCGCTGGTCGCGTAGGCCATCTGCGAGCGGGCCAGCGCTTCGACCGAGGGCTCGATCACCAGGCGCTGCACGCTGAAGGCGAACAGTGCCAGCACGGCAGCAGTCAAGGCCGCGATGCGCAGCACCAGGGCCTTGCGGATGGTGGCGCGGCCATGCCGGCGCAGGGTGGGAATCGACACGGCCGGGGCGGGTGGAAGACTCGGGGCTTCGAGACTATCACGGCGCACCGCGAGGCTGGGACGTGCAGTTCGCCGCAGTGGCGGCGGTGGTCATAATCGCCGCAGTTCTCTCCGGGTCTTACCCGGACTTTTCGGGCCAAGCCACGATTCAATGGAAAAACCAACTGCCGCCCAGCTCAAGCTATTCGCCCTGATTACCGCGGGCTTGTTGGGCCTGCTGATCCTGGTGGCCGGCCTCGCCGCCGCCGTCATCTACCCGAGCCTGCCCGACATCTCCGAGCTGACCGACTACCAGCCCAAGCAGCCGCTGCGCATCTACACGGCCGACGACGTGCAGATCGGCGAATACGGCGCCGAGCGCCGCAAGTTCCTGCCGCTGGCCGAGATCCCGAAGCAGATGCAGGACGCGCTGCTGTCCACCGAAGACGCCGACTTCTACCAGCACGGCGCGCTCAGCTATACCGGCATCGCCCGCGCGATCCTGACCAATGTGCTGCATGGCAAGGCCGTCGGCGGCGCCTCCACGATCACCCAGCAATTGGCGCGCACCTTCTACCTGACGCGCAAGAAGTACTACTCGCGCAAGTTCATCGAGATGCTGCTGTCCAACAAGATCGAGACAGAGCTGACCAAGCAGCAGATCCTCGAGATCTACATGAACCAGATCTACCTCGGCCAGAAGGCCTACGGCTTCGAGGCCGCGGCCAATACCTACTTCGGCAAGTCGCTGAAGGAGCTGAGCCTGGCCGAGACCGCGATGCTGGCCGGCCTGCCGAAGAACCCTGGCTATGCCAATCCGATCGTCAACTTCAAGCGCGCCCAAGGCCGGCAGTACGACGTGCTCGACCGCATGCTCGCCACCGGCGCGATCACCGAAGAACAGCGCCAGCAGGCGCGTGACGAGAAGCTGCACATCCGCAGCGCGCAGGACACCAAGCTGCACGGCGAATACGCGGCCGAGATGGCGCGGCAGCTGGTCTTCGCGCAATATGGCGACGACAGTTACACGCGCGGCCTAAAGGTCTACACCAGCCTCGTCTCCAACGAGCAGGAGGTGGCCTACCACGCGCTTCGACGAAGCCTGCTCGACTACGAGCGGCGCAAGCCCTATCGCGGGCCGGAGGGCTTCGTCGACCTGCCGGACGCCAGCGCCAACGCCGATGCCGATGTGGACTCCGCGATCGCGCAGGCGCTGGCCGATCACCCGGACAACGACGAGCTGCGCGCCGCCGTCGTCACTTCGGTCACCACCTCCGGCGGCGGCAAGGTCCAGGCCAGCCTGCAAAGCGGTGATGACCTGACCCTCAGCGGCGATGGCTTGCGCGGCGCGCAATCGGCCTTGTCGGAGAAGGCCAAGGACGAGTTGCGCATCAAGCGCGGCTCGATCATCCGCGTGCTGCGCGGCGCGCCGACCAAGGCCGCGCCACAAGGCGCCTGGGCGATCGTGCAGACGCCCGAGGCGGAGGGTGCCTTCGTGTCGATGGAACCCTCGACCGGCCGCATCCATGCGCTGGTCGGCGGCTTCGACTTCGCCAAGAACCAGTTCAACCACGTCACGCAGGCCTGGCGCCAGCCGGGCTCAAGCTTCAAGCCCTTCGTCTATTCGGCTGCGCTTGAAAAGGGCGTTACGCCCTCGACCATCGTCAACGACGCGCCGATCGTCATCGGCGACTGGGAGCCGAAGAACTACGAAGGCACCTACGACGGCCCGATGACCGTGCGCCAGGCGCTGGCCCATTCGAAGAACCTGGTGACGATCCGGCTGATGCAGTTGGTCGGCCCAGAGCGCGCGCGTCAATGGGCTTCGAAGTTCGGCTTCGACATCGACAAGCAGCCCGACAACCTCACCCTGGCGCTCGGCTCCGGCTCGGTCACTCCCTTCCAGATGGTCGATGCCTACTCGGTCTTCGCCAACGGTGGCTACAAGGTGCCGCCGGTGGTCATCACGAAAATCGTCGACACCAAGGGCGCCGTGCTGTTCGAGGCGCCGGCCGCGACGCTCGACGACGACAAGCGCGCGATCTCCGAGCGCAATGCCTTCGTCACCAGTAGCCTCCTGCAGGAAGTGACGCGCAGCGGAACGGCCGCCGCCGCGCAGGCCACGCTGGGCCGGCCCGACCTCTACGGCAAGACAGGCACGACCAACGACTCGGTGGACAACTGGTTCGCCGGCTTCCAGCCTAGCCTGGCGGCGGTCGTCTGGATCGGCTATGACCAGCCGCGCGGCCTCGGCGCACGCGAGACCGGCGGCGGCCTGTCGCTGCCGGTGTGGATCGACTACATGCGTGTGGCGCTGAAGGGACAGGCGGTGCAGGAAATCGCACCGGTCGAGGGCGTTGTCCAGTCCAATGGCGACTGGGCCTTCGATGAATTCGCGGGCGATGCCGGCGTACGAGCGGTCGGCATGGATCCCGATGCGCCGTCGCCCGATGCGTCCGCGGCATCGGGCGCTGCGTCCAGTCCTTGATGAGGAGCTTGCTGCCGATGTCGATCCGCCGGGTGCCAGGTCTTGCGCTAACGCTGGTTCTCAGCGGCGTCCTCTCGTCGCACGCGCGGGCGGACGATGTCATGACGACCGACCGGCCAGACTTCTCCGAATCGCCCGAAGTGGTCGGCCGCGGCCGCTTTCAGATCGAGACCAGCGTCGCCTTCGAGCGCGACAAGCGCGAAGCCACGCGCACCCGCAGCACGCCAACCTTGCTGCGCCTGGGTCTGAACGACACCTGGGAGCTGCGCGTCGAGACCGACGGCCTGACGCGCCAGCGCAGCACCGCGGGCGAGCCGACGGTCAGCGGCATGGCCGACACCGCGCTGGGCCTGAAGTGGCACGCGCAGGACGGGGACGAGGATACGGGCAAGGCCAGCGTCGCCTGGCTCTTCCATGTGGATATGGACACCGGCTCTTCCGCCTTCCGAGGCCAGGGCTTGCGTCCTTCGGTGCGCATGGTCTCCGAGTGGGACCTGGACGACGGCTGGTCCTTCGCGACGATGCCGGGTGTCTATTCGGACAAGAACGACCAGGGTCATCGCTTCGTCGGCGGCCTGCTGGCGCTGACGCTGAGCAGGAACATAACGCCAAAACTCAGCGTAGTCGCCGAACTGGCGGCGCAGCGCTTGGCCAGCCGCAGCAATGGCGGCAATCTGTTCACCTTCGACCCGGCCGTCGCCTATCTACTGAGCGACAACGCGCAGATCGACTTCGGCATCGATTTCGGCCTGAATCGCAATGCGCCGGACACGACGATCGCCGTCGGCCTGTCGCTGAAATTTTGAGCCGGCGATCACGATCCGCCCGACGCGGCAAGGGCCCGGAACTAATGCACGAATAAACCCGAGCGACTGGGTTTTCGCACCACACTGATTTCCGGCTGCCTTGCTACGATTCCTGCTGGTTTGTCGGGAGCAGTCATGCCGAAGCGTCGAATTGCAGTGGCCCTGAGTTGTCTGTCGTGGGCCGTGTTCGCGGCTTCCGTCCATGCGGAAGAAGGCATCGTCACCGACCGGCCGGACTTCGTCGAATCCAGCGACGTCGTCGGCAACGGCCGCTTCCAGCTGGAAACCAGCGTGGCCGGCGACCGCGACAAGGCCGATGGCATCAGGCTGCGCAGCATCTACACGCCAACGCTGCTGAGATTGGGCGTTAGCGACACGCTGGAGCTGCGCATGGAGACCGACGGCTGGATGCGCCAGACCGTGGGCGGCGTCAGCGAACACGGCATGAACGACATCTCGATCGGCACCAAGTGGCATGTCCGCGATGGCGATGAGGAGACCAACACCCCGGCACTGGCCTGGCTGCTGCACGCCGACCTGGCCACCGGCTCGCGCGCCTTCAAGGGCCAGGGCACGCGGCCCTCGCTGCGGCTGACCGCGGAATGGGATCTGCCCAAGGGCTTCGGCCTCGGCGTGATGGGTGGCGTCTATCGCGAGCGCAACGACGCCGGCGAGGGCTATGTCGGCAGCCTGCTGGCAGCCACCTTCGGCAAACAGTTCAACGAGAAGCTGCACGGCTTCGTGGAACTGGCTGGCCAGCAGATCGCCAAGGCCAAGGACGGGGGCAGCCTGGTCACGCTGGACACGGGCGCCAGCTACCTGATCACCGATTCACTGCAGGTCGATGCCGCTTTGTTCTTCGGACTGAACAAGACCAGCCCGGACCTGAGCTGGACCGTCGGCATCTCCGCCAAATTCTGATCGAGCCTTCAACATCATGAGCCTCTTCAAGACGATCAAGCAGCGCATGCTGGCCCTGAGCCTGCTGAGCCTGGCCTTTGTGCTGGCCATCGGCGCCGTGGGCTATCTGGCGATCAACAGCCTGGCTGGCACCAACGAGGCGCTGAACGTCTCGGGCTCAGCGTTGAAGGCGCAGATGGCCGCCGATCAGATGCATGACGCCCTGCGCGGCGACGTGCTCAATGCGATGCTGGCCGCGACTCAGGGCCACAAGGAAGAGCAGGCCGCGATCAAGAAGGAACTCGACGAGCATGTGAAGGAGTTCCGCGAGCAGATCGGCCAGCTCAAGGCCATGCCGCTGCGCGAGGAGATCAAGGCCAGCGTCGCCAAGGCCGAGGACCCACTGAACAGTTACATCGCCAGCGCCAGCGAAGTCGTCGGCCTGGCCTTCAGCGACCCGGCAGCAGCGCAGGGCCGCATGGGTTCGTTCGACAGCGCCTTCAAGACGCTGGAGACGCAGATGGCCGCGATGAGCGAGTTGATCGAGTCGCAGGCCAAGGAAGCGCAGGGCCTGGGCGCGAAGACCGAGGGTCGCGCGCGGGTCACCCTGATCGCCGCGGCGCTGGTGGCCGCAGCCATCCTGCTGACGATCAACCTGGTGGTCGGCCGCGGCATCACCGAGCCGCTGTCCCGCGCGGTCAAGGTCACCGAAATCGTCGCCTCGGGCGATCTCAGCACGCATATCGAAAGCGGCGGCGTCGATGAGACCGGGCAGCTGTTCGGCGCACTGAGCCGGATGAACACTGAGCTGGGCGACATCGTCCGCCAGGTGCGCGAGAGCGCGGACGCGATCGCCGACGGTTCGGCCGAGATCGCCACCGGCAGCCTGGACCTCAGCCAGCGCACCGAGGAACAGGCCGGCAGCCTCGAGGAGACCGCCGCCTCGATGGAGCAACTGACCGCGACTGTGAAGAACAATGCCGACACCTCGCGCCGCGCCGCGGAACTGGCCGGCAGCGCCGCGGCAGTGGCCGCGAAAGGCGGCTCGGCGGTGAACCAGGTCGTGTTGACCATGGCCGACATCTCGGCCAGCGCGCACAAGATCTCGGACATCATCGGCACGATCGACGGCATCGCCTTCCAAACCAACATCCTGGCGCTGAACGCGGCCGTGGAAGCAGCGCGCGCCGGCGAGCAGGGTCGCGGCTTCGCGGTCGTCGCGGGCGAGGTGCGCACCCTCGCTCAGCGCAGCGCCACCGCGGCGCGCGAAATCAAGGCACTGATTGGCGACAGCGTGAGCAAGGTCGAGGCCGGCTCAGCCCAGGTCGGCGCGGCCGGCGCGACGATGGCCAGCATCGTCTCTGAAGTCAGCAAGGTCAGCGACCTGATCAACGAGATCAGCAGCGCGAGCCAGGAACAGAGCCAGGGCATCGGCCAGGTCGGCGAGGCAATGACGCAACTGGACCGGATGACCCAGCAGAACGCCGCCTTGGTGGAACAATCGGCCGCGGCGGCAGAGAGCCTGAAGGAACAGGCGGCGCGGCTGGCCCGAGTGGTGGGCCAGTTCAAGCTACGCTGAAGCCTGACCAGGAAACCCCATGCGCCAAACTTCATCGCTTCTCGCGCTCAGCCTGCTGAGCTTGTGCCTTTCATCGCCGGCCCGGGCTGACGACGCCATGACGACCGACCAGCCGGGCTTCGGCGTCACGCCCGACGTCGTCGGAACCGGCCGTTTCCAGATCGAGACCAGCGCGAGCTATCAGCGGGACCATCAGCAGGACGTGACGACACGGACCTATGCCACGCCGACGCTGCTCCGCCTGGGCGTCAGCGATAACTGGGAGGTCCGCCTGTCCAGCGACGGCTGGATCCGCCAGCGCACCAACCAGCCGGGCACGCCCACCGCACACGACAGCGGGACGGGCGACGCTTCGCTGGGCCTCAAGTGGCACACGCAGGATGGCGATGACAAGTCCGCCAAGCCGAGCATGGCCTGGCTGTTCGATATCGGCGTCGACTCCGGCAGCGCGGCCTTCCGGGGGCAAGGCCTGACCCCGCTGCTGCGCATGGCGTCCAGTTGGAACCTGCCGGACGACTGGTCCTTCAGCGTGATGCCCGGCCTGTATTCGCAGCGCAACGACGACGGCGACCGCTATGTGGGCGGCATGCTCTCGCTGTCTCTCGGCAAAGCCCTGACGCAGCAGGCCAGTGGCTCGCTCGAATTCGCCGCCCAGCAGATCGCCAGCGTGAAGAACGGCGGCAAGGTCTACACCTTCGACGCCGGCCTGGCCTATGTGCTGAGCGAATCGGTGCAGGTCGATGCCAGCGCCAATTTCGGGCTCAACCGCAATGCGCCGAAGCTGAATGCGGGGTTGGGACTGTCGCTGAAGTTCTGAACAGACAGGCCTGCCCGGCCCGCGACTACTGCCTGCGCACGACCACGCTGCCGACCGAATAGCCGGCGCCGAACGAGCAGATCACGCCTATGTCGCCGGGCTTCAAATCGCCGCGATGTTCGTGGAAGGCGATGATCGAACCGGCCGACGCAGTGTTGGCGTAGGTGTCGAGAATCAGCGGCGCCAGATCCGGACCGACCTCACCGCCGACCAGTTTCTTGATGACCAGCTGGTTCATGCCGAGGTTGGCCTGGTGCAGCCAGTAACGCCGAACCTGAGCGGGTTGCTTGTCGAGCGTGGCGAGGTGGCCTTCGATGTGCGCGGCAGCGATCGGCACCACTTCCTTGAAGACCTTGCGGCCCTCCTGGCGGAAGGTCTTGTCGCGGCCGTTCGGATCGCTGTCCTCGGCCTTGTTCATGAAGCCGAAGTTGTTGCGGATGTTGTTGGAGAACTGGGTCGCCAGCTTGGTGCCGAGGATCTCCCACTGGTCGGTGGAAGTAGCCGTTTCGGCGCGCTCCAGAATCATCGCCGTGCAGACATCGCCGAAGATGAAATGGCAGTCGCGGTCCTTCCACTCCAGGTGGGCCGAGGTGATTTCCGGGTTGACCATCAGCACGCACTTGGCCGTGCCGGCCTTCAGCGCGTTGACGGCCTGCTCGATGGCGAAGGTCGCGGCGGAACAGGCGACGTTCATGTCGAAGCCGTAGCCGCGGGCGCCTAGCGCCTGCTGGATCTCGACCGCCATCGCCGGGTAGGCTCGCTGCATGTTCGCGCTGGCGCAGACGACGAAATCGACGTCCTCGGGCTTCTTGTTGGCGGCGGCGATGGCCTTGCGCGCGGCGTCGACCGCGATCTCGGCCATCAGCGAGAGCTGCTCGTCAGCGCGCGGCTCGAAGTGCGGGTACATGCGCTCCGGATCCAGCACGCCGGCCTTGTCGATCACGTAACGCTGCTTGATGCCGGAGGCTTTCTCGATGAACTCGACGCTGGAATGCGTGATCGCCACGCCGGTGCCGGCGGCGATGTCGGCGGCATTCTTCTCGTTCTGGAGATCGGCATAACGATTGAAGGCCACGACCAGCTCGGCATTGGTGATGACGTGCGCCGGCTTGTAGAGGCCGGTGCCGCTGATGACGATTTTCTTGTCCATGATGATCCTGGTGTCGCGTCGCTATGGTGCGCCGCGCTTGGCTGTGGTGCAAAGTTTAACGAGTCGGCACCAGGAGAATTCATGCGACCCGGGCAAACCCGCGTAGAATCAGACACCGGGCCCAAATTTTGGCGTCCGGTTTTTTTATGCCTAACCGTCCAAGCCGACGGCGTCCAGGCAGACCGGTCATCAAGTCAAGCGCTCGCAGCCCAGGTGGTGCACTGCACGAACGCACCCCGACACTTGCGACACCTTGAATCATGGAAATTTTTGACTACGACAACATCCTCTTGCTGCCGCGCAAATGCCGCGTCGAGAGCCGCGCCGATTGCGACACCTCGGTCGAATTCGGTCCCCGCCGCTTCAAGCTGCCGGTCGTGCCGGCGAACATGAAGACGGTGCTGGACGACTCGATCACCGAATGGCTGGCCGCCAACGACTACTTCTACGTGATGCACCGCTTCGATCTCGACACGGTGGCCTACGCGAAGAAGATGCGCAGCAAGGGCCTGTTCGTCTCGATCAGCTCGGGCGTCAAGCCGGCCGACTACGACATCATCGACCGCCTGGCGGCCGAGGGCGTCGGCGCCGACTACATCACCATCGACATCGCCCACGGCCATGCCGACAGCGTGCAGCGGATGATCGCCCACATCAAGCAGAAGCTGCCGAACGCCTTCGTGATCGCCGGCAACGTCGGCACGCCCGAAGGCGTGATCGACCTCGAGACCTGGGGCGCGGACGCGACCAAGGTCGGCATCGGCCCGGGCAAGGTCTGCATCACGCGCCTGAAGACCGGCTTCGGCACGGGCGGCTGGCAGCTCTCGGCGTTGAAGTGGTGTGCCCGCGTGGCGACCAAGCCGATCGTGGCTGACGGCGGCATCCGCCATCACGGCGACATCGCCAAGAGCGTGCGCTTCGGCGCTTCGATGATCATGATCGGCTCGCTGTTCGCCGGCCATGAGGAGTCGCCGGGCAAGACGGTCGAGGTCGACGGCAAGCTCTTCAAGGAGTACTACGGCTCAGCCTCGGATTTCAACAAGGGCGAGTACAAGCACGTGGAAGGCAAGCGCATTCTCGAACCGGTCAAGGGCAAGCTGGCGGACACGATGCGGGAGATGCAGGAAGACGTGCAGAGCTCGATTTCGTATGCCGGTGGCAAGGCGCTGTCGGATCTGCGGAAGGTGAATTACGTGGTTCTCGGGGGAGAGAACGCGGGCGAACACCTGTTCATGTAACGGGCAAGTTCAGCGCAACCTCCAAACCGGGGTTTGCGTTGCGAATCTCCAAGCGGCCGCCATGTGCGGCCGCAATCATTTTGCAGAGGTTGAGGCCAAGGCCGACGCCGCCGTCCTTGCGGGTGCGAGCTTCGTCGGGCCGGTAGAACGGCTCGCCAAGATGCTCCAGCGCCGACTCCGGCACGCCCGGCCCGTGGTCACGGACCGACAGGCGCAAGACCTGACCCTCTTGCCCCAAGCTTACGACGACCGGGCCGCGCGACGCATCGTTGTGACGCTTCGCGTTCTCGATCAGATTGCGCAGCAGCATCTGTATTCGCATCGGATCGAGTCTCAGCACCGGCAAGTCGCCGTCGATCTCGATCCGGATCCCTTCGGCATGGAATCCTTCGGTCAGCGCCGCGAGATCGCAGTCCCGCAACTGCAACGCGCTGTGGCCGCCACCCAGCCGCTCGCTTTCGAGCAGCGCCGAGATCAGATCACGCATCTCACCCAGGTCCTGCAGCAGCGCCTCCTTCGAAGCGCCCTCCTCGATCAGCTCCGCATGCAGACGCGCACGGGTCAGCGGGCTGCGCAGCTCATGGCTGACGGCCAGCAGCAAGGCGCGCTTGCCGTCGAGCATGGCCTGGATATCGGTGGCCATCTGGTTGAATCGATGGGTCAGGTCGCCGATCTCGTCGCGATGGAAGACCGGCACCCGGTGGCGGAAATCGCCCCGGCCGTAGGCTTCGGCTGCGCGGGCCAGCGCGCGCAGCGGCCAGATCATCCGGCGGATGCTGGCGAAGGCCGCGCTGAGTACAAGCAGCAGCAGGGGCACGGCCCACAGCGCGCCATAACTGACAGTCACAGCGCCATAGACGATCAGGCTGCCCAGCAGCGCGAGCAGCACGAAGGTGGCGATCAGCCGCGCGCCGAGCGAATGCTTGAACTGCGCGCGCTGGCGATGCCAGCGATGCTGCCAGTGCATCTTGCGGCGGCGTTCGTGCAGCTTGCGCAGGACCTGGATCTCCTCGGCGCTCAAACCGTGACGTTCCATGCCGTGCCGCTCCAGGCCGTGGCGTCGCATGTCTTGATTTCGCATGCCGCGGTCTCTCATATCGTCTTCCCCGGCAGCGCAAAGCAGTAGCCGGCATTGCGCAAGGTCTTCACCGCCTCCAGCGGCTCCAGCTTCTTGCGGATGCGGCTGACGAGGATGTCGACCGCGCGGGTGAACAGCTCGGCCTCCTGGCCGCGCAGGCTGTTGAGGATCTCGTCGCGGGTGAACACGCGGCCGGGCTCGCGGGCGAGCAGCAGCAGCAGTTCGTACTCGGTGCTGGTCAGCTCGATATGGCCGTTAGCAGCGCGGACCTCGCGGCGAACCGGATCAATGTCGAGGCCATCGAATGAAAGAAGTCCCGGCGGCTGTTGCGCGGGCGCCAGGCGCGTGCGGCGCAGGATCGTCTGCAGCCGAGCGGCCAGTTCGCGGGGTTCGAAAGGCTTGGCCAGGTAGTCGTCGGCGCCGAGTTCGAGACCGACGACACGGTCCGTCAAATCGCCGCGCGCGGTCAGCATCAGCACCGGCATTTCGCGCCAGGGATCGTTGCCGGCGCGCAGGCGTTTGCAGAATTCGAAGCCGTCCATCTCGGGCAGCATGCCGTCGAGGATCAGCGCATCGAAGCGCTCGGCGGCCAGGCGCTTCATGGCCTCGCTGGGCCGGGTCACTGCAGACAACTCGAAGTCGAAGCGCGCCAGGTATTGCTTCAGCGGCGCGGCCAGCGCTTCGTCATCGTCGATCAGCAGGATGCGGTGCATGGCCCGATCTTCTCAGCTTCGCCGGTTCAGCAGCCGCGGCCCTGACGGGTGCGGAGCATGAAGCGCAACGCCTGCTTCTGCTCGGCGTCGAGGCTGTCAAAGAAGTCGCCAGCGGCGTTGATGACCGAAGGACCGGCGCCGCGAATGGCGTCCAGCCGTGCGTCGAGCATCTGCGTGGCGGAGCTGCGGTCGAAGCTCTCACCGGCAAGCAGGCCCTTGAGGTCGGGCAAGCCGGACTTCATCGCCGCACGCTGGGCCTGAACCTGGCGCAGCAGGCTGCCGAGCAGTTCCTGCTGGGACGGGTTCAGGTCGAGCTTGCGAGCGGCGCGGGCGAGGATGTGGTCGAGGAATCCGGCGTGGTCACCGTGATGATGGTTGCCGCCGAAATGATGGCCGAAATGGTGATGGCCACGAAAGGCATTGAAGGGGTTGCTGAATCGCATGGGATGTTTCCTGATGGGTTGTTGTCGTTGAGCAGAAGGGAATCTGCTGCTCAACGGTTCCCATGATTCCGGGATCAGCCCTGCGAAGCATCTCGCCGCCGTATCGTCAGGTTTCGTTTTGTATCGCGTCCAGCGCCGCCTGGAATCGGCGTACGGCGCCGTCCACGTCCTTGAGCTTGTCCAGGCCGAAGAGGCCGAGGCGGAAGCTCTTGTACTCAGGGCCTTCGTCGCAGGCCAGCGGCACGCCGGCGGCGATCTGCAGGCCCTTGGCGGCAAAGGCCGAGCCCTTGTGCCAGTCGTCCTTTGCCGTGTAGCAGACGACCACGCCAGGCGCTTCGAAGCCCGGCGCGGCGACGCTGGGAATGCCGCGCTCGGCAAGCAGCGCGCGCACACGGCGGCCCAGTTCGAACTGCGCGGCCTTGCCGGCTTCGAAGCCGAAGGCGCGCAACTCGTTCATCGCGTCCCGCAGGAACAAGAGGCCATCGGTCGGCAGGGTCGCGTGGTACGCATGCGCGCCGGACTCGTAGGTTTCCATGATGCTCAGCCACTTCTTCAGGTCGCAGCTGAAGCTGTCGCTGGTGGTCGAATCGATGCGCTTGCGGGCCGATTCGCTGAGCATGATGAGGGCGGCGCAAGGCGTGCCGCTCCAGCCCTTTTGCGGCGCGCTGACAAGCACGTCGACGCCGATGGCCTGCATGTCCACCCAGGCCGCACCGGAGGCGACGCAATCGAGGACCAGCATGCCTCCGACCGAGTGGACGGCCTCGGACAGGGCGCGCAGATAGTCGTCCGGCAGGATCATCCCGGAGGCGGTTTCGACATGCGGGCAGAAGACGACTTGAGGGCGTTCGCTGCGGACCGCCGCGACCACTTCTTCGATCGGCGCGGCCGAGAACGGCGCCTGCGGGCCAGCGGCATTGCGGCGTGCCTTGTGCACGCTGATCTCGCCGGACATGCGGCCCATCTCGATGATCTGGCTCCAGCGGTAGCTGAACCAGCCGTTGCGCACGATCAGCACGCGCTGACCTTGCACGAATTGTCGCGCGACGGCCTCCATGCCGTAGCTGCCGCTGCCCGGCACGATGGCGACCGAGTGGGCCTTGTAGACCTCCTTCAGCGTGGCCGAGATGTCGCGCATCACCTGCTGGAAGCGCTTGGACATGTGGTTGAGGCTGCGGTCGGTGTAGACGACCGAGTATTCGAGCAGGCCGTCGGGATCGACGTCGGGGCGAAGGGCTGGCATTTGATGTCTCCTGTCGTGATGGCAATGTTGTTCTTGCGATGGTAGCGGCGAAGCGGAGGACGAGGGTCTGCCCTCTTACAATCGCCGGTCCCCCTTCCGAAGCCACGCCAAGCCGTCCGACATGACTGAACTCGCCAAATCGTTTGAACCCGCAGCGCTTGAGGCCCATTGGGGCCCGACCTGGGAGCAGCAAGGCCTCTACAAGCCAACGCTGGACGTCACGCGCGAGTCCTTCAGCATCCAGCTGCCGCCGCCGAACGTGACCGGCACCTTGCACATGGGGCACGCCTTCAACCAGACCATCATGGACTCGTTGACGCGCTACCACCGCATGCGTGGAGAGAACACGTTATGGGTGCCCGGCACGGACCATGCCGGCATCGCGACGCAGATCGTCGTCGAGCGGCAACTGGCGGACAAGGGCGTGGAAGGCGCGAAGACTCGCCATGACCTGGGCCGCAAGAACTTCGTCGCCCGCGTGTGGGAATGGAAGCAGGAATCGGGCAACACGATCACGCGCCAGATGCGCCGCATGGGCGACAGCGTCTCGTGGGAGCACGAATACTTCACGATGGACGAGAAGCTGTCCAAGGTCGTCAGCGAAACCTTCGTGCGGCTGTTCGACGAAGGCCTGATCTACCGAGGTAAACGGCTGGTGAGTTGGGATCCGGTGCTGAAGTCTGCGGTGTCGGACTTGGAAGTCGAGAGCGAGGAGGAAGACGGCTCCCTGTGGCACATCCGTTATCCGATCGATGGTTCGAACGAATCGCTGGTGGTGGCAACGACCCGGCCGGAGACGATGCTGGGCGACACCGCGGTGATGGTGCACCCGGAAGACGAGCGCTACACGCATCTGATCGGCAAGCAGGTAAAGCTGCCGATCACTGGCCGCCTGGTGCCGGTGATTGCCGACGATTACGTGGACAAGGAATTCGGCACCGGCGTCGTCAAGGTCACGCCGGCGCATGACACGAACGACTACCAGGTCGGCGTGCGGCACAAGCTGCCGATGCTGACGATCTTCACGCTGGACGCCACCGTCAACGACGAGGCGCCCGAGGCCTACCGCGGCCTGGATCGCTTCGTCGCGCGCAAGAAGATCGTGGCCGAGCTGGACGCGCAAGGCCTGCTGGTCGAGGTCAAGAAGCACAAGCTGATGGTGCCGCGCTGCACGCGGACCGGCCAGGTGATCGAGCCGATGCTGACGGACCAGTGGTTCGTCGCGATGACCAAGGCGGGTGCCGAAGGGAAGAGCATTGCGCAGAAAGCCATCGACGTGGTGGCCGACGGTTCGGTCAAGTTCTTCCCCGAGCAATGGCTGAATACCTACAACCACTGGATGAACAACATCCAGGACTGGTGCATCTCGCGCCAGCTCTGGTGGGGCCATCAGATTCCTGCCTGGTACGGCGCGGGCGGCGAGTTGTTCGTCGCACGCAACGAGGAAGAGGCGCGCGCCAAGGCAGCGGCTGCTAACTACGAGGGTCCACTGACCCGCGACGAGGACGTGCTGGACACGTGGTACTCGTCGGCGCTGGTGCCCTTCTCGACCCTGGGCTGGCCCGAGAAGACGCTCGAGCAGGATCTGTTCCTGCCATCGTCCGTCCTGGTAACGGGCTACGACATCATCTTCTTCTGGGTCGCCCGGATGATCATGATGACGACCCACTTCACCGGCAAGGTGCCGTTCAAGCACGTCTACATCCACGGCCTGGTGCGTGATTCGCAGGGCCAGAAGATGAGCAAGAGCGAGGGCAATGTGCTCGATCCGGTCGACCTGATCGACGGCATCGAACTCGCGCCGCTGCTGGACAAGCGCACGATCGGCCTGCGCAAGCCCGAGACTGCGCCGAAGGTGCGCAAGGCCACCGAGAAGGAATTCCCGGACGGCATTCCCGGCTTCGGCGCCGATGCGCTGCGCTTCACCTTCGCCTCGCTGGCGAGCCTCGGCCGCAACATCAATTTCGACAGCAAGCGCTGCGAGGGCTATCGCAACTTCTGCAACAAGCTCTGGAACGCGACCCGCTTCGTGCTGATGAACACCGAAGGCCAGGATTGCGGCCTGCAGGAGCACACGAAGGAGCAGTGCGCGCCGGGCGGCGAGTTCCACGGCTACATGAGCTTCAGCCCGGCGGACCGCTGGATTACCAGCGAGTTGCAGAAGGTCGAAGCGGCGGTTGCGCAGGGCTTTGCAGACTATCGTCTCGACAACGTCGCCAACGCGATCTACGCCTTCGTCTGGGACGAGTATTGCGACTGGTACCTGGAGATCGCCAAGGTGCAGATCCAGAACGGGACGGAGTCGCAGCAGCGCGCGACGCGCCGCACTTTGATACGCGTGCTCGAAACCATCCTGCGACTGCTGCATCCGATCACGCCCTTCATCACCGAGGAGCTGTGGCAGACGGTGGCGCCGATTGCCGGACGGAAGACGTCGAACTTCATCGTTAGCGCCGCCTACCCGGTGGCACAGCCGGAGCGCATCGACGAGAAGGCGATCAGCTGGGTCGGTCAGCTGAAGAGCGTCGTTAGTGTCTGCCGCAGCCTGCGTGGCGAGATGAACCTGAGCCCGGCTGCGCGCGTGCCCTTGCTTGTTGGCGGCGACACCGGCTTCATTGCGGAGGCTGCGCCACTGCTGAAGGCCCTGGCCAAGCTCAGCGAGGTGAAGATCATCGCGGACGAGGCTGCCTTCGCAGCGGCGAGCGCCACCTCGCCCGTGCTGGTGCACGGCGAAGCGCGACTGGCCTTGCATGTGGAAATCGACGTCGCCGCCGAGAAGGCGCGGCTGACGAAGGAAATCGATCGCCTGGTCGGCGAGATTGCCAAGACCGAAGCCAAGCTGGGCAATGAGAGCTTCGTCGCCCGCGCACCGGTGGCCGTCGTCGCTCAGGAGCGGCAGCGCATGGCGGACTACAGCGCGACGGTCGAGCGACTGCGCGAGCAACTCGCCAAGTTGCCCGGCTGACGCCTTAGATCATCGCCAGGGTCGGTCGACGGCGGGGTCCGGCAACACGGCTGGCGCCGTCGAACGAAACTCGGGCACGGCCTCGCGCGGCGCGCTCAGCAATTCGTCGATCCGCCGCGCCACGCCCCAGGCGGCGCGAGTGCGCGACTCTCGCGTGGTGCTCGCCAGGCGCGGCGTGACCTGCACGCCCGGCGCGTTGGCCAGAGCGCGCCCGGCTTCCAGCAGGCCGGGCTCGACGCTGTCGAACCACGTGGCGAGGATGCGCCCGCTGTTCAGGGCGCCGGCGAGCGCCACGTCATCGAAGATGGCCGAATGGGCGATGCTGACCAGCACCTGGCCCTGTCGCGCGAAGCCCAGAACGCGCTCGCCGATCAACCCGCGATAGCGCGGGAAATACGGCAGTTGGACGCAGACGCCTTCGCTCTGCTCCATCAATTCATGCAGCGGCAAAGGCTCGACGCCCCACTGCAGCCAGATCGGATCGCTCTGGTGAAGGCTGGGGTCGTAGCCGACCACGCGGCTGCCGAAAACCGGCAGCAACTGCGCCAACATGCGCGCTGCTGCGGACATGCCGATCAGGCCGATGGTGACGCAGCCCAACTCGCGCCCGACCCACATGCCATCGCTGGCCTGCACCGGAACTCGCCGCAACATGGCCAGCAAGGCACCGATGGCGAATTCCGCCTCGGCGCTCGCGGTGGCGGTGGCGCTGCGGATGACTTCTACCCGAGCCGCACGGCAAGCATCGAGATCGATGTTTTCGCCGCCAGCGCTCATGCGGCCCACGACGCGAAGGCGTGGCGCTGCCCGCAGCAGCGAGGTATCGACGGCCACGCCTGGCGGCAGGATCAAGGCCTGGGTCTGATGCAGAGCGGCACGCAGCGCCATGGGATCGTTTGCGAGTTCCGGCGAAAACTGCACCGGATGCCGCTCGGAAAGCCACTGCATCACATCAGCCTCAAGCGGCTCAACGATCAGTACGCTCATGGGGTAGCCCCGTACGCCGCATGACACTCGAGTTTTCTCGAGTGGCCGGTAGGTTGCGCTGGCAAGCGCCGTCCCGCGCTCATGCCGATTGGCCTACAAGCCGACTGCCGATTTGCCTCTGTTGCACTGCACAACGCTCGTGCAACAATGCCCATACGTCAACCGCCGAGCTTACTCTTATGGTCGTTCCATCAGTCACCAAAGCAATCTTCCCCGTTGCCGGCTTGGGCACTCGATTCCTACCAGCTACCAAGGCGCAGCCGAAAGAAATGATGCCGGTGGTTGACAAGCCGTTGATCCAGTACGCCGTTGAAGAAGCTTATGCCGCCGGCGTCCGTGAAATGATTTTTGTTACGGGTCGTCACAAGCGCCCGATAGAAGATCACTTTGACATGACTTTCGAGCTCGAGGTAGCCCTCGAACAAGCGGGTAAAGCGGATTTACTCGAGGTGGTACGTAGTGTCAAGCCCGACGATATGGAGTGCATCTACGTGCGCCAAGCTCAGGCGCTTGGCCTCGGTCATGCGGTGCTGTGCGCTCAACGCCTTGTCGGCAACGAACCGTTTGCGGTGCTGCTGGCCGATGACTTGATGGTTGGCCAGCCGCCCGTGCTCAAGCAGATGGTCGATCAGTACAACGACTGGCGCGCATCAATTCTGGCTGTCCAGGAAGTACCGCCAGAACACACGCGTCGCTACGGCATCGTGGCCGGCACCGCCGTCAATGACAAGCTGATGGACGTCACCCGCATCATCGAAAAGCCTGCACCGGAAGACGCCCCCTCGCGCCTCGGCGTCGCCGGCCGCTACATCCTGACCCCGGGTGTTTTCCGCGAGATTGCGAACCAGCCGCGCGGCGTTGGCGGCGAGATCCAGTTGACGGACGGCATCGCCGGCCTGCTGCGCCGCGAGAAGGTGTTTGCTTATCGCTACGACGGCAAGCGCTACGACTGCGGCAGCAAGGAAGGTTTCTTGCAGGCCAATGTCGAACTGGCGCTGTCCCATCCGCAACTGGGTGCCGGCTTCCGGGAATACCTGCAGGGACTGGATATCTGACAGCCCTCGGAGGTCCGTAGAACAAGACAAGGCCACGCATTGCGTGGCCTTTCTTCATCGCCGCCGCTATCGGCTCTACGCTTAGCGTCGCCTCAGGATGTGGACGTATTCGTCGGCAACCTGGGTCTGCTGAACTAACTCGTTACCTGTCTGGCGGGCGAAGGCCTGGAAGTCACGCATCGATCCAGGATCCGTCGCAAAGACCTTCAGCAACTGGCCGCTCTCCATGTCGGCCAATGCCTTCTTGGCCTTGAGGATGGGCAGCGGGCAGTTCAATCCGCGCGTGTCGAGCTCTTTGTTGGCATCCATGTCTTCGATTTCACTCATTCGTTGGAAGCGCCGATTTTAGCGACAGCACTTCGGCACCTCAGGGCTTTGGCAGGTCCAGCCACTTAGGCTCGATGCCCTTCGAGCGCAGCCAGGTTGCCATCGCCTGTCCGGTGCCAGCGGGCCAGCAGCGCACTTCCTCCGGCGCGATCAGCTTATATTCGACCAGTTCGGGAGACAGGCTGATCTCGCCGCGCGCCTGGGCGTGATAGGCAATGATGATCTGGTTCATCCGCTGGAAGTCCCAGACGCCGATCAAGTTCAGCGCATCGACTTGCAGCGAGGTTTCCTCGGCAACTTCGCGTCGAATGCCCTCCTCTGGCGTTTCGCCCGCCTCCATGAAGCCGGTGATAAGCCCGAAGAAGCGGCCGGGCCAGGCTGCATTGCGCGCGAGCAAGACCTGACCCTCGCGATCCGTGCACTCGATCACCGCGGCGAGCACCGGCGTCGGATTGTTCCAGTGCGTGAAGTCGCAGGCCGGGCAGCGCAGGCGCTCCTTGGGGCCGCCGTCTTCGTCCTTCGTGATCAACGCCAGTTCCGTGGCGCATTGCGGGCAGAAGCGGTAGTTCATGCCGGAAAGACGCCGGTCGACAGATAGCGGTCGCCGCGGTCGCAGACCACGAAGACGATGGTCGCGTTCTCGACCGTGCGCGCCAGCTGCAGCGCAACCCAGCAGGCGCCCGCCGCCGAGATGCCGGCGAACATGCCTTCCTCGCGAGCCAGGCGCCGCGCCATCTCTTCGGCGTCGGACTGGCTCACCAGCACCAGTTCATCCACCGCAGCCGGCCGATGGCTCACGGATCCCGGGCATCCGCAAATGGCCGGAGGCCTATCTGCCGAAGATCTATGACCCGGCTGCGGTGGATGAACTTGTGTTGGTGAGCCAGTCCGATGCCGAGGAGATGGCGCGGCGCCTGGCTCGCGAGGAAGGCATGTTCGCCGGCATCTCGGCGGCGGGCGCCTGCTGGGTTGCGCTGCAG
>FSVW01000072.1_pt1 | contig 20166 bp, 18 predicted proteins | sample 1637551 | NCBI WGS metagenome assembly FSVW01 (sample SAMEA3914814, study PRJEB12502) | metagenome | biome: forest; material: soil | place: USA | collected 2011-09-16 | depth 0.1 m | reverse complement strand
GCGCCATGCTCCAGCGCGAGCGGTCCACCGGCTTGTCGAGGTCGGCCATGCGCTGGGCGCTGTTCCATTCGGCCACGCGCAGGGTGTTGCCGGCGTAGTCGTCGGCCTTGAGCGTGAGCCCCTCATAACGCGGGAATTCAGCGGGAGCGCCGATCTTGGCCGACATGGCGGCGAGCTTCTCCAGCGCCTTCTGCCGCGTGTCGGGGCTCATCCATTCGGCCTTTTCTATGCGCGCTCGCATCGCGAGCTTCACATCGCCGATCAGATCCTGAGCGCGCTTCTGCGCAGCGGGCGAGAAGCCGCGCCAGACGAAGGCCTCGCCGAGCGCCATGCCCAGCGGCTCGCGCCCCGTGCGGCCGCCGATGGCCAGGATCACGGCCTCCTCGCGCGGCGGCGGGGTCTTGACGCCGCGAATGGCGGTCTGCTGGTAGTCGAACCAGGCTTGCGCGAAGGGCTTGGGCAGGCGGTCGGCCACGCTGTCCAGCAGGCGCATGGTCAGATAGACGCGCCAGACGGCGGGTGGCACGGCGGCAGCCAGCTCGGCCGTACGCCGGGCAAAGGCCGGCTGGCTGACGAGCAGACGATCGACGCCGTGCTTCGCGCCGCGCTCGGTCAGCGCGTCGAGATAGGCCTGCCAATCGAGGCCGGGCGCTGCCTTGGCCAATTCGGCCGGGCTCATCGGGTTGTAGCTGGCGTTGGGATCGCGCAGCTCGGCCCGCGGCTTGGTGGCGTCGGCCAGCTTGGTTTCCAGCGCCATCATCTGGGCGAGCAGGGCGTCGCTGATGTCCAGTTGCGCGGCGTTGAACAGGGCCTTGGCGTAGTCCTGGTAGGCGCTGCGCAGGGTCAGGGTGCGGGCATCCTGCTTGAAGTAGTCGTCGCGGTCGGGCAGGCCCAGGCCGCCCTGGCTCAGGGTCAGCACGTTTTGGCTCGTGTTCTTGGGGTCGGCGCGCACGCTGGCGGACATCGGCACGCTCAGGTCCAGCCGGCTGAGCTGGGCCAGCAACGCGGGCAGTTGCGCGTGATCGTTCAGCGCGTTGATGCGCGCCAGCAGCGGGCGCACGGCGCTCAGGCCCTTGGCCTCGATGGCGGCTTCGTCCATGCCGGCGGCGAAGGCGGTGGCTGCGAGCTTGAGCCCGGGAGTCGTCTGCAGCTGCGGCTTGGCAATCAGGTCGCGCAGCGCACCGTTGAGCAGGGCGTCGTTGTTGATGCGCAGTTGATCGAAGCTGCCAATGCGCGGGCGGCTCGGCGGCAGCTCGGTCTTGGCGACCCAGGGGCCGTTCACGTGGTCGAAGAAGTCGGCGCAGGGGCTGATCTGCGGGTCGAAGCTCTTCACGTCGAGCCCCTGGGCAAAGACGGGCGCTGCGCTGATCAGCGCAGCGGCGATAAGGGTGAGTCGCATGGAGGGTGTCATCGTGGTTGACGGAAGGCGGAAAGCCTAATGCCTTTGTTCAACGGTGCCATCGGTCACTTCCCGCAAGCCACTACACTGACAAGCCCATCCCAGCCCCATTCCTCCGATGCCCTCGCCACAGCCCACCGAGATCACCGTGCACCAGCAATCGCGAGTGCTGGAAGTGGCCTTCGACGATGGCGCGCGCTTCCAGATTCCCTTCGAGCTGCTGCGCATCTACAGCCCGTCGGCCGAGGTAATGGGCCACGGTCCGGGCCAGGAGGTGCTGCAGACCGGCAAGCGCGAGGTCTTGATCACGGCCCTGGAGCCGGTCGGCCACTATGCGGTACGGCCGACCTTCTCGGACGGGCACGACAGCGGCCTCTACACCTGGACCTATCTCCACGAACTGGGCGCCGAGCAGGAGCAACGCTGGCACGCCTATGAAGAAAAGCTGGCCGCGGCCGGCCGCCAGCGCGATGAGCCGATGCCGGGTGCCCATGCGCATTCGCATGGCGGCCACTGCAGCCACTGAGGATTCCCCATGAGCAGCACCCACTTCGGTTTTGAGACCGTCGATGAAGGCCAGAAGGCCAGCCGCGTGCGCGGCGTGTTCGATTCCGTGGCGTCGAAATACGACGTCATGAACGACCTGATGTCCATGGGCATGCACCGCGCCTGGAAGGCCTACACGGTGGCCGTGGCCAACCTCAAGGCCGGCGACCGCGTGCTCGACATCGCCGGCGGCACGGGCGATCTGGCGCGCGCCTTCGCGAAGAAGGTTGGCGAGAGCGGCATGGTGGTGCACACCGACATCAACGAAGCCATGCTGCGCCAGGGCCGCAACCGCCTGCTCGACGAAGGCCTGGTGCTGCCCACCAATCTGTGTGATGCCGAGAAGCTGCCCTACAAAGACGGCAGCTTCGATCTCGTCAGCGTGGCTTTCGGCCTGCGCAACATGACGCACAAGGACGTGGCTCTGGCCGAGATGTGCCGCGTGCTGCGGCCCGGCGGGCGGCTGCTGGTGCTGGAGTTCTCCAAGGTTGCTGCGCCGCTGCAGAAGCCCTACGACTGGTATTCGTTCAAGATCCTGCCGCAGCTCGGCAGGCTGATTGCCGGTGACGCTGAAAGTTATCGTTATCTGGCCGAGTCCATCCGCATGCATCCGAGCCAGCAGGAGCTCAAGGCCCTGATGAAGTCCGCCGGTTTCGGCCATGTGGACGTGCACAACCTCAGCGCAGGCGTTGTGGCGCTGCATGTGGGGATCAAGTGCTGAGTTGTTATGCGCTGAACCTTGGGGTTAGCCCTTAACTCCGTTGTTTGAAAACACCCCCGGTTCATGGGGGGCGTTCTTGGAACTATGTGCCGCGTACCGGGTCTGAAGGATCAGAGCGCGGTGCTCGCTGTTGCCGTGAGTTGTTCACGGCAGCTTGAAACTCCGCGTTCGAAAGGCCCGGAAAGCAGGGCGCGCTCGGGGGTTGTTCCCTAGGGCCGCTGCGGTGATCAGGGTCCAATCGTTCGCAGTGCAAAGCTACACTCGTTCGCTTATGTGGGGCGGGCTGCTTGCTTTGAGCGCAGCGGTTTGTTCAGTGAATTGACCCAGCAAAGGCGCCGGCCGAATCGGGCGGCGCCGCCACAGCAGATCTGCAGAAGAAAAGGATGTGAACGTGATGAAGCAAGCTTTGACGGGCCAGCGCGCCTCGGGTGTTTCTGCGAGCCTCAAACTCGCTGCGATTGCCGCCGCTTGCGTGGCCGTGCTCCTGGCAGGCTGCGGTGGCGACAAGGACAAGGCCTCGCAGACGGCCGTCAAGGTCAACAAGGAAGAAATCACCGTCCACGAGATCAACTTCGTGCTGCAGCGCCAGCAGGGCCTCAAGCAAGAACAGCTTGAGGCTGCCAGCCGCCAGGTGCTGGAGCGCCTGATCGACCAGCAACTGGCCGTGCAGAAGGCGCAAGAGCAGAAGCTCGATCGCGACCCGCGCGTGGTCCAGCAGATCGAAATGGCCAAGAACGAAATCATTGCGCGCGCCTATGTGGAGCATGTGGGTGAGGGCGTGGCCAAGCCGACGCCGGACGAGATCAGCAAGTACTACGACGCCAAGCCGGCTCTGTTCAAGGAACGCCGCATCTACAGCCTGCAGGAAGTCAATATCGAGGCTGCGCCTGACCAGTTCGAAGCCATTCGCGCCAAGCTTTCTGCGGCCAAGGGCCTCAACGACTTTGTCGAATACCTGAAGGGTGCCGGTATTCGTTTCAGTGGCAACCAAGCCGTTCGCGCTGCGGAGCAACTGCCGCTGGCCAGCCTGGATGCCATTGCCCGCATGAAGGACGGCGACTCGGCCGTCAGCCGCACGCCCACTGGCTTGGCCGTGCTGTATTTGAGCGGCTCGCGCAGCCAGCCGGTCACAGTGGAACAGGCGCGCCCCGCCATCGAGGCCTTCCTGCTGAACCAGCGCAAGACCGAGACCGTGCAGAAGGATCTGAAGGCGCTGCGTGAGGGGGCCAAGATCGAATACGTGGGCAAGTTTGCTGAGGCGGCTGCTTCGGCATCGGCTGCTGCATCGGCAGCGGCCCCAGTTGTTGCTCCAGCCCCGGCTTCGGCCGCCAGCGGCCTGGATTCCGACGCAATCAGCAAGGGGTTGAATCTGAAATGATGAAGTTCAAGAACTTCCTGTCCACGCTCTTCGCAATAGCCGCTTTGGCTATTTGCTGGATGCCGTTGAACGCTTCGGCGCAAGCGGGTGCGGCAACGGCACCTCCTGCCGCAGTGACTTCACCGGAATACCGGCTGGGCTCCGGCGACGTCGTCCGCATCACGGTCTTCCAGAACCCCGATCTGACGCTGGAGACGCGCGTGTCGGAGACGGGTACCTTGTCTTACCCGCTGCTCGGCACGGTGCGACTGGGCGGCTTGTCGGTCTCGGTGGCCGAGCAGTTGATTGCCAAGGGCCTGCGCGACGGCAATTTCGTCAAGAGCCCGCAAGTGACGGTGGCTCTGCTCGCCGTCAAGGGCAACCAGGCGAGTGTGCTTGGTCAGGTCAATCGCCCCGGCCGCTACCCGATCGATGTGACCGACATGCGGGTGACGGACCTGCTGGCCAATGCGGGTGGCGTGGCCGTGGCGGGCGCCGATGCCATGGTGCTTACGGGTGTTCGCGATGGCAAGCCCTACCGCGTCGAGATCGACCTGCCCGGCATCTTCGGCCCCAACGGCCGGGGCCAGGACGTCACGATCCAGAACGGCGACGTACTCTGGATTGATCGCGCGCCCATGGTCTACATCTATGGCGAAGTGCAGCGCCCCGGCCCGATGCGCCTAGAGCGCGGCATGACCCTGATGCAGGCCCTGGCCAGCGGCGGCGGCCTGACTCAGCGCGGCACCGAAAAAGGTGTGCGCGTGAGCCGCAAGGACGCGGACGGCAAGGTCCAAGTGATCCAGCCCGCGATGGACGATGCGCTCAAGGATGGCGACGTCGTCTTTGTGCGCGAGAGCCTGTTCTGAATTTTCGGAGTCGAGATGACCATCACGCAATTCTTTGCCATCCTGGCGGCACGCTGGAAGCTGTGCCTGCAGATTTTCTTCGGCGTCGTCATCTTGACGTTGGGCATCAGCCTGATTCTGCCGAAGAAGTACACCGCTGCTGCGTCCGTGGTGCTGGACGCCAAGCCCGATCCGGTCTCAGCCATGCTTTACAACGGCGCGCTGAGCCCTGGGTTCGTCTCAACCCAGATCGACATCATCCAGAGCGAGCGCGTGGCCCTCAAGGTTGTGCGCAACCTCAAATTAGCCGAAAACCCAACCATCCGTCAGCAGTGGCAGGAGCAAAACAATGGCGAGGGCTCAATTGAGCAATGGTTAGCGGATTCGTTTTCGCGCAACATGGATGTCAAGCCTTCGAGGGAATCCAATGTCATTGCGGTGACCTACAGTGCGCCCGATCCTCGCTTCGCAGCGGCTTTGGCGAATGCCTTCGTGCAGGCCTATATGGAAACAAACCTGGAACTTCGCACCGATCCGGCCAAGCAATATTCCAGCTATTTCGACACCCGCGTTAAGACGGCCCGCGACGAACTAGAAGCTGCGCAGAGTAAGGTCTCGGCCTTCCAGAAGTCCAAGGGCATCATTGCCACCGACGAGCGCCTCGACGTCGAGAACCAGCGCCTCACCGACCTCTCTGCCCAACTGGTGGCTGTGCAAGGTCTCGCCAGCGACTCCAGCAGCCGCCAGAACGTGGCAGTAGGTGGCGCTGGCGAACGTATGCAGGAGGTGCTGACAAACCCGGTGGTCTCTGGACTGCAAGCTGATCTAGCCCGTTCCGAAGCCAAGCTGCAGGAACTCAGCGCCCGCTACGGTGACGCCCATCCGCAAGTGATCGAGATAAAGGCCAATATCAACGAGTTGCGCAAGCGCATGGAAGCTGAGACCCGCAAGATCACCGCGGGTGTCGGCGTGAGCAACAGTATCAACCAGCAGCGCGTGACCGAACTGCGCGCCTCGCTCGATGCGCAGCGCGCCAAGATCCTGCAGATGAAGGCTGTGCGCGACGATGGTCAAGTGCTGGTGCGTGACGCCGAAAACGCACAGCGCAATTACGACCAGATCGTGGCCCGGCTGAACCAGAGCAGTCTGGAAAGCCAAGTCACGCAAAGCAATGTTTCGCTGCTGGCTTCAGCCGTGCCGCCCACGCAGCCTTCGTCGCCGCGGCTGATCCTCAATACCGCCGTTGCTACTTTCGTCGGAGTACTCTTGGCTGTGTCAGCGGCGCTGCTACTGGAACTCGCCAACCGCAAGGTGCGGAGTGCCGACGATGTGGTCCAGGCCATCGCCGTTCCGGTGCTGGGCGTGCTGCCCTCACCTAAGGCGCGCCGCTTGTTCCGCACCACGCACGCCAATCAACTGATGCAGCAGCGTCTTCTGGGGCAGACGTCCAGCCCGACCAAGGGAGCCTGAAGGTGAGCCAAGCCATTAACGAAACCGCTGATCGCTCGATCGGTGACATCATCCGCGACGCGCGCAACCTCTCGGCCGCCGAGGTCGAGCAGGTGCTTAGCTATCAGCGCGAAAAGGGTGTTCGCTTTGGCGAAGCCGCCATCGCCCTTGGGCTGGCCAGCGAAGAAGAGGTGCTGAGCGCGCTGGCGCAGCAGTTCCACTATCCACTGGCGGCTGCAGACAAGCGCAGCAACAATCCCGAGCTCGTAGCGCTGAACCAGCCCTTCTCGGTTCAGGCCGAAGCCTTCCGTGCTATCCGCAGCCAGGTCACGATGCGGATGAGTCCGTCGCGCGAGGCCCGCACGCCATTGGCTGTGATCAGCGCTTCGACCGGTGACGGCAAGACCTTCTTTGCCGCCAATCTGGCCGTTGCTCTTGCGCAGCTTGGTGGGCGTACGTTGCTGGTCGATGCTGACATGCGGAGTCCGCGCCAGCACCAGGTGTTCGGGCTCAATAACAACGCAGGCCTTTCGTCGATCCTGTCCGGTCGTGCCGAATCGCAGGTCATCCAGCAGGCCGATGGCGTATCGAACCTGTTCGTGCTGCCCTGTGGTCCGCTGCCGCCCAACCCGGCTGAATTGGTCGAACGTCCCGCCTTTGGTCTGCTAATGCGGGAACTCAATAGCAAGTTTGACTATGTCGTGGTGGATACGCCTGCTGCTGATCGCGGTGTGGACAGCGCAGTGATTGCTGCGCGCTGCGGGACCGCACTGGTGATTGCGCGTAAGCACGTTTCGCCAGTCAGTGGTCTGCAGGACCTCGTGGCAAGCTTGACGGGCAGTTCTGTGCAGCTCGCTGGCGCAATTGTCAACGAGTTCTAAATGGACAAATGCGGTGGGCAGTAAACAAGAGATATTGACCGACAAGGTCACGGACATTTGGCCGAAAGGCCTTGACATGCCGGCTGCGCTATTGATCCTGTGCGGCCTACTCGGCATGTACGGACCGCGATACTTGGAGTTGAGCCGAACGGTCTGGCGCACCGATGAGCAGGGTCATGGACCCATCATTCTGGCCGTATCTCTTTGGTTACTCTACTCGGCGCGGCATGCGCTGGTTGGGATACGGTCTCGCCCGGCACCGATACTGGGCTTTTTGCTTCTGATGTTTGGCGGCCTGACGTATGCCGCGGGCTACGCTCTTGATATTTGGATCTTCCAGATTGGTGCGCAGATTCCCATTCTTGCAGCGCTAGTGTTGATCTGGCGTGGCTGGGGGGGCGTACGGCTGATTTGGTTTGCACTCTTCTTCATGTGTTTTATGGTGCCACTGCCGGAGGCCCTGGTGGCCACGGTAACGGCACCGTTGAAGTCGGCAGTTTCTGCCGTGGCAAGTTCCCTCCTATATCACCTGGGTTACCCCATCGGTCGTTCTGGTGTCATGCTGACGATCGGACAATACCAGTTGATGGTGGCCGATGCCTGCGCTGGCCTGAATTCGATGTTCACGCTTGAAGCGCTGGGCATGCTGTACATGAATCTCATGCGCTACAAGTCTGCGGGGCGAAACATATTGCTCGCTCTTTCCCTGATCCCGACGGCCTTTGTCGCCAATGTGTGCCGCGTGATGATTCTCGTGCTAGTCACTTACTACTATGGCGACGAAGCGGGTCAGGGCTTCGTTCATGGTTTTGCTGGCATGGTCTTGTTCATGGTGGCCTTGATGCTGATGCTTTTTTATGACCGTGTTCTCGGCTTCTTCTTTGACAAGCCGCGGAGCAATGCGTCGTGACACGCGATCGTATTTATGCGTTGATGGTGGCTCTGATGCTACTCAGCGCTGCAGCTCTCGGTTACTGGTTGCGGCCTACGGATCGACTTGCAGATCATGAAGCCAAGCTTGATCTGGAAGCCATCTTCCCGCAGCGCCTTGGCGAGTGGCAGCTTGATCGCAATCAGCCCGTCGCTATCGTTTCACCCGATGTCCAACAACTGCTCAACCAGTTGTACAACCAGACGCTGAGTCGGACTTACGTCAACACAGCGGGCTATCGCATCATGCTTTCGGTGGCCTATGGCGGCGATCAATCCAAGGCAACCAGAGCTCACCGCCCAGATGTCTGCTATCCGGCACAGGGCTTTCAGGTTCTCAGTAATCAGGACTCCAGCATTTCTGTTGGTAGTGGCACGTTGCCGGTGCGGCATATGGTCGCGCAACTTGGTCCGCGAGTGGAACCCGTGTCGTTCTGGTTTGCAGTGGGCGATCTGGTGGCAGTGTCCAGCCAGCAGCAGACTCGTGCCCAGTGGGTTTATGGAGTACGCGGTCTCGTTGCCGATGGAATGCTCGTGCGAGTCTCCAGCATTGATCCCAACATCGAACAGGCATACAGGATTCAGGATCAATTCGTACGCGACATGTACGCGGCTTTTGACCCAGCCTGGGCCCCCCGAGTATTTGGGTCTCAGATCAGTGGCCGATAAGTCCACGGCATCTCACTTTTTGAGAATTCCGCGATGAAACAAATCCAGAAAGTTGCACTCATCACTGGCGTGACCGGCCAGGACGGCGCGTATCTTGCTGAGCTGCTGCTCGGCAAAGGCTACGTCGTGCACGGCATCAAGCGCCGCTCCAGCCTGTTCAATACCGACCGTGTGGACCACCTTTACCAGGACCCACATGTCGAGCATCAGAACTTCAAGCTCCACTTCGGCGACCTGACGGATTCGACCAACCTCATCCGCATCATCCAGCAGGTCCAGCCCGACGAGATCTACAACCTGGCCGCCATGAGCCACGTGGCCGTCAGCTTCGAAACCCCCGAGTACACCGCCAACGCCGACGGCATCGGCACCCTGCGCATTCTGGAAGCCATCCGTATCCTCGGCTTGGAGAAGAAGACCAAGTTCTACCAAGCCTCCACCTCCGAGTTGTACGGCCTGGTACAGGAGACACCCCAGAAGGAGACAACTCCCTTCTACCCACGCAGCCCTTACGCCGTGGCCAAGATGTACGCCTACTGGATCACGGTCAATTACCGCGAAGCCTATGGTCTGTACGCCTGCAACGGGATCCTCTTCAACCACGAGAGCCCGCTGCGCGGCGAGACCTTCGTCACCCGCAAGATCACGCGCGCCATGGCGCGCATTGCGCTGGGCCTGCAAGACTGTCTCTACCTCGGCAATATGAGCGCCCTGCGCGACTGGGGCCATGCGAAGGACTACGTGGAGATGCAGTGGCTGATGCTGCAGCAGGACACGCCTGAGGACTTCGTCATTGCGACCGGCGTGCAATACAGCGTGCGGCAGTTCGTGGAGTTCGCGGCCAGCGAACTTGGCATCACGGTCACCTTCGAAGGGGAGGGCGCACAAGAAATCGGGCGCGTCAGTGCGATCACCGGTGACAAGGCCAAATGCAAGGTAGGTGATGTGATCGTCAAGGTGGACCCGCGCTACTACCGGCCCACCGAAGTCGAGACACTGCTCGGTGACCCGACCAAGGCCAAAGAGAAGCTCGGTTGGACACCCAAGACCACCCTGAAGGAACTCGTGGCCGAGATGGTGCAGGCCGACTACACCTCGGCAAGACGGGACAGCCTGGTCAAGATTGCCGGCTTCCAGGCCTACGACTACAACGAGTGAGCATGAGCGCGATCCCTCAAGACGCTGGCATCTTCGTCACGGGCCATCGTGGCATGGTCGGCTCGGCGCTGGTGCGTCGCCTACAGGCCGGTGGCTATTCGCGCATCGTGACTGCTGGTCGTGCTGAGCTGGACTTGCTCGACCAACGCGCAGTTCACAGTTTCCTGGCCGAGCATAAGCCCGACTACGTCTTCATTGCCGCTGCCAAAGTTGGCGGCATCCAGGCCAACAACCTCTACCGCGCCGACTTCCTGTATCAGAACCTCATGATCGAGGCCAACCTGATTCACGGCGCGCATCTGGCCGGTGTGCAGCGACTGATGTTTCTGGGCTCAAGCTGTATCTATCCCAAGCTGGCACCGCAGCCGCTGACCGAAGACAGCCTGCTCACCGGCCCGCTGGAGTCGACCAACGAGCCCTATGCCGTCGCCAAGATCGCCGGCATCAAGATGTGCGAGGCCTATAACGCTCAATTCAAGCGGCAATACGTGAGCGCGATGCCCACAAATCTCTACGGCCCTAACGACAACTACGACCTCGCAAACAGCCATGTGCTTCCGGCCCTGATCCGCAAGTGTCATGAGGCCAAACTGCGCGGCGATGCAGAGCTTGTGGTCTGGGGCACTGGCACGCCGCTGCGCGAGTTCCTTTATGTCGACGATCTGGCAGACGCCTGCGTCTATCTGATGGAGCAGGGCTATGACGGTCCGTTGGTCAATGTTGGCTTCGGCAGCGATGTCACTATTCGCGAACTGGCCGAGATCGTCATGAAGGTAGTTGGCTTTGAGGGCCGCATCGTCTTCGATACAACCAAGCCCGATGGCACGCCGCGCAAATTGATGAGCGTCGATCGACTGCGAGGCTTGGGCTGGGCGCCGAGCACAACACTTGTTGACGGCATCCAGCGGGCCTACTCTGATTTTCAGAGCCGTTGGTCTCCGTCGGCATAGCGCTGCGTGAGAACGAGTTGAAGCGATTGGACGCCACGCATACGTCCTTGGCGCAGCGGAGTTTGCGAGCGATGGCATGGGCCTATATTGGGGCGGGCCTGCGCATCGTTGCCCAGTTCGCTATCCAAGTCACGCTGGCTCGCGTGCTCGGCCCCGTGTCATTCGGTCAAGCGAGCACCGTGCTTGTCGTGATGGGGATCGGTTGGCTTTTAGCGGATGGCGGTTTCGGATCTGCTCTGATCCAGAAGGCCGACTTGCACGAGGACGACATCGCTTATGCGCTGGCTTGGATATTGGTGTCCTCGATTCTCGTCGGCGCGGTCGTCTTTGCAGGTGCTGGGTGGCTGGCTCGTTTGCTGGACGATCCTGGCTTGGTGCCTCTAGTCCGAGTTTGCGCAGTGCTGATTCCGTTGCAGGCCTTTTCGAACGTGCCGGCCAGCTTGCTGAGGCGCGAACTCGATATGCGTCGTCAGCAGTTGCTCTATGTTGGCACCTACGTGGCTGGCATGGGGGCTGTCGGCGTAACCCTTGCGTATAACGGGTTTGGTGCCTGGGCCTTGGTGGTTGGCTATGGCGTGCAATTGGCGCTCGCGCTCGTCGTGGGGTGCTTCATGAAGCCCTTTGCGTTGCGCCTTCGTTTTGCTCATCATGATCGGGCGTTTCGGAACTTCGGGCTCAGCGTGCTCGGCACCAACATCGCCAATTGGTGCATTGAGAACCTGGACAGATTGCTGATAGGGCGCTTCTGGGGTATTCAGAAACTGGGTGAGTACTCTGCAGCTGGCAATCTGGCTCGTGCGCCGGCAACGGTTGTGGTGGGCACACTGCAATCGGTCGTGTTTTCATCGACCGCGCGTGCGCAGGACGACCCGGACTCCGTCAGGCGTGGCTTTCGGGCCATCCTGTCACTGCTGACATTGATAAGCGCCCCGTTCTTTTTTTTCGTTGCCTTGCAATCGACGTTTGTGATTCATCTTCTCTACGGCGACAAGTGGTCTGGCGCCGCAACCTTGTTCGCTGCGATGTGCGTGGGAATCCCGGCTTATGCCGTCCTTTCCATCGCCGGGCCGATGCTGTGGGGACTAGGGGCCGCTCGCGCCGAATTTTCTGTTCAATTGGTGATTGCCATTGCGACAGTGACCGGCTTGGTTCTGTGCTCCAGGTTGGCCTTGGATGTTGCGGTTTGGCTCATTCCTGCGCTTGCGTTCTTGCGCGCGCTTCTAGTCGTACGGGCCTTGTTGCCCCGTATCGGCCTGACGGCGGGGACCGCCTTTGGAAGCTGTCGCGGAGGGCTAGCTCTTGCGATCGTCGTACTCCTGGTTAGCCTGCCCATGCGTGTTCAATTCGGTCAGGGACTTTGCGCCGTACTAGGATCTGCTGGACTCACACTGTTGGCTTGCCTGGTTGTTGCTCGCCTTACCAACGGAAATTTGCTCGATAGCGAGTTGCGACAGTCTCTCCAGGAGCGTGCGGTCAATGCGCCCTGGGCAAGACGCGCATGCGCCCTCCTGGGCTTCAGAGCCGTGCGGGAGGCCCGCGCATGACGGCCGATACCAGGGCGGGCCTGCACGTGGCGATCATTGGTTATGTGGCGAGCGCGGACGTCCGTCCGTATCTCGCTGGCGTGACCGGCCCCTTGCCCGTTGGCTCTCCGGGGGCACCTCTGATGGGCGTCCTCATTGGCGAACTGCTTCGCAGGGGATGCCGAGTCAGCGCCATCACGACCGACGTGAGCCTGTCCTTGGACGGTGGGCTGCACAGGTTTCGCGATGGGATGTTCGAGCTCTTGGTCGCACCTGCGCGGCAGCGAGCTTGGCGTCCGAACGGATTCCGACCCGGTCGAGCGATGGATGGTTTCGCGTTTGAGGCCGAGCACATGGCACTTGCAATCGCGCTGGTGGCGCCTGACATCGTGCATGCACATTGGACATATGAACACGCGCTGGCCGCGCTTCGACATTCCCTGCCAACGCTGATCACTTGCCACGACTCGCCACGAGCCGTGATGCGACATAGCCCGGACCTGTACCGCCTTGTCCGTTACCTGATGGCTCGCCGCGTGTTCGCACGGGGCACTGCGTTCACTGCCGTGTCGGAATATCTCGCGGGCGAAGTAAGTTCCTATCTCGGCGGCCCGCCTCCCGTCGTTTCCAATCCTGTGGCGGACTATGCGCTGTCCGCGCGTGGAAAGCCTCGCTCGGCCTCCGCATTGCGCCGTGTCGCCATGGTCTGCAACGGCTGGAGTCGCCGCAAGAATGTCGAGGTTGGTCTCCAGGCTTTTGCGCATTGGCGGCGTAGTGAACCCGCAGCCGAACTCCATCTGTTCGGACAGGACTTCGGCATTGGACAAGCCGCACATCAATGGGCTCAGCGGCGCGAGCTTGTGCAGGGCGTGTGCTTCCACGGCGCGTGCGCACATCGCGACCTCATCGCCGCTCTGGCTGAAATGGATGCTCTGCTGCACACCGCCAAGGAGGAAACCTTTGGTGTCGTGATCGCCGAAGCGATGGCCCTGGGTCTGCCCGTGGTGGCAGGTCGGCGAAGCGGCGCCGTCCCGGCCGTGATGGGCGCGGACATACACGGTCTCAGCGCGGTGGGCCAACTTGTCGATGTCGAGTCTGCCGATGCAATTGCGCTTGGCTTGAGGACGATCTTTGATCACCAATACACTGATCGATCAAGAGCCGGGATGCGGCGCGTGCGTGAGCACTTCACTGCAGAGGCCGTAACGAGCAAGTATCTGGAACGCTATCACCTGATCCTCAATGGCTCTGGAGGTGACAGATGAAGATCGGCCCCTGCCTTTTTCCGCGGTCGTTCCCGGTCTCCGTGCTTGGCGACCAAGCTCTCTATATGGATACCGCAGCCGACGAAGTCGGAAGCGGTCGGCGCTTGTTTACCGGTGGTTGACAATGACGAATGCACTCCTGACGATCTTCTACATCTCGATTCCGTTTGTCTTCGCCATCGTGCTTGCCTTCGGCTTGGCCACGCTGGCAGTGACGAGCTACGGGCGATTCGGCGTCGGCATGGTCGTCATCATGACGACCTACGCGCTCGACGTGCTGTCCATGTCCGCGCCGATACTGCACGTGGGGGTCACGCTCTTCGTGGCAGACGTGCCGATGATGTTGATTGGCGCAGTCGCGCTCGCGCGCTGGATTGCGCGCCCCGATCTCCCGCGCCGTCAATGGGCCTGGTTGATCTTTGCAATTGTGTTCGTGCTGAACCTTGGCGTTGGACTGGGTCTGCACGGCAAAACCGCGGGCGTGCAGGCTCGGGATGACTTTTATGCGTTGGCTGCGGCTTCTTATGCCATGAGTTTCCCGATCACTCGGCGCGAGGTTCGTCAATTGATTGCCGCGCTGATCGGCCTTGCAGCGGTATTGATGCTTGTATGCATCTACCGATGGACCGTTTATTACGGTGGCTTCCGCGACCTACTCCCGCGCGGTGGCACTTACAACGTTGACGGGGCGATCCGTGTTATCTGGTCAGGTAGTGCTCTTGTTCTTGGAGAGGCTTTCGTGCTGGGACTGTTCTTTGCAGGGTTGAGCCGAGGCGCTGTGACTGCTCGCTTCATGTTATTGCTGACGGCTGCGTCGACTCTAGTGCTGCAACATCGTTCCGTCTGGCTAGCCGCTCTTGTCGGTATCGCAGGTAGCCTCATGATTGGCCGCGCGCACCGATCATCGCGCCTGATGCAAGTGTTAATGTTGTCTGGGTTGATCGCCTTGGGTGCCGTCGGCATGCTGGCTAGCGGCGCGCTCCGTGACCAGATTGGTGCGTCCGCGGAACAGGCCATCGAAGGACAGGGGACGGTGGCGTGGCGGTTCTCTAACTGGAAAGCGACCCTTAAACAATGGCAGGAAGCCGGCCCCCGGGCGATCGTGACCGGACGTGAATGGGGGAGTGACCTCAAGCGCAAGGTCGAAAGCGAGTCGGGTCGGGAGGTGCAGATTCGTGTATCCGCGCACAACTACTATGTGGTGGCCCTGACTTCCTATGGGGTGATCGGCTTGCTAGCCTTCCTGGCCTCGCAAGTGACCGTCGGGGCAAGGCTTTTCCGCGTGTCGGGGAGCAAGGATGCTGACGCGCCGTACGCGCATTGGCTGCTGGTGATCCTGCTGATGCAGGCCACTTACTATCTGGCCTATGGCACTGACTACATTCAGTTTCTGCTATTCGGCGTGGCGCTAGCCTTTGCCTACGGTCGATCGCAGGAGACTAGCGATGCGCAAGCTGTTCCTGTGACGCGGAATTTCGCGCGTGTCATCTTGTGAACAATTTGCCCGCGAGTTCGCATATCTTGAGCACCGACCAGATTCAGACAGCAGGAGCTGGCTTGCGCTTGTGCGCACTGATGGCCTGCTTCAACAGACGCGCACTGACTCTGGCGAGCCTGGCGGCTCTTCAAGAGAGCTCGTCCAGAGTGGGCGTCGCGCTGCAAGCGGTCCTGGTCGACGACGGAAGCAGCGATGGCACCGCTGAAGCGGTACGGGCTCGATTCCCCTGGGTCCAGGTTCACGTGAATCAAGGCCCGCCATTGTTCTGGTGTCGCGCCATGCATCGCGCGCTGGAGAGCGCAAGAGCGGCGGAGCATGACCTCTATCTGCTTCTCAATGATGACACGCTGCTGGACCCAGATGCCATTGAGCGTTTGCTGAGCTGCTCGGCGGCGTTGCAAGCTGCACATAGGGCGGCATTGGTGGTTGGCAGTACCCGCGATGCCATGACGGGGCGCTGGAGCTATGGCGGCGAGCGGCGACTTTCGCAGTGGCGGCCTGTTCGTTTCACGCCTGTTGAGCCCGCCGGTGAGCCGAAGAAAGCCGATACCTTTGACGGAAATATCGTTCTGCTGCCCCGGCTAGTCGTCCAAACGCTTGGCAATCTCGACCCGTACTTCGAGCACGGACTTGGCGACACCGACTACGGCCTGCGTGCCACGAAAGCGGGCATCGGCGTGTGGGTGGCACCAGGGTTCTATGGGACCTGCAGCTGGAACTCCATGGAGAAGACGTATCTGGACCCGCAATGGCCTTCCGCCTTGCGCTGGAAGCACATGTTGAGCCGCAAGGGTTTGCCGTGGCGATCATGGCAGCACTTCACACGGCGGCATGCCTCGCTGCTGTGGCCGGTCTACTTTGCCTCTCCCTATGCTCGAGTGTTGTGGAGCATGGCGAGCCAATGGTTGCGCGGGAACGCGTCGCGCCGGGCTCGGTGATGCTGATCTTTCGACCCGCTCCGGCCCCTATTGCTGCTTGCGCGCAAAGGTGCAATGCAGATGGGCCTAGAGGGTATGAACAACTGAATGAGGTGTAAGCCCAATGTGCGGAATCAATGGACTGGTGGCCTCCCGCTCGGCAAGAGCCAAACCGCTCCGTGAACTGATCGGGCGGATGAATGCCGCGATCCGGCATCGCGGACCGGACGGTGAAGGCTGCTTCGTGTCCGATGAGGTCGCGCTTGGCCATGTACGCCTCGCGATCATCGATCTGAGCGAAGGCGGCGCGCAGCCGATGCACAGCGCTGATCACACGTTGGCCTTGGTCTTCAACGGCGAGATCTACAACTACCTCGAACTGGCGGACGAGTTGAGGGCGCTTGGGCATCAGTTCCAATCGCACTCCGACACCGAGGTTCTGTTGCACGCCTACCAGGAGTGGGGCGAGGACTGTGTGAGGCGCTTCAATGGCATGTGGGCCTTTGCCATCTGGGACGCACGCCGCGGTCGGCTTTTTGCCTCGCGAGACCGGCTCGGCGTCAAGCCTTTCCTCTACATGCAAAGAGAAGGACATCTGCTGTTCAGCAGCGAGGTGAACGGTGTCAGGGCGGCCAGTCCCGTGAACGAGGCCAATCCAGGCAAGCTGCACGACTTCCTGGCATACGGTTATCGCACCAACAACGGCGAGACCTTCTTCAAGGACATTCTGGAACTGCCATCGGCCCACAACCTGTCGTGGCAGGACGGTGAAATGAAGATTTGGCGATATTGGGCTCTCCCTCCCCGGGGCGAGGCGATGAATCTCAGCCAGAGCGATCAGCAGGAGGCTTTCGCTGCCCTGCTGCGCGACGCGGTTCGCCTTCGCTTCCGTTCCGACGTGCCGGTCGCTCTGCTGCAAAGCGGCGGCATCGACTCCTCAGTCATTTGCGCCATCGTCAATGACGATATTGGCGCGCACAGGCTTGGGCCGGAGGCGGTCAGCGCTTTCACTGCGACGCACCCAGGTCAGGCGATCGACGAGAGCCAGGCGGTTCGCGAACTGATGCTGAGTTGTCCGAACATTCGGTCCTATGAGTTGACGCCGAATGGAGATGAGCTGGCGACACAGTTCGACCAGTACCTGGCGGCCATGCAGGAGCCGAAGGCGAGCAGCACTTCCTTTGCCCACTGGTCCCTGATGCGAGCGATTCGCGCTCAGGGAATCAAGGTGGTGATCAACGGGCAGGGGGCAGATGAGGCTCTGGCCGGATACGGTGCCTACATTCGTGGCTATCGCATGCTGGACTTGCTGCTGCAGTCGCCCGCGCAGGCGCTCGGCGAAGCGCGGGCGATTCGCCATGAAATGGGCTGGGGCTATACCGACCTCGCCGCCCAAACGGCCAAAGCCATGCTGGGCCGGCGGGCGGCGTCCATCGTGCGGGCTCGCGTGCTTGAGCATTCTTCGCCGCTGCTGTCCAGCAGCTTCAGGCGCGCACATCACGACTATCTGCCGGATCTCCCGATGTCCTGGCGCGGCGGTAATCTCGACGCCCACCTGCGTGCTCAGATCCAGGACTACGGCTTCAACCAGATTCTCAGATACGAAGATGTTTCCTCGATGAGCCAGGGCATCGAAATTCGCTCACCCTTCGTGGACTATCGCTTGATGGAATTCGCTTTTCGCTTGCCCGACGAGGCCAAGTTTTCGGGTGGCATCACCAAGAGAATCTTGCGTGACTCGTTTGACAGCCGTGTGCCGAAAAGCATCATTCGCGCGCGCACCAAGCTTGGTTTTCCGACACCCACCGCCAGTTGGTTTGCGCGGCCTGCCATGCAGGCACTGATCAGCCGGGTGGTTGAGTCACCATCGTTCAAGGCCCGATCATTGTGGCGAGCGGACGAGGTGGCCCAGTTGCTGTGCGCGCCCTTGAAGAGCGGCCGCGCAAGTGCAGCCTGGCGCTTTCTGATGGTGGCGCGTTGGCTGGATGCCAATCAGATAGCAAATGTCTGATGCCATATATCGCCACGTGGCTGATATGTGTCTGATGTGTGCGAGGTGGATCGCTTAATGAGGCAATTGATATTGGCGGCGGGGAGACGGTTGCTGACACGATGGCGCGTTTGGCGCGCCCACTCCATTCGTTATTGCGGTCGTGACGTCCATATCGGTGTAGGGTGCCGCTTCTGGGCAACGCGGAGCATTCGCATTGGCGATATGAGCTATATAGGCAAGGAAGTTTCAATCGAGACGAATGCCGACATCGGGCGCTTTGCGCTGATCGCCAACCGCGTAGCCTTTGTTGGCCGGCACGATCATGAGTTCACCCGCGTCGGCGTGCCTATTCGTTTCGGACGTTGGGTGGGCGGTTGCGACGCGGATCGCCAAATACAAGAAGAGGGCGTTGTTCTTGAGGACGACGTTTGGGTCGGATTCGGCGCCATCGTGCTGTCTGGAACGCGAATCGGACGTGGCGCGGTCATTGCTGCAGGGTCTGTGGTGATCGGCGATGTCCCGGCCTATGCCATCGTGGCCGGGGCGCCCGCACGCGAGGTCGGTCGGCGTTTTTCCTCGGCTGATGAGATCAGGGCGCACGAGACTGCCATGGAGCACGGTCGCTTTCGGTTCTCGGAACGAGGCTATGAGTATTGGACGGTCGAACCTGGGGCCACGAACTGAGTAGTCATCGCAAGCGAGGACTGTTACTACCAGGAACGGCAAGACAGAGAGGAGAAGCATTCGATGGCGAAAAGAAGCCCAATTGCGATGATCGTGGACCGGGTCATGCATTACCACCGGCCGACCTTGCAAGCCATCGAGGCTCGATTGGCAGAACAAGATATCGAATTGCATGTGCTGTCCAGCCGTGATCGTGCAGGCGCAGTTGGGCGGGTGGCGGAAGCCAAGCCGGTCGTCCGCTTGCATCAGCACTACAGCTTAAGGGAAATGCAGGTTCGCGGTTTTACGCTCCGTGCTCAGCTTGGCCTGGCCGACATGATTCGCGCAATTCGGCCATCCGTCGTAGTCAGTACCTGTCATTCGGGTACGGTGACTGAATGGCAAATCCTTCGGGATTCGGCTCGCCGCGGAGCGCGATCGGTAGCATGGCAATGCGGTTACGAATATCACCCGGGATGGCTGAAGGATCAGGTGCTGGGACGCTTCGTTCCTATGTTCGACATGCATCTTTGCTATCACAGCAATGCCAGGAACTACGCGCTGCGGCACGGTGCGACGCTCGCTCAGACCTTGGTAATGCACAACACCATTGACGAGCGCAGTATCGTTCCCACCAATGCCGACGCTGCACGGGAGCAACTGGTCATCAAGCATCCCCAATTGGCGAACCGGAAGATTATTCTTTACGTAGGTGCGGTGTTGACGGAGAAGCGCCTAGAACTGGTGTTTGACGCGTTGGATCGCCTGAACGATCCGCAAGCCTTCTTTCTGATCGTCGGCGATGGGGCTCATCTGTCGAGCCTAAGGCAACGCTACGGACACCGTCTCGATTGGCTGGCTGTCGGACAGGTCGTTCAGGGTGTCGGTGTGTACTTTGATGGAGGGCATGTGTTCGTATTGCCCGGGACCGGAGGACTAGCGATCAACGAGGCGATGGCGCATCGCTTGCCGGTGATTTCGGGGTATGCCGACGGCAGTGCGGACGACTTGGTCCTCGATGAGGAGACTGGCTTTCGCTTGCGCGATAGCAGCGCCGATGAATTGGCGGCGCGCTTGAGGCGTGTCCTGAGTGACGTTGAATTTGCAACGGCTTTGGGCAAGCGTGGTGAACAGCGTATTCGAGGTGAGCTGTCATTCGAGCGCTTTGTTGACAGGGCTGTGAACGGCCTTCTTGGCGAGCACCGTCTGGCGACACAGCGCAATTGAAATCGGGAACTCGACGCCGAGGCTCCCTCAAACCGCGAGAAGAAGATGGGTATCAAACATGAAATTCGACGCATTCTGTGGCGCACTGGTTTCGACATCAGTCGCGTGACACCGGAGTCACATCACCACGCGCGAATCCGACAGTTGCTGCGAGCGTATGAAGTGCAGTTGG
>FSVW01002535.1_pt1 | contig 20331 bp, 14 predicted proteins | sample 1637551 | NCBI WGS metagenome assembly FSVW01 (sample SAMEA3914814, study PRJEB12502) | metagenome | biome: forest; material: soil | place: USA | collected 2011-09-16 | depth 0.1 m | reverse complement strand
GACCACGACAGGACGAACGGATAGGTCAGGTAGATGTGCGCCGACGAGACCTGCAGCAGACGCATGTAGCGATCGTAGGGCAGATGGCCGAGGAAATGGACGCGGTCACGGTGCGGGTTGGCATCCAGCCCGATCTCGGTCGTCATGACCTCGCGCCAGGTGCGGCCGTCCTTCGGGGCCGTACCGTAGGATACACCGTCGCCTCCGGCGATGAGGATCTGCGCATTGGGGCGCTCTCTCAGCAGGTCCGGCAGGGCCTTCATGAAGGTGCGAAAGCCGCGATAGGGCTCCAGGTCGCGCGCCACATAGGTAATGACTTCATCCCTGGTCGTCAGGACCGGCCCTCCGGGCACAGCAAATGTGGCCTGCGGGTCGGGCCTGGCGACACGGGTGTCAATTCCGTCGAAGATAGTGGTGATCTTGCTGTGGTAAGCCTGCGGGTGGCGCGACTTCTGCCAATCGGTCGGGCTTAGACCGCGATCGGCCAGTTGCAGGCTGAGCAGCAGATGGGCATTGCGCGTGGTCACTTTGCACTGGTCGTCGAAGGTGGCGCGAAAGGCCGGATCGAAGGCGAAATCGGCACCGCGCACCGAGTAGTAATATTCGCAATAGCTGAGCAGCGGCGCGAGAGGAAACACCTCCTTGACAAACAGGGTTTCTCCCCAGCCCGGGTGGGCAATAATCAGGTCCGGCGTGAAGCCTTCGCGAGACAGATCCAGGCAAGCGCGCGCCACGCCCTGGCCATAGAGGACAGCGCCTTCAAAGGGGCGCATATAGGGATGCGTGGTTTTGCGGACCTGGCGGTGCGGCCTATAGGTTACCTTGCGCACGCCTTTGATCCCTGGCGCCCGAGGCCTGGTGAGGAAGACAACCTCATGGCCGGCCGCAGCCAGTGCCGGCACCAGGTGCTTGAATTGACCCGGCATATTCGGATGTATGAAGAGCAGTTTCATGAGTCCCGCCGCCACCGTCTCCGCCAGGCGACCAGACAGGCCGTAACGCCGCCCTCTTGTCAAGATCGGGCGGTCAGCCGGGGCAACCCGAAACGAGCGCAAAAAATTCGGCACGCGCTTGGCGCAGGATGCTTGAAAGAGGATTGACCGCACCCGCCGTTGCGTTAGTCATAGACATGAGAGGTGACCCCATGATCAAGACACTATCGCTTTCCCTGGCCGCTCTGCTGCTCGCAGCCCCCTTCGCTCAGGCCGACGTCACCGGCGACGCCGTCAAGGGCAAGGCCGCATTCAGCGCCTGCGCTATCTGCCACACCAGCGTTTCTGGAAAGAACGGCATGGGACCCAGCCTGTTCGGTGTCGTCGGCCGAACGGCCGGCACTGCGCCCGGTTTCAAATATTCCGAAGCGATGAAGACGGCCGGGACGTGGACGCCGGAAAAGCTCGATACCTTTATCGGCGATCCGCGCAAGACCGTGCCGGGCAATGGCATGCCCTATGCCGGTGTCAAAGATGCGCAGAAGCGGGCGGATATCATCGCCTATCTGAAGACGCTGAAGTAGGCGCGGATGGCGCAAGCCGCGCCTACCCCTCACCCGGCAGGCTGAAGCCTGCCACCCTCTCCCCTTGAAAGGGGCGAGGGAAAGGAAGAGGCCTATGACCCGCTAAAGCAGTGGGCAAGAGTGCTATTTCAGGCCTTCATCGGCGAAGATCGCGGTCTGGATCGTCGGGTGGTCGGATGAGACCGCGCCGCGGTACATGCCGAGGTCGTTGATAGCGAAGCTGGCCTTGCCGTCCTTGTCCATGGCGATCAGGCCGCCATCACCACCTATGCTGCCGATCGACATGATCGTGTCGTAAGCTGCGTGATCGATGTCCTCGTGGTTCCAGCGGATGCGGTCGCAGACCTGGCGCGCCGCGCTGTCACGGATGAAATATTCGCCGGTGCCGGTGGCTGAGACGGCGCAGTCGCCGTCACGGGCATAGGTGCCGGCGCCGATGATCGGGGCGTCGCCGATGCGGCCCCACTGTTTGCCGGTCAGGCCGCCGGTCGACGTGCCTGCCGCCAGATGGCCGTCGCTGTCGAGCGCCACGGCACCGACCGTACCGTACAAATGGCTGAGATCACCGGTGCATTTGGATTGTTCAACGCGAACATTTGAGATGTCCCCCGGCGACACCGCGTCGGATACACAGTCGGCAACCGAGACACTCGTCTTCTTCCAGTCTTCGAAAGCCTTTTCACGCGCAGGCGTGCGGAAATAGGATTGATCGACCTGCTCCAGCCCCTGGGCTACCGAAAAGGCGTCGGCGCCCTCACCCGCCAAAAAGACGTGGCGCGTCTTTTCCATGACCTTGCGCGCCAACAGGATCGGGTTTTTGGTGTGTGTTACCCCGGCAACGGCACCGGCTTTCATCGTCGCGCCGTCCATGATGGCGGCGTCGAGATAGATTCTGTTGTCGGCGGCGATGACTGCCCCTTTGCCGGCATTAAACAGCGGATTGTCTTCCAGAGATTGCAAGGTGGCGGTGACGGCATCCATCGACGTCCCGCCCTTGGCGAGGACGGCTTCGCCGGCGGTCATGGCATCGGCCAGCCCCTGGCGATAGAGGGCTTCCTTTTCCGGCGGCATATTGGCGCGCTGGATAATGCCGGCGCCGCCGTGGATAGCCAGGGACCAGTGCTTGCCATCACCGGCAAGGGCCGGTGAGGCAACGGCCACCGTCAGAGCCAGTGCAAAACCTAGAAATCGACGCATGAGGTTGTTCTCCGCCACGGTTGAAGTTCGTGACGGCAACCTGCCGCATATTGCCTGCCGCAGCAAGTCCGTCCGGTCTCATTTGAAACGAGAGACCGGACGACTGGCTTTTTACTGATCGATATTGCGCTTGAAGGTTTCGGGCAGGAACAGGAGCCCGAGGACAAAGGCCGCGCCGGCCACGACGATCGGATACCACAGACCGTAGTAGATATCGCCGGTGGCCGCGACCATGGCGAAGGCGATGGTGGGCAGAAAACCGCCGAACCAGCCGTTGCCGATGTGGTAGGGCAGCGACATCGAGGTGTAGCGAATCTTCGAGGGGAACAGCTCGACCAGCATGGCGGCGATCGGACCGTAGACCATGGTCACGAGGATGACGAGGCCAGCCAGGATGCCGATGACGACGGGCATGTTCATGGCCTTCGGGTCGGCCTTAGCGGGATAGCCGGCCTTGGCGATGGCGGCCTTGACGCTGTCCTGGAAGGCGGTGATGGCAGCCTTGCGCGCAGCCCCGGTAACCTTGGCCGGATCGGGCGCCGTAAAGGAGTCCGCCCCGACCTTGATCGTGGCAACTGTACCCGCCGGCGCTTCTACCGAGGTGTAGTTGACGCCGCTCTTGGCGAGATAGGCCTTGGCGATGTCGCAGCTTGTCGAGTCGAACTTGTTCTTGCCGACCGGATCGAACTGGATCGAGCATTCTGCGCTGTTGACGACGACGCTGACTGGCGCACTCATCTGTGCCTTGGCAAGGGCCGGATTGGCGGCCTCGGTCAGGGCGTGGAAGGCCGGGAAATAGGCGCCGGCGGCGATCAGGCAGCCCGTCAGGATGATGACTTTGCGGCCGATCTTGTCCGACAGCCAGCCGAAGAACACGAAGAACGGCGTACCGATGGCCAGGCCGATGGCGATCAGGATATTGGTCGTTGCGCCGTCGACCTTGAGCATTTTTTCAAGGAAGAACAGCACGTAGAACTGGCCGGTGTACCAGACGACGGCTTGACCCATGACCGCGCCCAGAAGCGCGATGATGACGAGCTTGAGGTTGCTCCACTTGCCGAAGGCTTCGGTCAGCGGCGCCTTTGAGGTGGTGCCCTCGTCCTTCATCTTCTGAAAGACCGGGCTTTCGGACAGCTGCATGCGGATCCACATCGAGACCAGAAGCAGGACGATCGACACCAGGAACGGCACGCGCCAGCCCCAGACCTTGAAGACGTCTTCGGTCAGGTAGGTTCGGGCGCCGATAACGACCAGCAGGGCAGCGAACAGGCCAAGCGTCGCCGTGGTTTGTATCCACGAGGTATAGAGACCGCGCTTGTTATTGGGGGCGTGCTCGGCGACATAGGTGGCGGCGCCGCCGTATTCACCGCCAAGGGCAAGGCCTTGCAGAAGGCGAAGCGCCACGAGAATGATGGGCGCCGCGACGCCGATCTGGTCATAACCTGGTAGCAGGCCGACGCAGAAGGTCGACAGGCCCATAATGCCCATGGTGACGAGGAAGGTGTTTTTGCGCCCGACCAGGTCGCCGATACGCCCGAAAACGAGCGCGCCGAATGGCCGTACGGCGAAGCCGGCGGCAAAGGCCGCCAGGGCGAAGATGAAGCCCGTGGTCTCGTTGACGCCGGAAAAGAAATGCGACGAGATATAGGTCGCCAGCAGGCCGTAGAGATAGAAATCGTACCACTCGAAAATTGTTCCGAGTGACGACGCGCCAATGACGAGAATCTCGTTTCCCTTGGCCTTATGATGTTTCGGCTCCGCGGCCATGTCCAACCCCTGTTATATGTGTTCACCGAACGCGATACTGTTGGTGACGGCCATTCGATTTTAAAGTGGCGCCACGTCAGCATTCGCGCGCACCATGACCTCAGTCTGACCGGCAGTCCAGCCCTTTAGCCGGTCGCGCGCAAATTTTCCGGTAGCGCTAACAGCATGCGCTAACGCGGCGTTAACCACATTTTATAATTTGAAATACGTAATGGTGCTCAAATCGCCCAGGTAACGAGGCGAGAGGGAGCTGGACATGATCGGCGCTTTGACGCAGTCCATACGCGGCAAGTTCGCGTTGGCCTTTGGTGTGCTTATGTTTTTGTCGGTGGCCACCGGCGCGTTTTCGATTTGGAAGCTGAACGAGGTCTCCGCCATCGGGCGCAAGCTGGAGGCGCAGATCGCCGCCGTCTCGACGCTCGGCGACCTGGCGCGGACGAGCCAGACCTTAAGCGTCATCTCGTTCCTGGAACACTATGCCAGCGGGGATCAGCGCGCGGCCTTCGCGAAAGAAGCGGCCGAGACACGCAGCGCCTTTTCCAAGGCCTGGAGCGATTACAGCGCCATGGTTTCGGACGATGAGGAAGCCAAGCTGGCCGGAGACCTGCGCAAGGCCTGGCAACATTTCCTGGCCGTCCAGGAGGAAGTCACAGACCTCGACCGGGCGGGGCTGACCCAACAAGCCGGCGAAGTCCTGACCAATGACCTCAACCGCGAGCGCGTGGTCTTCTACGCCGCGGTTCGCACGGTGCAGACCTATCGTGAAGGCCAGGCGCGTGATGCCGCCGCCAAGGCGTCCGCCGTAAATGCGTCGGCACGCGTCTGGATCTGTGTGGCGATGGGTTCGCTTACCCTGTTTTGCGTCCTTGTCGGCGGATGGCTGACGATCAGTATTTCGCGCCCCATCGGCCGCATGACCAAGGTTATGCTGCGCCTCGCCGCTCATGAAATGGACGTCACCATTCCCGATACCACGCGTCAGGACGAAATCGGCGGCATGGCCGGGGCGCTCAATGTTTTCAAGGACAAGCTGCGCGAAGGCGAGGCTTTACGCGCCAACCAGGCTGCGCTGGAGCACGATATGCAAGTGCACCGCAAGGCCGAGGTGACACAGCTGGCGCATGATTTCGAAACGGCTATCGGCACGATTATCGAAGCGGTATCACATGCCGCCAGCGACCTGCAGGATTCCGCCGCGACACTTTCGGCCGCAGCCGAACAGACCTCGGCGCAGTCGATCGCCGTCGAGACCGGCGCGCGGTCTGCCGCCGATAATGTGCGCTCGGTCGCCGCCGCCATCGAGGAATTGTCGGCGTCGGCGCGCCAGGTCGGCAGCCAGGTTTCGCGGTCTTCCGACATCACCGGGGTCGCCGTCGAGCAGGCCATGCGCTCGCGCCGTGCCATGGATGCCTTGCGTGGCGATGCCGCCCAGGTCGAGTCGGTCGTCGGACTGATCAACGCTATCGCCTCGCAGACCAATCTTCTTGCCCTCAATGCCACGATCGAAGCGGCGCGCGCCGGCGACGCTGGCAAGGGTTTTGCCGTCGTCGCCTCCGAGGTCAAGGGCCTGGCCAGCCAGACGGCGCAATCGACCAATACGATCGGCGTTTCGATCGAAAAGATGCAGGCTTCGACAGGACAAGCCGTCGATGAGATCAGCGGTATCGAGCAGACCATCGCCGAGGTCAGCGATATCGCCACGGCCATCACCGACGCGGTCAGTCAACAGGAACAGACCACAGCCGAGATCTCACGCAATATCCACGAGGTCTCGCGCACCACGGCCGAGGTTACGAGCAATATCGTCGGCGTCACGCAGGCTGCGCAGGAATCGAGCCAAGGCGCCGTGCGCGTACTTAATGCCGCGCGCGCCCTCACTCAACAATCCGACCGGCTCAAGGGCGAAGTCAATCGCTTCTTGGACCGCGTCCGGGCGGCATAAGGACATCGTGATGAAAAAGCTTGCTCTTCTCGCCGCCGCCTTGATGTTCGCCGGTTCACCGGTCATGGCCAAAACGCGTATCTTCGTGTCGATCGCCAAGACCAATGACAAATTCATCGATATCCTGAGCAACTCGGTCGCTGCCGAAGCCGCCAAGGACCCGGATATCGACATTACCATCGTCAATGCCAATAACGACGGCCCCACCCAGGTCAGTCAGGTGCGCCAGGCCATAGCCGACAAGGCCGACGCCGTCATCGTTCTGGCCGTCGACGGCGATACCGCCAAATCGGTCGCCAGTATGAGCGCCGCCGGCAAGACGCCACTGATCTATCTCAACCGCCGCCCGCCAATCGATCGTTTCGCGAGCCAGGTTGCCATCGTCTCGTCCAACGACCTCGTCGCCGGGCGCCTGCAGATGCGCCTGATCGCCGACAAGATCGGCAATGCCGGCAATATCGTCATCCTGCGCGGCGAGGACGGCCATCCTGCCGCCGCCGAGCGCACCGAAGGCGTCAAGGAGATCCTGGCGACGCGGACCGGCATCCATCTGATCCACGAAGAGACCGGTAACTGGCAGCGTGCCCAAGGCGAAAAACTGGTGACGCAATGGCTGCAAAGCGGTGAACCCATCAATGCTATCCTCGCCAATAATGACGAAATGGCCCTGGGCGCCATTGACGCCCTGCAGAAGGCCAAGATTCCGCCGGGCAAGATACTGGTCGCCGGCGTTGACGGTACAGCCGATGCCCTGGCTGCGATCAAGAGCGGTTACCTGACACTGTCCCTGCTGCAAAACGCCAATGCACAAGGGGCGCAGGCGCTCAACGACGCCAAGAAATTCGCCGGCAAGCAATATGCCGAGCTCTATGACTGGGTGCCGTACGAGCTGATTATTCCGTCGAACCTGACGCAATACGCCGGGCAGTAGCGATACGATATTTTCGCGCATTTCCGGACCCAACCCCTCACCCGGCAGGTTGAAGCCTGCCACCCTCTCCCCTCAAGCGGGGAGAGGGGAAAATAGCGCGCCCCAAAAATATTTTATTACCGCTGAACGTTATCCGATTGTTTCTATTGAAATTTGTGCAACGCAACATTGCACTTGCACAAAAATGAAATCGCGCGTTATCTGATGGGATATGAACGTTCTGATCATCGATCCCGACGAGACGCGCGCCGCACTCGTGGCCGAAGGCATCCGTGCCGATAACGCCGGACAAGAGCCGATGATCCGGACGTGGCCGAGTTTCGAGCTACGCATGCTGCGCGATTTCGATCCGGACATGGTCATCATCGCCTGCGAAAGCCCCGATCGTGACATGCTGGAAGCGCTGCAGGTCGCCAATGAACAGGTGCCGCGACCCGTGGTCATGTTCGTCGATCGCTCGGACGACAATTCGACCGCCAAGGCGCTTGAGGCCGGCGTCGCCGCCTATATCGTCGATGGCTATAATCCCAAGCGCATGTCGTCGATTCTGACGGTCGCCGCTCAGCGGTTTGCCATGACGCAGGGCTTACGCAACGACCTGAACAAGGCCAAGGCCGACCTGGCAGCGCGAAAAGTGATCGACCGCGCCAAGGGCGTGCTGATGAAATCGCGTAATCTGTCCGAAGACGATGCATATAAGGCGCTGCGCAAACACGCCATGGATACCGGCCGGCCGCTGCACGCCGTCGCCGCCGACATCCTGGCCGTCAGCGATCTGCTCAAGGGAGGCGACTAATGGACCTGAAGATCGGCTTCAGCCCGCTTAATGACGCCACCTTAATCGTGGTTGCCGAAGCGCTTGGTTTCTACGACAGCGAAGGACTGAGCGTCACCTTGAGCCGCGAGGCCAACTGGTCGAATATTCGCGACAAGCTGGCCTATGGCATGATCGACGCCGCCCATATCCTGGCGCCGATGCCGTTTGCCGCCGCGCTGGGTCTCGGGCCGTCGATGGGTCGCATCATCGCGCCGATGGCTTTGGGCGCCAATGGCAATGGCGTGCTGGTGTCGTCGGAGCTGAAGGCCCGCCTGCACGATGATAGTGGTGTGGTGCACAGCCTCAGTTCCACGCCGATGGTCGAAAGCGGCCGCCTGCTGGCGCGCGAAGTCGATCGCCGCCGCAAGGAAGGTTTGGGGCGGCTTGTCTTTGCCGTGCCGTTTACCTGGTCGCCGCATCATTTCGTCCTGCGCCATTGGGTATCCGCCGCCGGTCTCGATCCCGAACGGCAGATCCAGTGGATCGTCGTGCCGCCCTCGCGCATGGCCGACATGGTCAAGGACGGCGTGGTCGATGCCTTCTCGGCCGGGTCGCCATGGCCCCAGACGGCGCAGCTTTTGGGACGCGGGACCGTGTTGTTCTCCGATCCGGACTATTGGTCATTAAAGCCCGAGAAGGTTCTGGGCGTGCGTGCGGCCTGGGCCGAAGCCAATCCCGAAGGCACCATCGGCCTTGTTCGCGCGCTGCTGCGTGCGGCCATGTGGGCCAGTGCACCGGCCAACCACGCCGACCTGATCCGCATCCTGGCGCGGCGCGCCTACGTCAATGCACCAGCCGAAGCGATTGAAATGGCGCTGGCCGAGGGCGGCAGCGGCCTGATCCTCGATCCGCAGATCGCTACCTATCCATGGATCAGCCACGCCAAGTGGTTCTTAGGCCAGATGGTGCGCTGGGGCATGCTGACGCCCGAGCACGATTTCGACCAGCTGGCGCGGCATATCTATCGCCCGGACTTGTGGCGTGAGGCGGCTGCCGGTTTGGGGCTGAATGCGCCGGTGCGCGACGAAAAGGACGAAGGCGGACAGCCGCTGCCGTGGCGGGTCGAGGCGACGCCGAACGCGATTACCATGCCGCCGAATGTCTTGTTTGATGGTGGTGTGTTCAGATGCGTGTGAGTTTTAGTTAAAAATGTAACCGGGTGACTGGTCGCGCAGCTTAGGTCCTCGCAGGTGCGAAAGAGGTGTCGCGGCGCGATTTTTGTGACAATTATGCTGCGGCGCATTTGTGCATAGCAGCAAAGTTGCCCAAAACACCGTTACCGCATTGACGAAAGGCGGAACCCGGACAAGTCTTATCTCACGCGGCCAAGGACGGCTGCCCCACAACACCCTGCAGCGCCAATGACGGCGCAGGCAGGCCATCTAAAGACAATGACGTCTCAAGTCACGCTCAACCGGTTCTCCGGCGGGCGCGGCCTGGGGCGTTTTTTTATGCTTTTTTTCAAGGGGATATGTAGTGAGCAACCGGGAGAAACTAACATATTGCGCGGTCGCAATGTTTAAGCCGAAAACCGCGAACGCTTTTCGGCACATTGCTCTAAGCGGCGCAATATGCGCCCTTGGCCTGGCAGCCGCCGGCGCCCACGCCGAAGACACGATCGCCGACGCTCTGGCGGCGTCGAAACCGATCCTCGAGTCGAGCGCGCGTCTGGAACACGTCCAGCAACAAGGCTTTGTCGACAAGGCCGAGGCCCTTACGTGGCGCAATCGCCTCGGCTTCCAGAGCGGTGATTTCCATGACGTCAAGCTGCTGGTCGAGTTCGACAACGTCAATGCCCTGACCGGCGATTACAACTCGACCCTGAACGGCAAGACCACCTTCCCCACCGTGCTCGATCCGGAGGTGACCGAGCTCAACCGCGCGCAACTGGTATGGACGCCATCGGCTGAGACGACTTTCACTTTCGGCCGCCAGCGCATGATCCTTGATGACGCGCGCTTTATCGGCAATGTCGGCTGGCGTCAGGATGAACAAACCATGGATGCCGTGCGCGTCGACACCACCCTGTTCCGCGTCAAGTTGACGGCTACCTATCTTGGCCGCATCAACCGCGTCGTCGCTGACGCCAAGGACTGGCAATCCAACAGCTATATTCTGAATGCCAGCTATAGCTTCAGTGAAGCGCTGAAATTCACCGCCTTCGATTACGCCTTCAAATTCAGCTCGGCCGCCACCACGCCGACCCTGGCCGATATCGCAAATGCGAAGATTTCGTCGGTTTCGACGACGGGTCTGCGCGCCTATGGCAGCGACTGGGCGTCGGCATTCAAGCTTGGTTATGTTGCGCAATACGCGACCGAAAAAAATGCCGGTCTCAATCCGGCGGTCTTCACCCTGCACGAGACGATGCTGGAGGGCAATGCGACCTACGACATCTATACGGTCAAGGTGAACTACGAGGCGCTCGAAGGCAATGGATCGGTCGGCTTTGTTACGCCGTTAGGCACCGTCCACGCCTTCGAGGGCTTCGCCGACGTCTTTTCGGCGACGGGCGGCAACAAGACCTTCGTCAACGGCATCGACGATCTCAATTTCGGGTTGACGGTCGCCGGCCACACCAAGCCGTGGGCGCCCTATTTCCTCAACCCGACCCTGACCGTCATCTATCACGACCTGAAGACCGATCGCCTCGATACCCCGATTGGCAAGGAGTGGGACGCGGTCCTGACCGCCGGCATCACCAAGAACCTCAGCCTGATGCTGAAATACGCCGATTTCGAGAGGGCGGATCCCACCATGCCGGCGTCGCGCACCAAGACCTGGATCATGCTCCAGTACAAGCTCTGAACCGGATCAAAGGAATTACGATCATGACTGACTCAAAAAAGATTTCCGGTTTGAACAGGCGCCAGGCGCTGTTCGGCGCCGCCGCCACGATTGCTGCAGCCAAGGCGCTTCTCCCGTCCGGTGCGTTTGCCGCCGGCAAGGGGCCCGAGGTTTCCGCCGCCAAGCTCGGCTTTATCGCGCTGACCGACTCTTCGCCTTTGATCATCGCCAAGGAGCGCGGGCTGTTCGCCAAGTACGGCATGCCGGACGTCGAAGTCCTGAAGCAGGCGTCGTGGGCAGCGACGCGTGACAATATCGTGCTGGGATCGCAAGGCGGCGGCATCGATGGCGCACACATCCTTTCGCCCATGCCGTACCTGATCACGACCGGTCAAGCTGCCAAGGCGACACCGATGTATATCCTCACCCGCCTCAATGTGAACGGCCAGGCGATCAGCGTCGGCAACGATCTGAAGACAGTCCAGGTTGGCCTGAACAGTGCGCCGATGAAGGCCAAGTTCGCTCAGATGAAGGCCGCTGGCAACATGGCCAAGGTCGCCATGACTTTCCGCGGGGGCACGCACGATCTCTGGGTCCGTTACTGGCTCGCCGCCGGCGGCATCAACCCGGAAACCGACTGCTCGACCATCGTCATTCCACCGCCGCAGATGGTAGCTAATATGAAAGCCGGCACCCAGGATGCGTTCTGCGTTGGCGAGCCGTGGAACGGCCAGCTGGTCGACCAGCACCTCGGCTATACGGCAACGACGACGTCGGAAATCTGGATGAACCATCCGGAAAAGGCGCTCGGCATGCGTGCCGACTGGGTCGACAAACACCCGAATGCGGCCAAGGCCCTGATCGCCGCCACGATGGAAGCCGCGCAGTGGTGCGACAAGAACCGCGCCGCCATGTGCGCCATCACCGCCGGCCGGCAATATATCAACGTGCCGATCACCGACATCGTCCCGCGTCTGCAGGGCTCGATCGACTACGGCGACGGCCGCAAGGTCACCGGCAGCCCGCACGTCATGAAGTTCTGGGCCGATTTCGCCGCCTTCCCTTATCGGTCGCACGACGCCTGGTTCATTACCGAGAACAAGCGCTGGGGCAATTTCGATGCCGACCTCAACACCAATGCTTTGGTCAACAAGGTCAACCGCGCTGATCTTTGGCGCGACGTCGCCAAGCAGTACGGCATCGCGACGCCGGCTTCGGATTCGCGCGGCGTTGAGAAGTTCTTCGACGGCAAGGTCTTCGATCCGGCCAACCCGGATGCGTATCTGGCCAGCCAGTCGATCAAGACGCTTGCCTGACGTTAAAATCCCCTCTCCACATCCGTGGAGAGGGGATAAGCGGCCCCTCCGTCACCGATAAGCCCAAGGGCTTGCGGCGCCACCTCCCCCGCTGCGCTGCGCTTGCAAGTGAGGAGATAAATTTAATTTCCAAAAGGCGTTTCAATGGCTTTTGATTTTGTGAGAAAACCCGTGGCACAGTCCTCGCCCGCCCCGAATATCGACCGCTCGGCCCTGCTCAATGCCGCGCAGAAGAAGCAGGTTGAAAAGGCGCGCCTGAAGAAAGCCGCCGACAGTGTCTCTGTTGTGCTGATGCCGCTGCTGATGATTGCTGCAGCCATGGCCGGCTGGGAAGCGCTGGCACGCGCCTTTCCAGGCGGCCTGCCCGGTCCGTCACAGGTCTGGGCGGACTCGCACGAACTGATCACCGATCCGTTCTTCGACCGCGGCGGCGTCGACAAGGGCTTGTTCTGGCACGTTCTGACGTCGTTGAGCCGCGTCGGTATCGGTTTCAGCCTTGCCGCCGTCTGTGGTGTCCTGATCGGCGCCTTTATCGGCACGGTCGGCTGGGCGCGCAAGGGCCTGGACCCGATCTTTCAGGTCCTGCGTACCGTGCCGCCACTCGCCTGGCTCCCGATTTCGCTGGCCATGCTGCGTGAAGCGCAACCTTCGGCGCTGTTCGTCATTTTTATTACCTCGATCTGGCCGATCGTCATCAATACGGCGGTCGGTGTGCGCAACATTCCGCAGGACTATATCAATGTCTCGCGCGTGCTGCGGCTGCATCCGGTCGAGTACTTCTTCAAGATCATGCTGCCCGCCGCCACGCCGCACATCTTTACCGGCCTGCGCATCGGTGTCGGCATGAGCTGGCTGGCCATCGTCGCCTCTGAAATGCTGCTGGGCGGCGTCGGCATCGGCTTTTTCATTTGGGACCAGTACAATTCGTCGCGCATGTCGGACATCATCGTCGCCCTGTTGTGGGTCGGCATGGTCGGTTACACGCTCGACCGGATGGTCGCGGCCCTGGGTCACTTCGTCTCTCGCGGCACGGCAGCGGATTGAGGCGAGCCGTTCGGATGCACCGGAGCCCGGAACGTCCGTCGCTCCCCCCTTCCGTCACCGCTTCGCGGCGCCACCTCACTGGCGAAGGCTATACCTTCGCTGGCGCTCGACCCACGTAACCGGGGCAGGCGGGAGTCTTCTAAGACGCCTCTCTTCATTGTCCAATCTTTTGAGTATGACCTATGAAACCCACCCTTTCCCTTGAAAACGTCTATGTCGATTTTGAACGCGATGGTGTCATTTCCAGCGTACTCGACAACGTCTCTTTGAGCGTCAATGCCGGCGAATATGTCTCGATCATCGGCCATTCCGGCTGCGGCAAGTCGACCCTGCTCAATGTCGTCGCAGGCCTCGTGCCGCTGACGCTTGGGGCAGCACTGCTCGACAATCGGGAGATTACGGGGCCTGGTCCGGACCGCGCCGTCGTCTTCCAGAACCATTCACTGCTGCCGTGGATGACGGTCTATGAGAATGTTCGCCTCGCCGTCGATAAACTCTATGGCGGCAAGGAAACCATGAGCCAACTCAATGCGCGGGTGATGTCGAACCTCGATCTGGTCAAGATGACGCACGCAGCACAAAAGCGGCCGGGCGAAATCTCAGGTGGCATGAAGCAGCGCGTCGGTATCGCCCGGGCGCTTGCCATGGAGCCCAAGGTGCTGTTGCTCGATGAACCGTTCGGGGCGCTCGATGCCCTGACGCGGGGCCATTTACAGGATACCGTCATGGCCCTGCATTCGCGCATCAAGGCAACGGTGCTTATGATCACGCACGATGTCGACGAGGCCGTTCTGCTGGCCGATCGCGTGGTGATGATGACCAACGGGCCGCGCGCCACCATCGGCAAGATCGTCGATGTGAAGTGTCCACGGCCGCGCAGCCGGTTGACGGCCTTGAACGATCCGGAGTTCGTCCGTTGCCGCGCGGAAATCGTCAGCTTTTTGCAGGCGCACGATATGGCCGCACCGGTTCCGGCTTAGGCGGAGAGGTGGGCTAACTCAAATGAGGGATTCTCGGCGGGTGGCACCAACCCCTCATCCGGACCAGCAAGCTGGTCCACCTTCTCCCCTTTTCATGGGGAGAAGGGAAGAACGAAGGGGAAATGCCCACGTTCTTTCAAATGAAACCATCTAGGCCTTTGGTGAGGAAACGCAGCATAAGCGTTAAAACAGGGCCAGAGAGGGGAGTTTCGTGACATTTTTGCTGCATGTCTTTTGTGCAGAGCAGCAAAAGTGCCTTCCCGTCTCCGGCCGCTTGACGAAAAGGCACTTCAGGATCACCCTCTGACTCAAGTGGTCAAAGGCGATCACGATAACCCGGTCTTCGCAGCGCCAGTGTTGGCGAGGCAGACCAACATCAGACAATGACGTCTCAAGACAGGCTGTTCCGGTTTCCGGGCAGGCTTGCTTGGGGCGTTTTTTTTTGCCTTCGTGCCGAGGACAGTGATGATTTCAAAAGAGTTTTTGAAGGCCGGACACGCACCCACCCTGCTATCGGCTTTTCTGTATTTCGACATGAGTTTCATGGTCTGGGTGATCCTGGGGGCACTGAGCGTCCAGATCGCCAAGGACCTCGGCCTGTCACCAGCGGAGAAGGGTTTGATGGTCGCCGTCCCCATTCTCGCAGGTGCGGGATTGCGCCTCGTCAACGGCGTCCTGGTCGATCATATCGGCCCGAAAAAGACCGGTCTGATCGCACAGGTCATCGTCATTGCCGGTCTGTTGCTGGCCTGGCTGCTGCATGTCAACTCTTACGCCGCTATCCTTACGCTCGGGGGCGTTCTAGGTATGGCCGGCGCCTCGTTCGCTGTCGCCCTGCCGCTCGCTTCACGCTGGTATCCGCCCAAGTATCAGGGCATTGCTCTAGGCATCGCCGGCGCGGGTAACTCGGGCACCGTCCTCGCCTCGCTGTTCGCGCCGACGCTGGCCAAGATGTTTGGCTGGCAGGCCGTGTTCGGCCTTGCCGCCATCCCCCTGACCATCGTCTTTGCCGTCTATCTGTGGCTGGCCAAGGATTCGCCTGAGCAACCGCCCGCCAAGACGACGGCGCAATATGCCCGCATCCTGAAAGAGCCCGATGCCTGGTGGTTCATGCTGTTCTACGGCGTTACCTTCGGCGGCTTTGTCGGCCTGTCGTCCTCACTCAATATCTATTTCAACAGCGAATACGGCCTGAACCCGATCGTCGCCGGTTTCTTCACTGCGGCGTGCGTCTTCGTCGGCTCCCTCCTGCGTCCCGTCGGCGGCAGCGTTGCAGACCGCATCGGCGGCATCCGCACCCTGTCGATCATGTACAGCGTCGCAGGTATCGCCCTCGTGATCCTAAGCTTCAAGGCGCCGTCGGTCTACGCCACGCTGGCCATACTCGTCGTCGCCATGGGCGCTTTAGGCATGGGCAATGGCGCGGTGTTCCAGCTGGTGCCGCAACGTTTCCGCACCGAGATGGGCATCATGACCGGCCTGGTCGGCATGTTCGGCGGCGTCGGTGGCTTTTATCTGGCGGCGACGCTCGGCTTTTCGAAGCAGGCGACCGGCAGCTACCAGATGGGCCTTATCGGCTTTGCCATCCTGGCGCTGGTGGCGCTCGGCGGCCTCAGCTTCATCAAGAAGAAATGGCGCACGACCTGGGGCGCCCTCTCCGCCAACCAAGTCAAGATTTAGGGGGCCGTCATGAGCAAGGAAAAAATCGTTGTCATCGGGGCCGGCATGGCCGGCGGACGGATCGTCGAGGAAATCCTCAAGCGCGACGACCAGATGTTCGAGATCTCGATCATCGGCGCCGAGGCCTGCGCCACCTACGACCGCATCCAGCTGTCGCCGGTCCTGGCCGGGGAAAAGACTTTCGACGACATCGTCACCCATTCGCAGGACTGGTACGATGCCAACGGGGTCAAGACGCACTTCGGTTACTGGGTGCAGTCGATCGACAAGGACCTGAAACACGTCGTCCTGCACGACGGTCAGACGATTGCCTATGACAAGCTGATTCTGGCCATGGGGTCCGATCCGATCCGCCTGCCCCTGCCCGGCGCCGACCTGCATGGCGTCGTTGCGTTCCGCGACCTGCTGGACGTCGATCTGATGATGCAGGCGGCCGATCGTGCCAAAGAAGCTGGAAACAGCGATGCTGTTGTTATTGGCGGCGGCCTGCTTGGTCTCGAAGCCGCTTACGGCCTGGCCAAGCGCGGCATGAAGGCGACCGTCATCCACCTGGTCGACGTCCTGATGGAACGCCAGCTCGACGAGGCCGCCGGACGGTTGCTGGAAAAGGCCCTGCTGGAACGCGGTGTCATCTCGGTGCTCAGCGCCCAGTCCGAAGCCATCCTCGGTGAAACCCACGTCGAAGGCCTGAAGCTGAAGGATGGCCGCGTCATTCCGGCGTCTCTGCTGGTCATGGCCGTCGGTATCCGTCCGCACGTCGAGCCCGCCAAGTCGTCGGGCATTTTGGTCGAACGCGGCATCGTCGTCGACGACCAGATGTGCACCTCCGACCAGGACATCTTTGCCGTCGGCGAATGCGCCCAGCATCGTGGTCAATGCTACGGCCTGGTCGCACCGATCTGGGAAATGTGCCGGACGCTCGCCGATATCCTGACCGCCAAGAACCTGGCCAGCGCCTATCACGGCTCGAACCTGGCGACGCGCCTCAAGGTTTCCGGCGTCGATCTCTATTCTGCTGGTCAGTTCGCCGGTGGCGAAGGCTGTGAGGACATCGTTTTCCGCGACCCGGGCCGAGGCGTTTACAAGCGCATCGTCATCAAGGACGACAAGCTGGTCGGCACAGTCCTGTTCGGTGAAGCGACCGACGGCGGCTGGTATTTCGACCTGATCAAGAAGGCTGAGAGCGTCGCCGATATCCGCGACACCCTGATCTTCGGCCAGGCCGTCACCAATGCCCTGGCCGGCCAGGACCCTTCTAGCGCCGTTGCAGCATGGCCCGACGACACGGAAGTGTGCGGCTGCAATGGCGTGTCCAAGGGTCAGGTTGTCGGTGCCATCACCAGTGGCGCCGATACCCTCGACAAGGTGCGCGGTTGCACCAAGGCTTCTGCCAGTTGCGGTTCGTGTACCGGCCTGGTCGAAAGCCTGCTGAAATGTACTATCGGGGATGCGTATCTGACGCAGACCGGCCCGAAACAGATGTGCAAGTGTACCGAGCACGGCCACGCCGCCGTGCGTACCGCCATCATCGAGCAGGACCTGCGCACCATTCCCGACGTCATGCAGGCGATGAAATGGACAACGCCCGACGGCTGTTCGTCGTGCCGTCCGGCGCTCAACTATTACCTTTTGTGCGCCTGGCCGCGTGAATATGCCGACGATCCGCGCTCGCGCTTCGTCAATGAACGCAACCACGCCAATATCCAGAAGGACGGCACCTATTCGGTCGTGCCGCGGATGTGGGGCGGGTTGACCTCGGCCAAGGAGCTGCGCGCCATCGCCGATGTCGTCGACAAGTTCAATGTGCCGATGGTCAAGGTCACCGGCGGCCAGCGTCTCGACCTTTTCGGCATCAAGAAACAGGATCTGCCTGCGGTGTGGGCCGATCTTAATGCGGCCGGTATGGTTTCGGGCCACGCCTACGCCAAGGCCCTCCGCACGGTGAAGACCTGCGTCGGTTCGGAATGGTGCCGGTTCGGCACGCAGGATTCGACCGGCTTGGGCGTCAAGCTCGAACAGGCGACCTGGGGCAGCTACATGCCGCACAAGTTCAAGATGGCCGTGTCGGGTTGCCCGCGCAACTGCGCCGAGGCGACGATCAAAGACTTCGGCGTCGTCTGCGTGGATTCCGGCTACGAGCTGCACGTCGGCGGCAATGCCGGCATCCACGTCCGCGTCACCGACCTGCTGACCAAGGTGGCGACCGAGGACGAGGCGCTGGAATGGTCGATGGCCTTCGTCCAGCTTTACCGCGAAGATGCCTGGTATCTGGAGCGCACCGCGCCTTGGGTCGAACGCGTTGGCCTCGAGTTCGTAAAGGCTGGCCTCGCCGATCCGGCCGACCGCGCGGACCTGATCGCCCGCTTCAAGGCGTCGCAGGAGATCTATCAGGTCGATCCGTGGGCCGAGCACGCGCCCAAGTCCGAGCCCGCCAAGGTCTTCTCTCCTCTCGCCGACCTGCGCGCCGGCATTTCGCAAGACGCGCTCTCTCACGACACCCTCCAGGAGCCTGCCGAATGAACGCTTCCGTCATAATCCACTGGACCGACGTCGGCGCCATGGCGGACGTGCCTGTGCAGGGTGCGCGGCGCATCGAAACCGATCTCGGCGCCATCGCGGTGTTCCGGACGCTCAGTGACGAATATTTCGCCATGTTCGACCGCTGCCCGCACAAGGGTGGCCCCCTGTCCGAAGGGATCGTCCATGGCAAGGCGGTGGCCTGTCCGCTGCACAACTGGTCGATCTCGCTCGCTACGGGCGAAGCCATGGGCGCGGACGCCGGCAAGGGTTGCACGCCGGTCGTCCCGCTCATGATCGAAAACGGCCGGATCCTGTTGGGTCTCTAACCTCCCTCGTTTGACTGGAAGCGCCTCCCATGCCCCGCGACGCCGAGTCCGTTATCGTCAAGACCACCTGTCCCTACTGCGGGGTCGGCTGTGGCGTGGCGGCGGAACGGACCGGCGCGCGCGATCTGAAGGTCAAGGGCGATGTCGAGCATCCGGCCAATGCCGGGCGCCTGTGCTCCAAGGGCACCGCGCTTGGTAATACGTTCGCACTCAAGGGGCGGTTGCTTGAGCCAAAAATGCGTAAGGACGGTGTTTTAGAGACCGTCGACTGGGAAGAAGCGCTCGATGCGGTGGCGCAAAAGTTCAACGCCGTCATCGCCGAGCACGGCCCCGATGCCGTGGCCTTCTACGTGTCGGGCCAATTGCTGACCGAGGACTATTATGCCGTTAACAAGCTGGCCAAGGGCTATATCGGCACGGCCAATATCGACACCAATTCGCGCCTGTGCATGTCGTCGGCTGTGGCGGCGCATAAGCTGGCCTTCGGGGCCGATTTGGTGCCGGCCATCTATGACGATTTGACCGAGGCCGATCTGCTGGTCTTTTCCGGCCATAACGCTGCCTGGACGCACCCGGTACTGTTTCGCCGGCTGGAAGAGAAAACGGATCAGAAGCGCGTCTGCATCGACCCGAAGCGCACCGACACCGCCAAGGCCTCGGACCTGCACCTGATGATCAAGCCGCAGACCGATGTGCGCCTGTGGAACGGACTGTGCGCCTATCTGATCGGCTGCGACGCGATCGACCACGATTTTGTCGATCGCCACACCGAAGGTTTCACCCGGCTGATGAGCAGCCTGTGCGCCGACGACCAGAGCCTGGAGGCCATTGCCGAGGATTGCGGCATCGCCGTTGCCGATCTCAAGACCTTTTACGAGATGTTCCGCGATACGCCCAAGACGGTCAGCCTGTTCAGCCAGGGCTCGAATCAGTCGGCGCAGGGCGTCAACAAGGGCCTCAGCCTGATCAATGCCCACCTTCTGTCGGGCAAGATCGGCAAGCCGGGAGCAGCGCCGTTCTCGATCACCGGCCAACCCAACGCCATGGGCGGGCGCGAGGTCGGCGGCTTGGCCAATATGCTGGCGGCGCACATGGACTTCGATGAGGCTTCGCGTGCCCGCGTCCAGCGTTACTGGCAGTCGCCAAACATGGCACCCAGAGCGGGTCTTAAGGCCGTCGACATGTTCGAGGCGGCGCGGCAAGGCAAGGTCAAGGCGATCTGGATCATGGCCACCAACCCCATGGTCTCGCTGCCGGACACCAACATGGTGCGCGAAGCCCTTGAAACGTGCGAACTGGTCGTTGTTTCTGACGTGGTCGAGCGCACCGATACGCTGGATTTCGCCCATATCCAGCTGCCGGCAGCGGCGTGGGGCGAGAAGAACGGTACGGTCACCAATTCCGAACGCGTCATCTCGCGTCAGCGCCCGATCGCGCCGCTGGCCGGCAAGTGCCGCCCGGATTGGGCCATCGTCGCCGATGTCGCCAGGCGCATGGATTCGAGCTGG
>FSVW01003879.1_pt1 | contig 20352 bp, 18 predicted proteins | sample 1637551 | NCBI WGS metagenome assembly FSVW01 (sample SAMEA3914814, study PRJEB12502) | metagenome | biome: forest; material: soil | place: USA | collected 2011-09-16 | depth 0.1 m | reverse complement strand
TCGCCAGACGCGGAGGTAGTCGCCACCGCGCGTGATCACGTCGTGTGGACTGATCAGCGACGAGAAGGGGATGAAGGCAGCCAGTGGATTCTCCGCCTGTGCTTGAGCCCAGTAGCGCGGCCGGGCGTTTGCGCCTCGGGTCAGGTGCTTGTTGCGGCCGATATCAGGAATGCCAAGCATCGCGAACTCCTCGGTAGAGCGTTGGCGCGTAGCTGCGCGCATGCCAGAACCTACGGTTCCGGTCGTGCAGGCGGAGCTTCAGCGCGATGAAGATTTGGCGGAAGCGCTGATCGTCCTTGGCGGTGACCAAGCGCATCCACACAAACGCGGGTATGAGGACCATGGTCACGCCCAGGGCGATCCACCAGCTCACCAGCGTGCCGCCCCACATGATCAGCAGCATCCCGGTGCCCAAGAGGAGCACCAGAGGCACGAGCGGTACGCCCAGCTTCATGGCGGGGCGGGTGGCGCCCTTGTAGATTGCTTCGCCTTGCATGGTCGTCACGGAGTCAGTTGACGATGTAGGCGGCGAATGCGCTGGCACCACCGACCAGCGTGCCGCCGATCAGCACGTTGGCGACGTCCACCAGCCTGGCCCCCTGGAAGATCATCTTGAAGCCGGCCCAAATAATTGCGATCGTCACGACGGCTACCGAGATCGTCACCAGGATGGTGTTGATGTTGGTGACGGTCGTATTGACCTTGTCGAAACCCTGCGCCTGGTTGAGCTGCGAGACGACGGCGAGCAGCAGCGCCGACGATGTAGGCACGAAGCGGTGCTTGAAATCCTGAGCGTTCATGGTTCTTCCTTCCCTGGCGCAATCGGACGAGCACGTCCAGCGTCGGCGGAAGCCGCGACAATCTTGCGCACGTAGTCTTGGCGAACCCCGGCGGCGAAATCGCCGCTGTAGTAACAGGACAGGGCGCGTCGCAGGGAGACTTGGACGGAGTCAGCTGACGGGGGCGGAGGACGGGCTCGCTCGAAGCAGTCAAGGAGCACCGACTGCATGGCGGTGAGATTCGTACAGGGGTCGAAAGCCGACTCGAGCGTCAGCGCGAGCCGCGCGAAGTTGCGGACATTGATCTGGGCTAGGCCGACGCTGAAGTTCGAGCCTGAGGTCTGCAGCGCTCGTGCGGTGGCCAGCGCCTCGGCGCGGTTTCGGGGCTGTCGCTCCAGCGCACCGCCGACCACGCCGATTGCCCACGGATTGAATGAGCTTTCGACGCTGACCAGGGCGCTGGCAGTGGCGACGTGGACCTGCGGTGCGCAGGCTAGCGCCACCGCGACAAACGCGATTGCTTCCATGGTGCGGAGCCTCAGTTGCCGGCGTAGCCGGGCGTGGCGGGCGGCTGTGCGCTCAGCCACGCGGTGTAGTCGTCATCGAAGCGCGTGTCCCAGCTGCCAAGCTGGGACTTGGCGATTGGGCTGAACTCGGTCGAGGTGCCGCCGTCCATGGTCCACCACGTTCGGGAGAAGACGGCGCCGTCGACGAGCACCGATACCGCACCCATGTAGTCGCAGGTGTGGATTTGGCCGTTTTCGGTGCTGAGGCTGTGGGTGTACTGGGGTGGGCAGAAGCCGGGTGCGTTGGCCCAGGCGTGGCTGGCCGTGTTCCCTGGGCCGGACATGTTGCAGGTGGGGAAGGCTTTGCCGCGGGCCAGGTCGCGTAGGACCTGCGTGATCGGCGGAACACACTGCGGAATGGCTCGCCAGCTAGGAGCGGCGAAGCACAGCAAGACCTGGCACCCGTCAACGGCGCGTGCGGGAGCGCTGGCGAGGAGAAGGGCCGCAAAGGCGAGGAGGGCGGTCGTGCTGCAAGCCCTGACCCTATTCGGCATGAGGGGGGCGGTCCTGCACAGGATGGTATCGGCTGTCATCGCGGCTCCTTCGCGGGTGCTGAAGAGTTCGTTTCACAGAGCAGTGCTGCTCTGTGATGGAAACTCTAGGCGCCCGTTTGCGCGATGACGCGATGACTTTTGACTAAGATTCAGCACCGCAGACCTGCACGCCGTTCTTATGAGGTGGCTTCCAAGTCGTCCATGCTGCTTCGAGCACCAAATGTTCTCAGCTCATTAAAGAGGGAGAACCTAGGTCAGACTTGGACACGCTGCCTCCGGCTGACAGGACGTTTCAGCCAGACGTAGGAACAACCAGCTATCTACCCTCTGGAAATAGTTCCCGGATCGGCACTCTCAGAGCCGTGGCCAGCGTTTCGACGGCGTCCAGAGAGGGATTCGCTCCGCCAGTCTCGATACGAGACATATACGAGCGGGCAAACCCGCAGATGTCAGCGAACTCGTCTTGTCGTAGTCCGGCGGCGAGTCGCAGATCGCGGACTCGATGACCGAAGACAAGACGGAGGGGCTTCATAGGCCCGGGATGTTGTGATATTGTCCACTAATCGTGAACCCACTAATCGTGACATGAAAGAGTTATTCGACTCTGGCAACTGACGCGAGCCGTGGCGAATCGTCTAGCCCATCAAAAGCTGGATGAACGCCGTCTAACTACTGCCTACAGGGCTCGGTTGCGACGGCTCGGGAGCTGCATCATGGATCTATATGACGAGGATTGGGTTGCTCGGTGGTTAAGCCGACCGCTCTGCTGCAAGTACGTGGCTGTTGTGTTTCGGACGGTGTCGATTCCCAACGAGGTAGTGCAGGCGAGGCCGCGCACATTCATCCGCTGGGGACTGGGCTATCTGACTGGCGGCGAGTCTGAAATCCTTGGCGCATGGAAAACGCTGGATCCGGCGCTCGATGTTCCGCACCCTGTGTTTGCGGAACTGCACGAACGGGGCGTCGAGTCGTTCCAGGTTCTGGCGAGCCGCGATGCGGCCGAGGAAGTGTCGGTCTTGCTGCGTGACGTTCCCGGCTCAGGCGATTGCGGTGAACACATCATCACATTGCAAGGGCGTTCCTTGAGCGAATTGGAGGCCATGCGTTCGCTGCGTCCGGCGACGCGCAGAGCGGTCCTGGCAGCCGACGAGGTGGTGGAGGGCATCAATCGGCGATTGAAGTCGGCGTTGGCCCGTCGCGGCGCATTCCTTGGGGACGCTGAAGCAATGGTTTTCGTCGCCGACTTCCTCGCGCGCGCCGATCGGCGGCTCTATGAGCCCCCTCAGCGCCGACGCGGCGTGGTCCGCAGCCGTGCTGCGCCGGCTGGTGCCGCATTTCCTGCTTGAGCGTCGAGCAATCGCATGTGCGGACGGGGCGACTCCATGATCAAAGACCTACGCCATGCGTTCGTAAAGGTGAAGGCTGCGCTCATGCGCCGGGGACGTTCGGAGCATGATGCCGAAGACTTGTTGCAGGAGGCGTGGATTCGATACTCCAGCTATGAGCGCGAGCAGGTCGTCGAAAAGCCGGAAGCGCTGCTGATGAAAGTTGCCCTGAATCTCTCCATCGACAAGCACCGCGCGGATCGGCTGCGGGGCGAGGAGGTCCTGCTCGAAGATGTGGTCCTGATCGACGTGGCGCCGGCCGTCGAAGACGTGCTGCTGGCCCGTGAGCGCATGGAGCGCCTGAGCTTCTGTCTGCGGCGCCTGAGCGACAAGACGCGCGAGATTTTCATGGAGTATCGATTCGATGGGCTGTCGTACAAGGAGATTGCGTTGCGCAAAGGGCTCAGCGTCGGGACCGTGGAGAAGCATGTGGCCAGGGCGACCGTCCATCTGACCGAATGGATGGACGGCTGGTAGATGCCGTTTGGCCGTGCGTGTGCCGTCTTTGGCCGGCGCCGGCGCGGCGAAGCCAGGTGATCGGAGTCAGGTCGTTTCGAGGAGGCCGTAGGCCGCCGCACGCTGCGCCGAATACTTGCGGTTGGAGCATCGCAGCCGCACGTTGATCCGCTGGAAACGGGAGTTCACAGACGACTCGCTCATGCCCGTGCGGAGAGAAATCTCCTTGGTACCGAGCCCTTGCCATTCGAAGGCCAGCAGATTCAGGTCCTCGGCCCGGAGGCGAGCTGCAGCGCGCAGCTGCTCCTGGAGATACCGGCTCAGCCAGTCATGCAGTTCTGCTGCCAAGGCCCGAGTCAGCGATCGCACGGTTCTCGCCTCCGGGCCTTCAAAGTCACCGGCCGTGTCGCTGCCGACGCAGAGCATTTCTGAACGTCGCGTGGGCGTGTTCTCTGGCGTGGGCACCACAAGGCAGGACCTGAACCCGTGCCTGCTGGCCAGCTCAACCGCCGCGCAGTCGGCGTCCTGGTTCAGCCTGATCTCGTGGTCCGTGGCGGGGACCGTATGGGACTTAGCGAAGCGGAACCAGGGATGATTGAGCAGGAGCTCCCGGTTGCCGTGGATCTGCGCGATCACCGGATCGCAAGCGAAGAGCGTGAAGCAGGAGATGTCCAGGCCGTCCTCAGGGATCGCCGCGGTGAAGATGCTGCCCTTCGCTCCCAGGGTCGCCGTCGCTTGCACGAGGCGGTCGAGCAGATGGGCTGGATCCGCCGCCAACTGGATCCGGGTGATGGCCTCTAGGACCTGTGCTGCATAGTCGGCCTTCTGGGCTCGATCCCGGATCGAGCCCGTTGGGGCTGGGTGGATTGAAGACATGTTCGAACTCCCTTCTTACCTGCGCAAACAGAATGGGGTCCTGGAAGCGGAGCGGGCCTTTCGTCAGACAGGCATCGAACTCATCAAGCGTTGTGAACATCGTCCACCACTCGGCTCTCGCGTTGTCCGTTAGGTGGAGCTTGCGGCCCGCCGCGACACCGGACGACACGCCGACCAGCTCGACCTGCCGGACATCGGGAACATTGCCATCGTTTGCATGCTCGCTCTGCGGCAAGGTCATGACGTCATCGGTAGGAATCATGGCGCGATGCTCCAGGTGATCGGTAGACGCCACCTGGCGTCCAATCCCGTTTGCGACTTGGAGCCGCTGCCACTGGCACGTTGGCCATCGACGACTTCTCCATGCTCGGGATCTTGAGCACGTTGCGCGAGCTTCTCAAGGGGAGGGGCCCACCGATATGCAGGCGTTCGGTCGCACTGAGGTTTTTGGGAATGGCTTGGACGCGATGGCGGCATGCTTCGATTCACGACGATCTCCGAAGGGCGCGGGGTCAGATCTGTGGGGAGCGTGCTCTGTGGCTATTTCGAGTCTCGATGCTCGTCAGCGCGGGTGAATTTCCCGGTGACACTGACTCTTTCGTTCGGTCTGGCGATTCTGTGGCCCAATTTCAGGATGGTTTCTTTGTTCAAAGCTCCGTGCGCGGCCTAAGATTGATCTGCAGCTTTCAACTTTTACCCCTGGCGTTGAAATGCAATGGCCAAGAGCTTGAGATCCATCATGTCGCATGTGAAGGCAATGCTGATTCGCGGCGGTAGCAGCGCGGACGAAGCCGACGACCTGTTGCAGGATGCTTTCGTCAAGTTCGCTCGCTATTCGCAGGAGCACACGGTACTGGAGCCCGAGGCCTTCCTGGTCCACGCGGCGAGGAGGCTGCTGCTCGATGCCCGGCGCGCTCGCAAGCGCCATGGGGAGCAGGAACTTCTCGATGAAGGTCTCGGCCTCGTGGACCCGGCACCACCCGTCGAGGACGTGCTGCTGAGCCGGGAGCAGGTGAAGCTTCTCAGCGAGACCTTGAGATCCGTCGATGCCAAGACCTCGCGGATCATCCTCGCGCACCGCATTGAGGGGGCGAGTTACGCGGAGATCGCCCGTGAACACGGGATCTCGGTCAGCGCCGTCGAGAAGCAGATCGCGAAGGCCATGGTCTTGTTGGGTCAAGCGGCGGAGGGATGGTGGCCATGAGAGCGGCAAGCAACAACCCGTCGCGGGACGATACCGATCCGCCGGTGACCAAGGAGATCATGGCGGAGGCAGCGGTCTGGATTGCGATGCTGCACGGCCCCAATCGCTCGCCCAAGATGGAACGCGACTTCCGGGAATGGCAGGCGAGTTCCGCCGCGCACCGCAAGGCTTTCGAGCGCACGACGGACGTCTGGGAGATGGTGCCGCGCATCAGGGTCCAGGATGCCTTCGCCGGTGTCTCCTCAAGCCGCGCGGCGTCCGGCTTCGATGCGGATGGGGGGGGGTATGGATTGAAGCGTAGACGCCGGCGCTGGCCCCTTCTGATGCTGCTGCCGGTGACAGTCGTCACGGCCCTGGTTTTCGTCCGCACCTCGACGGGCGGTACGGACTACGCGACGAAGGTCGGGGAGCAGCAACTGGTCGTGCTCGACGACGGCTCGCGCATGACGCTCAACACCAACACGCAGGTGCACGTCAGCCTTGGCAAGACTCTTCGCTCGGTCGAGGTCAAGCAGGGCGAAGCGCTGTTCGAGGTCGCCAAGGATTCGCAGCGCCCCTTCGTCGTTCATGCCGGGGGCACGGAGGTTGAGGCGGTGGGGACCGTGTTCTCAGTGCGCGTGGCCGACGGCGGCGACCGACGTGCCGACGCATTGGCCGTGGCGCTGGTCGAGGGTCAGGTCGCGGTCCGACCCGATCCGTCAGCCTGGACAAAAGGCTTGTCGTCGGCGACCCCGATCCTCATGAAGGCGGGTGAACGCCTGAAACTGGTCAAGGCAGCACCGGCGACAGCGACTCAGGACAGCCAGCAGCTCGACAGGCCCCGGATGGACAGCCTGCTCGCCTGGAAGCGCAGCGAGGCGGATTTCGACGACGTGCCATTGCCCGATGCCGTGAACGAGATGAACCGCTACAGCCGAACGCCGATCACCTTGCTCGACACCGGGGCACTGGCGGCACTGCGCGTCAGTGGCCAGTTCCACACCGGCGACAACCTCAGCTTCGCCAGAACGATCAGTGCTCTGCATCGTCTGAAGCTTACCGAGCGCGATGGACGGCTGGAGCTGTCCCTTCCTCACTAGTACTTGCCCTGTCAAAATCGGTCTTGAACGCCTCGTCATCTCGGTATCACCAACACGGTAATCCGAGCGAGGCAAGAGATGACTCCGAGAAGAACGAAGGGCAGTGGGAGCGCTGCCAGGTACTTTAGAGACGGCGCTGTGGTGGCGCTGGTGCTCTGTTGCGGATTGGCCTGGTCGGCCGGTCCAGCACCGACCGCGAAATTCCACTTCCATCAGCCAACGCAGGAATTGGCCGAGTTGCTGCGCGAGATCATGCGACAGACCGGCGCGTCAGTTCTCTTTGATCTGTCTACCGTGAACGGCAAGACGGCCAGAGCGGTTAGCGGTAATCTGACCGTTGCCGAGGCCATCGCCCATGCGCTTGAAGGCTCGGGTCTGGAGTCGATCATCATGGAAGATGGGTCGATCGCGATTCGACCTGCGACGCCTGCCGTCACTGCACCCGCGTCTGCGCCCCGTAACGGAGACGCGCGGGGCGCAGATGCTGATCGGTCCGCTGCCGCGGAGGATGATGGTGTCTCCAAACACGCGTACGCCTCTGTTTCAGGCGGCCCGGAAGTCCGCATGGTGGGGAGCGAGCCTAGCGAAGTTGGCAGCCTGAACAGGGTGGTAGTTACCGGCTCCCGGCTCAAGCGCATCGAGAGAGACGGCGCCACCCCGGTCAACGTCTACACCGGTGGGGACATCAAGCGCAGCGGCCAGCCGACGTTGCAGCAGTTCATCGCCAGCCTCAATGAGGCATCGGTCAGCCCGGGCGAGGGCAGCTACGGCGCGACGACAGGGCAGGGGACCGTCCAGTTGCGCGGCCTTCCACTCGGATCGACCCTGGTCCTGCTCAACGGCCGCCGTGTGGAGGCGGTGGGGTCGTCGGATGGCAACTTCTTCAACCTGAACCTGATCCCAATGGCGGCTGTCGAGCGCGTCGAGATCGTTCCGGTCGGGTCCTCGGCGGTGTATGGGGGCGATGCTCTGGCAGGCGTCGTCAACATCATCCTGAAGAAGTCGATGGAGGGCATCGCGCTCGACGCTCATCTCGGTGGAGCCAAGGGAACCAGCGGCGACGGCATCTCCCTCGCGACCGGCAGTCGCAGCGACGCAGGTTCCTTCCTGGTGCTTGGCTCGTACAACCGAACGACTCCGCTGATGATGTCGGAGCGGGGCTTCTTCACCGACGGCGACTACCGGCGCTTCGGCGGCGTCGATGCGCGTTCGCGAGCCTGCTCCCCAGGCACGATCACCAGCACATCGGGCGCCAACCTGCCGGGACTCAATTCGAGCTTCGCGGCCATGCCGTCGAACCCGGATGGCCGGTCTCTCACGGTTGCCGATTTTGCGCCGACGGCTGGCACTGCAAACCTCTGCAACTCGCTCGCCAGCGGCAACGGCAGGGCGTTGGTGCAAGCCGCCGAGGACTTCTCGCTGCACGCATCCGGCGAGCGAATCCTGAGCGAAGACTGGTCGGTTTTCGGTGAAGCGACCTTCACCAAGGATCAACAAGGCGCGCAGCAGGGCGGGCTGCAACTGAGCAATGTCCTGGTGCCCGCGAGCAACCCATACAACCCTTTCGGGAGCGCTGTGCGGGTCACCGGAAGGCTGGGACCGTCGAACGGTGCCGATTCGCTCTATCGCGAGACGGAATTCAAGCGCCTGCTTGCAGGTGTCCGCGGCAATCTCGGCGGCGGCTGGGATTTTGAGGCCGCAGCGTCGGTGACGCGCGACGACGGCACCCGGCATCTCGCCAACGTCACGGCCAATATGCCGGCGCTCACTGCGGCGCTGGCAGCGACTTCACCGGCGGCGGCTCTTAACCCTTTCACGACCGGCGTTGCGGCCAGCGACGACGTGCTGCATTCGATCTGGTCGGATGATGTGCGGGAGAACCATGGCCGCAAAGACCTGGTCAGCGCGTTCGTGCGTGGATCTCCCCTCGAACTGCCGACGGGCCACGTTGATGTGCTTGCTGGTGTGGAAGCGGCTCACGAAAAGTACCAGACCTTGCAGCCGGGGACCGATGTCGGGGCTTCGCGTTCGACCAGTGCGTTCTATGGCGAAGCGCGCGTCCCTCTATGGCGAGCGGAGCCGACGACGGGTCGGGAGGGCGTAGCGAACGTGCCGGCCCGGGAACTCGCGGCGATGACGCTGGCCGCTCGCCACGACAAGTACAGCGACTTCGGCAACGCGACGACCTACCAGGCGGGTCTGGAGATCCGCCCCTCGAAGACGGTGTTGCTCCGCGGATCGACGGCCACCTCCTTCAAGCCGCCAACCTTGCCCGAGACTCATATGAGCCCGGACACGTATGACGCGGCGATCCTGGGGCTCGTGGATCCGGCGCGAGGCGGCGAAGCCATCACCTCGGGCCAGGTCCTGCTGGCGAACAATTCCAGCCTGCATCCGGAGAAAGGGCGGGCCAACTCGCTCGGCCTTGTGTGGGAGCCAGCCACGGCCGATGGCACTCGCCTGGGCATGACGGCCTGGCAGGTCAGGATCGACGGACTGATCTCGCTGCCGTGGCTGCAGGTGACCTTGGACAACGAGAACCTCTTTCCAGGACTCATCACGCGCGGTCCTTCCGCAGGCGGCCTGCCCGGCCCGGTGACGCAAATGCTCTGGACCTACGTGAACTATGGGCGCATCAATGCTGCGGGGGCAGATTTCGAGGCAGGACATTCCTGGGCTGCGATCGGCGGCAAATGGGCCCTGACCGCGAGCGCGACGCGCACCACTCGCTACGACGTCACGGTGACGCCGGATGCCCCCATCGAGGATCGCCTGGGTCAACGCGCTGCGGACTTCTGGGCGCCGAAATGGAAAGGCCGGATCGGCCTCACCTTCGATCAGGGCGGCTGGAGCGCCGGGCTGACCAGCCGCTATCTGGGCGCATACAGCGATACCCCGCCGAGTAATCGCAGCCTGGGCAACTACTGGCTGCATGACCTCGCAGCATCATTCGACCTCAAGCGCTTTGGCGTCAGCCTGCCGGCAGTCAAGCAGGCGACGCTCTCCGTGGCAATCGCGAACATCGCCAATCGCATGCCGGAGTACGTGTCGACCCTGCCGTACTACGACGTCACGCAAGCCGATTGGCGCGGCCGATACGCGAACCTGCGGCTATCGGTGACCTGGTAGCCGCAACCGGTGCGCCGTCTGGCCGCCAACTGAAAGTCGGCTCGACCTGCCCCGTCGCCTTCCTGCCTCGCTGTTCGGCAGCCCCGGCGACCTCCCAACTCTTGTAACTGTGCTCTGGCCCCTGGGTCGGCGCGAATGGACTCGCCTCATGTTGTCAAAGCTGTCTACCCATTTCTATCGTCTCTACTTCCGGTGGGATGCATTGCGATCCGCTTCGGTGCTTCTTTCGTGGGCGCTGACGGTGCTCGCCGCCCTGGGCGGCCTTCCTGCGCGCGCTGGCGTGGGGCCGACCGTCAAGGAGGTGGTCGAGTTCACGCGGATCGCCCAGCCGTTCAACCACAGCGATGACGAGCTTCAGACGATGATCTCGCCAGACCGCAAGCACGCGTTCATCGTCACACGCAAGTCCGACGTGGCGACGGACGTGAACACCTTCGAGATCCTGCTGCTGGACGTCGATCCGGCGCATCTGGCCGCCGGACGGCCTGCTGCGCCGAAGTCGCTGCTGAAGGTCGCGGCGCTCAAGGATGACTACGATCTCGATCCCTCCTTGCGTGAGGCGCGCTGGCACGACAACCAGACGCTCGTCTTCCGGGCCCGCATCAACGATGCGCCGTTCCAGGTCTACGCGCTCGACGTGCAGACGAGGCGGCTGAGGCCGCTGACTTTGGCACCTGACGGCGTGCTTGCCTTCGAGGTGTCGCGTGATCTGAAGCGGGTGGTGTACACGGCGACGGTTTCGAATCCCGCCGTCCCACCCGGCGTCAAGGCCATCGTCGCGGGCAACAATTCGTTCTGGAACATCCACTGGGGGCAGCTCGGCCCGGCTTTCCAAGTCCGTCGCTACCGCTTCTATCTGGCCGAGGCGGGGTCAACGGGGCCGGCCCAGCCGCTGGGTGATTCGTTCGCCGAAGCCAATCTTGGCTCCACCAATCCCAGCATTTCGCCGGATGGGCGATGGGCCGTGCTTCCCCGATACGAGCCTGGGCGAGAGAAGGTATGGGCCAAGCAGTACCCGCTGGTGGCCGAGGCGGTCGCGACCTACACCTCGCCCGAGACCCAGGATCCGCTCAGCTACTTCTCGCGCAAGACCCATTACGTGCCGCGACGGATGGTCTTCTATCGACTGGATGACGGTCATGAGCAAGCGGCGATCGATGCGCCCGACGACGCGGTGCAATCCTTCCAGCTTCGCAGCGATCGGCTCTGGCAGAACGACGGCAAGTCGATCGTCATGGCTGGTGTCTTCCTGCCCGTAAAGCCCGGGGACAGTGGTGCTGCCACTGCGTCACACCTGATCGAGTACTGGCCGGACACTGGGCGCTGGAAGGACATCGCACCGCTGTCGCATCGGCTGAAGGAGGCCTTTCCCGTCTCCGGCAAGCTGGGAACCTTCGTCGCCGTCGATGGCGATATCCACAGACGCTTCGAGCGGGATCTGGATGGCGGCTGGCGGGAGTTGAGCGCGAGCAAGACGGGCTCCGCCGACGTGCCGAAGGCCGAGGCCAATCGCATGAATGCGGAGAGCGTGGAGGTGGAGGGCGAGGGCGAATGGCGCCTGCATGTTCAGGAGGCCTTGAATCAACCACCGGACATCGTTGCTCAGGGACCGAAGGGCGAGACGGTTCGCATGACCGAACTCAATCCTGGCTACTCGACCGCCACCTGGGGCACCATGAGCACCTACGACTGGAACGATGCGAAGGGCAGGCCCTGGAAGGGAGGGCTGATGGTGCCGGCGGACTTCGATCCGGCAGTCCGCTATCCGCTGGTGATCCAGACCTACGCGTTCTCGCCGACGCGCTTCTATCGCGACGGCCCCAACGTCTGTGACTGCGCGACCAGCGGCTTTGCCGGACGAGCATTCCTGCGTGAAGGGTTCCTGGTCTTGGTCGTGCCGCGCGCGCCCGCCAAGGACAAGGCCCCTGTCTCTGACGCTCATGCAGATCAGCTTGAACTGGCAAACGGTGTGAAGAGCGCGATCGACAAGCTCGTGGCAGCCGGGCGGGTGGACCGAGACCGGATCGGCGTCCTTGGTTGGAGCGCCACCGGCGCGCAGGTCCTCAACTTGGTGACCTTCTCGGATGCGCCCATTCGCGCGGCGTCAATGATGGACGGGGACGCCAACACGATGTTCTCGATGACCATCACCTACGGCCTTTCCGATTCCACCCAGGCTCGCAAGGATGTTGTCAATGAAGGCCTGCCATTTGGTGAATCGCTGGACCGCTGGGTTCGCAACGATCCGTCGCTGCATACCGACTGCATCCACGCTGCGCTGCGCATTGAAAGCTATGGGCCGGCGGTCCGCAATGACTGGGACGTCTACGCGTTGATGCGACGCCAGTACAAGCCGGTAGAGATGGTGGTCATCCCCGGCGGCAACCATTCGCTGTCGCGACCGAGCGAGCGGATGATCTCATTGCAGGGAAATGTGGATTGGCACCGATTCTGGCTGAAGGATGAGAAGCGTGGCGAGCTGGTGATCCCAGCGGAGACCAAGGCAGATCTGAAGGAACAGTACGTTCGTTGGGAAGAGATGAAGGGTCTGAAGCGCGTGGACGACGCCAAACCCCGTTGTGCCGTCGCCGCCGGTGGCCAGTAGCTGGACGGGTGAGGTTCGGACGGCAGGCTCTCCATTGGCGAGGTCCGGAAGAAGGGCGCGGGGATAGGCGCAGCCTTCCGCTCATGCGACAGCGGCTGGCTGTTGGCTTCGCCACATAGCGGCGTAGATGCCGCCGCGGGCCAACAGCATGTTGTGGTCCCCGTGCTCGGCGACCTTGCCGCCTGCCAGGACGACTATCTCGTCGACATGCCGGAGGGCCGCCAGTCGATGCGCGATCATGATCGTGGTCCGGCCCGCGGAGATCTCCCGCAGGTCGTCCAGGATCGCCTGCTCGGTCGGGCCGTCCAGCATGGACGTGGCCTCGTCGAACACAAGGACGAGGGGATCTCGCAAGATTGCGCGTGCAATGGCAAGGCGTTGTCGCTCGCCGCCCGAGAGCTTCAGTCCCCGCTCGCCGATCACGGTGTCGTAGCCGTGTGGAAGCGCCATCACGAAGTCGTGAAGTCGTGCAAGCTGGGCGGCATCCTGGATTTGGTCCGGTGTTGCGCCCGGCCTGCCGATCGAGATGTTTGCCGCGACAGTGTCGTTGAACAACACCGTGTCCTGAGGAACGATGGCGATCCTGGAGCGGAGTGTCGTAAGCGGCAGGGCGTCGATCGGCTGATCGTTCCAGAGGACGGTGCCGCGCTGCGGTGTCCACAGCCGCAGCAGCAGGCGTGCCAGCGTTGACTTCCCGCAGCCGCTGGCGCCCACGATGGCGGTCGTACGTCCTGCAGGGATGTCGAGGGTCAGCTCCGAGAAGATGGCATCGGCTTTGCCGAGAGTGAGCCTGATGTCGTCGAACTGGATTCTTGGCGCTTGGAACTCCTTCGATGACGACGAAGGCGTCGCTGAATCGGGATGCTCAACTGCGTCACCGAAGGTCTGCGCTCGCGCAGTGCGCGTCGCGACGTTTGAATCGGACGTTTTTTCCGAGCTCTCCGGCGGCGTCTGAAGGATCCTTAGCATCGGTCCCATGAAGGCCAGTGCTTGCGTCACATCACGAGTCGCTAGTGCCAGCATGTCCAATGGGCGCAGCACTTGCAAGATGTACATGTTCGCGAGGACGAAGCCGCCGATCGTCAGCGTTCCATCGCGCAGCGCATGGATGGCCGCGCCGAGTGATGCGCTGATAGAGATTGCGAACACGGCCAGGACGGCTAGGCCGCCGCGCAGACGCTGCCTCTGGAGCGCGGACCACTGCCGCTCGCTCGTCGACGTGGCGTCGGTGAAGGACTCGATCAATCGGGGCTCCGCGCCGAAGCATTTGACGGGTTCAATGTTGGTCAGGCCGTCGGCGAGGACGCTGCTCGCGTGGGCGCTGGCTGTCGACACGTTCTGGGCTGCAGTGGCCAATGACCGCGATCGCGCGACTGCGGCAGCGACGTAGAGGAATGCAGTCGCAGCGAAGATCATCGTCAACACGGGTTGCTTGAGTGACAGCAGGACAGCGGTCACGGTGGTGGCCTCCACCACGACCGGGATGATGCTGTTGAGGACGCTATAGACGATGACCTGATAGCCTGTGATGCCCTGATGGAGTGCGTGAGCCACGGCGCCAGCGCGCTCGTCTAGATGGAAGCCGAGGGGTAGGTGCAGCGTGTGTCGGAAGAAGTGCAGCCGCAGGCGTCCGTAGAGCCGCTGTTCGGCGGCACTTGCGAGCATGGGACGAACCTCGCTGAGGAGGCGGCCGCAGGCGAGGCAAAGCAGATAGGCCGTCGCGAGCGCCGCCATGTGTTTGGACGTTGCGATGTCGGGTTCGCCCTGGGCTGCGTCGACGAGATCCTTGAGCGCAAGCGGCGCAAGGCCGGCGATCAGTCCGCCTGCGATCGCCATTGCATTTGTGGCGACCAGTCGCCAGGCGGTCGCTCGATCCAGGCAGTCGAGCATGAGCCTGGCGGCGCTTGCAAGGTCTGCATGGGGCTGCATGGCCGGAGGAGGATTGGTCAAACCCAGCGTGCCAGCCATGCCTCGATCGCCACCAGCGAGTGGATCTGGCCGGCAGCACTCGAGAGCGTCGTTGGCCGGCCAGACAGCAGCTCCTCGACCTTGGGTCGATCGATCAAGCCGCGCGCGGCGAGCTGGCCGTCTAGGAGCAGTTCGCGAACAAAGGCCAGGTTGGACTGCAGCACGGCCTTGACATGCTCCTCCATGTCACCCTTGGAGCGCCGGTTGATGACCTGCGCCGGCAGATCGTCGGCAAAAGCCCTGCGCGCCAACGCTCGCCCGCGGCCGCCCTGAATCAGTAGATAGGTTGGTAGCTGCAGGCAATACTCCATCAGCGGCTGCGATAGCAGTGGATTGACGATCTCAGGTGCCGCAGCCTGTTCGAAGGGGTCGTAGTACCCGATGGGGTACAGCAGTGCAGTGGTCTGCATGTACTTTCCGATCGGCAGTCCTTCGGCCGCCTGAACGACAGGATGAACAAACCGTGGAGGCACAGCCTGCTGAGCGCGAACGTCGGCGGCCAGCAGCGCGCCATAGCCGGTGGGGGTCTTTTCGGCCAGGCTGGGACCCGTACCTTGCGTTAGCGCCAGAAAGATCGTTCGCCAGATCGACAGCCTTCCGAGACGGGCCGCGTCGATGGCCGCGGCGAACAGCCCGCTATTCAGGCCCTCGTTGTGAAGGTAGTCCGCGGCCGGCCACCACATAGGGAATTCGTAGAACAGCGCATCGCCACCACCGCCAGTGAACATGGCGGGCGCGCCATAGCTGGCGGCAAGCCTGGCGTCGGTCCCGGCGTTCATCGAGCCCACATAAGGCACCGGATCCGGCATGCGGGCGATCTGGAGAACGCGCTCGATTCTGAAGTCCGGATCGCGCTGCTGCTCCAACGTGTCGCGACCCACCTTCATGGCGACAAGGCGGGCGAACTGGCGCTCATCGCTGTTGGCGCCTTCGGAGTGATAGTTGAGGCCGATCACATCCGCACGGACTCTTGCCGGCGCGAGGCAACTGAGCAGAATCGATGAATCGATGCCTCCCGACAGCCGCATCATGAGGGTGTCGTAGCAGGTCGCCCACGCGGCCGTGCAGGCCTGCACGCGGTTACGCAGCAGGCCCGCGGCTTCTTCGGCTTCGCACTGCAGCGGCGAGCGGGCGAAGGCGACGCCGTTCCAAAGTGAGGTGGTGCTCCTCGAGAGCAGGTCGAGACGTTCGCCGGCAATCAGGTGAGAGATGCCTTCGAGGCACGCCTGCCTGCCGGTCATCGTGCCTTCCAGCAGCTGCTGGGCGAGCGCCTCCAGGCTAACGGTGGGCTTCCACCGTTGCACCGGCTGCTCGTTGAGAAGCTGCAGAACATCCTCAAGCCAGGAGAAGACGATCGCGACGCCGCCAAGCCGAAGAAGATGGCAGGGCAGGGTGCCGCTGGGATCTCGGATTACGCAGGTGGAGCCTTCGGTGGTTTGCAGGAAGGCGACGTATCGCCCCCAGAAATCATCGACCAGGGCTTGCCCGCCGGTGACCAGGATGCGTGCCGCTTCATTGCTCGTGATCATGAGGTTCCGGGCGGGGGGCGATGCATGGCCGGCTAGATCCTGACGCCTGAATATCTTGCCGAGGACCACGCCTTGTCCGGCTTGCAGCGGATGTGCCTGGTTGACGCCCGGCACTTCGCCGTGGGTCGCGACTAGGAGGCCGGCGCGTTGAAGCGCGACATTCCACTCGACTCGATGTTGCACGGTGCTTCCGAGACGGTCCGCAACTGTGGAGGCCTCTTCTTGCGAGGCGTCCCAAGCGAGGGCGATGTACCTGAACATGCTTAGCGTCCAATTCGTGGTCGCGCGTTATGCGACCAGGATGGGTCGGAACTGGCGAACACGCGCGTGCTGGTCGTTGAGCACCAACGAACCGTACTGCACCCAGGCATGTGCACCGAAGGGTGCAGTCTTGACGCCGATGACCCAGTGCGGAAACAAGTTTTCGCTCGCGAGGAATTCGAGCACGGACAGGGAGTCGAACAGGCACTTCTTGCGGGCAGTGAACAGGAAAGGGCGCAGCCGCTCATAGGCTATGGCGCTGACCCGCATCGAGGCGGCCGTAGCGGGCGAATTGCCCTGAGCGCCGTGCTGGCGCAGTCGACGTTCGGACACCGCGCGTGCGATCTTGTCCAGCGACTGGAAACGGAGCCTGCACGCGGCAAAGGCCGCTCCTCGAAGGAAGCGTGCAACCCGCTGCGCACCGAACTCGATGGGGGTCGATAGATCCTCGAAATCCAGCGATGCGTCAGCGATCGCAAGCGGGATGTCGAGCTGACGCTTGGGCGCCGTGCAACTGAGCAGGCCTTGAGACAGAAACCGCTGGGCCATCGTCCTGATTTCTATCGAACCCGACGGGACGGTTTCGGCGGTTGTGCGCTCGGCCACTGACGGCCAACCCCCGACGCAATGGGACAGAGCGACGGATGCGGTCCGACCGATGCCCACGTATCGATTTGATCGAAGGTCCAGCAGAACGACCTGGCCCCCGCACTCGCGAGCGCGGACATGGGATGCGAGGTGGAGCGGCGGCGGCTTTGCTGCGTGCATCGACTTCTCCGTTGCATGGCTGGTGACTAGCTGCACTCATGTACTGAGGCATCGAGGGCTCGCTCATGGCGACTTGGACTTGCCGGATCGACGCAACGCCGCGGTAAAGGCTGCCACGGCGGTGCAGTGAAAGGCGCGCACGATGCCGGCGATGTGCGCGCCAGGGTCACGCCGTCATTCGGGGATGTAGGTCCACGGCACCTGCGGGTGATCTTCGTTGTTGGGCAGGCCCGGGATGCCCATGGTCACCTCCTTGGCGTCGCCCAGCTCGACGACGTCCATTTCCAGGTCTGTGCGGGTGGTCTCGTTCATGACGATCTCCTTCAGTTTGACGTTGAATGCCCTGAGCGGAATTGCTGTCGGGCGAGCGCAAGGTATCGCCGACAGTGCCCTCGCGTCGAGGCTTTAAATCAATGATGCGAAGGCGTTCGGTCGCGTCCTCGACAGCCGCAGAGCGTGGCGGGCATGCATTCGTGGCGGAGCAGAGGGATCGAGAACTGTTTGCTTCGTTCGGCCGCGCCGCTGCGAGTCGGCGAACTCGTAGTTGTGCGCATGTCGAACGAGCGTGATGCCATTACATGTTTCTCGCTGAGGTTTTTGGTGGCTGAAACGTCTTAGTTCAATGAGCAAGCAATTTGCCGTCGCCAGGGAGGCGAGAGAGACCGAGACGTGGAGCCTCTGCTGGCAAGCAGCGGTTGGCCGTGATGTGTTTGCGCATCCCGCGCTCGTCGATCGAATTCGGAAGCGCCTGATCGCCGCTCACGGAAGCAAGGGACGGGTCTTGATCGACTTTGTCGTGCTGCCCGGGGAGATTCACTCCATCAGCCAGCTGCGGGCCGGCGACTCCGTTGCTGGCATTGCGCGTTCCTTCGGAACCGTGGTGTCCAGGTGGGTGCGGCGCGTTCAGCCCCTACGAAGCCCTGTGCTTGCTGGTCCCTACAGCGCCCAGCGACTGCAATCCGATGATGCCGTGCGTCATGAAATCAAGATGTTGGCCTGGCGGCCAGTCTTCATTGGCGCCAGCGCGAAGCGTAACTACTACCGGCACGCCGCACTGCGCTACGCGCTTGGACTCAAGCCTGCGGGAGACGTCGAGACGGCGCCGTTGTTGCGGTACTTCGGTGATACGGCGAGCTCCGGTCGAAAAGCGCTGTCCAAGTGGCTTGCGATGCCACCGTCGCCGGAGACTTGGCGAGCATGGGAACTGGCCAAGGGCTTGCAGCTCGCGCCCAGCAGCGAGGACCCGGAGCAGCCGGCGGCGAGAAAGGTCGGACCAGCTGCGGCCGTTCTCATCGCCGCAGCAGGCGGCTATGGAATCGGCGATGCCCTGAGGCTGTTAGAAGACTGGGTAACGGCAAAGATCAGCCCGCGCGAACCTATTGATCTTCATGTTGGCACCGACGGTCTCGTCGCGAGAGGGCGAGCATTGGTGGCAGGCCTTTCGGTCGCGCATCGCCTTAGTTCCGCGGCATTGGTGGCCCGACACTTCGGCAAAGCGAAGGCGACGTTGAGCGAGCAGATGACGTCCAGCCGATCTCGACCGGCCGATCGCCTCATCCTTCGAACACCGCTCGATCGCATCATTGAGGAGGCGACGTCCTTGCGGCGCGACAGGGCCGTCTCTGGCCGACGGCGCAAATGATGTGGAGAACGACGCACTGCGCTTCAGTTCATCGAAGAGTGAATCACCGTGACGTTGGGCGTGCCTCGTGCCAACTGTCGAGGTCGGACTGACACCATCCAACGGCCCGCTCGCCGATCCGCCTGGGTCTCGGGAATTTCTCGTGGGCGATCAAGCGGTAGATGGTCGATCGGCCAAGGCCCGTCTGTCGAATGACCGACGGCATCCTGACGAAGGTGGCGACAGCTGCTTCCTGTGTTGAGGTCTCTTGCGGGCGTGCTTGCATGGGGCGCTCCTAGCTGGCTTCGTCCATACTCTAGTGTCGCTGCTTCGGTTCGACGCGATGACTTTTGGCGCAAATCTCGCAAGCTGATCTATAGAGTGGTTTCGGAACGCGGGGCAATTGCACGAGCGCGACTTCGCTGCGTACTTTGGATGTTGTGACCAAGCGGGCGCCACTGATCCAGTGTCGATGCCTTGCTATCGACTTCGGCACGATGGGCCGCCGCGCCGCCTGGCGAATCGTCATAATCGCCCGGCTGCCTCCGCTGCGCCTATAGGCCAAGCGAGGTTTCTAGAAACGCCGTCAGCACTGGCAGTGCGGCTGCAGTCCGGCCGCAGACGGGCTGGGGGCGAAGGTCAGCTCGACTGCTCAGGTTGTCTTGCGCGCCATATCGCCGTCATGGCCACTCCCGCAGTCGATGCCCATGACGTTGCGGCAATGAGCTTTTGCACGAGCCCGCCGAAAGCCGGCAAGTCAATGCTCGAGGCCCCCGACATGACCGCTCCGCAAGCAATGAATGCGAGGGCGTTCAGAAGGAAGAAGACGAGAGCCGTCTTTGGCGCGCGCAGTTGCCAAGCGGCCAGCACAGAAATGAACGGCATCAAGAACATACCGAAACCGAGAGCGCCGGGATTGTGGCGAGGATCTGGCAACGGATGCTGGCTTGCCCAGAATGAGGCAAGGCCTGCCGACAAGAGACAGATGGCGAGCACGTAGGCAATGATTTTTCCAGTGCCCAGACGGGGGAGCGACCCTGCAATGCCGAGGCTGCCCATCGCAGCCATGACGCCTGTTAGAAACGCGCCGGCATTCAAGATGCCCGGTCTGGTGGATAAGTCAGAACCAAGCGCGCTGGCTGTGGTCGTGTAGATGCTGTAGTTCGGGAAATAGGGGGCGGCAACGGCTTGCGCCGCGAAATAGACAAGCGGTGCAAGGATCGCAGCCACGAGCAGCAAATCATTCCGACGGGAGAGCGTGACCATATGAGGACCTGTTGTTGTCTGTCAGTATGAATTGTTATTCCGCCCGAGCGAATCGAACCCTGCAGCATTTTGCCCAGATTGCAGCAGGCCATCTCACCAGACGGCGAGTCCATGTGCAACACCTCTTAGTGTCGTGAGTTAGAAATTCATTGAATTATTCTCATCCATCGCCTTTACTCGTATCGTGCACTCACGCACGAGAGGAGGGGCCGATGCCAGGAGGAAGACCCAAAGCGGAGCTGGTACTCAGCGACACGGAGCGAGAGCAGCTCAAGGCGTTGACGCTGCGACGCAAGACGGCCCAGGCGTTGGCACTGAGAGCGCGAATCGTGCTCGGGTGTGCGGACGGTATGGACAACAACGCAG
>FSVW01002107.1_pt1 | contig 20725 bp, 20 predicted proteins | sample 1637551 | NCBI WGS metagenome assembly FSVW01 (sample SAMEA3914814, study PRJEB12502) | metagenome | biome: forest; material: soil | place: USA | collected 2011-09-16 | depth 0.1 m | reverse complement strand
GATCTTGGCTTTGTAGGCAATATTGACGGCAAGGCGTTCGCTCACACCTTCCTCAACAAGCAGATAAGCCACCTGCACGGCAGGTTGATTGGCAGAGATGAGACGCCTCGCCTTCTGCCGGAAAAGGGCTTCCTGCGCCTTATCGATGAAATCTGCCATTTTCCCCCAACAACATAGCCGTTGCCAGCGTGACGACGCTATCACTCGCAAAATAAGGCGTCAATTGAGGTGCGCCCTTCCAGGCGGCAATGGCCACTTAAGGACGGAGCAGGGTCAGATTGCGGAGTTTGAAAGCTATCACTCAAGGTGAAAGGCGCTCCGGCCGAACCGAAGCGCCTCATGCCAACCTAATGGTTCTCGTGGTGATGGTCGCCGTCACCATCGTGATCATGATCGCCATCGTGATGACCGTCGCGATCATGGTGACGTCCGCGTCCCCAGTCGCCGTGATCATAACGACCATCATCATAGGCGCAGGCGCTCAAACTGACCAAAGATGCCGTGGCGGCGATAACAAGAATAAGCTTCTTCATGAGTGTAGACCTTTTGCTGAACATTTCAGGTTCATCGGTCCGAACCACCCAAAGCCATCAATCCGCACCGATCATGTCAGGATGCGCGCGCCAGCGTGAACGGCGTATGAACGCTCAGAGGCGCCGGCGCACCTGCTGACGCGCCTCGGCAAACACCTTCTGCCCGGCCCTGACGCTCGGGAATTTGCCGACGCTGTCTATTTCCCGCCAAAGCGCACTGTCCTTCTCATGCCGGTCAGGATGCTCGGCAAGATAAGCCAGATAGGTGTTCAGCCGTTTCAAAGCCTTCTTGTCGCTGGTGCCGTGGAGAAAAAATTCGACCGGCGTTTCTCCAAGCCCGGCATAGGCGCGATCCATGGCCGGATCGGTCGCCAGCTTGACAAGCGCCTTGAACTCTTCCGGCATGTCCATGAGTTACTCCCCGACCGCGTCGTCAATATCATTTGGCCAGTCGCTGCGGTCCTCATTGAGGTCCCAGGCGGCAAAGTCAAGCGCATCCTCGACGTCCGGCAAAGCCAGTTCTGACACGGTTTGCCCACGGATCGACACGCCAGCTCTGTGGACCGTTTCGCGGTCGCCTGTGATCAGGTAATGCCAGCCCGGCAACGGCTTGCCTTCGTGCAGCCGGCGATAGGCGCAGGACGGCGGCATCCATTCCAGGGCTTCGATATTGCCCGGCGTCAGCTTGATGCAGTCGGGCACGTACTTTTTGCGGTGGGCGTAGTCGGAACACTGGCAGCGCTCAGGATCGAACAGCTTGCAATGGACACGCGTCGGAATGACTTCCAGCGTCTCTTCGTCTTCGAAGCGCACCAGGCAGCACAGGCCGCAGCCGTCGCACAGGGATTCCCATTCCTGTGTGCTCATCTTGGCGAGTGTCTTGGTTTCCCAGAAGGGTTTATCGGTCATGAGGGGGCTTATAATCATCTGCCTGGCGAATTGCACCAAGGAATAGGCCCGCACAGCCGGCCTTTCTGCATTTCATGCACAAAAGCCCTTTGAAAACACGGGATCGCTGCCTATAAGCCCTCCCCATGGCCAAATCCGCAATCAAAGCTCCGCTGCTCGCCCTCAAGGAAGTCCGTCTGATGGACGGCATGAATCCGCTGTTCGACGGCGTCGATCTCGCGCTCGACCGCGGCGTCCGCGCCTGCCTGGTCGGTAAGAACGGTGCCGGCAAGTCGACGCTGATGCGCCTGATGGCCGGGCTGATCGACGCCGACTCCGGCGAGCGCGTGGTCAATACCGGCCTCCGCTATGCGTTTGTCTTGCAGGAACCTGAACCGACCGGTGCGAGTATCCTTGAATGGGCGTGCTCAGGCGGCGCCGAGCACTATTCCGCAGAAGCGGAACTGTACGCCTTCGACATCGATCCCAACGGTCCGACTGAGTCCATGTCCGGCGGCGAAAAACGCCGGGCGGCGCTTGCCAAGGCATTTGCCGAAGAGCCCGACCTGATCTTTCTCGACGAACCGACCAACCACCTCGACATCTTTGCCATCGAGACTCTCGAAGATCGCCTGCGCAGTTTCCGCGGCGCCGCCCTGATCGTCAGCCACGACCGGACTTTCCTGGAACGCACGACCCAGCGCTGCTTCTGGCTCTACGACCGCAAGGTCATGAAGCTCGACCAGGGCTATAACGGTTTCGAAGCCTGGTCGGAATCGGTCATCAAGGACGCCGAAGAGTCCTTAAGCCGGCTGCAAAAGGCCATCGAGCGCGAAACCAAGACCTTCTATTCGTCGATCACCGCGCGCCGCACCCGCAACGAAGGCCGCGCCGCACGCCTCAACGCCATGCGCGCCGACGCCGCCGCGCGCCTGATGCAACGTTCCAAAACCCTGGAAATGAGCATCGACTCCGGGGGGACTTCAGGCAAGCTGGTCGCTGAGCTCAAGGGCGTCAGCAAGGCCTTCGGCGACAAGATTCTGCTCAACAAGTTCTCGACGCGCATCATGCGCGGCGACCGCCTGGCCATCGTCGGGCCCAATGGCGCCGGCAAGTCGACCCTGGTCAAGTTGCTGCTCGGCCAGATTCCAGCCGACGACGGCGAGATCAAGCTCGGCACCAATCTCGAGGTCGCCTATCTCGACCAGGGCCGCGATGCCCTGAAGGGTGAGGAAACCCTGTGGGATGTCCTGGCCAACTCCGGCTCGGATTCGATCATGGTCCAGGGCACGCCGCGCCACGTCGCCGCCTACGCCAAGCACTTCCTGTTCCGCGACAATCAGCTGCGCCAGCCGGTCAAGTCCCTGTCGGGCGGGGAACGCAACCGCCTGCAGCTCGCCCGCGCCCTGGCCAAGGCGACCAATATGCTGGTGCTCGACGAGCCGACTAACGACCTTGACATGGATACGCTCGACCTGCTCGAGGATATGCTGGCCGACTATGACGGCACCTTGATCCTGGTCTCTCACGACCGCGATTTCATCGACCGCCTGGCAACGTCGACCCTGGCGCTGAACGGCGCCGGCCGTGCCGCCGAAACACCCGGCGGCTGGCAGGATTTCATTCGCCAAAATCCGGAATTCTTCGAGGAAATTTCCCTTAAGGAGTCGCAGAAAATCAAGGGCGACGCCACACGCACCGTCATGGCCGAAAAGCCCGTCGCCGTGGCGACACTTGGCAAGGTACCGTTGAAAAAGCTGACCTACAAGGATCAGAAGCGCCTCGACGACCTCAATCGCCTGATGCCGCAATGGCAGGCCGAGATCAAGGAGCTGGAAAAGGTTCTCGAAGATCCGAACCTTTACAGCCGCGCGCCCAAGGCCTTCGAGCAGACGATGCGGCAGCTGGATGCCACGCGCGCGACCCTGGAAAATGCCGAAATGGAGTGGTTGGAGCTGGAAGAAAAGCGCGAGGCTTTGGCGGGATAAGACGGTTTACATCGCAAATACTGAAAGCGGCAAATATTAGCCGCTTATTAAACCCCTTTGTTTAGTCTCGGACCGTTGCAACCTTAACTGCTGCTGGTCCTTCGATGTCTTCGCCGCCCCTCCGTCATGTCTTTTGCCTCAGTTTGGCCAGCAGTCTAGCCTGCGCGCTGGCTCTGCCGGGCCTTGCCATGGCCAATACGCCCGGCGCCTATCTCACCTGGCAGAACAAGGCCGCGCAAGGCGCGACCCAGACCGTTACGGCGCCCGAAACACCGCCTGCGAGCGTAACCTCCAGTGGCCAGTCCTACCCGATCCCGCCGTCACCTTACGGTCAGGTCGGCGATCCTTTTTCCCGCAGCCTGAATTGGCCGTCCAAGCAAGGAACGCCGTCATCCGCTCAGGTCGCCAGCGCCCAAACCCTGCCGCCACAACGGCCGGCGCCGATCAGCGTTCCGATCATGCCGCGCCCTATGGAGCCGCAACGGCCCAACGTCTCGGTCACCACGCCCGTGCCACTTGCAACGCCGAGGCCGGTTTCCGTGCCCGACGAAGCCGTCGCCGCCGCCCGTCCGGCACCACAATCAGCCCCTCTTCCGGCCACAACCGAAGGCGGCTATCAGGTCCCGGCGACCAGCAAGTACGCGGCTCAGATCGCAGCTGCCCGTGCGCGCCAGACCCAGGAACATACTCAGGACCAGGCTGTGCAACGGGCCCAAAGCGAAGTCGCAGCCTCTACGCCCGATGTACGAAAGGCCCCGCCAAAGGGTTTAATCGCCACGGCTCCGGCACCGACCTCGCAGCTGGCGTCCGAAGAAACCGACCACGTCTTTATACCCGGCGAGCAATACAAGAACGCCAGCGACGGCCCGCGCCTCTACAGCCTTCATCGCGCCTACGGTCTGACGCCCGATCCGATCGTTGTCGACCATAATGCCACCGGCGCCGTTCTCGGAACAGCCGACCTGCACGCCGACGAAGGTGAAGACGAAGACAAATCTGCCGATACCGAGTCTGCCAGTCCAGAGTCCGCTTCCAAGTCGAAGCCTTAAGGGAAATCCATGTCCGCGCATACCTCTTCCCTTCTCAGCCTGATCGAACTCGCCAAGGAACCGTCGAGCGAGAAGCGGCGCGAACTGTTGCGCCAGGTGACCAGCATCTTCATGACGCATCCGGAGGACATCGACGACCGTGAAATGGCGCTCTACGACTCGGTAATGAGCCAGTTGTCGTCGGACATGGAAGTCATGGTTCGCGCTGAAATCGCCAACACGATTTCCCACGCCAAGGCGGCGCCGCTGGGGCTGTTGCGTCGGCTCGCCTCGGATGAAATCGACGTCGCCGAACCCATCCTGACGCGCTCAAAAGCCTTGAGTGAAAGCGACCTGATGCACATCGTGCAGACCAAGGGGCAGGAACACATGCGCGCTGTGTCCAAGCGCGAAGAGGTCCCGGAAAGCGTCTCAGGCGTCATCGTCAAGCGCGGCGACGACACCACCCTGCACGCACTTCTGAGCAATGATGGCGCCCGCCTGTCGCGCGCCTCGAACGAAGAAGTCGTCCAGCGCGCCCAATCCAACCCGGCCCTGCATGAAGTCGTCGTCAACCGTCCCGACATGCCGGCCGACCTGATGAACGACATGTATTTCGTCGTCGAGGCACGCCTGCGCGAACGCATCATCGCCGAAAACGCCAAGCTTGACCCCAGCGTTGTCGAACAGGCGATCGCTAAAAGCCGCGACAAGGTCGCCGTCGCCTACGGCAGCTTTCCGGAAGACTACGAGAAGATTTCCACGGACGTCGAGACCCTGCGCCACAATGAGAAGCTGACGCCGCAGTTGCTGGCCAAGTACATGCGCGATCCGAATCCGACCTATTTCCTGTGCGCTCTGTCGCAGATGGCCGATATCGATTTCCTGACCGCCCGCCACCTGGTCGAGAAAAAGGAAATCGACGCGCTCGCCATCGCCTGCAAGGCCGCCGGGCTGGATAAGGCGCTTTTCCTGACCTACGCCATGATCATGTTGTCGGACCAGCAGAACGCCATGGGCCGTGCTGCGGAATATGGCAAACTCTACGCCGAGCTGCCGTTCGATACAGCCCAGCGCACGATCCGCTTCTGGCGTATGCGTCGCGCCGAGGGCCACGCGGCGTAACCAGGGTCGTAACGACCCTGGACCCGTTCTGTAGACGGTCGCAGTGTTCTCTCCTCCCCATTCCAAGGGGAGGTGGCAGCGCGAGCCCGTAAGGGCGATGTCGCTGACGGAGGGGTACCTTTACGCGGTCTTTTTGCGAAAAAACGACGACAGGCAGAGCAGCGCGACAACACCGCTGCCCACCCCGATCACATGGCCAATCATGCCATCGTACTTGATCCGCAGCCCGTTCAGGCCTTCCTGCGATACCGACGCAACGCACTTCAGAATCACATCCGAATAGCCGTTGATCTCGTCGTAAAGCGGCGAATGACCGCTGATTTCGACATGGCTGAACGACGCATAGGCCTTGAACGCAATCATCGGCGCGTAGATCAGCAGACAGATAAATGCCGCCGTCAGCAGGATCCACAACGTATTGACGATCCCGCCGATACCGAACAGGTTCTTGCGGCTGGCCCAGACCGAATAGAGCAGGAACAGCTCGTTGATCAGCACCACGCCGATCTGGCTGGCCAGGGCGCCGTCGATATTCGAGACAAAATCATAGTGAAATATCTGTGTCGACCAGAACACATTGACGATCGATGAAAAAAAGGTCGTCACCCAGCTGATCGTGTAGGCCTGCATATTGCGGCCCAAAAGTGAGAAGATCGACTTGTGCGTTTGCATGCCCCGCCCCTGCGCCCATTAAGGTCCTTAATACATGTTTAACCTAATCCGGCGGCAACGGAAAGCATCCTCGCATCGGCACGAATAGCCGTTGACAAATGCGCTGTTTGCCGTGCTCGTTCGGGGCGTGTCGTAATACCTGTCATCCTCGTGATATTTACCCAGTGCCTAGCCATTCAAAGAGGGGATACATGTCAGCTTATCGTTCTGTAAACATTGTGCGCAACGTCATCCGCGTGTCCAGCGTAGCGCTCTGCGCCAGTCTGGTTCTGGGGTCCAGCTTGTCAACCGCCCAGGCGATGGCCCCGGCGAAGCCTAGAACGACCGGCCTGGCAGGCCCGACCAGCGTTGCCAGCAGCCGTGTAGTCTACAAACACGCCGACCTGGCAATGGCTATCTGGAATCGGCACTTTTCGGCCGAAGACCAAGGCGATCGCGGGACCTGTTCCGTCTTTGCCGTCGCTTTTCTTATCGCCTTCATGAACCCGTTCGAGCACAAGAAGCAGCCAACCGCGGCGCCGGAAGCCTCGGTCGAATTCCTCAACTGGGCGTCCAACCAGGTCACGCAGATCAATGAAGACGGCTCCTTCTTTGACGATCTCGCCAACGGCTACATACATTACGGTGCACTGCACGAAAGTTACTGGCGATATGAAGGTGTGAAAGAGGGCTTCAATCCGAAGAGGGTCGTATCAGAAGAGGAGCGCAAGATTGCCCTGTCCGAGCTTAAGCTCGAACCGCATATGATCCGTAATAATGACGGCACCTACGGCCTTACGGACGCCGAGGTTCAGACGATCAAAGACTATCTTGACAAGGGCGTTCCCGTCGCTGCGGGCTTCCGTATCAGCAAAAACATGACGACTGTGCCAATCAAGGCAAGATCCTGCGCGCATTGCCAGATCGGCAACGCTTTGGCCTGGAACACCATCGAGGATCTGAACGATGTCGGCGGCCACTCAATGGCCATTGTCGGCTATCAGGACGGCCCGCCAGGCCCGAACGGTGGCGGTTATTTCATCATTCGCAATTCGTGGGGCGATGCCGACCCGCTCTATTTCACGCAGGACTTTGTCAAGGCCAACGTCGCCGATGTCATCGTCTTCACGCGGGCCGATACGGGCAATGGCCCGCCGCTGCCCAACAAGGACATGAATATCAAGGTCAGCAAGGCATTCCGCCTGCCCATCGCGTCGCCTGAACTGGTGGCAAGGGTGTCCTCGCCGTCACAGGCCACAGTGAAAACCAAGCAAGTCAGCGCGGTCCAGTGAATGAGCCTCCCTTGACGGCACCCGCCTAAACCGACATTGTCCCGCCTGAAACCAGTTGGACTGAAACCATTTCAGGCGGGGCATTTCCTTTGCGTACATATCTCCTCACCGGCGCGGCTGTCGCGCTCGCTCTCACCCTGGCGGCACCGGCCCTCGCCGGCTCCGCCTGGACGGTCAAGCCGCAATGGGTCAGCGCCCACGAAGCCTTCCTGGCCAGCGATGCCATGCAGGGCCGAGGCAGCGCCACGCGCGACGAAGCCATTGCCGCGGCCTATGTCGGCGCGCAGTTCGAGGGTTATGGCCTCGCCCACGCCCCCGGCATGACGACCTATCTGCAGACCGCCACCATCATCAAGCCGCGCCTCAACGGCCCGGTGAGCTTAAGCGCCGGCGCCGCGACCCTGGCCGATGGCCTGACGCTTCTGACCTCGTCGGGCAAGGGCGTCACCGGCGCCTTGCAGGTTGTCACGTCCGATGATCCGAAGACCCTGCCCGCCGGCGACGTCGTCCTGGTGTCCGGCAAGGGCGCCGCTTCGGGATGGCTGCGCGCCGCCAGCATGAAGGGCACGAAGTTGCTGATCCTGCGTGAGTCCGACGAGACAAAGCAGCTCTACGGCATCCTCGGCAACCGCACCAAGATGACCGACTATCTCGAAGGTGAAGCCCCGACCCGGCCGCGCCCGAACGTCCTCGTCGTCGCTGCCGATGCCTTCGACAGGCTGGCGGCACAAAACAGCGCACAGGTCACGCTCAACCTGCCGGAAATCATTAACGACAAGGCCATCACGACCAACGCAATCGGCTACCTGCAAGGCAGCGACCCGAAGGCCGGGACCGTCCTCTATACCGCCCACCTCGACCATCTTGGCGTTAAACCTGACGGCACCATCATGCACGGCGCCAACGACGATGCGTCTGGCACAGTGGCCGTTCTGGAAATCGCCCATGCCATGGCCGCCGGCAAGCAACCCAAGCGCTCGATCCTGTTCGTCGCCTACGGTTCCGAGGAAATCGGCGGCTTCGGCTCGACCTATTTCGGCAAACATCCGCCCGTTGCGCTGAACGAGGTCATCGCCAATATCGAGTTCGAGATGATCGGTGCCCAGGACCCGAAACTGCCCAAGGACACGCTGATGATGACGGGCTATGAGCGTTCGAACCTCGGCGAAGCCCTGAAATCACACGGCTTCCAGGTGGCCGCCGACCCCTATCCCGACCAGCATTTCTTTGAGCGTTCCGACAACTACTCACTGGCCCTGGAAGGCGTGGTCGCCCATACGGTTTCGGGTTGGGCGGTGACACCGACCTACCACAGCCCGACCGACGATCTCGCCCATCTCGACCTGCCGTTCATGACCAGCGCCATCCAGTCGCTGATCGTTCCGGCGGAATGGCTGGCCAACAGCGACTTCGTGCCGCAATGGAATGCCGGCGGCAAGCCCGAACGCAAGTAAGCGTTACGCTGCCAGCGTTCATCGCGGTATCGACCGGATCGAGATTGCCATTCCGGAGGCTTTAAGTCCCCTGTTCGCGCACCCGATCGAGGTGGGCCTGCGCCGTTTCGGAAAGCGCCGTCATGCCGTGTTCAACGAATATCTCCAGCGCCGCTTCCAGGGCGTAGGCGGCTTCGGCACGTTCCAGCATGAAGCCGGTGATGTCGCCGCGCGCCACGTAAAGACGCGCCAGGTTGCTTTGCAGGATGGCCCAGCCGACCGGGTCTTCCTGCGGCTTGACCACACGCAGTTCCGCCTTGAAGGCCTTCTCGGCCTTTTCCAGCGACTTCAGATCACCCTTCAGTTCGGCGTGCTTGGCCAGGCAGGCGGCGCGGTTGTTGACGAGTTGCGCGCGCAGGGCCAGGGCCTTTTGCAGCGGGCGCTTCAGGGCCAGGTCGTAGACCGCCATGGCCTTGTCATAGACCTCTTCGTTGAGCGTCAGTTCACCCAGAGCCTGAAGGCCAAGCGCCAGGGCCTGCTTGTGCTCGACCCAGTCGAGCGGCGAATGCTCGTAATCGAGGCCGCTGCAATCCTCGCTGCTCAGCAGGGCGATACCTTCGCTGATGATTTCCGGCTTGCCCTCGATCTGGCCATGCCAGATCTGGGCGAGTGCGAGACGCAGGATGACGCGGGCGTGGGTCACGGGTTCATAATCGGCATCGAGACGCGAACGCAGCGCCTCGAAATCCTTGATAACGGCGGCCAGCAAACTGGCATCGGAGCGATCGAGACCGACCATCATCAGCAAATCGCCACGCTCGAAGCGCGCCTGGGCGGCGTCAAGCCTGTCGCGCGCCGCGCCGGTCAGTTGCACACGCTGATCGGCGCGTTCAATAGCGCGGTCTATACGTGACATGGCATGCAGGGCCGGATCGAGATCGGAGACGCCCTTGCGCGTGGCGAGGCGCGCCGCCAGACGTGCTTCAACCTGGGTAAAACGCGCCTTCAACGGTTCATCGTCCTGAATGGCCGCGCGCCCGCCGCTCAGCAGGCTTTCAGCCGATTCCAGCAATTCGTAGGTCTCGAACAATTCAACACCGAGAATGCAGGTCATGGCCTGTTCAAGTGCGGCAGCGGCCGCTTCCGACGTCGTCTTGGCTTCCTTGCCGGCGTTTTCTGCGGCGCCGGCGGCGCGGCGAAGCGCCACCGGATCACCGGTACGCCGCGCGTATTCGCGCCAGATCTGCGCCGCTTCGAGATAAGGTGTGAAACGGTTCTTGGTCGAGACACGTCCGCCTTCGATGTCGAGGTGACGCCCCTGAGCGATCAGCAGCTTCAGGTTCAACAATTCGTAAAGCGTCGGATCGGTCTCGATCCGCCCCGAATTACCGAAGATGCGTCGCAGTTCCCGACCGAATTCAAACATGTCCTGTCAATCCCTTGGCGAGCGAGAAACGTCTCAGGACGAAACGCAATGCTCGGGCTCAGGATGACAATTGCAAGGGCCGTACCTCTTCCTTCTCCCGCGCGCGGGGAGAAGGTGGCCGACAGGCCGGATGAGGGGCAATGCTCAGGTTACAGCGCGCGCCGCTGCATCGAGCGCGCTGAAATCCTCGTCACTCAAGGCGATATCCGCCGCCGCGACGTTTTCCTCCAGATGCTTGACCTTCGACGTGCCGGGGATCGGCAGCATGACGGGTGAACGCTTCAATACCCAGGCCAACGCGATCTGGCTCGGCGTGGCACCGTGCTTGTGCGCGATCTGGTCCAGCAGCGAGCCGGATTTGGCCAGTTCACCTGCTGCCAGCGGATACCAGGGAATAAAACCAATGCCGTTGGCTTCACAGTAGTCGAGCACATCCTCGCTTTGACGTTCGACCAGATTGTAGCGGTTCTGCACGGTGGCCACCGGAAAGACCTTGCGCGCCGCTTCGATCTCGGCGACCGACACTTCCGACAGGCCGGCGTGCTTGATCAGGCCGTCATCGAGCAGCGACTTGACCGCCGCGAACTGCTCATCGCGCGCCACGCGTGGGTCGATGCGATGCAGCTGCCACAGGTCGATCTGGGCGACGCCGAGTTTATCGAGGCTGCGTTTGGCCTCACTGATCAAATGCTCGGGCCTGCCATTGGGCAGCCAGATATTCGGGCCCGATCGCGTCAGGCCGCCCTTGGTGGCGACAACGATGCCCTCATAGGGATAAAGCGCTTCGTGGATAAGCTTTTCCGAGACATCCGGCCCATAGGAATTGGCGGTATCGATGAAATTGACGCCAAGCTCCGGCAAACGTTTCAGGACGCGGATCGCCTCGTCATGATCGGCCGGTGGCCCCCAGACACCCGGTCCAGTGATACGCATAGCGCCGAAGCCAAGACGATTGACGGGCAGATCGCCACCAATGGCGAAGGTTCCGGATGCGGCAGCTGTGGTCATGGGGAGCTCCTATCTAGCTTAGCCCCAGATGGGAAATCGCCGGCATTATCGCAATGGCGACCGCGCCTATTTGCAGATCACATTGATCATCTGTTTGAGATAGTCGCGGATATCCTCGACGCTTTCGCCGGCGCGCATGCGAACGGAAATCGTGTTGTGCCCGGAACAGGCGATCCGCGCCAGGCCGTGGACGTCGGCATCAGACGACAGGTCGCCCTCGCTCTGCGCACGCTGCAGGCGCCGGATAAAGCCCTGCTCCATTTCCTTAAGCGCATCCAGGATCATATCGCCGACGCCGGGATCGCGCTTGGAATCGGTCAGCGCAGCCGCAATCATGAAGCAGCCCATGCCCTGCGCGTCGGCGCTGTGATAGATGGCAAACGCCGTCTCGTAGACCCGCGTCAGGCCGTCACGCAAGGGTACCGGCGCCAGGAAGGCTTCGCGATAAAGCGGCCGGACGTCATCGACGTAATCCTTGAGCACGGCCCGGAAAGCGGCCGTCTTGTCGCCGAAGGCATTGTACAGGCTCGGCCGGTTCATTCCGGTGGCCGCACTCATATCGTCGAGAGAGGTGGCGGCAAATCCCTTGGCCCAAAAGACACGGCGCATGGCCTTCAGTGCGGAGTCGCGGTCGTAGGCCTTGGGGCGGCCACGCGCCTTGGGCGCCTCGGCCAATGGAGAAGCAGACATTTGGGCATCACTTTCTTCTTTTTGTACCATATTGCACAAAAACCCTTGACATGCATCCCCATCTCGCATTTATTTTATGCAAGACAGTACAAAAAGAATTCATAGCGACCGAAGCCGCCGGAGAGAAATCGATGACCACCCACCGTACCGCCCTGTTTTGCCTGGCCCTGATGGCCGCCTTCGCTCCGTTGTCGGGTTGGACGGCGGCACCGGGCTCAGAGTCCGGCGACCTGACGTTACAACAGCCGGCGTCACAAAAGGAATATATTATCGATGGCGCCGCGTGGACCTGCACGGGCACGACGTGCCGCGCGGACTTTGTCGCCGACATGCCGGCCCTGCGCAGCTGCAAACGCGTCGTCGCCGTGACCGGTGCGGTCTCGAGCTTCTCCTATCGCGGTGCGACCTTGAGCGACACCGAGCTGGCAGAGTGCAACACCCGCGCTAAACATTAAGCCGATGACGCTCGCGCCCGCCGCCACGTCGATGCTGGGCAGTGTCGTTGCCTTGACCTTGCTGCACCTGGTCATGATGCTGGCGCTTTATGCCACGCGCCTTCCCGCCATGGTGATGATGAAGATGAGTGCCCGGGCGACAGGCAAGCCCGGCGCGCTCGACACCCTGCCGAAGTGGGCGCGTAATCCGGCGGCCAACTACAATAACCTCGCCGAAGCGCCGACGGCCTTCTACGCGATCGTCATTGCCGTTGTGGTTCTGGGACAGGCCGACCTGCTGTTCGCCGTCGCGGCCTGGGCCTATGTCGCCCTGCGGTATGCACACTCCGCCGTACAGGCGACCGTCAATATCGTCATGGTGCGCTTTTCGATCTTCAGCCTGTCGTGGCTGGTGCTCGGCATCATGATCGTGCGCAGCGCAGCCTTACTGATCGTCAACGCTTGATGACTGAGAAACCCTTGTCAGTCGTCTCTGCACTGGCCCGGCGTCGAGCACGCCGGGTCATTTTTTTTCGACACCTTGGGCTGCCCCCCTTCCCTTCTCCCCACGAAGAGGGGAGAGGGTGGGTGCGAAGCATCCGGGTGAGGGGTTGTCAGCCGCACGCTCCAGCCCCCTTGGATCCTATCCCCGCTCTTTCGTCCTCTGGAACGACACATCCGGGAAGCGTTCGGATACATAGTTGATTTCCCACGCCGACTTGCCGAGGAAAACCGGCGCTTCATCGAGATCCGTGCCCATGGCCGAGCGATACTTGCCGGCGAAATCCTCGATCTTTTCCGGTGTGCCGCCGAGCCAGCGCGCTTCGGAAAACGGCGACGCCTCGAACAAACATTCCAGGCCATATTCGTTGGCCAGGCGGTCGGCCATGACCTCGAACTGCAACTGACCGACGGCGCCGACGATAAAGTCCGAACCGATCGCCGGGCGGAACAGTTGCGTCACGCCTTCTTCGGCCAGCGATTCCAATGCTTTTTTCAGATGCTTGGCTTTAAGCGGGTCCTTGACGCGCACGCGCCGCAGGATTTCCGGCGCGAAGTTGGGCAAGCCCTGGAAGCGAACCATGCCACTTTCCGACAGACTGTCCCCAACCCGCAAGACGCCGTGGTTAGGAATGCCGATGACATCACCGCCATAGGCTTCCTCGGCCAGCTCGCGATCCGACGCAAAGAACATGATCGGCGCGTTGACCGACAGCTGCTTGCCGGTGTTTTGAACCTTTAGCTTCATGCCGCGTTCGAACTTACCCGAGCACAACTTCAGCATGGCGATGCGGTCGCGGTGGTTGGGGTCCATATTGGCCTGGACCTTGAAGATAAAGCCGGTGACTTCCTTTTCCACAGGTTGCACGACTGCGGCAGCGCCGGCCTTTTCGACCTTGACGGCCTTTGGCGGCGGGGCGAACGATCCAAGCGCCGCCAGAAGCTGATTGACGCCGTAGTGACGCAGAGCCGAGCCGAACAGGACCGGCGTCATATGGCCTTCAAGAAAGCTTTCGATCTCGAACGGCTTGAAACCGCCTTCGATCAGCTCAGCCGAGTCCTTCAATTCCGCCAGCTCAGTTGCATCGAGATAGCCCTTGGCGACGGCCTCGTCGACCGGCACCGGCGGCTCATGGCCCTGGTCGTACTCAGCGCCCGAGTCACGTTTGGTGAAAGGGTAGAACAGTCCCGTCTTCAACTCGATCATGCCGCGGAACCGGTTGCCCGACCCCGCCGGCCAGAACAGCGGCGACGGATCGAGTTGCAGCTTCGACGCCACCTCGTCCAGAAGCGCCAGGGCATCTTCGGCTTCGCGGTCCATCTTGTTGATGAAGGTCAGGATGGGGATGTCGCGCAGACGGCAAACCTCGAACAGTTTCAGGGTTTGCGGCTCGATGCCCTTGGCGGCGTCGAGCACCATGACGGCGGCATCGGCGGCGGTCAGGGTCCGATAAGTATCTTCAGAAAAGTCTTCGTGGCCAGGTGTATCGAGCAGATTGAACAGCAGGTCGCCATACTCGAACGTCATAACCGACGACGACACGGAAATGCCGCGCTCGCGCTCGATCTTCATCCAGTCGGATCGCGTCCGGCGGTTTTCACCGCGTGCCCGCACCTGACCGGCGGCGCGGATCGATCCCCCGGCCAGCAGCAGGTGCTCGGTCAGGGTCGTCTTACCGGCGTCAGGGTGGGAGATGATGGCGAAGGTACGGCGCCGGGGCGCTTCGGTAGCAGGCGTATGGGACATGGCCGTGGCGATAAGGCCTGAGGCCACAAAAGTCAAAGTTTTAGGGAGCGCCGCTTCGCAGATCGTCTCTTTTATACCTCCCCATGAACGCCTCGGTCGTTCCGCGCAACAATAGCGAGTGGGGAGGGGGACCGCATGAAGCGCGTCACTCGAAATGCCTTTGTAAACAATGCTTTATCAGTCGCGCAAGATGCGGTGGTGGGGGCGGGTTCGCAAAGCCATCACAAAGCGGCCGTCAAGCCTACTTCGCTGTCGCCAAAACCACGCCAACCAAAACCGCCGCATAATGCGTCGCGGCACCCGCCAACACATGGCCATGCCAGATCGCCCGGCGGAACTTCAGCTTCTTCATGGCGTAAAAGATTGTCCCAACCGAGTAGACCACACCGCCGGCCGCCAGCAGAATCAAGGCCGGCAGGGGAACTTCGCGGATCATTGGCTTGATAGCGATAACGACCAACCAGCCCAAAATCAGATAGAGCGGCACCCAGAACCATTTGCCGAGGCCAGGCAGCAGCATCTTGGCGAGAATACCTATGCCGGCCAAAGTCCAGACAGCAATGCTCATGCCATAGGCCCAACCACCTGTCAGGGCCTGGGTCGTAAACGGCGTATAGCTTGCCGCAATCATCAGGAAGATGCCGGCGTGATCGAGACGGCGCAGGAAAGGCTGCCACCTCGGCTTGGCGAAATTATAGGCCAGCGAAAACGACAGCATGGCGATGAAACCGAGGGCATATACCGTCGTCGCCGCCACCTTGCCCAACAAGCCGTGGCTGACAGCCAAACCCAGCGCCATGCCGCCGCCGAACAATGCCAGCACGAGGCCGACGATATGCACGACCAGGTCGGCATAACGTTCACTAATGGTTGGATAGTGGGCTGGTGCTTCGCTCATGAGTCCCGTTCTCATCGCTGGTTGCGACGAATATAAGACCCTTTCACCGGAATCCCAACGTAAATTTACGTTTACGTAAAGTAATTCCCTGTCAAACTTTGTTTCTAAGTTCCGCCAGCAGGTCAATCAGCGCCTCGACATGTCGGTCTTCCGTCCGCCACGACGATACGCTGATGCGGAAGGCCGCCCGGCCTTGCCAGATCGCCGGGCCAAACCAGACCTTGCCGCTGGCCTGAGCCGCCTCAACTATGGCTCGCGTTCCGGCGTCATTGTCAGCACGGGCAAGTACCTGATTGAGCGGCACGCGATTGAGGACGGTGTATCCCGCCGCTGTCAGACCCGTAGCAATTCGGCGCGCCTGGGCGCAGTGACGATCGATCATATCGCGAACGCCGTCGCGCCCCAAACCTTTCAACGCCGCCCAGATGGGAATGCCGCGCGCCCGCCGCGAGAATTCCAGCGTCAGGTTCTTTTGCGCGTCCCAGGCCGCTGTCGAATAGGCGGCGTCGCTGTTCATCGCGTCGGCGAGGGCGTGCGGGTGACGGCAGATCGCCATGGCGCCGTCATAGGGCGTATTGAGCCATTTGTGACCATCGGTCGTCCAGCTGTCGGCGCCGTCAACACCATCGGTAATCGCTCGGGCCGATCCGGCGCGCGCCCACAGACCGAAAGCGCCGTCGACATGAACCCAGGCGCCGGCCTTTTGCGCCACCGGGATGATTTCGGCGAAACGATCGAACTCACCGGTATTGACCTCTCCCGCCTGGAGGCAAAGCACGCTCGCGTCGTCGAGCGCCGGCAGCAGCGCCGGATCGACCCGGCCGTGCTCATCACAGGGCGCATATTCGACGTGGGCCATCCCAAAGCCCAACACGCGCACGGCCTTTTTCATCGTGATGTGCGCCGTGTCCGGCAGGATGACGCGGATCTTGGGCGCGCCCGCCAACCCGTCATTGTCGAAATCCCAGCCTTTGCGTTTCAGCAGCTCACGTCGGGCGGCCGTCAGGCACGAAATGGCACACGCCGTTGCGGAGGTGCCGAAGCCAACGGCGCTTTCCGTCGGCAGGTCGAGGATATCCAGCAGCCACCGCCGTGCGGTTCGTTCCAACGTGTCGGCGATCGGTGAGCCGTCCGGGGACGACGCGCACTGATCCCAGGCCAGCATCAGCCGTTCCGCGGCAGAGGCGACCGGCAAGGCGGCGCCGATAACAAAGCCGAAATAGTTGGGGCCGTTGGAAACCACCGTATTGGGTGAGCCAAGGACATGCATCTGTTTCAGGACGGCGGCGCCGTCCTCGCCGACCTCGGGCAAAGCCTCATCGAACCCCGCCAGGAGGGCCAGGCTGTCGTTCGAGGGAAAGACACGGCGGGTGCCGACGCTGGCAAGATAATCGACGGCATAGGTGTCGGCGGCGCGGGCAAGATCGAGTTCTGTTGTCATGCGTCAATTTTATATTGCTAATTTTGCATCTAAAAACGAATATATGTCCAAATCATCTTGAGCATATTGCAACATGAAATCTCTACCGCCCCTCCCCGTTCTGCAAGCCTTCGAGGCCGCCGCCCGCCTCGGCAATTTCAGCCGCGCGGCGACCGAACGTCACCTGACGCCTGGCGCGATCAGCCGGCACGTCCAGGCGCTCGAACACTGGTGCGGAGACAAATTGTTCGCGCGCAATGGCCCGCAGGTCACCCTCACCGACGCGGGGTTAGCTTTGCGGCAGCGCCTGGGTGATCCCTTGCAGGCGCTTTACGACGCCCTGCAAGCACCCGGTGAAAACACGGCGATCCAGCCGCTACACATTTATACCCTGCCCTCAATCGCCATGAGTTGGTTGCTGCCCGAAATCGAAGATTTTCACGACCACCACCCGCGCATTCGGCTGTCGTTGCTGACCGGTTATGCCATGGCCAGCCTGCCGCCCGCCATGCCCGCCGTCGCCTTCCGTTTCGGACAGTTCGACCAGACCGGCCTCACCAGCCATCGTTCTGCCCCGGAGCAAATGGTGGCCGTCGCAACGCCGGAATGGCTGGCAATGAACGGGGAAGCTCCAGAGAATTGGCCGGCAATGCAGATGCTGCGCCACACCGACTCTCCTTGGCCGACTCGCATCGCTGGGCGCAAACTGCAACGCGCCCAAGGACTGGAATGTAATGACGCTGCTCTCGTCCGGGCCGCTGCCACTCAAGGCCTGGGTGTCGCCTGGCTTCGGCGAAAACTGGCGGAACGGTCTCTGCATTCCGGCGACCTGGCCGCCGTCCCGAACACTACCCTTGAAAGCGACCGTTTTTACTGGCTTACCTATCGCAGCGAACTCGGCAACACCCCCGCCATCACCGCCTTTCGCGACTGGCTGCTGCCTCGTCTGGCTTAGCGGTAAGAGCATTAGGACTGATACTCGCGCTTAATTCCTCCCCGTGAGTGCCTCCCTCAATACCAAAGACTCAGTACGAGCGGGGCAGGGACCGCACGACGACGGCGCTTGCGCCGGCTAGATGCCGTGGTGGGGCAAACTCGCAAAATCGATCCTAAACCACTTCGTCCGGCGCCAGTGCACACGGCAGTCCACCCATTTCAATCTGCACCGTGACGTGACCGATGCCGAAGTCGTGCTCCATTTTCTCGGTCAGCTCGTGCAGAAAGGCGTCACCCGGATGCCCCCCCGGCATGGTCAAATGCACCGTCATTGCGACTTCGGTCGTGCTCATCCCCCAGATATGCAGGTCGTGCACGTCGCCGACGCCGGCAAGCGCGCCAAGGTGCGCCTTGACGGCAGCAAAATCGATACCCTTGGGCACGCCTTGAAGAGCCAGACGAGCTGAATCGCGTAACAGTCCCCAGGTGCCCCAGACGATGACCGCAGAGACGATCAGGCTCAAGGCCGGATCGAGCCACAGCCAATGCGTCCGCATCATGATCAGGCCGCTGACGACCACGCCGGCGGACACCAGGGCATCCATGGCCAGGTGCGCAAAGGCCGCCTTGATATTGAGGTCCTTCTGGCCACCGGCAAAAAGCCAGGCGGTAAAGCCATTGACCAGTATACCCAGCCCGGCCACCCACATCACCGTGCTGCCTTCGACAGCCTGTAACTGCGTAAAGCGCTGCACGGCTTCCCAGACGATACCGCCAATCGCGACCAGCAGTAAAAGCGCATTGACCAGTGCCGCCATGATCGACGCACTGCGAAAACCATACGTAAAGGTCGGCCTTGGCGCCCGCTTGGCCAGCCACCAGGCGCCCCAGGCCAAAAGCAAGCCTATGGCATCGGAGAAATTGTGTCCAGCATCGGCCAGCAGGGCTAGGGAGTTGGCTTTGAAGCCATAAAAGACCTCGGCAACGATAAAGGCGCCGTTGAGCGCCGCGGCCAGCAGAAACCGGCCGCCGAAATCGGTCGGCGTATGATGGTGGTGACCGTGGTCATGCCCATGCGTATCTCCATGGTCGTGATGATCGTGCGCGTGGTGATCGTGTGCCATGACCCTGCCTTAAGCCAACCTCTGCCAAAACACCACAAAATATGCCCGATTACAACATAAATACAAATGCTTACATTATAACGTTGCGCCCGGATACGTCAGCGCCCGCGATCAAAATCCCGAGCTTCCTTGACGGCATCGGCCACGGCCAGGTTTGTGCGTTCCTCTTCATATCGAGGCTCGGATTTGCCGGCGTTGGGTGGTGTGGCACGCTCGATCAGGTCCGCGAACAATGCGTGCTTGTCCGGTTCTTTCAAAGCGCTTTCCAAGCGCAATGTCCCTCGCCAGGCAGTAACAAGGATCGCTACAAGTCCCGAGGCGACAAGCGCCAGCCAGGCACTTGCCGGCATAGTGGGGTGCGCCGTCCATTCAAGAGGGGATATTTTTCGCAGGCCCGGCCAGCAAAGCGCGATTGATTTCGCGGCAACACCGAACAAAAACGTTGTCAACACTCCCCGATACATCAAGCGAAAGGGGGTGAGACGGACATGGCCAAACAGTCCCGCAAACGTGAAATTCGCTTCGTATTCCTCTATGGCCGAGAAGCTCGCATAAGCCATTTCCGCCACCTTGCAGGCGGAACGCGCCTGCGCCTCCAGCTTGCGGCGAAATAAATTAACCCGCCGCGCCGCGCGCGTCAGAAATTCGCGCGCCCAGGCACCGTCACGGACATTGCCCTGCCGCCAGGCGCTGTCGTTGGCCTTGTCGACCTCGTACAGCAGCGCCGTTTCCAATCGGCCGGCCTCTTCCAGAACATGCTGCACCGCGTTGCGGCGCTTCTGGCTGGCATCCCGCGCTGCGCCGGTGAAGCCCCCGAGGATTTCGGTGCGTTTGCGCATGGCCGTCTTGACGGCACTATCGTTCAGGTAAGCCACGGCGCAGATCGACAGCGCTGCGATACCCAGCACAAACGGTGACAGGGGGGATGGATGTGCAAACGCATAAATAGCCGATCCACCAAGGAGGACGCCGAGATAACTGCGCGCATATACCCATCTATATGCGAGCTTTGAAGTGTCCTGTCGTCGGGAAAGGCTGCGGCCATAGTTGAGAATGAGCCCTGCGACCCAGCCCATATTATAGGTAAAAACGCCGGCACCGAGGTCGGCCCCGCCCCCTGGATCGGGGAACATATCCAGGGCCTCATAATAGGCTTCCCGGTATTCCCAGCCCGGCGAGGCCACGTGAAGGGCAACAGCGCGCACCTCAGCTTCGCAGAAGGCCGACGGCCGGCGGGCCGGCTCGAGGGCCAGCCGCATATAATCGTGGTCGAACGTTTTCGCGAGAGCCGGATTTTCCAGCAGCTTGCGATAGGCAGCGATATCATCGATCTCGAAATGCACGGCCTTGAAGGCCTCAAAGCCATTCCTTGCCGTGCTCAGATATGCAGACTGGTGCTGGGCATATTCCCCCGCCAACGACAAAGAGCCATCGCGGTATTTCTTGAGGTAGGTTTCGACGATTATATTGTTCTTGGCCATCCGCATGCTCCTCAACAGTGGCTTTTGAACCCACCGTCGAAATCAAAGCGATGACTGCGGTCAGCTCAAAAGATGAAAATCTGCGATGTGCCGGGTTGGAGTTTGCATGGAAATACCAGGGT
>FSVW01001761.1_pt1 | contig 20726 bp, 15 predicted proteins | sample 1637551 | NCBI WGS metagenome assembly FSVW01 (sample SAMEA3914814, study PRJEB12502) | metagenome | biome: forest; material: soil | place: USA | collected 2011-09-16 | depth 0.1 m | reverse complement strand
GACCACAAGGCCGCCACCTTGCAGCAGGTGCTGGCCACGGTCGAGCAGTTCGTCGCCGAGCATCCGACCGACCCCGCCGTGCTGCAGGTGCTGCCCGCTGCCGGTACGGCCGGCATCGAGGCCGCCACCAATATCGTCGTCAGGCAGGCCAACCAGACGATGCTGCTCTACGTCTACGCCGCGGTGATCGCACTCTGCTTCATCACCTTCCGCTCCTGGCGCGCGGTGCTGGTGGCGGTGCTGCCGCTGGTCCTGACCTCGGTGCTCTGCGAAGCGTTGATGGTGCTGCTCGGCATCGGCGTCAAGGTCGCCACCTTGCCGGTGATCGCGCTGGGCGTGGGCATCGGCGTGGACTACGCGCTCTACCTGCTATCAGTGCAACTAACGGGTCAGCGCAGCGGCATGCCGCTGGCCCAGGCCTATGGCCGGGCGCTGCTGTTCACCGGCCGCGTGGTCGCGCTGGTCGGCGTGACACTGGCAGCAGGCGTCGTCACCTGGGCGTTTTCGCCGATCAAGTTCCAGGCCGACATGGGCATTCTGCTGACCTTCATGTTCGTCTGGAACATGGTCGGCGCGCTGGTGCTGATCCCGGCCCTCTCTCACTTCCTGCTCAAGGACCCGGCATGAAATCTCTGATGACGATGAAACCCCTGGCCGGCGCGCTGCTGGCTGCCTTCTTCGGCGTCGCGCTGGCGCAGACGACCGCTCCCAAGCCCGCCGAGCCCGCCACCATGGCAGCCAACGCCGCCGTCACCCGCGGCCTGCCGGCGATGGACCCGGCCGTCGAGGCCGACATCACGCATGGCTTCATCGGCACCATCCCCGATGCGCAGACGGTGCGGCCTTCCGACGGCCACGTCGTCTACACGCTCAAGGGCTACGAATTCTTGCAAGCGAAGAAGGCGCCGGACACGGTCAACCCGAGCCTGTGGATCCAGGCCCGCAAGGCGATGGCCAACGGGCTGTACAAGGTGACCGACGGGTTCTACCAGGTGCGCGGCTTGGACCTGACCAACATGACGATCGTCGAGGGCAGGACCGGGCTGCTCATCATTGACCCGATGCTGGCCACCGAGTCTGCGCGTGCCGGTCTGGAGCTGTATTACGCGCATCACCCGCGCAAGCCCGTGCTGGCCGTGATCTACAACCACAGCCATGTGGACCACTACGGCGGCATCAAGGGCATCGTTTCTGAAGAGGATGTGAAGTCGGGCAAGGTCCAGATCATTGCGCCGGCGCACTTCATGGAACACGCGGTGGCCGAGAACGTGCTGGCCGGCAACGCGATGAGCCGGCGCAGCGAGTACCAGTTCGGCACCATCCTGCCGCGCAGCGAACGGGGCCAGATCGACATCGGCGGTGCCAAGGCACTGTCGGACGGCACGATCACCCTGATTGCGCCGACTTTTGAAGTTAGCAAGCCGGTCGAGACGCTGAACATCGACGGCATCGAGATCGTCAACCTGCTGACGCCGGGCACCGAGGCGCCGGCCGAGATGATCCATTACTTCCCGCAGTTCAAGGTGCTCGACACCGGCGAGCTGGCGCTGCAGTCCCAGCATCAGCTGCTGACCCTACGCGGCGCCGAGATCCGCAGCGGTCAGGCCTGGGCCAAGTACCTGAACGAGGCGCTGCAGCGCTTCGGCGACGGTACCGACATCCTGGTCAGCCAGCACACCTGGCCGGTGTTCGGCCACGACCGCGTCGTCAACTACCTGAGCAAGCAGCGCGATCTCTACAAGTGGATCCATGACCAGACGGTGCGGCTGATGAACAAGGGCCTGAAGCCGGTCGAGATTGCCGAGGCGCTGCGCGCGCAGGAGCCCGAAAGCCTGAGCCAGGAATGGTTCACCCGCGGCTACTACGGCTCGGTGCAGCGCAACGTCAAGGCCGTCTACCAGCAGTACATGGGCTGGTACGACTCGAACCCGGCGCACCTGGATGCGCTCAGCGAGGTCGAGTACGGCCAGCGCTTCGTTGAATACGGCGGCGGTGCCGAGAAGGTGCTCGAGCGCGCCCGGGCCGACTTCGCCCGCGGCGACTATCGCTGGGTGGCCCAGGCGATGAGCCATGTGGTGTTCGCTGATCCGGCAAACAAGCCGGCGCGCGAACTCGGCGCCGACGCGTTGGAGCAGCTCGGCTACCAGGCCGAATCTGCCGTCGAGAGAAACAGTTATTTGGCCGGCGCGATGGAGCTGCGCAGCGGCGGCAAGAAGTCGCCGCCAACCTTGCGCACGGCCAGCCTGGAGACGATCCGGGCGCTGTCGGTCGAAGACATCTTCGATCTCTTCGGCGTGCGGCTGAATGCGACGAAGGCGGCCGGGCAGCGTCTGCGCATCAACTGGATCTTCACCGAGCCCGGCACGGATGGCAGCAAGCGCTATCTGCTCAACCTGGAGAACTCGGCGCTGACTTACATGGCGGAACGGAACGATCCGGCGGCCGACGTGACGTTGACCCTGGACCGCAGAACGCTGGACGCGATCCTGGCTCAGCAACTGGCGCCGCAACAGGCGATGGCCCAAGGCAGGATCAAGGTCGCCGGCAAGCCGCAGGCCTTCGGCGCGATGCTGGGCATGCTGGACGACTTCCGCCCGGATTTTGAACTGGTGCTGCCACTATCCCCCTGAGCCGAAAGGGTTCGCGAGGGCGAGGCAGATGAGTCCGACTGGCATCACGGCCGCAGCCTTCGATTTGCCGAAAGTTGAATCAGCTGGCCGCCCCTCGGTAGGTGTCACCGCAGACCGGTCGTTGACCGGCGACTGGTCATGGCCGGGGCCGGGGCCGGCCAGTGCGCGGCCGCGTTTTCATGATCAGCGACAGTCCTATCCAGGGGCACCGACATATTCGCGGCCATTGACAACGAAACCATCCTACTAGTAGGATGCTGGGAACCAATCCAGGTTCATATGCCGCCGGCAAGAGCATGGCGGGCATTTTTTTCGCGAACGACCCAGCCATGCCAGAAGAACTCTCTCCCAAAGCCCAAGAAATTGCCGCACGAGCGCGCGCCTTGCTTACGGCCGGGGGATATCACAGCTTCAGCTACGCGGATCTCGCCGCACAGGTGGAAATCACGAAGGCCAGTATTCATCATCATTTCCCCAGCAAGGCTCAGTTGGTCAGGACCGTGGTGATCCAGCACCGGGAACAGATGATGGAGGGCTTGGCTCAATTGGAGAGCCGAGTGAACGATCCCCTGAAGACGCTCAACGGCTATGCCGAGCATTGGGCGAAATGCATCCGCACAGGCGCACCGTCCTTCTGCATCAACGCCATGCTTGCGACGGAAATTCCCACCATTCCCGAAGAGGTCGCCGTCGAGGTACAAGCCCATTTCGAGGCACTGTGCGGTTGGCTGGAGTCCGTTCTCAAGAAGGGTCAGAGCCTTGGCCAGATTCATCTTGAGAAAGATGCGGCGACCTCGGCCCGCTCATTGATGGCAGCCGTGCATGGAGCAATGCTCGTCGCGCGCGCCCTGGGTGACCCCAAAGCGTTTCAAGTCATCGTGCAGCCGGCAATTCGCGGGCTCTGCACGACGTCCTGAGCCGCATCAACTTTTGAGCAAGTCCCGGTTAGAAGCCCGTAATTTATCCTCAATCCCTACCTACTAGTAGATAGTTAATATGCCGAACACCCTATCCGCCTTGGGTATTGCCCACACGCTGATCAGCGTTCCTCCCATCATTTCTGGCCTGTACTGCTTCGTGCGCTACGGTCGCATCAGGGCGTCCGACTTGTCGGGACGAATCTATTTGGTCGGCTTGAGCTTGTCTGTGCTGACCTCATTCGGGCTCTCCAGCACGGGCGGCCTCAACCCTGGGCATGTCTTGGGTGCCCTGGCGCTCATCGCCGCGTTCGCCAGCAGCCTGCTTGTCCCGCGCCTGACGTCTCTCGGGCGGCTGAGCCCCTACCTGGAGGCATTCGGCCCGTCGTTCAGCTTCTTCCTGCTGCTCGTTCCGGGAACGGTCGAAACCCTCAAGCGGCTGCCAGTCGCGCACCCATTCGCGACGGGCCCGCAGGATCCCGTCGTGGGCAAGGCGCTGCTGAGCTTGCTGACGGTCTTTCTTACCGGATTCACGCTGCAGTGCCGTGCCATATGGGCGAAGAGGCGACGCATGGCGGCCGTGCAATCCTGACGGCGCAGGCGTACAGCTTCAGCGGCGTGCGGTGTCCACCTGTGCCACGGTGGCGGAGAAGTGCCGCAGCTTCCACAGCAGCGCCATTCCCGCCAGCGGGGCACTGGCCGCAGAGGTCCCGCTCATGGACGTCAGTAGACGTATTTGACGAGCCCACCAGCGTGTCCCACACGCTGCCCTCAATTGCGAAGCTGGCGTGCATCCCTTTCTCCGTCAAATGCAAACGGACGTTGATGGCCAGGAAAGTTAGCGCAAATCGACAGAGTAGAGGTAACACGCGCTTGTCGATAGTCAACGGCCTTCCGGCCGGCCTTGCCCGTCGGAAGCGTGACTTCGGTTTCACCGCCGGGCGCCCGCACCTTGACGCTGCCACCCAGCAGCGCCTCCCAGGACGACACCAGCAGGCGCTGATGCACGTCGCGGCCCTCGGGGGGCAGGCCTGAACAGCACCTCCAGCAGCAGGTTGCCCGCCGGCGCGCCGCCGAGGCCGGTTTGCCGCGGCTGGCCTGGCGGATGTGCTGGCCTTCGAACACGCCCTTCGGGATCTTGATCTGCAGATGCCGTTCGTCGTCGGGAAGCTGGCCCGTCGTCGTCGAAGCGCGCGCTGCGCAGGTGACGCTGCGCTCGGCGCCGTGATACGCGTCCTGCAGATCGAGTTCGATGCGGGCGTGATGATCGTTGTCGCGCGCCGGGGCATTGGCTGGTGCGCCGGCGCCGCCGTCCGCTCGCGAGGCACGCGGGACACGCCCGAACAACTCTTCGAAGAAGGCACTGAATTGCGCATTGCCGGCAGGCCGGTCGGAGAACTCTAAGCCGGCGTCCCAGTGCGGCGGGTGGAATTCTCGGCCGCCTCGTGCAGGGTCGCCGTGCCTGGAGCCATCGCCCAGCTTGTCTTAGGCCAGGCGCTTTTCCGGGTTCGACAGCACCGCGTTGGCTTCGCTCAAAGCGGCCATCTGCTCGTTCGCATCCACCGCCTTGCTGACTTCAGGATGATGCTTGCGCGCGAGCTTGCGGGAGGCCTTCTTGATCTTGTCCGCCGTGGCCGTCCTCGCCACGCCGAGCGCGTGTCAATAGTCTTTGAATTCCATGCCCTTGCGGTCTGTCAGCGTGAGTGAGAAAGCAGGCGGAATGCCACTCGCCGGGCCGGCGGTCCGTACGCTGGCGCACAGAAGGCGGGCCTGCGGGCGCGTATGTTCGAGCGATGAACCCGATCACCTCCTTCCTGGTTGCCGGCTGCATGGTGGCCGCACTCGCCAGCGGCTACTGGATCAGCCCGTATGTCTCGGCGGTCTTTGTCTTGCTCGCGATCCTTGTTGCGCTCTCGCTCAAGATGGCGAACGCCTGGGAGAAGTTCGTCATCCTGCGCATGGGCAAGCTGCAGAGCGTCAAGGGCGCAGGCCTGTTCCTGATCATCCCCGTGATCGACAACGTGATCGCGATCATCGACGGCCGCATCCAGACCACTGCCTTCAATGCCGAGCAGGCCTTGACCAGGGACACCGTGCCGGTCAACGTCGACGCGATCATCTTCTGGCATGTGCACGACGCCGAGAAGGCCGCGCTCGCCATCACCAATTACCGCGAAGCGATCGACCGGGTTGCGCAGACATCGCTGCGCGAAATGATCGGCTCTTCGATGCTGGCGGCGCTGCTCTCCGATCGCAAGGAAGCCGACGAAAAGCTGAAGGAGGAGATCTCCCGCAAGACCGAGCCCTGGGGCATTTCGGTCAGCTCGGTGGAGATCCGCGACGTGGCCATTCCCGTGGCCTTGCAGGATGCGATGTCCCGTCAGGCCCAGGCCGAGCGCGAGAAGCAGGCGCGAGTGATCCTGGGCTCGGCGGAGGCGGCGATCGCCGGCAAGTTCGTGGAGGCGTCCGTGATCTACGCGGGGCATCCGGTGGCGCTGCAACTGCGGGCGATGAACATCATCTACGAGACCACCAAGGAGCGCGGCGCCACGATACTGATGCCCAGTTCGATGGTGGACAGTCTCAATCCGGCATCGGCTTTGATGGCCGGCGCGCTGCTGCCGAAAGGTACGCTGGAAGAAGCTCCCGCCGGGCCAAGAAGCGCGGCCGCATCCAACGACACCTAGCCCGCGTTCTACAGCCGCCCCCGCTCCCAACCCTGCGTCTCGTTCCACAACTCGATCACGCGCCGGTTAGGGTGCGTGAGCTCGTGGCCGAGGATGCTGAGCGAGGCCGGGTGCAGGGCGAAGTGGCGGCCCGTGCTGATCGGCAGGTCGATCCAGCGCACGGCGAGAGCCGCGCCCAACTGCCCATGCGCAAACAGCGCGACATTGCCGTGCAGGGTGATCAGATGCTCGATGAGCCGGTCGACCCGCACGCCCATCTGCGCTGATGATTCGCCGCCAGGGCAGCCGTTGTCCCAGACGCTCCAGCCTGGCCGGTCCCTGCGGATGTCCACACTGCGCAGCCCTTCGTACTCGCCGTAGTTCCATTCGGTGAGATCGGGCTCGATCCGGCTTTCAGCGGCCAGGCCGGCCAGCTCGCAGGTCTGCTGCGCGCGCAGCCGCGGGCTGACGAGCACATGGCTGAAGCCGATCTCCTGCAGGCGCGATCTGAGCTTGCGGGCCTGGCTCTGGCCGTGCTCGGTCAGCGGCGGTTCGGTGATCCCGGTGTGCTGACCTGAGAGTGTCCAAGCGGTCTCGCCGTGGCGGATGAGGTAGAGCTGGGGCAGTGAGTTCACGTGTGCTTCCGATCGTTGTAGTGGCCGCTTGCGGCGGCACCGGCCCAGCGTGCGCGCCGGAGCAGCACTTGCTGGGCCGCGTCGCGCTTTTCGGCATCGCCGGCCCAGGTCTCCAGCGCAGCCTGGTGCAGCGCGCGCCCGAAGGAAAATGACAGCGGCCAGGGAGGCTCGCCGCTTTGCACATGCATGGCATTCAAGTTCGCGCAGGCCAGCTCGTCGGTCTGCCCGCCGGAAAGAAAGGCGATACCCGCCACCGCGGCAGGCACGGTGCGCCGCAGGCAGCTCAGCGTGGCGACGGCGATCGCGTCGATGCCATCCTGGCTGGTGCAATCGATGCCGGCCAGCACCATGTTCGGCTTCAGCAGCATCGCTTCGAGCACCACGCCTTGCGCATCGAGTTGCTCGAACACGCCCAGCAGCACTTGCTGCGTCACCGCCTGGCAGCGCGCCAGCGTGTGATCGCCGTCCATCAGCACCTCGGGCTCGACGATCGGCACCAGCCCGGCCTCCTGGCACAGCGCCGCGTAGCGGGCCAGCGCGTGCGCGTTGGCGTCGATGCAGGCACGCGTCGGGATCCCTTCGCCGATGGTGATCACGCCGCGCCACTTGGCGAAGCGCGCGCCCATCTCGCGGTATTCAATCAGCCGCTCGCGCAGCCCGTCCAGTCCTTCGGTGACCAGTTCGCCCGCATGGCCGGCCAGCGGCTTGGCGCCCATGTCGACCTTGATGCCCGGCAGGATGCCGGCGTCCAGCAGCACCTGCGCGAAGGGCTTGCCGGCCGTCGTCTTCTGCCGGATCGTTTCGTCGAACAGGATCGCGCCGCTAATGTGGGCGTTCAGGCCCGGCGTGCAGACCAGCAGTTCGCGATAGGCGCGCCGCGCCTCTTCCGTCTGCGGTATGCCGGCCTTGGCGAAGCGCTTGTTGCAGGTGCCCGTGCTCTCGTCCATCGCCAGCAGGCCCTTGCCCGTGGGCAGCAGCGAGCGGGCGGTTTCGATCAGCGTGGAGTTCAGGTTTTTGCTTGTTGCCATGTCCAGTTCAGGATCTCCGGAAGGTCCTGTCCGTGCTGGTTGATGTAGTGCTTGTGCTCGATCAGCTTGTCCTGCGTCCATTGCTTCAGGTAGGCGCCCTTGCTGCCCAGGCCGGGTACGCGGGTGATCACGTCCTGCACCAGGTGGAAACGGTCGAGATCGTTCTGCACCCGCATGTCGAAAGGCGTGGTGATCGTGCCTTCCTCCTTGTAGCCGCGTACATGAAGGCGGGTGTTCGTCCTGCGGTAGGCAAGCCGATGGATCAGCCAGGGGTAGCCGTGGAAGGCAAAGATGATGGGCTTGTCGGTCGTGAACAGCGAGTCGTAGTCCGCATCGCTCAGGCCGTGCGGATGCTCCGAACTGGACTGCAGCCGCATCAGATCGACGACGTTGACGACACGCACCTTCAGCGCCGGCAGTTGCTCGCGCAGGATCGATACGGCGGCCATGACTTCCAGCGTCGGCGTATCGCCGCAGCAGGCCATCACCACGTCCGGCTCGCTGTCCTGGTCATTGCCTGCCCAGGGCCAGATGCCGATGCCCTCGGTGCAATGCGCGATCGCTGCGTCCATCGCCAGCCACTGCGGCAGTGCGTGCTTGCCGGCCACGACCACGTTGACGTAGTTGCGGCTGCGCAGGCAGTGGTCGAAGACCGAGAGCAGGCAGTTTGCATCGGGCGGCAGGTAGACCCGCACGATGTCGGACTTCTTGTTGACCACGTGATCGAGGAAGCCCGGATCCTGGTGCGTGAAGCCGTTGTGGTCCTGCTGCCAGACATGCGAGGCGAGCAGGTAGTTCAGCGAAGCGATCGGCCGGCGCCATGGCAGCTCGCGCGTCACCTTCAGCCATTTGGCATGCTGGCTGAACATCGAATCGACGATGCGGATGAAGGCCTCGTAGCTGTTGAACACGCCATGTCGCCCCGTCAGCAGATAGCCTTCGAGCCAGCCCTGGCACTGGTGTTCGCTGAGCATCGAATCGTGCACGCGGCCCTCGGGCGCGAGGAATTCGTCATTCTCGGTCGTCGTCGCATCCCATTGCCGGTGCGTCACCTCGAACACTGCGCTCAGCAGGTTCGAGACGGTCTCGTCCGGGCCGAAGATGCGGAAGTTGCGGTCCTCCAGATTCAGCTCGACCACGTCGCGCAGGAACTTGCCCAGCACCTGCGTGTCCTGCGCCTGCGTGGCACCGGGTGAGCTCACCGCCACCGCGTGGTCGCGGAAGTCAGGCATGTGCAGGCTGCGCAGCAGCAGGCCGCCATTGGCATGGCGGTTGGCGCCCATGCGGCGGTCGCCGGTGGGCGCCAGCGCGGCCAGTTCAGGCAAGAGCTGACCCTTGGCGTCGAACAGTTCCTCGGGCTTGTAGCTCTTCATCCACTGTTCGAGCTGGGCGACATGCTGCGGATGCTCGGCGTTGATCACCAAAGGCACCTGGTGCGAGCGGAACGTGCCTTCGTTGGACAGGCCGTCGACGATCTTCGGCCCAGTCCAGCCCTTGGGCGACCGCAGCACAATCATCGGCCAGCGCGGGCGGATCACGTTCTGCTTGCCGTCACGAGAATACTGCTGCACCTGCCGGATCATCGCCAGCGCCTGGTCCAGCGCATCGGCCATCAGCTGATGCATCGCCGCCGGGTCATCGCCCTCGACGAACAGCGGCGTCCAGCCGCAGCCGCGGAAGAACTGCTCCAGCTCCTCATGCTCGATGCGCGCGAGCAAGGTCGGGTTGCTGATCTTGAAGCCGTTCAGATGCAGGATCGGCAGCACGACGCCATCCGTCACCGGGTTCAGCATCTTGTTCGAGTGCCAGGCGGTGGCCAGCGGGCCGGTCTCGGCCTCGCCATCGCCGACCACGCAGGCCACGATCAGGTCGGGGTTGTCGAAGGCCGCACCGAAGGCATGGCTCAGCGAATAGCCCAGCTCGCCGCCCTCGTGGATCGAGCCCGGCGTGGTCGGCGCCACATGGCTGGAGATGCCGCCGGGAAAGGAGAACTGCTTGAAGAACTGCTTCAGGCCCGCCTCGTCCTTGGTGATCTCCGGATACACCTCGCTCCAGGTGCCTTCGAGATAGACGTTGCCGACGATGGCCGGCCCGCCATGGCCCGGCCCGGCAATGTAAAGCATCTTGAGGTCGTGTGCCTTGATGACCCGGTTCAGGTGAACGTAGATGAAGTTCTGTCCCGGCGTCGTGCCCCAGTGCCCAACCACCAGCGGCTTCACGTGCGCCAGGGTCAGCGGCTCCTTCAGCAGCGGGTTGTCGTACAGGTAGATCTGCCCGACCGAAAGGTAATTGGCGGCCCGCCAGTAGGCGTCCATCTTGTAGAGAAGATCGGCACCGAGCGGAGAGGGTTGGGCGGGCACTGGCATTCCTTCGAGTGAAAGCTCCTTGTAGGTCAGGCCTAACGCCGAGTCTGTACGGCACCTGACATTGGCCGGGTGGGCAGGGCGGACCGGCAAACGGCGAACCCGACCTTGGTGCGTTGGCGTACCGACTGCCGGCGGGATCGCGTCTATAGCCTGTATCGGTGTCCGGATTGCCCTGGATGCCCATCAGTTCCCGGAGCCGCGCGCATGAGTCCTTTCCGTACCGAGTCGTCCTTCCCCGGTTTCAACCGGCCGCCGCCCTTGGCTGCGGCAAAGGGCCTGCTGGCACAGCAACTGCGCAAATTCGGCGGGCCGATGTCGATGGCAAGCGCCGACCTGGCCGCCTCGGCGCTGGAGGCGCTGCGCTCGGCATCGGGTGCGGCGGATGCCGCGGATATCGATGATGCGCCTCTGCCCGCGCAGCCGCCTCTGCAACTGCTGTCCAACGGCCGCTATCACGTGATGGTCACGGCCGCCGGCGGCGGCTACAGCCACTGGCAGGGCCTCGCGCTGACGCGCTGGCGCGAGCACGCCGCCTGCGACGGCGGCGGCAGCTTCTGCTACCTGCGCGACCTGGGGAGCGGCCACGTCTGGTCCACCACTGCGCTGCCGACGTCGACTTCAGCGGGGGCTTGCACGGCCGTCTTTCCGCCCGGGCGGGCGATCTTCAATCGCCGTGACCACGGCATCGAGACGCAGACCGAAATCGCCGTGTCCTTCGAGGACGATGTCGAGTTGCGCAGGGTCCGCCTCACTAACCACGGCGCCGAGCGGCGCACCGTCGAGCTGACGAGTTATGCCGAGATCGTCCTCGGCCCCGCAGCCGCAGACGCCGTGCATCCGGCCTTCGAGAAGCTCTTCGTCGAGACCGAGATCCTGAACGATGTCCAGGCGCTGATCTGCAGCCGACGGGCAAGGGCGCCCGATGACCCGTCGCCCTCGATGTTCCACCTGCTGGCGCCGTCGAGCACGAGCCTGACGCCGGTTTCGCTGGAGACCGATCGAGCCCGCTTCATCGGTCGCGGCCGCAGCATCAGCAATCCGCAGGCGATGGATAACGATGCGGGCCTGTCGTCCAGCCACGGCCCGGTGCTCGACCCGGTGGCGGCGATCCGCTGCCGCGTCTCGCTGGCCGCGGGCGAGACGGCCACCATCGATATGATCACCGGCGCCAGCAGCACGCGGGCAGGGTGCGAAGCGCTGCTTCGAAAGTATCAGTCGCCACTGATGGCAGACGGGCTGCTGGAGGGCGCGGCCAAGCATGCGCAGTCCGTTCTGAAGACGTTGAAGGCCGACAGCGCGGACGCGACGGCCTTTCTGGCACTGGCCGCGCCGCTGCTCTATGCCACTGCCGCCTGGCGGGGCGACGCCGAAATTCTTGCGCGCAACGAGCAAGGCCAGGCCGGGCTGTGGCGCTATGGCATCTCCGGCGATCTGCCGATCGTGCTGCTGACTGTCTCGGCCCCGACTCACCTCGACCTGGCTCGGCAACTGCTCAAGGCCCATGCCTTCTGGCGCAGCATCGGCCTGAGCGCCGATCTGGTGATCCTGGCGGACAGCGCCGAGCGCCAGCGGCAGCTCGCGGACGAGATCACAGGCCTTGGCGAAATCGACCGTGTCGACAAGCCAGCCGGCATCTTCGTGCGCCTGGCCGCGCAGCTGCCGGAGGTCGATCGGGTATTGCTGCAAAGCGTCGCCCGCCTGGTGATCGACGCGGAAGACGGGCCGTTGCCCCGGCAACTGTCGTGGCGCCAGCCGGGTCCATCGGCGAGCACGTTGACCGTGAAGCCCGCTGCCTGGCCGCAAGCCGACAAGGCCCCGGCTCAGCCCGACATCGGCCTGCTGTTCCGCAACGGCCTGGGCGGCTTCACGCCCGATGGCCGTGAATACGTGATGACCGTCAGCGCCGGGCAGATGACGCCGCTGCCCTGGGTCAACGTGCTCGCCAATCCGGAATTCGGCACGCTGGTGTCGGAGAGCGGCAGCGCCAGCAGCTGGAGCGAGAACGCGCAAATGTTCCGCCTCACACCCTGGTCGAACGACCCCGTCAGCGATCCCAACACCGAGGCCTTCCTGCTGTGCGACGAAGCATCGGGCCATACGTGGTCGCCGAGCCTGCTGCCTTGCCCGGGCGCTGGCGCCTACGTCACGCGCCATGGCTTCGGCTACAGCGTGTTCGAGCACAGCGAGGACGAGATCGACACCGAGCTGACGATGTTCGTCGCCGTCGACGCTCCGCTTAAATTCGTCGTTATCAAGATCAGCAACCGCAGCGACGAGCGGGATCGCCAGCTCAGCGTCAGCGGCCAGCTCGTCTGGGTGCTTGGCGACGATCGGGCCAAGACCGCCATGCATGTACGCACCGTCGTGGACGAGAACGGCGCACTGCTGGCCTGCAACCCGTACAACGCCGACTTCCCGGGCCGCACGGCCTTCTTCGATGTCGACGGCAACGCGGCGCCTGACATCACCCACGGCGCGGCCCTGCGCGTGCCGTTGACCCTGGCGCCGGGGCAGAGCCGCGAACTCGTCTTCCGCCTCGGCGCGGGCAAGACGCTGAATGAAGCCCGTGACTTGGTCCTGCGCTGGCGCGGCAGCGAGGCGGCCGCGCGGGCGCTCGCCGAGGTTAAGCGCTTCTGGACGCACACGCTCTCCGCCGTGCAGGTGCAGACACCCGACCCTTCGCTGGACCTGCTCGTCAACGGCTGGCTGCCCTACCAGACGCTCGCATGCCGGCTGTGGGCGCGCAATGCCTTCTACCAATCGAGCGGGGCCTTCGGCTTCCGGGACCAGTTGCAGGATGTGATGGCGCTCGTGCACGCCGCGCCGGTGCTGGTGCGCGAGCATCTGCTGCGCAGCGCGGCCAGGCAATTTCCCGAAGGCGATGTACTGCACTGGTGGCATCCGCCGCTGGGCCGTGGCGTACGCACGCGCTGCTCGGATGACTACCTGTGGCTGCCGCTCGCCACCTGCCGCTACGTTAGCGTGACCGGCGACGCCGCCGTGCTCGACGAGTCCGTCGGTTTCCTGCAGGGCAGGGCGCTCCAGGGCGGCGAGGAATCCAGCTACGACCTGTTCGCCGACTCGAACATAACTCAAAGCCTCTACGCACACTGCAAGCTCGCCGTGTTCTATGGCCTGCGCTTCGGCGCGAAAGGCCTGCCGCTGATGGGCACCGGCGACTGGAACGACGGCATGAATCAGGTCGGAGCGCAAGGGCGGGGCGAGAGCGTCTGGCTCGGCTTCTTCCTTTGCACGGTGCTGACACAGTTCGGCCATCTGGCCGGGCAGCGCGGCGATGCCGAATTCGCGCAGCGCTGCGAGATGGAAACGAGCCGCCTGCGAACGGCTCTGGAGGCAAGCGCCTGGGACGGCGAGTGGTGGCGCCGCGGCTGGTTCGACGATGGCTCGCCGCTGGGCAGTGCGGCCAATGGCGAGTGCCGGATCGACTCGATCGCGCAGAGCTGGTCGGTGCTGTCGGCCGCTGCCGATCTTGCGCGGGCGCGCCTGGCGATGGATGCGGTCGATGCCCAGTTGGTCGACCATGACGCTGCCCTGGTCAAGTTGTTGGCTCCGCCGTTCAATCACGCCTCGCCGAGCCCAGGCTACATCCAGGGTTATGTGCAAGGCGTGCGCGAGAACGGCGGTCAGTACACGCACGCGGCCGTGTGGGCGGCGATGGCCTTTGCCGCACTGGGCGAATCCGATCGCGCGTGGAAGCTGTTCGGCATGCTTAACCCGATCTGGCATGGGGACTCGTACCGCGGCATCCAGGTCTACAAGACCGAACCCTATGTCATCGCGTCCGATGTCTACGCCTTGCCACCGCACACCGGCCGCGGCGGCTGGACCTGGTACACCGGCGCGGCCGGCTGGATGCTGCGTTTCATCACCGAATCGCTGCTGGGCCTGAAGGTCGAGGGCGACACCTTGCAGATCACACCCTGCTTCGCCGACGAGTGGGCTTCGTACACGCTGAACTATCGCTACCGCGAGACGCCGTACCGGATCGAGGTAAAGAAGTTCGACGGGCAGCCTACGCTGACGCTGGACGGTACGCTGATTGCCGGCATGGTGCTGTGCATGGTCGATGACGGCCAGCCGCACATCGCAGAATTCCAGATTCCCGGAGCGCAACCATGCAAGACCTGACCCCAGCCTCCGATCCAGATGGCGCCACGACAGAGCAGTCCGACGCGCTGGTCGTCTTCGGCGTCACCGGCGACTTGGCCCACAAGCAGATCTTCCCGGCGCTCTATGCTATGTGCAAGCGCGGCACACTGAACGTGCCGGTGATCGGTGTGGCCTCGTCGGCCTTGCCCATTGCCGAACTGCACGAGCGCGCGACGCGGAGCATCAAGGCGCATGAACAGGAGGTCGACGCGGCGGCGCTCGACCGACTGTTGGGCCTGCTCCAGTACGTCAGCGGCAACTACAAGGAGCCTGCCACCTACGCCGCCCTTAAGCACGCGCTCGGCCCTGCGCAACGCCCGGTTCACTACCTGGCCATCCCGCCGGCGCTATTCACCGTCGTCATCGAAGGCCTAGGCGCAGCCGGCCTCGCCGAGAACGCAAGGGTGATCGTCGAGAAACCCTTCGGCCGCGACCTGGCCTCGGCGAAGGAACTCGATCGCGTCGCCTCGTCGGTGTTCCCGGCGGACTCGATCTTCCACATCGATCACTTCCTCGGCAAGGAAGCGATCATGAACATCCTGTACTTCCGCTTCGCCAATTCCTTCCTGGAGCCGGTCTGGAACCGCAACCATGTGGCGAGCGTGCAAATCACGCTGGCCGAGGACTTCGGCGTCGGCGACCGCGGCGCCTTCTACGAGAGCGCGGGCTGCCTGCGCGACGTGATCCAGAACCACCTGTTCCAGATCGTCGCGCTGCTGGCGATGGAGCCGCCGGCCAGCCGCGACTTCGAGGCGGTGCATCGTCACAAGGCCGATGTCTTCTCCGCGATGCGCCCGCTGACGCCTCAGGACCTCATACGCGGCCAATACCTCGGCTATCGCGACGAGGCCCATGTGGCCAACGATTCCGACGTGGAGACCTTCTGCGCGGTGCGCCTGCACGTCGACTCCTGGCGCTGGGGCGGCGTGCCCTGGTACCTGCGCTCGGGCAAGCACCTGCCCGTGACCGCCTGCGAGGTGCTGGTCCGCTTCAAGCCGCCGCCCCAGAACCTGTTTGCCGACTCGGCGGACACCGACGAGGCCAACTACCTGCGCCTGCACCTGTCCCCGCATTCGACGATCGCGCTGGCCGCCCGGGTCAAGCGGGCCGGCCGCGAATTCGTCGGCGAGCAGAAGGAATTCGCGCTGCTGGAGGAGGAGCCCGGCGAGCAGTCGCCGTATGAGCGCCTGCTCACCGACGCGATGCACGGCGACGGCGCGCTCTTTGCGCGCGAGGCCGCCGTCGAGGCGGCCTGGGCCGTGGTGGAACCGGTGCTGGACAAGCACGGGCCGGCCATCGTCTATCCGCAGGGAAGCTGGGGGCCGCCGGCTGCCAATCACTTCATCGCGGCTGACGGCGGCTGGCATAACCCCGAGACAGAGCTGACCCGCTCATGAACCGCTCGGTGAGTCGGGCGGTGAGTCGTACGGGGCAGCGCGAAGCGCGAAGAATGACTGGATGAGCGCTGTGCTGCTGGAGCTCTCGGCTGCCGCTGCAGCGGCTGGCGATGAGGCGATGCTCGACGGTCTGCAGCGCCACGCCTTCGACTTCTTCATCGCGAACTGCAACCCGGCCAACGGCCTCGTCGCCGACACCTCGCGGCCCGGCTCGCATTCGAGCATCGCCGTGGTCGGCTTCGCCTTGTCGGCCTATCCGGTCGGCGTCGAGCGCGGCTGGATCACGCGGGCCGATGCGGTGCAACGCAGCCTCGCCGCGCTGCGCTTCTTCGCGGCCAGCGACCAGAGCGGCAAGCCCGACTCCACCGGCAAGCACGGCTTCTACTTTCACTTTCTGCACATGGACAGCGGCCAGCGCGCATGGCGCTGCGAGCTGTCGATGATCGACAGCGCCTTGCTGCTCGCCGGCATGCTCACCGCGGCGGCCTACTTCACCGAAGCGAACGAGGGCGAGACCGAGTTGCGCCAGCTGGCCGAAGCCTTGTACCAGGGGGTCGACTGGGCATGGTCGCAACGCGACGGCGCCGCCGTCGTGCACGGCTGGAAGCCCGAGAGCGGTTTCCTGCGCTATGGCTGGGAAGGCTATAGCGAGGCCATCCTGCTCTACGTGCTGGGCCTGGGTTCGCCGACCCGGCCGCTGAGCGAGGACAGTTTCGAAGCCTGGACGGCGACCTACCAGTGGGAGAACCTCTACGGCCACGATTTCCTTTACGCCGGGCCGCTCTTCATCCACCAGTTCTCACATGCCTGGATCGATTTCCGCGGCATCCGCGACCGATTCATGCGCGAGAAGCGCAGCGACTATTTCGAGAACAGCCGCCGCGCCACCTACGTGCAGCGCGAGTACGCAATCCGCAACCCGCGCAGCTTCGTCGGCTATGGCGAAGACTGCTGGGGCCTGTCGGCCGGCGACGGGCCTAACGCCAATCGTCAGCGGATAGCCGGGCGCCGGCAAAGCTTCTACAGCTATGCCGCACGCGGCGCGCCCTACGGTCCGGACGACGCACGATCTCGGGGCCCTCGATGCTCGCCTCGCTGGTGTTCGCGCCGGAGATCGTGCTGCCAGCCTTGCGCGGCCTGACGAGCGCCCAGGTCCATGCCAGCGGCTTCAATGCCACCGTCACCGGCGGATGGATCTCCGAAGGCGAGTTCGGGCTGGATCAAGGCATGACGGTGCTGATGATCGAGAACTACCGCTCCGGCTTGCTGTGGCGTTTGTTGAAGAGCTCGCCCCATATCCGCAGAGGCCTGCGCCGCGCAGGGTTTCGCGGCGGCTGGCTCGGTTGGGGACGTTTGAAGTGAAAGACGTTCCCGCCATTCGCCTGCCGCGTGAAGCGGTGCCCAACGCCCGTCCGCCCGGCTGGCACAACCCGACGTCCCGCGGCCCCTATCGCCTGCTGGTGATTGGCGCTGGTCCAGCGGGCTTGATGGCTGCACGCACCGCGGCGGCGATGGGTGCCTCGGTGGCGCTGATCGAAGGCCATCAGATCGGCGGCAACTGCGTCAACGATGGTTGCATTCCGTCCAAGACCATCATCCGCAGCGCGACCCTGTATGCAGAGATGCGCAATGCGGAGAACTTCGGCGTTATGCCGCCGGCCGAAGTCATCGTCGACTTCCCCGCGGTGATGGCCCGCATGCGGCGCATCCGCGAACGCATGAGCCGCGTGGATTCTCCGGCCCGGCTGGCGGCGGCGGGCATCGATCTGTTCTTCGGCTTCGCCCGTTTCGTCGGGCGCGACGCAGTCGAGGTGGATGGCCAACGGCTGCGCTTCGACAAGGCCATGATCGCCACCGGCTCGCGCGCCTTGCTGCCGGAGATCGAGGGCCTGACGGAAGCCGGCTACCAGACCAACGAGACGGTATTCGAGCTGAGGGCATTGCCGTCGAGCCTGCTCGTTATTGGCGGCGGCCCGCTGGGTTGCGAACTCGCGCAGGCCTTCGCGCGCTTCGGTGCGCGCACCCTGATCTCGCACCGCGAACCGCTGTTCCTGCCGCTGGAGGAGCGCGACGCCGCGCAGATGGTGTCCGATGCGCTGACCCGCGACGGGGTCGAGATCCACCTGAACAGCGAGGTCACGAAGGTGAGCGTGGAGGGCGGGCGCAAGCTCGTGGAGATGCGCATCCAGGGCGATCAGGTGAGCACGGTGGTCGACGAGATCCTGACCGGCATCGGCCGCCTGCCCGCTGTGCAGGGCCTGGACCTGGAAGCGGCTGGCGTAGCCTATGACGACACGGCCGGCATCGAGGTGGACGACTTCCTGCGCACCCGCAACCCGCGCATCTTCGCCGCAGGCGATGTCTGCCTCGAACACCAGTTCACCAGCACGGCCGAAGCCTCGGCGCGCATCGTCGTCCGCAATGCCCTGCTGCCTTTCCACCGCTTCGGCCGCCAGCGTGTCAGCGCGCTGACCGTGCCGTGGTGCACCTACACCGACCCGCAGGTCGCGCATGTCGGCATGTACGTGAAGCAGGCGCGCGAGCGCAACATTCCGGTGAAGACCTACACCGTGCCGATGCACGAGGTGGACCGCGCGATCGCCGATGGCGAGGAAGACGGTTTCGTGAAGATCCATGTGCGCGATGGGACCGACCGCATCCTCGGCGCCACCATCGTCAGCCGCTGCGCCGGCGAGATGATCAACAACGCTTCGCTGGCGATGGAAGCCGGGCTCGGCCTGCGCCGGCTGGCGCGCGTGATGCATGCCTACCCGACCCAGGGCGAGGCGATCCGGCAGGCTGCGCAGGCCTGCGCGCAGGAGCATCGGTCGCCGCTGTTGGCCTGGCTGGAAAGGAAGTGGATGGGGCGCTGAAAGGCGCCGTCAGGGCGCACCGGTAAGCACGGCCTGCACATGGCAGGCGATCTGCTCATCCTCCAGCGAGGGCAGCACCAGCACCTTGCAGCGTGCACCGCTGTCGCCCGGGCTGACGCCGAGCGTCGAGAGGCCACCGCAGACCTCCGCACGCACGGCGTCGTCGTTCTCGCCGATGCCGCCGGTGAACACGATCAGTTCGGCGCCTTCCAGCACGACGCTCATCGCGGCGATCTGCTTGCGGACGGCATAACAGAACATCTCCACGGCAAGCCGGGCGTCTGCGGTGGAGCCTTCAGCTTCGTGCAGGACACGCATGTCGCCACTCAGGCCGGAGATGCCGAGCAGGCCGCCCTGGTGGTCGACCAGTTCTTCCAGCAGCGCCGCATCGAAGCGCTGCTCACGCGCCAGGTAGACGAGAACGCCAGGATCAAGATCGCCGCTGCGCGTGCCCATGATCAAGCCGCCGCTGGGCGTGAAACCCATGCTGGTGTCGATGGACATGCCGTCGAGCACGGCCGTAACGCTGGCGCCATTGCCCAGGTGCGCAATGACCAGGCGGCGCGGCAGATCCGGCCCCAGCTGGCGCACGATGGACTCGCAGGACAGGCCGTGGAAGCCGTAGCGCTGGATGCCCAGCCCGCGAACCGAAGCGGGCAGCGGCAGCACGCGCGCCAGGTCGGGCATGTGAACGTGGAAGCTCGTGTCGAAGCAGGCCACCTGCGGCAGTTGGGGAAACAGCAGGGCAGATTGCCGCATGACCGCCATGACGAGCGGCGTATGCAAGGGTGCGAATGCGCTGACGGCGTCCAATTCGCGCAGCACGGTCTCATCGACACGGCAGTGCTCGCGGAGACGCGGCCCGCCGTGGACGACACGATGGCCGATGGCCTGGGGCGCCGGTCCGTTGGACGCCTTCAGGAAGCTGGCGATCCGCACGACCGCATCCCCCTGGCTGGCCAGCGGCCCCGTTTCGGCCAGGAGGATGCGACCGTGCGAATCATTGACCTGGAAGCTGCTGTTCGCCTGTCCGAGCCTCCGGGCCTCGCCGCTGATCACCAGCCTGGACTGTCGGGCGTCCACACGATAAAGACCGAACTTGAGCGAGGAGGAGCCGCTGTTCAAGGCGAGCACCGTCAATGGCGGGTCGCCTTCGACAAAGGAGCGGAATTCGCGTTCGAGCACGGGGCTAGCCTATCGCTGAAGCAAGAGGCGGGTTGCAAGCCGCATCGGCCAGCCGAAGCTCCTCAAGCACCGCATGTACGCAGGACTTGAGAAAACCTGAAGGCGAATCGGAAGGGCCCATCGTCTGCTCCTGATGAGGAAAGACCGCAGCCTGCGCCACCGGATCGATCGGGTCGGTGCGCCAGCGCACCACCGGATCGCCTTGGTGTGCGCCGTGCGCTAGCGTACAGACGCAGCGTCCGCCTGCCGCTAAGTTGAACATCCACGGCCACGACGGGCCGCCGCGCTTGTGGCGGCCCGGCCTCTCCCTTCCAGGATTTTTCAAGATGCTGTTCAGGCTGGAACACGGCAAACGGGCCTACTGCGCTGATTTTGCAAGTTATGGCGTGGCGGTCATCGGGATGACGGCCCTGCTGCTGATGGCGGGTCCCAGGGAACAGCGGTGGAGCCTGGCCCTGTTCGCCGGCTCCGGCCTGATGGGATGGACGTTGATCGAATACCTGCTGCATCGCTTCGTGCTGCATGGCCTGCAGCCATTCCAGGGCTGGCATGCGGCGCATCATGACCGGCCGACTGCGCTGATCTGCACGCCCACCGTGTTCAGCGCGGGGCTGTTCGCCGTGCTGGTGTGGCTGCCGGCGATCCTGCTGCTCGGGCGGTGGCCGGCCCTGGCCCTGACGCTCGGCGTGCTGAGTGGCTATCTGGCCTACACGGTCACGCATCACCTGACCCACCACCGGCGCCCCCGCAATTCCTGGCTGGCGCAGCGCAAGCGCTGGCATGCCGCGCATCACCAGGCTCATCACGCACGCCAGCCGGTCTGCTTCGGGGTCACGACAGGTCTCTGGGATCGCGTGTT
>FSVW01002003.1_pt1 | contig 21234 bp, 21 predicted proteins | sample 1637551 | NCBI WGS metagenome assembly FSVW01 (sample SAMEA3914814, study PRJEB12502) | metagenome | biome: forest; material: soil | place: USA | collected 2011-09-16 | depth 0.1 m | reverse complement strand
GATCTTCAGGCGCGAGATCAGCGCGGCGTGCAGGGCGCGGTTGGGCTGCACCACGTCGCGCAGGCTGCCGTCCACGCGGAAGCGCACGGCGCTGGCGCGTTCGTAGGGCTCGATATGGATGTCGCTCGCGCCATCCTTGGCCGCCTGCGTGAGCAGGGCATTGAGCATGCGGATGATGGGCGCGTCGTTGGCGGCTTCGAGCAGGTCTTCCACCGCCGGCAGGTCCTGCATCATGCGCGAGAGGTCCACCGCGCTCTCGACCTCGCCCACCACCACGGCTGCGCTTGATTCGCTGCCCGCGTAGGCCGCGTTGATGCGCTCAAGCAGGACGTTAGGCGGGCTCAGCTCCATGCGGTCCACCGCGTAGGCGCGCTGCACTTCGCCGAGCGCTGCGAGCTTGACGTCCGCTCCGGCCCACAGCGTCAGCTGCTCCCCGTCGTCTTCGAGCAGCAGTGCATTCGCTTTCGCAAATGCATAGGGCAAGACATATCTCATTGCTGCGGGTCCGAGGCCGGCTTCTTGACGGGCGCCGTCGGTGCCGGCGGGATCACGGGCACGCCGGTGTCGGGCAGGCCCAGCGCCTTGCCGGGCTGCGTGGCCTGCTGCAAGGCGCGGATGGTGTCGTAACGGTCCAGCGTGACCTGGTCGGCGCTGGGCTGGTCGCGCAGCACGATGGGGCGCAGGAAGACCATCAGATTGGTCTTGATGCGCGAGCGCTTGGTGCTCTTGAACAGATTGCCGATCAGCGGAATGCTGGACAGGCCGGGCACGGCGTCCTCGCCGTCGGCGTACTCGTCCTTGAGCAGGCCGCCGAGCACGAGGATGGCGCCGTCGTCCACGGTCACCGTCGTTTCCACCGAGCTCTTGTCCGTGGTCGGGCCGTTCAGGCTGGTGGCCGTGGCCGCCACCACTGTGGAATTCTCTTCATACACCGTCATGCGCACGGAATTTCCTTCGCCGATCTGGCTGCGGATGCGCAGGGTCAGGCCCACGTCCTTGCGGTCCACGGTCTGGAAGGGATTGACGGTGCCGCTGCTGGAGCCGGTATTGGTGAAGGAGCCGGTCACGAAGGGCACGTTCTGGCCGATCACGATCTTGGCTTCCTCGTTGTCCAGCGCCACAAGGTTGGGTGTGGACAGCACGTTGGCGCCAGTCTGCCCTTCCAGCAGATTGGCGATCGCGCCAAGCGTGTAGAAGCCGCCGATGTTCTTGAGGATGGCCACGTTGAGGCCCGTGGGCGCCGGCGAGGAGGACAGTGCCGTGCCGACGGCCGTGCTGCCGCCGACCGTCGCCACCGTGCCGTTGATGATGTTGCCGATGCCGGTGCCGAAGTTCGTGCCCACGCCGGTGAGCGTGCTGTCGCCCTTGTTGCCGAACAGGTTCTGCCACTGGATGCCGAACTGGCCGGCCTTGGAGACGTCGATCTTGACGATCATGGACTCCACATAGATCTGGGCGCGGCGGCCGTCGAGCCGGTCGATGGTGCTGCGGATCTCGCGGTACAGCGGCATCGGCGCCGTGATGATCAGCGAGTTGGTGGCCGGGTCGGCCTGGATGAAGCCGCCGGTCGAGGGCTGCAGCGAGGCAGACACCGGCGCGCTGGTCTGCGTGGAGGCGCTGCCGTTGATGCCGCCATTGGCCGTCCCCGTGTTGTTCTGCTGCGCGCTGCTGCTGTTGGCGAGGCTGCTCTGCGCGCTGTTCTGCGAGTTGCTGCTGCCACTGCTGCTGCCACCACCGAAGGCCGCGCGCAGCACCGTGGCCAGCTTGATCGCGTCGGCGTTTTTCAGGTAGACGACATGGATGTTGGTGTCGGTGCCCAGCGGCTGGTCAAGCTTGTCGACGATGGCGCGCACAGCGGCCAGGCGGGCCTGGTTGGCCGCGCGCAGGATCAGCGCATTGCCGCGCGGATCGGCCATCACCGTCACGGTGCCCCCGCCGGCCACGGCGCCGGGCACGCCCGGTGTCGCGCTGCCGCCTTCGGCCAGCTTCTGCACCAGCGGCGCAAGATCCGAGGCCACCGAATGCTTCAGCGGCACCACCTCGACGCCCGTGCCGGCGGGGATGTCGACCGCGGCAATGATCTTGGCGATGCGCTGCAGGTTCTCCGCGTAGTCGGTGATGACGAGAGTGTTGTTGGTCGGGTTGGCGTTGATCGTGTTGTTCGGGCTGATCAGCGGGCGCAGCACGGCCACCAGGTTGTTGGCGTTGTCATGCTCGATGCGGAAGATCTGCGTGAGCACCTGGTCGCCGCGCTGGGTGGTGCTGTCCACCGCCACCGAACTGGCCTGCATCTTGGCCTCGGCCTCGGGCACCACCTTCAGCAGCCCGGCGTTATCCACCACCGCAAAGCCCTGGGCGCGCAGGGCGGCCAGGTAGTTCAGGTAGGCCTCGTGCACGGGCAGCGGCAGCTCGCTGTAGACGGTGATCACGCCCTTGACGCGCGGGTCGATCACGATCTGGCGGTTCAGCATCACGGCCATGGCACGCGAGACCGCCTCGATGTCGGCGTTGACGAAGTTCAGCGTCACCGGCGTGCTGGCCCTGACGGCGGGCTTGGGGACGGCGGCTCCGACAGGGGCCACATTCATTGCGACGACCAGCGCCAGCAGCAGAGGTGTCTTGGTCTTCATCGTCTTTATCCGATCGAGATGATCGAGCGCGCACCCTGGCGCTGCCCGATGATGTTCAGCAAATTGTCCAGCGCCGCCTCGCGGCCCGGCGCGGCGCTGGCCTCGCCGCGAAAGCTCGCACCCTGCGCGCCGATAACGCCCTGGCCCTGCAGCTGCAAGGCACCTTCCTGGGTGCTCAATTGGAGCGCGCCGGCCCGCAGGCTGATTCGGTAGTTGCCCAAGGGAGCCAGCGTGGAGACGCGCGAGCTCAGGCCCAGCAGGTCCAGGCTCAGTTCGCCCTCCTGGCTCCAGCTCTGCGCCGCCCAGCGCAGGTGCAGATCGCGGGTCTGCAGGCGCACGCCGCCCTCGAGCTGCAAGGTGTTCCAGGGCGTGCCCAGGCCGCTGAGCCAGCCGGCGGGCCAGCGGGCCTGCCAGTCGGGCTTGTCCGCCATCTGTACGTCCAGCGTGTGCCAGCCGGGCTTGAGCTTCATCTCAAGCTCGCCGTTGATGCAGCAGTCCTGCCGAGCCCTCAGCAGCAGGCCCAGGCCTTGCGGGCGCAGCGTCCAGTGCAGGCGGCCGGGCAGCGCCGCGGCATCGCGGCTGCCGGCACCGCCAGCCAGCACCAGCACGGCGCTGCCCTGCCAGACGCTGCCGCGCGCGTCTGACATCAGCAGATGCTGGTTGGTGGCTGCAGCCACTTGCCCGGCCAGCCAGCTGGCCGGTGCGAAGGCCAGCATTGCGCCCAAGCCCCCGATGCCGGCGCCCACCCAGGCCCAGCGCTGGATCTTCATGGCGCCGCTCCGGGCAGGGCCAGCGTGATGCTGCCCAGATAGCCCGCCGAGCCGCGTTGCAGCTGCGCCTCCAAGGGCTGCGCACGCGCGGCATGGCGTGCCTCGTTCAGCCAGGCCTGCAGCGCTTCGGGATCCACGCCCTTGAGCGTGAGCACGGCCCGGCCGCCATTGACATTGAGTTGCGCCAGGGCACCCAGGCGAGCCGTGGCGGCCTGCAAGGCTTCCTGCGATTGCGCGGCGGAGACGGCGGGCACGGCGCGCAGCTCGCGCGCTTCGGCGGCCTGGCCCTGCATCTGCTGCAACTGCTGCTCGACCTGGTCCAGCTCGGCCGGTGTACGGGCCAGCGTGCGCCAGGCCGGCTGCACGGCAATCCACCACAGCAGGAACAGGCCCAGGGCCCACGCGGCCACGCGCACGGCCTGCTGCTCGCGCGGCTCGAGCGCCGCGAAGCGGGCTTTCAGATCATCCAGGGCGCTCATGGCCGGCTCTCCAGGGGCGACAGCACCATGCGGCCTTCGCTGTTGCTGAGCTGCCAGCCGGTGCTGCGCAGGCGGTTGCCGAATTCCTCGATCTGGGCGCCGCTCCAGCCGCTGCTGGAGATCGTCAGGCGGCCGGGCTCGAAGGACAGGCTGTCGACCGGGCCACGCTCGGGCGGCCAGTTGGCGGCGGCGGCGGCGAGCAGCGTCTCCAGATCGCGGCCGCCGGGCTGGCCGGCACTGGCGCGCAGCGCTTCGGTCTCCTGGCGCATCTGGATTGGCGCGTCGCGCACCGCGCGCACCTGCGGGTAGGTCTGGGTCAGCACGCCGGTGAGCGCCGCGCGCTGCGCGTTCAGCTCGCGCTGCTGTTTCCAAGCCATCAGATTCAGGCCCAGCAGATTGACGGCGACGAGGCCGACCAGGCCCCAGCGCACGGGGCGCCAGGCCGGTGTCATGAACTCGCGCCAGGCGCGGCCCAAATGCTGCAGGCCTCGCGTGCGCGCAGCGAGATCGAACTGGCGCAGGTCCCAGCCGCCGGCCAGCGCGGCCAGCGCACGCTCGTCGCTCGTTCTCAGCTCGACCTTGGCGCCCAGCCATTCCTCGGCCTGCGCCGCGCTGGCCGGCGTGGCCGTCCAGGCACCGGCGGCCACCACCTCGGAAGTGATCAGCTGGCGTGCCAAGGCGCCGTCCAGGCTCAGCGTGGCCACGCCCTCGGCCTGGCTCCAATGCAACAGGCCGTCGTCGAAATGGCCGACGGACGAGGCCCCGGGCCAGGACAGGGGCACGACGCGATCGACCGTGACGTGCGCCGCTTCCAAAGCCGCCAGATGATGGGCGAGCCAGACCCGCGAGCACAGCGCGACCCAGGCGGACTGGCCGCCGCTGGCTTCCGGCTCGAGCGCGAAATGCACCTGATCGGGCTCGGCCAGCAGCTTTTCCTCCAGCATGCCGGCCAGGGCCTGGCGCATCTGGCGCCCGGCCTTGGGCAGGTCGACGCGCTGCCAGGCCACGTCTTCGTCTGCCAGCACGGCCACCACCTGCGAAGCGGCGGGCAGGGCGCCTGGCGTACTGCGGCCGCGCTCAGCCACATGGCGGCCATCGGCGCTGAGCAGCCATTCCAGCTCGGCGCTGGGGGCGGGCGTGGCATCGCCGCGCGCTTGAGGGCGCAGGCGGCCGCGCGGCGGCAGGAGGAGGAGCAGGGTCGTCATGAGGCGGGCTGATTCTAGGGGGCGGACATGGCGGCCTCGCTCAGCCCTTGCCGGTCCAGCACCAGGATGTTGATACCGACGCGCTGGATCAGCGATCGCTGTACGAGCACGTGCTGGTCCAGGCGCAGCCGGCCTGTCACATAAAAATAGTTCGAAATGACGCTGGCGCGTTCGGCCGTGATGCTGATGCTGGCTGGCAGGTACTTGAGTGCGTCGGCGGAGGTGGCCAGCGGTGCGCCCTGGCGGGCCTGCACGAGGCGCTGGGCCGAAGCCAGGTCCATGCCGTCGAACAGTGCGGCAATCACCTCGCGCGGCGCGGTGTTGAGATTGACCGGCGTGACCACGGGCAGCAGGGTCAGCAGCGGCTCCAGCCTGGCCACCACCTCGGGCGGCACGCCGAACCAGCTCAGCTGCGAGACCAGCTTGGGTTCCAGCGGCGCATCGTCTGCCCGCGGCGTCGCCAGTGCAGCACGCAACTGGCGGACGATCAGATCGGCCGTGCCCACCGGCGCGCCAGCGTTTTCACACAGCCGTGCCAGCGTGCGCTGCTCCAGTGCCACAGCGTCGGCATCGGTCGCGAGCAGGTTGCGCAGGTTGTAGCGCGCCTGTGCGTCCTCGATGCGGCCGGAGAGAAAAGCCTCGGGGCCGTCGTCGTCGCTGGTGCCGCCACTATTGCCGCCGTCGCGTGCCGCAAGAAAGGTGGACAGCCGGGCTTCAGCCAGCGGCACGGCCCAGGGCTCGCCGAGGTGGTCCCAGTTCTGGTTCGGCTTGGTGTTGCTGATCGCGTCCTCGCGCAGGATCAGCCGCGCCCAGTCGAGCGCGCCCTGCAGCATCCACGCGCCTTGCACGCGTGCGCGCTCGCCGGCCTCGACCTGCACCGCGCGTTGCTGTCGCCACGCCATGGCGCCGGCCAGGGCTGCGACCAGGGTGACGATGATCATGGCCGTCAGCAGCGCCACGCCCTGCTGGCGCGTCTTCATGACTGCACTCCGAGCAAGGCCGTCTTGGTCAGCTTGCCCTGCAGGGCGCTGCCCGGGGCGAACTCGATGACCATGCGAACGCCGGTGGGTGTCTGTATCTGCCCGCCGCCTGGCGGCCCCAGCGGACCGGAGGCCGCAGGCGCGGGGGGCGTGATGACGCTGTCGCTGGACTGCGCGTTGCTCCAGCTGTTGCCGCGGTAGAAGTACATCTGCCAGCTGCTCACGCCCTCCAGTACCAGGATGCGCTGGCTGTCGCCATTGACGAACTGCTGGCTGCGCTGGACGTTGTCGCGCAGGTCGGCGAGGTTCAGCACGGTCGGTCCGGCCCATCGATAGAGATTGCCGTCACGCAGCGTCCACACCACCACCTGCAGGCCTTGCGGCTGGCGGCGGGTGAGGCGCAGGCTGGCACCATCAAAAGCCAGTTTGGGCACGATGCCGCTGTCCTGCACGGCAAGCAGGTCTCGCTCCCACTGGGTCAGCACGGTCTGAAGCCGGGTGCTCAGCGCCAGGTGCTGCTCGGCGATCTCGCGGCTCCTCAGCAAGGTGTCGATGCCGCGCCAAGCGAGCAGGGCCATGAGCGTGAGGACGACCAGGGCGACCAGCACTTCAACCAGGGTAAAGCCGCGCGATTTCATTTTTTTCAATAGCGGCTCAGGATAGTGGACAGCGTCAGCTGAGGTACGCCGTTAGCGTCGCTGATCTGCGCGTCGACGCGCTGGAAGTTCGGATTCGGCGTGGCGATCACGATCTGCCGGCCGATGTAGCGCTGGTCCAGTTGCTCGCAGCTGAAGATGGTTTCGCCGGTGCCCGGAAACTGCTTGCCCAGGCGCAGGTCGCTCAGCTGGTTTTCGGCGCACCACTGCGCGGCCATCACGCTGTTCAGCCGCTCGGCATTGCTGGTCAAGGCGCCGGCAGCCTTGAGGCCTGCGCCCAGGGTGATGGCGACAAGCGCCAGGGCCACCAGCACCTCAACAAGCGTGAAGCCGCGCTGCTTCATGGTTCGTTGCGAACCTCGAATGGCGCGAGTCCGTCGGTGGCAAGCATGAGGTGGCGGCCTTCCAGCGTGAGGCGCACGCGCTGTGCGCCGATCAGGGGCTCGGGGCCGAGGTTGATGCTGCCGGCGCCCAACACCTCGGCCTGGACCGGATCGCCAAGCCAGTTGCCCGGCATGACGACGCCGCTCGGCAGCCCGATGAAGCGAAACGCCGAGCGTTCGGGCACGGGCATCCATTGCACGGGCAGGCCGTCGGTTCTGCTTTCGATGCGTGCCATCTCCAGCAGCGCGACCAGGCGTTCAGCCTCGCGTTCCAGCTGCAACTGCGTGGGGTCGCGCAGGGCGGGGCTCACAGCGGCGACCGAGATGGCGATCAGGGCGATGACGACCAGCAGCTCGATCAGCGTGAAGCCGCGCGCCAGGCCGCGGAGAGCGTTCATTTACTGCCAGGAGCCGATGTCGGCGTCGCGGCCCTCGCCGCCGGGCTTGCCATCCGCGCCCAGGCTGTAGACATCGATCTCGCCCTTGATGCCGGGGTTGGCATATTGGTAAGGCTGGCCCCAGGGGTCGTTGGGCAGCTTGTCCAGATAGGGCCGCCAGTTGGCTGGCAGCGGGCCGCCGCCGGGTTTGTGGACCAGGGCATCGAGGCCTTGCTCGCCGGTGGGATAGCGCTGGTTGTCCAGCTTGTAGAGCTTGAGCTGCTGCATCAGCGAGGCGATGTCGGCCTTCGCCGTAGTGGCACGCCCGTCTTCGAGCCGGTCCATCACATTGGGCACGATCACGGCGGCCAGCATGGCGATGATGGCCAGCACCACCAGCATTTCAATCAAGGTAAAGCCGCGCGAAATGCGGAAACGGCGCGCAGGAGAGACAGTCATGGTGATGCAGCGGGAAGCGTCTGGAGTGGCGTGGATCATAATCATTGCATGTTGGCAAGATCGTTGAGTTTTGTAGTGTGGGGATCGCTGGCGGCTTGTGCCGTGTACTGGGGCGTGCACGCCCTGGCGCATCCCCAGCATGTGGCGGCAGCAGCCGTGATGGAGCGTCCTGCGGCTGTGGCCGACCTCTCGCGCTTGCTGGGCGCACGGCCGGCGGAGGCGGTGGAAGCACAGCCGGCCGCGGACAGCCGCTTCCAGTTGCTCGGCGTGGTGGCTCCGAAGGCGGGTGCGCAAGCCGGCGGGCAGGGCCTGGCGCTGATCGCCGTGGACGGCACGCCGCGCACGGTGCGTGTGGGCGCCGTGGTGGACGGCGACTGGCGTCTGCGTTCGGTGGAACGCCGGTCAGTGCGTATCGCCCAGGGTGATCAGGCAGAGATGACGCTGGCTTTGGCTGTGCCCCAAGCGGCTGCAACTGGCAGCATCCAGGCACTGCCGATGGCTGGGATGCCGTCTCCGCAGATCGTGCCGCCAATGCCGCAGCCGCAAAGTGCCGAGAGCCAGGCGCATTCCCAGCTCGCCACGCGTCCGGACCGTTAAGCGCCCTGCATCACGGTGTCGCCGCTGAGCCGGCCACTGTGCGTGTCGGGAATCTCGCTCGGGTCGCTCAGCAAGGCCGTCGCGCTGCGCAGCATGGGGCAGGCCATCGTCGCGCCGGTGCCATCGATGCTGTCCATGCCCAGTTCTAGCAGGGCCGAGGCGTGGAAGGTGGCCAGCGCCTCATCCAATCCGCGATGGCTGTTGCTGCGGCAGAACAAGGCGTAGTCAGTGACCGGCGGCGCAATGCGCACGGCAATCTTGAGCGCGGCGCAGGCGGCGATGCCGTCCACGAGGATGAGGCTGCGCTTGCTGGCCGCCACCAGCATGGCGCCAACCATCACGGCGATCTCGAAGCCGCCGTAGGCTGCCAGTATTTCCATCGGATCGGTCAGCTCGCGGTGCCGTGCCTGCGCGGCCTGCATGACCGCAAGCAGCTTGGCGAGCAGGTCCTGCCGCATGTCGGGGCCCGAGACGACGAAGTCGCGCAGCGGCATGCCTTCGAGCTGCGAGAGCAGCAGGGCGGCGGCTTCCTCGGAACCCTGGCCCATCCCGGCGCAAGCCAGCACGTTGCCGGGCAGGTGGTCGATGATCTCCATGCCCACGCGCACGCCGGCATGGGCCTGATCGACCGTCATGGCGCTGCTGGTGCGCGAATTTCGCGTTCCGTGCGCGATCTTGCGGGCCAGCAGGCGCGAGCGCGGCGGCAGTGATTCGGCGATGCCGCAATCGACCACCAGCAACTGCATGCCTTGCGCGCGCGCGATGGCGGCAAGCGGCAGTTGATTGGATAAGGCCAACTGCGCCTGCTCTCGCGTGCCGTGGCCAAAGCGCGGCTCGATGCCGTCCACGGCCAAGCCATGGTCGGCGGCAAACAGCACGAGCGTGGGGTCGTGGAAGCGCGGGCTGAGGCTGTCCTGCACGAGGCCCAGCCTGATGGCCAGCGGCTCCAGCTCGCCAAGGCCGCCGCCCAGGGCCACGCGTTGCTCCACGCGCTCGCGCAAGGCCCTTTCAAGTTCGGGGTTGGCGGTGGGCGAAATCAGGGATTGCTGGATCGGCATAGGCTCACATTGTCACGCTGCCGGCAGCGTGCTGCCACCGCGGACGTGTCCCCTACAGAAACAGCTTGTAGACGGGGTTGTGCGTCTCGTCCTCAAACGGGTAATTGAGCGAGGCGAGAAATTCGCGCAGCGCGGCGCTGTCGCGGCGCGGCACCTGCAGGCCGACGAGGATGCGGCCGTAGTCGGCGCCCTGGTTGCGGTAGTGGAATAGGCTGATGTTCCAGTCCGGGTGCATGCTGGACAGAAAGCGCATCAGGGCACCCGGGCGCTCGGGGAAGATGAAGCGATAGAGCCGCTCGTTGCGCGCCAGCTCGCTGCGGCCGCCGACCATGTGCCGCACGTGCTGCTTGGCCAGCTCGTTGTCGCTGAGGTTGACGGCCGGGAAACCGTGCTTCTCGAAGTTGCGGGCCAGGCGGTCGGCTTCATCGGCTTTGCTGATGCTGATGCCAACGAAGATGTGTGCGGCATTGGCTTCGGCAATTCGGTAGTTGAACTCGGTCACGCTGCGCGAACCCAGCAGCTCGCAGAAGCGCTTGAAGCTGCCACGCTCCTCGGGCATGGTCACCGCGAACAGGGCTTCGCGCTGCTCGCCCACCTCGGCCCGCTCGGCGACGAAGCGCAGGCGGTCGAAATTCATGTTGGCGCCGCTGGTGATGGTGATGAAGGTCTTGCCCTTGCAGCTGTGCTTGGCCACGTATTGCTTGATCGCAGCGACGCCGAGTGCGCCCGAGGGTTCGAGCACGCTGCGGGTGTCTTCGAACACGTCCTTGATGGCGGCGCAGACGGCATCGGTGTCCACCAGCACGAACTCATCCACCAGTTCGCGCGCGATGCGAAAGGTTTCTTCGCCCACGAGCTTGACCGCCGTGCCATCGCAGAACAGGCCCACGTCGGTCAGCTGCACGCGCTTGCCGGCCTTGACCGAGCGGGCCATGGCATCGGAGTCGCGCGTCTGAACGCCGATCACGCGGATCTCTGGACGCAGGGCCTTGATGTAGGCCGCCACACCCGAAATCAGGCCGCCGCCGCCGATGCCCACGAAGACGGCGTCGATGGGGCCGGGATGCTGGCGCAGCAATTCCATGGCGATCGTGCCCTGGCCGGCGATGACGTCGGGGTCATCGAAGGGATGAACGAAGGTCAGGCCCTGGGCTTTTTCCAGTTCCAGTGCGTGGCCGTAGGCATCGCTATAGCTGTCGCCATGCAGGACGACTTCGCCGCCCAATGCGTGGACCGCGTCGATCTTGACTTTGGGCGTGGTGATCGGCATGACGATCACCGCGCGGCAACTCAGGCGCTTGGCTGAGAGTGCCACCCCCTGCGCATGGTTGCCGGCCGAAGCGCAGATAACGCCCTGGGCCAGGGCTTCGGCCGAGAGATGCACCATCTTGTTGTAGGCACCACGCAGCTTGAAGCTGAAGACCGGCTGGTCGTCCTCGCGTTTGAGCAAGACCTTGTTGCCCAGTCGCTTGGAGAGATTGCGCGCCGGCGTGAGAGCGGTTTCAACCGCGACCTCGTAGACCTTGGCATTGAGGATGCGCTGGAGATAGCTGTCGGCACTCGGAATCAGTGCCGGCGGGGCCGTGCCCTTCTTCTGGGATGCGGGCAATGATTTCTTGCGGGCGGCGCCGGCCATGAAAGGTCTCCTTTGTGCAGCGCCGCATGATAAAGGGCCGCCCGCGCGGGCGCGCTGACGAAAAAAAGCCCGAGATCCTGGGATCTCGGGCTGAATCCACCATGGAGGCGGTGGAGGAGACAAACGGTGCGAGGAGAAAGCCTGGGGGCCTTGTTCAGGCTGGCAGCGCTTTCAAGCTTGCATGCATAGAATTCTAGCGCTGGCTATGCTGCGCCGCAATATTTATTCGTTAAATTGTTCTTGGGAACTCAAATGGAATGCACGGTCAATTGGATGGGCGCCTCGGGCATGGCTTTCGTGGCGGAGACGGGCAGCGGGCATCTGCTGACCATGGATGGTGCGCCGGATGGTGGCGGCCGCGATCTGGCGCCGCGGCCCATGGAAACCGTGCTGGCCGGCACGGGCGGTTGCACGGCGTATGACGTGGTGCTGATCCTCAAGCGCGGCCGGCACGAGGTCAGCGGCTGTCAGGTCAAGCTCACGGCCGAGCGGGCCCCGGTCGATCCCAAGGTGTTCACGGCCATCCACATGCACTTCGTCGTGACGGGCCGCGGCCTCAAGCAGGAGGTGGTGGAGCGTGCAGTCGCGCTGTCGCACGAAAAATATTGCTCGGCCAGCATCATGCTGGGCAAGACGGCGGTGATGACGACCTCGGTGGAGATCGTCGAAGGCTGAATCCCTGGATCTGCCTAGATGTAGTGGGCCGTGCGAGTCATGGCGCGAGCGGCCAGGCGCATCAGGCCGCGCACCGGTGCCGGCAGCGGGATACCACCGGCCGCCAGGGCCTGATCGGCATGACGGGCCTCGTCATCCTTCATGCGGGCCACGATGTCGCGGGAGCGCTGGTCCTCGGCGGGCAGGCGATCCAGGTGGCTGGCGAGATGCTGCTCGACCTGCCTCTCGGTTTCCACCACGAATCCCAGGCTGATGCGATCTCCTGCCAGCCCCGCCAGCGCGCCGATGGCGAAGGCGCCGCCATACCAGAACGGGTTCAGATAGCTGGTATGCGTGCCCAATTCGACAATCCGTTGATGGGTCCAGGCCAGGTGTTCGCGCTCTTCTTGTGCCGCATGTTCGAAATGCGCACGCAGATCCGGGCTGCGGCTGACCAGGGATTGCGACTGGTAAAGCGCCTGGGCACAGACCTCCCCCACATGGTTCACTCGCATCAGGGCACCAGAAAGCCGGGCCGACTGCTGGGACAGCGGGGCAGCTTCCTCAGCAACGAACGGCATAGATGAGGAGCCGTTGGTCCCTGCCAAGGTCTTGAGGCCCTGGTCAATGCTGGACAGTAGGCGATCCAGGGCTGATTGGCGGCGATATTCGGGGGCTGCAGACATGGAATTGGGGTGCTCGGCAAGGGCGGTCGCAGTGTAGCGAACGGCTGAATGGTCTACCCTGACTGTCCGAGGCCTAGCAGTTTTGGGAGGAAACTCCGATCCGCAATATGACCTATTTGTGATAGGGGTGGCACGTTGCAGATGGGCAACGAAGAACCTCAAATTACGCGTCTTGGCTTTGCCGAGGGCCATTCGTCTGGTGCAATACAACCCAACTTCCGTTGAAGGGGGTTGGTTCATGGCGCTGCCAACGAGCGCGTCTCCGAGCCTCAATGAATACTTAGGAGTCATCTAATGAAGAAATCTCTTGTTGCATTGGCTGTGCTGAGCGCCGTAGCTGGCACTGCTGCTGCGCAGTCGTCCGTGACCGTGTTCGGCGTGTTGGACGTCAACGTGCGCTACAACAAGGCCGGTGGCCAGACGCTGTGGAGCGAATCGACGGACGGCAATCAGTCCAGCCGCCTGGGCTTCCGCGGTATCGAGGATCTCGGCGGTGGCATGAAGGCCAGCTTCTGGCTTGAAGCAGCTCTGAGCCCCGATGGCGGCCTTGAGGGCAATACCGGCGCCTCGCCGGCCAAGATCTTTGACCGTCGCGCGACCGTGAGCCTGTCGGGCGACTTCGGTGAAGTCCGTCTGGGCCGCTCCAAGACCGGCGAGCGCACCATCCTCGACGAGTTCGATCCGTTCGGCACCATCGGTGTTGGCAACGTGATGAACACGTACAGCACGCTGGGCAGCGGCCTGAACACCAACACGACCTGGAACCGTTCGGACAACCAAGTCGCCTACATCCTCCCGGGCAATCTGGGCGGTTTCTACGGTCAGGTTGACGTGGCCCCGAGCGAAGGCATCGCAACGGCGAACAACAAGTACTACGGCGGTCGTTTTGGCTACAAGCAGGGTCCGTTCCACGTGACCGCTGGCCTGTCCAGCAACTACGGCGCTCCTGGCGTGGCCAAGTACAACATGGGTACCGTTGCTGGTTCCTATGATTTTGGTGTGGCGACGGCTCAGGCCTTCTATTCGCAGACCAAGTTCGGTTCGCGCAAGCAGAGCCTGCTGACGCTGGCTGCGTTGGTGCCGGTGGGCCAGGGCCAGTTCAAGGTTGCATACACCATGAACAACTCGAACTCGACGGCTGAAACGGCTGGTTTCTATGATTCCAACCTGCTCGCCGCAGGCTATGTCTACAACCTGTCCAAGCGTTCGGCTCTGTACGGCACGGTTGCCAAGATCGATAACAAGGGCAAGGGCAAGCAGCTCGTGAACGGCTCGCCGGCGCCTTCGATCGGCGGCGGTTCGGGCGGCTTCGAAGTGGGCGTCCGCCACAGCTTCTAAGCCAGCGCAAGGGCAGGCCTTCGTGGCCTGCATTGCCGACAAGGCCGCCTTCGGGCGGCCTTTTCCGTTTCGGAGGACAGCTCAGGGCTTTCCCCTTTGCTGCAGTGCACAGTCTTGGTCATCATCGACGCTTCCTGTATCTGCGCGGACCCACCGTAGAAGCGAACTCCCCGACCCATGCTGGCCTTCGTCTTTCGTCGCCTTGTTCAGGCCAGCCTGGTGATGCTCACGGTGGCGTTGATCGCGTTCATGCTGTTCCAGTTCGTGGGCGATCCGGTCAACAACATGCTGGGCCAGGATGCAACGCCGGAGCAGCGTCTGGCCTTGCGGCGCGATCTTGGGCTGGATTCACCTTTCCCGGTCCAGTTCGCTCATTTCGTGCGCAATGCGGTGCAAGGCGAATTCGGCTTGAGCCTGAAGCTTGGGCAGAAGGTCTCCACGCTGATTGCCGAGCGCTTTCCGGCGACCTTGGAGCTGTCGACGATCGCTGCCGTGCTTGCCCTGCTCGCGGGGATACCTCTGGGCGTGCATGCAGCGCTCAAGCGCGGGCGGGCCAGCTCTCAACTGAGCATGCTGCTGTCGCTGCTGGGTGTATCCCTGCCGACCTTCCTGATTGGCATCCTGCTCATCCTCGTTTTCTCGGTGTGGCTCAAGTGGCTGCCGAGCTTTGCGCGAGGCGAGGTGGTGCAGCTGGGTTTCTGGAGCACGGGCCTGCTCACGGTGGATGGCTGGCGCCATGTGCTATTGCCGGCCACGACGCTGGCGGTCTTCCAGCTCGCGCTGATCATGCGCCTGGTGCGTGCCGAGATGCTGGAAGTGCTGCGAACCGACTACATCAAGTTCGCCCGCGCCCGCGGCCTGCCGAATCGCGTCGTGTACTTTGGCCATGCGCTGCGCAACACCCTGGTGCCCGTGATCACCATCACCGGCTTGCAGCTGGGTTCGCTGATCGCCTTCTCCATCATCACCGAGAAGGTCTTCAATTGGCCGGGCATGGGCCTGCTCTTCATTCAGGCCGTTGAGTTCGCCGACATCCCCGTGATGGCCGCCTATCTGTGTCTGATCTCGCTGATCTTCGTGCTCATCAACCTGCTGGTGGACCTGCTGTATTTCGCGGTCGATCCACGCCTGCGCATCGACGGCAAGGGTCACTGACCATGGGCGCCCTTCGACGATTCTTCGCCGGCGATGTCTGGTGGTCCTTCCGGCGCTCGCCCCTGGCCATCACGGCGGCGCTCGTTTTCGTGGTCTGCCTCATCTGCGCGGTATTTGCCGAATGGGTGGCGCCCCACAACCCCTTCGACCTCGCTTCGCTGGAATTGATGGATGCACGTCTGCCGCCGCAATGGATAGAAGGCGGCTCGACCAAATACCTGCTGGGCACTGACGATCAGGGGCGCGACCTTTTTTCGGCGCTGATGTTCGGCGCACGCATCTCGCTGATCGTCGCTGCCTGCTCGGTCTTCTTTTCGCTCCTGATCGGAGTGAGCCTGGGCCTGTTGGCGGGCTTCGTGGGCGGCAAGGTGGACAGCCTCATCATGCGCATCTGCGACGTGATGCTGTCCTTCCCTTCCATCCTCGTGGCCCTGTTGATCGATGGCATCGGCAAGGTGCTCTATCCCCATGCGCCTGAGGGCCAGGCCTTCGTCGTGCTGATCGTTGCTATCTCGCTGTCCGGCTGGGTCCAGTACGCGCGCACGGTGCGCGGCTCGACCATGGTCGAGCGCAGCAAGGAATACGTGCAGGCCGCGCGCGTGATCGGCGTGCGACCCTGGCGCATCATGTTCCGCCACGTGCTGCCCAATGTGCTGGGCCCGGTGCTGGTACTCGCCACCATCCATGTGGCCGCTGCGGTGACCATCGAAGCCACGCTGAGCTTTCTCGGCGTGGGCGTGCCGCCGACCACGCCCTCGCTCGGTACGCTGATCCGCGTCGGCAATGATTTCCTGTTCTCCGGCGAGTGGTGGATCGTCATCTGGCCCAGCCTGGCTCTCGTCCTGATCACGCTTTCGGTCAACGTGCTGGGCGACTGGCTGCGCGACGCGCTCAACCCGAGATTGAGATGAGCCAAGCCCTGCTTGAGGTCCGCCATCTGCGTGTCGAGATCCCGACGCGCCAAGGCACCTTGCTCGCCCTCGACGATATTTCTTTCGAAATTGCGCCGGGCGAGATTCTTGGCGTGGTGGGCGAGTCGGGCGCCGGCAAGTCGTTGACCGGCGCCGCCATCATCGGCCTGCTGGATCCGCCCAGCCGCATTGCCGATGGCGAGATCCGCCTGCAGGGCGAACGCATCGATCAGCTGCCTTACGAGCAGATGCGCAGGATCCGTGGCCGCCGCATCGGCGCCATCTTCCAGGACCCGCTGACCTCGCTGAATCCGCTGTACACCGTGGGGCGGCAGCTGATCGAGACCATCCAGACCCATCTGAGCCTCGGGCACTCTGAAGCGCGGCGTCGTGCCATCGAGTTGCTGGAGCAGACCGGCATCCCCGCGGCGGCGCAGCGCATCGACCAATACCCGCACCAGTTTTCCGGCGGCATGCGCCAGCGTGTGGTGATCGCGCTGGCGCTGGCGGCCGAACCTCAACTGATCGTGGCTGACGAGCCGACCACGGCGCTGGATGTGTCCATCCAGGCGCAGATCATCAGCTTGCTCAAGAACGTCTGCAAAGACCGCGGCGCGGCGGTCATGCTGGTCACGCACGACATGGGCGTGATTGCCGAAACCTGCGACCGGGTGGCGGTGATGTACGCCGGCCGCGTGGTCGAGATCGGCCCGGTGGCTGAGGTCATCCACCGCCCCGCTCACCCTTACACGCGCGGCCTGATGGGCGCGATCCCGGCGATGGACGAGGACCGCGAGAGGCTCTCTCAGATCGACGGCGCAATGCCGCGGCTCAACGCCATTCCCGCAGGCTGTGCCTACAACCCGCGTTGCGAGCATGTCTTTGCGCGCTGTCGCGAACAGCGGCCCGAGCTGGCTGCGGTGGCGGGCACTCGGGCCGCATGCTGGTTGCATTCGGAGGGGCGTTCATGAGCCTCGTCGAAGTGAAGGATCTGGCCAAGACCTTCGAGGTCTCGGCGCCCTGGCTCAACCGGGTGGTCGAGCGCAAGCCGCGCCAGTTCGTGCATGCCGTCGACGGTGTGAGCTTTGCCATCGAGCGCGGCAAGACGCTAGCTCTGGTGGGCGAGTCCGGTTGCGGCAAGAGCACGGTGGCGCGCCTGCTGGTGGGCCTGTACAAGCCCACGCAGGGCGTCGTGAGCTTCGACGGGCTGGACGCCGCGCAGGCCTTTGCCGGGCAGGGCGAGCTGGCGCTGCGTCGGCGCATGCAGATGATCTTCCAGGACCCCTACGCCTCGCTGAACCCGCGGTGGAAGGTGGCGGACATCGTGGCCGAGCCCTTGCGCGAGCATGGCCTGCTGAACGACGCCGCGGCCGTGCGGGAGCGCGTGGGCGAGCTGCTGGCGTCGGTGGGGCTCACGCCAGCCGATGCCGACAAGTTCCCGCACCAGTTCTCGGGCGGCCAGCGCCAGCGCATCTCGATCGCGCGCGCTCTGGCCACGGCGCCGGAGTTCCTGGTGTGTGACGAGCCGACTTCGGCGCTTGATGTTTCAGTGCAAGCGCAGGTGCTCAACCTGATGAAGGATCTGCAGCGCCAGCGGGGGCTGTCCTATCTCTTCATCTCGCACAACCTCGCGGTGGTGCGCCACGTGGCCGACGACGTCGGCGTGATGTACCTGGGTCGCCTGGTCGAATGCGCCGACAAGCACACGCTCTTCGCTGCGCCGCGCCATCCCTACACGCGCATGCTGCTCGATGCGATCCCGGACATCCACATGAGCGGCCGCGCCCGCACGCCGGTGCAGGGTGAGGTGCCGAACCCGCTTTCACCGCCCAGTGGCTGCAGCTTCCATCCGCGCTGCCCGCACGCGAACGAGCGCTGCAAGCAGGAGCGGCCGGTAATGCGGGACTTTCAGGGCATCCGCATCGCCTGCCATGCGGTTATCGAAGGGCGCCTGTAGCCGAAGAAGAGGCAGGCGCAGAGGCCGCAGCGGCAGGAGGCTTCGTCGGCTTGTCCTTGGGCAGATACAGCGGCCCCTTCTGCCCGCAGCCCATCAGGAGCGCGAACAGCAACCCTGCCGCCGTCAGGCGCAAGCCCCGGGGCCCTACACTTTTGCTTCTTTTCATGCCGAAAGTTTAGCTTCCATGTCCGCCGTGACCCCGCTCAGTGATGCCGATTACCACGCCAAGAGCCATGCGGTGCTTGCCGGCATCGAGGCCTGCGTCGACCGATGGCTCGACGAAGACCTGATCGACATCGACAGCCAGCGCAATGGCGGGCTGCTGGAGCTGTCCTTCCCCAACCGCAGCAAGATCATCATCAACACCCAGCCGCCGCTGCACGAGCTGTGGCTGGCTGCGAAGGCGGGCGGCTACCACTTCGCCTACTGCGAGGGGCGCTGGCTTGATACACGTGAGGGCACGGAGTTTCTGGCCCTGCTGTCGCGCGAGGCCAGCTCGCAGGCGGGCGTGAAGCTCAACTTCGGCTGAGCTTCACCGCTTGAAGAGATCCAGGATGCTCTTCTTCTCCTCGTCGCTGGTGGGCGGCGGCGCCTTGTCATTGGTCAGCGCGCGCACACCCTGATCGCGTGAGTACTCTTCGAAGTACCACTCGCCGTTGACGTTGACCACGCCCTCGGGCGGCGGGATCTCGGCCGGCGGCACCTTTTGCAGTGCCGTCTGCATGTACTCGATCCATACCGGCAGGGCCAGGCCGCCACCGGTTTCCCGGTCGCCCAGCTTGCGCGGCTGGTCGTAGCCGATCCACACCACGGCCACCATCTGCTGCTGGAAGCCTGCGAACCAGGCGTCCATCGAATCGTTGGTGGTGCCGGTCTTGCCGTAGAGGTCGGAGCGCCTGAGCATGGACTGCGCCTTGGCGGCGGTCCCGCTGCGCGCCACTTCCTGCAGCAGCCGGTCCATGATGAAGGCATTGCGCGCGTCGATGGCGCGGTTCTCTTCGGCGGGCGCGAGTTTGGGTGAGATGTAGAGCACACGGCCGCGGTCGTCGGTGACCTTGTCGATCAGTTGCGGCGCCATCCGGATGCCGCCGTTGGCGAAGACGGAATAAGCCTGCACCATCTGCATGGGCGTGACCGAGCCGGCGCCCAGGGCCATGGTCAGGTAGGCCGGGTGCTTGTCGGCGTCGAAGCCAAAGCGGGTGATCCAGTCCTGCGCGTAGTGCACGCCGATGCTTTCCAGGATGCGGATCGAGACCATGTTCTTGGACTTGGCCAAGGCCTCGTGCAGCGGCATCGGGCCTTCGAACTTGCCGTCGTAGTTCTTGGGCTCCCAGGGTTGACTGCCCGTGGAACCGGCGTCGAAGAACAGCGGCGCATCGTTGACGATGGTGCTGGGCGTGAAGCCCTTTTCCAACGCGGCCGAATAGATGAAGGGCTTGAAGCTCGAACCCGGCTGGCGCCACGCCTGCGTGACGTGGTTGAATTTGTTCTTGGCATAGTCGAAGCCGCCGACCATGGCGCGCAACTGGCCGTTCTGCGGGTCCATGGCCACGAAGGCGCCTTCGACCTCGGGCAGCTGCGTGATGGTCCAGACCGGTTTGCCTTCCTTCTCCGTGCCCTGCTGCACCACGCGGATCACCGCGCCGCGGCGGATGCGGGTCTTGGGGTTGCCCTTGTCCGAAAGCCCCGAGGTGGCGGGCTTGAGGCCCTCGCCGGTGAGCGTGAGCGTCTCGCCGCTTTGCAGCACGGCCTCGACCTTCTTCGGATCGGCGCTGAGGACCACGGCGGCCAGCAACTCGTCGTTGGCCGGGTGGTCGGCCAAAGCCTCGGCCACGCGCGCGTCGAGGTCAGCGGGCGAGGCGGGCAGGTCCACATAGGCCTCGGGGCCGCGGTACACCTGGCGGCGCTCGAAGTCGAGGATGCCGCGGCGCAGCGCATGGTAGGCGGCGGCCTGTTCGTTGGCGTGTACGGTGAGATAGACGTTCAGGCCGCGCCGGTAGGCCTCTTCGCCGTACTGGCTGAAGATCAGCTGGCGCGCCACCTCGGCCACGTATTCGCCATGGGCGGGCGAGCTGATCACGCGCTTGAAGTTCAGCTTCTCGGCCTTGGCGGCGTCCCGCTGTTCCTCAGTGATGTAGCCCGTGTCATACATGCGCTCGATGATGTATTGCTGACGGATGCGCGCGCGGCGGGCGTTGTCAATGGGGTTGTAGGCGGAGGGGGCCTTGGGCAGGCCGGCCAGCATGGCCGCTTCGGCAATGCTCAATTCCCTGATCGGTTTGCCGAAATAGATCTCACTGGCCGCCGCAAAGCCATAGGCTCGGTGGCCGAGGAAGATCTGGTTCATGTAGATCTCGAGGATCTGCTGCTTGTTCAGGGCGTGCTCGATCTTGAGCGCCAGCAGGATCTCGTAGATCTTGCGGGTGAAGGTTTTTTCAGTGGAAAGGTAGAAGTTGCGGGCCACCTGCATGGTGATGGTGGAGGCGCCCTGGCTGCGCGATTCGCCCACATTGGCCAAGCCGGCGCGGATCACGCCCAGGTAGTCCACGCCACCGTGTTGGTAGAAGCGCGCGTCCTCGATGGCCAGCACGGCGTCCTGCATGACCTTGGGCATCTCCTTGATCGGCGTGTAGCTGCGCCGCTCTTCGCCAAACTCGCCCAGCAGCTCGCCTTCGTTGGAGAGCACGCGCAGGGGCAGGCGAGGGCGGTAGTCGGTCAGGCCCGAGATGTCTGGCAGGTTGGGATAGGCAACGGCAAGGCCGAGGCCGAGCAGCAGGAGCCCGCTCAGCCCGCAGGCCAGCGCGATGCCCAGCAGCCATACGAGTGCGCGACCGAGAAAGTGCACTGCGGGATGCCGTGGGGCGGCCTGTGATTCGGAGGATTTGCGCTTGGCAGTCTTGTTTTGGGTGTCGCTCATGGGCGGGTGGTTTCATCCGCGAGGCGGGTGCCCGTCAGACGACTGGAAAAGTGAACGGATTATAGGAAGCTGCAAGGCCAACGTTGGGTGCGCGACACACAAGCATCGATTGCCGGCGCTAGCGTGCTTTTGTTCATTCCTTTTTGGGCGGAATCGGGTGCATGCTCGTGTATGGTACGCAACGCCAAGTTACTTGCTGTGACCCAAAATCCTTTGGGGAACAAGGACTTTGCTGATAGCATTTAAGTAGTTTATTAATTGGTAATGCGCCAAGAATGCGCGTTAGGGTGCATGAGCGAATGCACGAAAAGGGATGGGCATCATGGGATTACTTGATGTACTGATGGGTCGCAAGCATCCGCCCATGATTGGCCTGGATATCAGTT
>FSVW01003084.1_pt1 | contig 21397 bp, 16 predicted proteins | sample 1637551 | NCBI WGS metagenome assembly FSVW01 (sample SAMEA3914814, study PRJEB12502) | metagenome | biome: forest; material: soil | place: USA | collected 2011-09-16 | depth 0.1 m | reverse complement strand
GCCTTCCAGACCAATATCCTTGCCCTAAACGCAGCTGTAGAAGCTGCCCGCGCCGGCGAGCAAGGACGGGGCTTCGCTGTCGTAGCCAGCGAGGTCCGGAGTCTCGCGCAGCGCTCTGCGCAGGCCGCCAAGGAAATCAAGACCCTCATTGGAGACAGCGTCGAGAAGGTCGAAGGCGGCACCAAGCTGGTCGGCGAAGCCGGCCAGTCGATGGAAGGCATCGTTTCCCGGGTAAAACGTGTCAATGACCTCATCGAGGAAATCAGCGCTGCAAGTCGCGAGCAAAGCACCGGCATTGGCCAGATCGGCGAGGCTGTGAACCAGCTTGACCAGGTCACCCAACAGAATGCAGCGCTGGTTGAGGAAAGCGCCGCGGCCGCGGAGAGCCTCAAGCATCAGGCGGCCCAACTGGCTCAGACGGTGTCAGTGTTTCGACTCGCTGGTGACGGGTCGTCATCGCCCCCGCCGACGAAAAAGAGCCGCCTACAGACGCCACTACAGCTCGCGCCGCGAAGTATGGCTCCCGCGAAGCCCAAACCGATTGCGCGTCGCCTTGCACCATCCGCGCCAACGCGGCCGGCTCATAGGCCCGTGGTGGCAGACAGCGCGAAGCAGGACGCAGGGGATTGGACAAGCTTCTGAACTTTGGGTTCGCCAGAGGGAACGAGGCCGTGTTGGCAATTGGTCAGCGCATCATTGAACGAGGTGAAGCGCCCCTCGGGAGCAATGGTCCCTACCGCAGCCGACGAGACTTGCCCCTGACGGCAATCTTGGGCGCAACGTGAACACCTACCTCTGACCTGAGCACTTCGCCACTTCGAGAGAGCGCGAGAACCCGACGACGCCGTCGTCAATCACGCCGAGGATCAGATCTTTGTCTACGCGCTTGGCGTGCTCACCGAGCACGGGCTCGACACCATCAAGACCGACACCGAGCAGATGATCCCGCTGGCGACGATGAACTTGATCGAGTGCATCGCACTGACGGCCTCCAAGGCGAAACTTCCAAAACGCTGACCCGTCCCGCTGGGTCAAGCGTGCAAAGCTATCGCTGCGTGCCCTATTCAGCGACGCCACCGACATGTCTTGATCAGCCGAGATCGCGGCTGCATACATCAATCTCGCGTCGAGCGCCGAACGCCGGCTGCTGACCGCTTACGGCGCGCCTAGTCGGCAAACCTGCGCTTGGAGCACGCCCCCACCACGGTCCCCCATCGCCGGCTGTCGAGTGCCCGCCCATTTGCGTGACGTGCACGTCGACGGCCGGCTTGAAGACGACCTGATCGATGGACTATCTTGGTCCCGACGTCGACGAGACAGTCAACGGAAAATTGCGAAAGTCCTGACAGGCTCCTGCATAGAAATGCCCCCAGTCGGAGGGTGTAAGTACATGGAATTTCCAAATCAATGAGCAAGCGCTTCACTTCGCCTGTGCGTGCCCAGACGCCGTTGAACGACTCGCGGAACTGACGCGTGCCGAGGCGCATGATCGGCCGAATTGTCCCGCCTGCTCGCCGCGTGCTGAGCGCACCAGCCCGCTCGTTGTCGAGGTGCAGTCAGTCCAGGACGGCCACGGGTACGGCGGATTCATCCTTGAGCACCAGCCCGGTGGCGAGAAGGTTGTCGTCCGCGCCGCTTGACCTGATCAGGATCAGCTGTCCGGACGCCGATCAACGTCCCCGCATGTGCCTACGCAGAAGCTGCGTCGGCTTCGGCCTCTGGCCACAGAGCCGGAAACAGGAAGCGCAGCGAGTCCAACGGAATCCCCAGTCGAACAGGGCCTTTCGGCGAGTCCGAAACCAGAAGGCCTGACTGCAAAAGCTTGCCAACAAGGGTGACGGCCGTCCGTTCGCCGAGACCAGTCATTTGGGCGAAAACGCCCCGTCCCAGCTCGGACTTGGTGTTGAAAAGGTAGTGCAGCGGTCGCAGTGCCTCCATGCGCAAGCCGCGCCTGCCGGAGTGCATCTCGTGCGCGAGAAGAGCACTGAGTCGATCCTCCATGGCATCAGGATTGAGCATGCCACGCATGAAGCGGACTTGGTCCAGGCAGATTGAAAGGAAAAAGTCGATCCAGGCCACGAGCATCTTCTCGCTCAGTTGGCCGCGGCCGTCTAAGTCACCCATGCGCGGCATGTCAGCATTGCCTAAGGCTTCGCCATATCGCGCGCCAACGCGAGCGAACCCGCGCAGCGGCGACCAAAGTCCTCCTGTCAGTTCCAACGACTGAAGCACAGCCAAGGTGTGCAATCGTGCCGTGCGGCCGTTTCCATCGAAGAAGGGGTGGATCCACGTCAATCGATGGTGAGCGGCAGCTGCGGCAATGATCTGCATTTCTCCACGGCGCACCCCGCCGTAGACGTTTGCCCAGCGTGTGAGGATGGCATCGAGCGATTGCCATGAAGGCGCTACGTGCCGGCGCACAGAGGCATCGCGCGTGCGAATCCCGCCTGGCTGAACTTCGACCTGCTCGATCACTTGGCCGTCGCTGTCGTGCAACTCCACGGAACGATACTCTTGGGGCAGTTGGCCAAAGAGGTGCCCATGGATGCGGGTCACGCCATCGACCGAATAGAGTTCGGCCGTGGTCTTAGGCTCCTCGTACAGCCAGCGCTCGGTCTCGATGTGGGCCAGGGCCAGGCGTTGCAGTTTGGCTTTCTCGGCATCGTCGGAGAAGTCGCAGTCCAACGCCCTCTTGATCTCAATTGGTCGGGTGTGCTCGCCCTCGATCTTGTTGGAGTAGTACGAGTTCATCGAGCGCAGGAGCAGCGCCAGTTCCCTGGTCACTCCATGGTGAAATGCGCCGCGCAGGCGCATCGCCTCAGTGTGTACGTCATGCGCTTTTTCCAGCACACCGTCCAAGACGTAAGCCGCCGGGAGTAATGGCTCCATGTCCTGCGGGCTTTTTGGCAATTTCATTTGCGTCATTGTTTGCGTATCTTATGCGAACTATAAGCAATTGATTTACAAATGGTAATTGCTACATTTGCCGATTAATTTGCGGATCTTTGTGCAATTGAATCCGCGAGCTCTCTCAGCATAAGTGCTGCGCACCAACGATCTCACGACTGCGCTCGACGACGCGGGGCGGGCCAAGTTTGACCACATGCCGAGCCTCATCGGATACAAGTCAGGTGGCGCTGACGCATTCCTGAGCTTTCTTGCCGACCCTGAAGCCCGAGATCGCCCGCCGCGATCCCAAGGCATCGACAACCCGGCGCGCTGCTCGGCCATTCGCTCGCCGGTCACTTCGTCAGCCATTCCCTATTGACCCGACCAGAGACCTTCACCGCATTTCTCATCGGCAGCCCCGCGCTCTGGTGGAATGACTTTTCTACCTTGACGTCCCTACCGGCGTTCCCGGAAAAGCTCAAGGATCTCGAGCGCAAGCCGCAAATCCTCATCGGGGTCCGTGGAACCGAGCAGGCGCTATCGGCGCATCACGGTGACGCTGCGCAGGCAATGCTGACCTGGCTGCCTTTATCACCACCAGCTATCCGAAGACCTCGGCATTGGCCTTCCCGGTGGCGGACCCGACGTCACGTCAGAGAACGTCATCCCGGCGGATGCCCACTTTACCGGGGTGATGGACAGCCGCGAGGCGATCACCGTCGCAGGGCTCACTTTGGCCGCTGCGTTCTTTTGCCATCTCGACCCGGCGTGTGAGATCGAAATGCTTTGCAGGATGGCCAGAGCGTTACCCCCGGGACCGCGCTGATGCGGATCGCCGGCAACGCCCGCGTACTACTCACCGCCCAGCGCAACGCTCTCAATACCGTTCAACATCTGTCGGGCATCGCGACGATGACGCGAGCCTATGTCCAGGCGATGCACGGCCACGCCACGCTGCTCGACACCCGCAAGACCATTCCTGGCCTGCGCGTGCTGGTGAAATACGCGACGTGGATGGGCGGCGCGACCAATTACCGCATGGGCCTGTGGGATGCGGTGATGATTAAGGACAACCATGTTGCGGTGGCGGGCGGCGTCGCGCCGGCGGTGGCGCGGGCCAAGACGGCGGGCGTCGAGCGGATCATCGGCGAGGTCGATCGGATCGACCAGACCGAGCCAGCGATCGTGGCGGGGGCCACGCAAATCCTGCTCGGCAATATCACGCCGGAGACGCTGGCCGAGGCAGTGGGCTTGGTGGCGGGCCGTGCGGCAACCGGGGCCAGCGGCGGCGTGCGGCTTGATAACATCGGCGCGGTCGCTGCGAGCGGAGTGGACTACGTCTCAGTCGGGCGGCTAATGCAAAGCGCGCCTGCGGCGGATATCCGAGTGAGGATCTCACCCCGGTCCAGCAAGCGGACGTAGACCTGATCGCCGGCCCGGATCGAGGCGCGATCGGCGACACGCTTGGTAGCCTGAGCCCGAGGCTGATCCCTCATCGACACACGATAGGCGTGGCAGTTGTCTCCATTGATAGCCGTCCTGAGCCTGCTCGAAGTCGCGTAATCCATCGGAGGGCAGCCCGTCCTTTGCGAGCCAGAGTGCGCCTCATCTGCTTGAGTGGCACGGAAGGGTCAAGCGCAAAAGCCGGCATTGCTGCATGCGGCCACAGGCGCAGACACAGCACGATCTGCGACAGGTCGAAGACCCCGCGCCGTCGCCCGAAACCTCGTGCAAACATGTGCTTCTAGGCAAGGGGCGCGTGCACGCGATTCATCGAAAAATGGGATTGGGCATGTCTCGGTTGACTGTAGCGAGCACAAGAGCCATGTCAGTCGAAAGAGCACGTTATGACGTGACCGCGAACTGTGTCAGGTGACACCGTCAGTGCCACAGACATGCCACATGAATGCGATCCGCTTTGCTCCAATGGAGGCCCGCTTCGAAGAACTGCGCTTCGTTGCGCTCGCGCGAGCCGATGCATGAGTGGCAGGGATGTTTCAAGGGCGTCGGGCACCGCAATCATCCAGATAGGAGATCCGTGGCCAATGACTTGTTCGCTCCACCCGACCGCCCGCTGAGCGACGACGGCCGGCTCGCCGTATGGCGCAGGCCGGCAGGCGAGGGTCAGGTGGCACAGTTGATCGTCATTGCAACGGTGCCGTCGGACGCAGAGAGCCGTCGGCTGCTGCTGGCCGAATATCAGCAGCGCGACCGACTCGATCCGGCCTGGGCCTGCCAGGCGCTAGAAATCGATCTCTCTGCTGAGCGAGCGGCGCTGACCCTGCGCGACCCAGGCGGCGAATTGCTCCGTCAGTTGCTCGGCAGGCGCCGCGACATCGACGAGTTCCTGCGGCTTGCCATCGGTCTGGCTGCCGCTCTGAGGGGTCTGCATGCGATCGGCACCATCCACAAGGCCCTGCGTCCCGACGGGATGCTTGTCGATCCATCGAGCGGGCAGGCCTGGTTTGTCGGATGCGGCCTGGAGCCGTCGTTGCAAGCCGCATCACGCGCCAGCTCGCCAAATGCCGCGCACGCGATGTGGTCCTACCTCGCACCTGAGCAATGCCGCGGCGCCGCGACTGTAGACGCACGCACCGACCTCTACAGCCTGGGTGTCCTCTTCTACCAGCTGCTGACGGGCACGCTTCCCTTCGCCGTCGATACGCTGCCGCAACTGCTGCATGCCCAGTTGGCTCGGCTGCCGCAAGCGCCGGCGGAGACCTTGCCTCAGTTGCCACAAGTGGCTTCGCGCCTGGTGATGAGTTTGCTGGCGAAGGCTCCGGGCGATCGATACCAGAGCGCTGCAGCAGTCGAAAGCGACCTGCGCCGTTGCCAGGCCGCGCGGCAGGCCGATGGACAGGTTGCGGACTTCGAGCTCTGCGTCGCAGACGCGAGCAGCCGCCTGCGGCCCGCGCTGGCGCTCTACGGGCGGAACCGCGAATTGCAAATGCTGCGCATCGCGCATGAACGAGTCGCACAGCGCGGAGGCTGCGAACTCATCTTGCTTAGCGGCAAACCGGGTGTCGGCAAGACACGCCTGGTCGATGCGTTCCGCAGCGAGCTCGCCGGAACGCACAGCCGCTTCGCCAGCGGCAAATCCGACACGCGCCGACGCGATGTGCCATACGCAACATTTGCACAGGCGCTGCAGAGTCTGGTGCGCGGCATCCTCGGCCGGCCGGAACCGGATTTCTCGACCTGGCGGGACGCGCTGAAACAGGCAGTGCATCCGAACGGCCAGTTGCTTGCGAGCCTGGTGACGGAATTGGCGCATGTTCTGGGGCCCCAACCAGTGCTGGTTGACCTGTCGCCGCAGGACATGCAGTCGCGCTTTCGCATCGTGCTTCGGCGGATGCTTCAAGTCTTCGCTCGGCCGCAGGCACCGCTGATCCTGTTCCTGGACGATCTGCAATGGGCCGACCCGGCAACGCTCGACCTGATCGAGAACCTGCTGACCGATGCCGGGCCCGATCACCTGCTGTTGATCGGCAGTTGCCGTGACAACGACGCCGACCGCAGCGAGGTTCTTGCGCCGCGAATCGCAGCCCTGCGCGAGGCCGGCGCGCGGGTCGAGGACATCGCGGTCTCTTCATTGCCGGCCGACGCGCTCGGCCAGCTAATCGCCGACCAGCTCGGGTGCGGCTTCGACGAGATCGGGGAATTGACGCAACTCGTGCACCGCAGGACGGAAGGCAACCCCTTCTTTGCCGGGCAGTACCTCCGCGAATTGGCGCAGGGTCAGCGGTTGGATTTTGATCCGATCGCGCGGCGTTGGACCTGGAACCTCGCTCGCATCGAATCGGAAGGTCTCGGCGAGGATGTCATCGGACTGATAGGCGTCCGCCTGGATCGCCTCCCGGCGCCCACCCGTCGTCTCCTCGAGCAGATGGCCTGCCTCGGAAGCCCGGCCAACGCATCGCAGCTCGCAGCCATCGCCGGCGTCGCACCCAGTGAACTCAATGACATGCTGGGACCCGCGCTCACGTCAGGCCTGATCGCGTTTCAGGATGAGCAGTGGACGCTGGTCCACGACCGCGTGCGAGAAGCCGCATATGCGCTGCTGAGTCCTGGCGAGCGCATCAAGTCCCATCTGCGGATCGGCCGCCAAATGCTAGGCACGGGCCAGCGGTCGGAGGGCGACTTCGAAACCGTCGACCAGCTCAACCTCGGCGGCGCCGCAATGAGTTCACAGCTCGAGCGCGACGGCTGCGCGCTGCTCAACCTGCTCGCCGCACGACGCGCCGTCGTGACAACAGCCTATGCGTCGGCACTGCGCTACCTCTCGCATGGCGACGAGCTGATCGGCAGTGAACCATGGAAGCGATGCGCCCGGCTGGCGATGGATCTGCACCTCGCTTCGGCGGAGACTGAATTCCTTGCGGGTCTAAATGAAAAGTCGGAGCGGCGACTGTTCGACCGAGTGCTGCCTCATGTCGAAGCGCCGGCGGACACAGCCGCAGCCTATCGTCTGCTCGTCTTGCTCGACGTTGTGCGTTGCAATTACGACAGGGCGATCGCGCGAGCGGCCGAGGCACTGCAGCGATTCGGCCTTTCGATCGAGGCCCATCCGTCTGCCGAAGCGTTGGCCCAAGCCATGTCTGGCGTGCAAGAGCGGCTGCAGGACCGCGACATCGACAGTATTCTCGTACTGCCGCTGGCCGAAAGCCCTTCGGTCGAGGGCGCAATGGCGGTACTCGCCGAGATGCTGGCGCCGGCCTGCTTCACGGACGAACGACTGGCCGTCCTGCACCTCTGCCTGATGGTTGACCTGACCCTGGATCACGGCATGACGGCGGCAGCGGTACAAGGACTCGCCTGGTTCGGCGTGATGCTCGGCCATCATCAGGGGCGTCGTGCAGAAGCACTTCGCTTCACTCGCCTCGCCCGTGCGCTTGTCGACCGGCACCGCTACATCGCCGTCGAGGCGAAAAGCATGTTTGCGCTCGAAATCGCCAGCGGCTGGACCCAGCCCGTCGACTCTGTCGTCGATCTCGCTCGGGCCACCATGCGCGCCGGCGTCGAATGCAACGATGTGGCAGTGGCCTGCTTCGCTGCGCACCACCTCGTGCACGACATGCTCGCGCGCGGCGACCTTCTCGAAGTCGTACAGCACGAGATCGAGAACGGGCTGCGTTTCGCGCGGCGCAACGGCTTCCGTGACGTCGTCGACGAACTAGTCACTCAGGAACGATATGTCGCCGCGTTGAGCGGAGTGACCTCCTCGCCCGGTGACTGGAGCGGCGTCGACTTCGATGCCAACGGCTTCGAGGTTTCGCTGACGCGCGGACGGATGCCCGACATGATCTTTACCTACTGGGTAAGCCGCGCGCAGTCGCTGTTCATAGCAGGGCTGCTTGAAGGGGCCAAGTCCGCGCTCCAGCAGGCGGACGACTGGACCTGGTCATCGCCGGTACACGTTCGCTCGCATCTGCACGTCGTGCTCTGGGCCTTGGTACTCGCCGCGCACGAGACCGTGCCACCATCGCCCGAGGGCTTACGGCGCATTCGCATGCACCGCGAGCTGCTGGCCCAATGGTCCGAGTCCGGCTCGCCGCTGTTCACGGGGAAACTCGCGCTCGTCGACGGCGAGATCGCGAGACTTGAGGAACGCGCGCTGGACGCCGCCCGAGCCTACGAGCGCGCCATTGAGTGGGGAGAGGGCCATGGCTTCGTGCACGACACGGCCCTCGCCCACGAATTCGCCGCGCGCCATTTCGAAAGGCAAAGCCTCGCGACTGCCGGCCGGGCCAGTTGGCGGGCAGCGCGCTCCAACTGGCTCGCCTGGGGCGCACTCGGCCGTGTGCGCCAGCTCGACAAGATCCATAGTTTCTTGCGCGTGGACAGCGCCTTGCCGGCCGATAGACCGGTCCGCTTCGAACCGGCCGACCATCTCGATCTCGGGGCCATCATCGATGCGTCGCAGGCCTTGTCTGCCGAGATCCGGCTCGACCGCCTGATCGAGAAGCTGATGACCCTGGCTATCGAAAACGCAGGCGCGCAACGTGGCTTGCTGATGCTGGCGCACAACGCGGGCTGGAACGTCGAAGCGGAGGCCAGCGCTGCAAGCCCTGGAGTCGCCGTCGTCTTGCGCCACCGTCCGCTGGTAGACACCGACCTGCCCATGTCCATCCTGAACTACGCCGCGCGAGCGCATACCCATGTGCTGCTGGACGACGCCACCGAAGCGCAACTGATCGGTGACGATGCCTATCGTCGAGTGGCAACTCCACGCTCGGTGCTGTGCCTGCCTTTCCTGCGCCAGGGTCGAACAGTCGCCATGCTGTACCTCGAGAACAACCTGGCACCTCGGGTTTTCACGCCGGCGCGAGTGGAGATGCTCGCGCTGCTGGCTTCACAGGCGGCGATCTCGCTCGAACACGCGAGCCTGGTCGCCGATTTCGAACGGGAGAATCGAGAGCGCCAGGCCGCGGAACTCGAGCAGGCTCGCGCGCGAACCGCCCTGGCCGAATCCGAACGCCGATTCGCACTGGCGGTGGCAGGATCCAACGCCGGCATCTGGGATATTGAATTGCCCAAGAGTCACATGTTCGTGTCCGAGCGCGCGCAGCAGTTGCTCGGTCTTGAAATAGGCGCGAACGTGCGCCCTCGCGCTGAGTTGCAGGAAGCCCTGTCCTTCCATCCTGACGATGCGCCGCGACACGCCCGGCTGCTCAGAGACTACGTGGCAGGCCGTGCTGCAGCCTACGACGGAAACTGGCGCGTGATCGATCTCGACGGCCGGGAGCGCTGGGTGCACATCCGTGGCGTCTGCCAGCGCGACGCGGATGGCCGCGCCATCCGGCTCGCCGGATCGGTGACCGACATCGACGCGCAGAAGCGCGCGGAGGAAGCATTGCGTCAATCAGAGAAGCGCCACGCGTTGGCCATGGAGGCCGCACGCGAAGGCCATTGGGACTGGATCATCGGGCGTGGCGATTTCTATGCCTCGCCGCGGCTGCGCGAGATCTACGGCTTTTCCGCGGACCGTGTGTTCGATAGCCGCGAGTCATTCGTGCGCAGTGTGCCCTTCCACCCCGATGATCGGCTTCGCCTGCAGCAGGCGAGAGCTGCGAGCTTCGAAAGCGTTGACGCTAACTTCGACCTCGAGGCCCGGATCCTGCGCGACGGTGAGATCCGCTGGGTTCATCTGAGCGCCCTGGTGTCGCGAGACGCCGCGGGCGCACCGATCCGATGGACAGGATCGGTTTCGGACATTACCGAGCGTAAGGCCGGCGAAATGGCCCTTCGCGACTCCGAGCAGCGCTACGCGCTGGCCATGTCAGCGACCCGAGACGGTCATTGGGATTGGCAGGTGGACACCGACCAGCTCTATGCCTCGGCGCGCATGCTTGATATCTACGGCTTTCCAGTCGAGACCCGATTCCGGGGCCGCGACGAATTTCTCCGCTACTTTCCGCTTCACGCGGAAGATCGGCCCAAGTTCGACGATGCCTTCAAGGCATATTTCGACGGGCGACTTCCGCGCTTCGACATCGAGCTGCGTGCGTTTCGGCGCAATCGACCCATCTGGGTTCGCCTGAACGGGTTGCTCTCGCGCGACGCCGCCGGCAAGCCGGTGCGCTGGACCGGCACGGTGAGCGACATCACCGACCGCAAGGAGGGGGAGGTCGCGTTACGGGAATCGGAACAGCGCTTCGCGCTGGCGGTCGCCGGCTCCAACGATGGGATCTGGGACCTGGACTTCCCCAGTGATCTGATGTTCCTGTCCGAACGCGCGCAGCGCCTCTACGGCCTCGAGCCTGGGGCCACACTGCGGCCGCGCCAGCAGTGGAGTGAGTTGCAGCGCTTCCATCCGGACGACCAAGCAAGCCAACTTGAAGCGATGCAAAGCTATCTGGACGGCCGCCTGCCCGACTACGACGGCGAGTGGCGCGTGCGCCACGCCGGAGGCAGCTATCACTGGGTGCGAGTTCGCGGCTTGTGCGTACGCGATGCAGCGGGCCGCCCGATGCGCATGGCCGGATCGGTCAGTGACATCGACGCGCGCCGGCGCGCGCAGGCGGCCCTGCAGCAAGCCCAACGTCTGGAGGCAGTCGGCACGCTGGCCGGTGGCATTGCGCACGACTTCAACAACATCCTTGGCGCGATCTTGGGCTTCGGCGAATCGGCGATGAGCCGCACGCGAGCCGGCAGCCGCGTCCGCCGTGACCTGGCCTATATCGTGACCGCGGGTGAACGAGGTCGGGCGTTGATCGAGCGCATCCTCGCGTTCAGCCGCACCGGTGTCGGCGCGCGCGTGCCGGTCCAGGTCGAGGGGGTCGTCCAGGAAGCGCTTCAGCTGATCTCGTCCACGGCCAGCCACCTGGAAGTCGAGGCCGGCCTGAACGCGGCCAGCGCAGCGATCCTTGGCGATGCCACGCAGATCCATCAGGTGTTGATGAACCTGATGACCAACGCCGTCCAGGCAATGCCCGAGGCCGGCACCCTGCGAGTGGTTCACCGTGTCATGTCGCTCGGCCTGCCGCGCGTGGTGACCACCGGGATGCTTCCGGCCGGCGAGTATGTGGTCGTCGAGATCGGAGATACCGGCTGCGGCATCGCAGGCGAAATCCTGGCCAGGATTTTCGATCCCTTCTTCACCACCAAGGACGTCGGCGCTGGCACCGGCCTCGGTTTGTCGGTGGCTCACGGCATCGTGACCGAAATGGCGGGAGCCATCGACGTCAACAGCGAGCCGGGCGTGGGCAGTGTCTTCACCGTCTACCTTCCGCGTGCTGCGGACGTGACGTCTCCGGCGCCGGAGGAACCGGCCGAATTGCCGCGCGGCGCGCACGAGCAGGTGCTGCTGGTCGATGACGAAGATGCACTGCTGCAGCTGATGTCCGACACACTCACCGAACTCGGCTACGTGCCGATCGGCTTCAGCTCCGGCCAGGAGGCGCTGGCGGCCTTTGCCGCGCATCCGGACCGCTTCGATGCCTTGATCACCGACGAGCGCATGCCCGGCCTTTCGGGGGCTGCACTGATCCGCGCCGTGCGAGCGGTTCGGCCGTCGATCCCGGTGCTGCTTGTCAGTGGCTACCTCGGCCCTCTGATCGTCGAGCGGGCTCGCAGCGCCGGTGCGGATATGGTGTTGCGCAAACCCCTGTCGACGCCGGAACTGGCCCACTCGCTGGCCCGCGCGCTTCGCGACAGGACCGGCGGCGATGAGGCCGCCTTCGGCCCCTGGGTCACGCCATGACCTCGTCGATCGCCTGCATCAGCTCGGCCCTGCTGAAGGGCTTCGGCAACACGACGTTCACGCCGAGCTGGCGCGCCAGGTGGGCGGAAGCCGACTGGCCGCGGCGCAGGCGCGCCGACAGAAGCAGAACCGGCCCGGCATGGAGCGTCCGAAGCCTGCGCATGAGCACGCCGTCTGCCCGCGGGCTCGCCAGATCGAGGATGATCAGGTCGAAGACGGTGCCGCCCTGGAGGGACTGGATCGATTCCGGCGAGGCGCGATGACCCGCGTCGTCAAGCCACTGCAACGTCAGCTCGCGCATCAAGTCGTCGTGGTCGAGGATGGCGATTCGGTAGGCCTTGGGCATGGCTCCTGGATGGGGTCGTGACGACCGCGTGAAGGCTGTGGCGCGGGCATGCAGTCCCGACCATTGCACGGCTTGCGCAACTCCTGCACGTGTCAGCACATCCTTTCTTGATGTCAACGGACACGCAAAGGCCGCTCGCGAGAATCTGCCACCGCCAGATAATCCGGGCACCAGGAAGGGAGCGCAATGGTCACGAGTGCCTCAGAAGCTGTCACGCATGTGCTGGTGGTCGACGACGATCCGTCGGTTTGTGACTTGATCCGCACCTACCTGGGCGACCGCGACATGCAGGTGACCACCGTCGCCAGCGAGCGGGACATGGCCGGCCCGCTTGCCAGCGGGACCGTAGACCTCGTCCTGCTGGACCTGCGGCTCGAGCGCGAAGACGGCATGGACATCGCGCGACGGCTGCGTGCAGGCTCACGTGTCCCCATCATCATCCTGACCGGGCTGCAGGACGAAGCTGATCGCGTGATGGGACTCGAACTCGGCGCCGACGACTACCTGACCAAACCCTTCTCGCCGCGTGAACTCCTGGCCCGCATCCGGGCATTGCTTCGACGAAGTCAGATGAGCGCGATGCCCAGCGACAGGACGCCGGCGGCCGGTGTGCACGCCTATCGGTTTGGCGGATGGGAATTGAACATGCGCTTGCGCCAGCTAACTTCGCCGCGCGGCGAACCGGTGCCGCTACGCAACAGCGAGACCAACCTGCTGCTCGCCTTCCTCACGGCACCCCAGCGCGTGCTGACGCGTGATCATCTGCTCGAGCTTTGCCGCCTGCACAACGACGAGGTCTACGACCGTGCAATCGACGTACAGGTCGGTAGGCTACGAAAGAAGGTAGAAGTCGATGTGCGTTCGCCGAAGTTCATTGTCACTGAGCGCGGCGTCGGCTATGCGTTCAAAGCTGTGGTGGAGACGGTGTTTTCATAAGCAAGACAGGCGACTATTCCGTTCGACAGACGCATCGCCGACGGAGACTTTGTACAGTGCCTTCTGTGCCCGAGATGAACCACGTGCTCATCCCGATGAATAGATGCCCTACCGAAATCAGGCATGGCTGAAGCTCATGAATCTCTATTGGGATCAAGGTCTGCGGAAGACGCGGTTCTTGCGGTCGCGCGGGTCTTGCGCCTGTGCCATCTGCACATGGTAGACGCGCTGAATGCAGCCCTTCAGTACTCGAACATCTCCATCAATCAATATCTGGTTCTCCGCAGCTTGAGAGCGAGGCCGAGCCTTCAGGCCAGTCCTTCAGAGCTTGCCCGAGAGAACGGCGAAACGGCGAGCAATACCACCCGCATTTGCGACACCCTCGTCATGAACGACTGGGCACGGCGCGTGCGCAGCGCTGGCGATCGCCGGCGTGTGGATGTCTCGCTGACGGATGCGGGGGTCTGGGTCACCGAGGAAGTCGCCGCTCGGGTGGGTGCGAGCGGACTGTGCTCGGCGTCGACGCTTGGCGCCCAGGACTATGACGAGATCTCGAACGTGCTGCTTCGTCTGGAGGCTGCCCTGTTCAGTGCCAGACAGGCGCCTGATCCAGCTGCATGAACTGGTCGGCCTGTTCGCACGACAGGGGACGCCCATAGAAGTAACCCTGGATTTCGTCGCATCCGAGGTTGGCCAGGATCTGCACCTGCTCCTGCGTCTCGACCCCTTCGGCGATCACCCGCAGCTTCAGATGGTGGCCGAGCGTGATCATCGCGCGGACGATACCCGCACCCTCAGGCACAGCAGGCAAAGCATCTCCACGCAGCCCGAGCTCCCTGATGAAAGACTGGTCGATCTTCAGCTTGTTCAGCGGAAAGCGTTGCAGGTAGGCCAGGCTGGAATAGCCGGTGCCAAAGTCATCGATGGCCAGCGCAAGACCCAGGCCTCGAAGGGTCTGGAGCGCGGAGAGAACATGCGTGGCGTCATGCATGGCCGTGCTCTCCGTCAGTTCCAGCTCGATGAACGACGGATCCACCTCGCTGCGACGCAGGCAGTCACGTACGAAATCAAGGAAGCCGGCATCGAGGAACTGGCGCATCGAGATGTTCACCGCCACGACGACAGGCTGCTGGCGAGCACCCTGCGGCGGAATGTTGTTCCACAGCTGCGCCTGGCGGCAGGCCGTTTCGAGGATCCATTGGCCCATCGGCACGATCAGCCCGCTTTCCTCTGCGATCGGAATGAACTCGGCCGGCGAGATCAACCGCCCGGCACGGCGCCAGCGGATCAAGGCCTCGAAGCCGCAAAGACGTCCGCTGGCGAGGTCGAGCTGCGGTTGATAGAACAGCTCAAGTTCGCCGCGCTCCTGAGCGTGCCGAAGGTCGGACTCCATGTCCAGCCGGGCTGATGACAAGGTCTGTATCAGGGCCGAATGGCCGACCAGGCTGCCGCCGCCATTGCGCAAGGCGGCTTGCAATGCGGCGCCCGCGCGGCTCAGCAGCGACACCGAACTCCTGCGATCGCTCTCGTCGCATGCATAGCCCATGGTCAGGTCCACGAACACCTCGTGCCCCTCGAGCATGAAGGGTTCACGCATGCGCGTTCGAACGTGTTGCATGGCCTGGTTTGCAAAGCGGTGCGCATCCTGCCGCTGGTAGAGCAAGGCCAGGCTCGCACCGTCCAGCCGGAATGCCTGCCCGCCAAATTCCGATGCAGTTGCACTCAGCCGCTGCGCCAGCGCCTGCAGCAGTTCGTCCCCGCGGGCGTGGCCCAGGCTGCTCACGATGCGGTCGAAACGATCAACCTCGCCCAGCACCAGCACCATCGATCCCGACGACGGCTGCGTCAACCGATGCTCAAGGACCCAGCGATGCGCGAGGCGGGTCAAGGGATCGTGCGCAGCCAGGTCGGCCAGCCGCTCCTCGGATTTGAAGCGCGCGCGAGCGTGATGCAACATGAAAGCTGAAGTCAGGATCGTCATGGCCGCAAAGACCTGCACCAGAAGGCTGAGGGTCTCGATGGACGCCACCGTACGGTCACCGCCCCGGTACACCGCCGCCTCTATTTGCTGTCGGGCAGCATGCAGGCTGCTGCGCAATTCACCGACCTCTCGATTGACCTCTTGCAGGATCGTGCGCGTGCGGCCATCCGTCCTCACGGTGTCGTGGTCGAGCGCCTTGAAATCATCGGTAAGGCGAGCGAGCTCATGGACGCCGCGGTAGGCCGAGGCCCACTGCGAAGCGTCGCGCAAGGGTGTTTCAAGTTGCCCCAGCAAGAGTGAGACTTCCCTGCGCGTCCCTGCTTCGATCGCCAGGAAGTCCTCGTGCTGGATCGAGCCGGCGAAGCAGTTGTTGAGGATGAGTTGGTGCTTCAGGACGGCACGTTCGAAATCGCCCAGCCGCCGCAGCGTCGGCACCTGCTCTCGCAGCAGTGGCGTGGCATTGCGCCGGATCTCGGCGCTTGACCAGGTCATGAAGATCGACAGCAGGATGCTGACCGAGATCAGCACGCCCAAAGCGGAATAGACGACGCGGCGATATCGAGTGCTCACCCCATGCAAGGGATCGAACGCGGACGAGCGTCTGTCGGCCCCGGGCCACGGACATGCGCTCCGACCGGAAGCGGCCGAAGCGATGCTCATGGTCTGGGCAGGCAGATCGTGAGCAGCGCAGATGCGTCCTCGTCCGCCGACAAGGCATGGGGCTCGTTGCACGCCAGGTGAACCATGTCGCCGGGCTCAAGGCTCAGGTGGCTGGTGGAGGTAATGAAGTCGATTCGGCCCTCCAGGCAGAGGAAGGTGATCTCGCCGGCCACCTGGTGCAGCGGCAAGCCCTTGCCGGCATGCAACACGATCCGCACCAGTTCCAACTGCTCAGCCTTGATCAGGGCCGTGGTCCGCGCTCCCTCGATCCGAGGCCCGAGCGGCTTCACGGCGAAGCGCTCGCCGGACTGATGATGGGCTTGAGCCATGGGATCTCCTTCGCATTGTCTTGGAAGACTCGTGCTTCTTCAGCTCAGCGTACGCCGCCCCACAACCCGGGCGCTTGCATCAGCTTGCGCTTGCTGGCCCGTGCTTGCGGACGAAAGCGCGGGCACCCGCCCTCACGCTGCCTTCAGTGGCTCCATCGGCCCGAAGAACTCATAGCGCAGCTGACCAGCCGGAATGCCCAACGCGAGGCCGCTGGCGTAAACAGATTGCATAAAGGGCTTCGGACCGAGGAAGTAGAGGTCGACATCTCGATCGGCCGGCAGGTGGCGGGCCAGCAAGGCCTCGGTGATCTGTCCCACCGTATGCGGCTCGTCGTTCACGCGCGGTGTGTCGTAGACGTACGTCGAGCGGACGTTAGCGTGCTCCGCCATGATGCTTTCCACACGGGCACGGAATGCGTGCACACCGCCATGTCGCGCTGCGTGGATGAAGTGCACGGCTCTGCCGCTCGGCGCGGCGACCTCCAGCATGCTCATCGCCGGCGTGATGCCGACGCCACCTGTGACCAGCACCAGCGGTCGCGGGGCCTGCTCATCGAGCAGGAAGTCGCCGCTCGGCGCATTGGCCGTCAGCACGGTGCCAACCTCCGCATGATCGTGCAACCAGTTCGACGCGCGGCCTCCGGCCTCGCGCTTGACGCTGATACGGTACCAGGGCCGGTTCGGCGAATCGGACAGCGAGTAGTGGCGACGCATCTGCTGGCCGTCGATTTCGAGGACCAGTGTCAGGTATTGCCCGGGCGTGAATCGATGCAGGGGCTTGCCGTCGATCGCTTCGAGGTAGAACGAGGTGATCAACTCGCTCTCCCGCTGTTTGCGCGCCACGCGCAAGGCCCGCGAACCGCGCCAGCCGCCATGAAGTTCCGCATTGGCGGCCTGAACCTGCTCTTCGGCGTCGATCAGCAAGTGCGCAAGCGCGGCATAGGCTTCGCCCCAGGCGGCGATGATCTCTTCGGTAGCGGCGGTGCCAAGCACGTCGCGAATCGCCTGCAGCAGGCACTGTCCGACGATCGGATAGTGCTCGGGCCGCACACCCAGCGCCACGTGCTTCTGGACGATGCGCGGCAGAGCCGATGCCAGCGCGTCGAGCTGGTCGATATGGCTGGCATAGGCCAGCACAGCGCCGGAGAGCGCCCGCGCCTGGTTGCCGCTGGCCTGGTGGGCCTCGTTGAAGAAGGCCTTCAGTTCAGGATGGTCACGCAGCATCAACGCGTAGAAATGGGAGGTGATGGTCTCACCGTGCTGCTTGAGCACCGGGACTGTAGCTTTGACAAGGGAAATGGTGGTCGCTGAAAACACTTGAGGTCCTTTGCGGTAATGGAATGCGGAGCGATGCCATATGTGTTCTCAACATCCGTGCCAGCGCGCGGCCCCGCGCAAGTGCTTGATTCCTAACGTCCCTGTTCGACGTATTGTCTTTTTGACCACATCACTGCGTGGTCTCTCTGACAACTACAGTGTCCAAATGACTACAGCAGCGCTTGAGCCCTCCGCCGCAGAACACAAGGCGATCGAAAACCATTTCCACGCGATGCTGGCCGCCGTTCGAAAGTTGCTGCCCTGCGACGCCGCGGTGCTGCTGAAGCTTGACGATGCTTCGCTGGTGCCAATCGCCCTTGACGGTCTCAGCGACGAAGCCTTGGGCCGGCGCTTCGCTGTCGAGGCCCATCCGCGCCTGGCCCGCCTGATGGCCAGCCCGCAAGGCCTGCGATTCGAGGCCGACTGCGGCCTGCCGGACCCGTACGATGGGCTCGTCGCCGGCCAGCGCGAACTGCTGGCGGTCCATGACTGCATGGGTGCACGGTTGAGCTACCTCGGGCGAGTCTGGGGACTCGTCACCTTCGACGCCTTGAACCCACATGCCTTCGACGCTGTGACCGAGTCCCACAAGCTCGCACTCGTCAGCATGATCGAGACCAGCATCGCAGCGTCCGAATCGATGAAAGCATTGGAAGCACGCGCGAGCCGCGAGCAGGTGCTGGCCCGCGAGTTGCGGATTGGCCATCGGTCGCGCGAACTGCCCAGCAAGAGCGCGGCCATGCAACTCCTCGTGCGGGACATCGACACGGTCGCGCCTTCCGAGCTGACCGTGCTGATCCTGGGCGAGACCGGCGTCGGCAAGGAACTGGTTGCGCAGCGCCTGCACGCCGGCTCGGGCCGGCGCGACGCGGCGCTGGTCCAGATCAACTGCGCTGCGCTGCCGGAGACGCTGGCGGACAGCGAGCTGTTCGGCCACCGGCGTGGTGCCTTTACCGGCGCGGTGCAGGACCGCGTCGGCAAGTTCGAGCTGGCCGATGGCGGCACATTATTCCTCGATGAAGTGGGCGAGTTGCCGCTGTCGGTGCAGGCCAAGCTTTTACGCGTGCTACAAAGCGGCGAGCTGCAGCGGCCGGGCAGCGATCGTCTGCTGCACGTGAACGTGCGCGTACTAGCCGCTACCAACCGCGACCTGCGGCGCGAGGTGGCCGAAGGGCGTTTTCGGGCCGACCTGTACCACCGTCTGTCCGTTTTCCCGGTCCATGTGCCGCCGCTGCGGGAACGCGAGCGCGATGTGCTGGCCCTGGCCGGTGGCTTCCTCGAGGAGAACCAACACCGGCTGGGCGCGCGCAACCTGCGCCTGTCGCCAGCCGCCGGCGCGGCGCTGCTGGCGCACGACTGGCCCGGCAATGTGCGCGAACTCGAACATCTGGTCAGTCGTGCTGCGCTGCGCGCACTGCAAGGCGCCGGTCGGGCGGCCCGTTGGGTCGCGATTGAGCCAGTCCACTTGGGGCTCAACGTCGCGGTGCCGGAAGCCGCACAAGAGGGTCTTGCAGCGGGAGTGACCGTGCAGTCGAAGGCCGGCGTCAATCTCCGCGACGCAACCGCGGCCTTCCAGCGCGAATGGATTGTCGCGACCCTCGCCCGCTATCAGGGCTCGATGCCGCAGGCCGCAATAGCAGCCGGCATGGACCGCAGCAACTTCCATCGTCTTGCGCGCCGGCTGGGCGTGGAAACACCGTCGCGATAGCTCGATAGCAAAACGGCGTCAGGCACGTTCGGCCAGAGGATAGAGCTCCCGGTTCTCCTGCTGCATGCGGCGATGGATCCGCTCGACCATCGCGATCGCATCCAGGCGCATCACCCCAGGCTCGGCGACGACTTTATGTCCGGTGTTCCAGCGGCGTGCAAAAGCCGAGAAGTCCACCGCGATCGGCCCCATCTCCTGTTGGAACCGGAGTGCCGTCTTCGCCACTTCGGGCAAGGAACTTCGCTTCAGCGCCGGATACAACACCTGGTCTTCAATCGCGAGGTGCAGCTTGATCGTCGAACTGATAGCGACCACCTTCTGCGCGATCGTGTCGGGCTGTTTTTCCACACCCGCCAGCACCAACTGCTTGAGACCAGCGACAAGGCGCATGATCTCTACATGATCGGTCCTGTACTTGTCGATGTTCATTCGAACTGCCTTTGATTCATCACCGACCGGTGCTCGCATAGGCCGAACGGTTGTGCATGGATTCGAACCACGTCGATCGAATACCTACCGACGCGTTCGTCGGATTCGATCGAACGACCGACGTTGCGCACCAAGTCCTCGACAAAGCCCGGTCTCTGCCTGGTGTGTCGGGCGACCCAGGTGACCTCTTCGCGTTCGAGCATGGTCTTGGGTCCGTTGACCGGATTGGGCTCTTGTCGCAGACGAATCAGCCGGTGCCATTCGATGCATGCCCTTTGTTCCACGCGAACCGCGACAGCGCAGCGATGCCGACGTGCCACATGGGTCGAGGCACCGGTCATGCAGGGGCGCGGTGTGCGCATCGGGACCTTGACCTCGGCCCAAATCGTTGTCTGGCCCTCCGCGCAGTCTGCCACCCACTTTCCCTCGTAGTCGAGCCGCTTCGCGTCGAGACCATCGGCCCCCTGCTCTGGCAGCAGGAAGGAGAAGCTGGCCTCGATGCGTCCCTGGTGGGCATCGAAGCGCTTCAGCATGCCGATCAGCGCGGCGTTTAGTGTCGCCGCATCGTGCAGTCCGGGCAGTGCTTCCAGCCACGCGATGAAGCGGCACAAGGCGCTGCCATCGCTCGGCTCAGGCATCGTGAGGTCTAGGCCTGAGTGCACTGTCGGCTCGTCGGCGCTATCCGGCAGGACATGACCTTTGGCGACCCGTAGGCCCATCCCAGCAGGCTGCGCGCCAGGAAATAGTTGTTTCGCGCAACGTCGCTCAGCGAATCCAGTGCAACGCAGCCCGCGGCATCGCAGGGGAAGGACAGCGAGCGGCCGGCCTCCCTCAGAGTAGGAAATCGCAATTCGAAAATGGTCCTGTCGGCGACAGGCGCTGCTTCATGCATGATGATCCGCTCCAGTCAGTTGAGCCTGGTCGCTTCAGCCCAGATCCGAGGCTCTCCGGACCTGAGCTGCCAAGGTAACGCTCAATGGCCGCCGCCGACGAACCGATCGGCCCGCGCCGCGTCATGGACGCCGCGTGCATCCAGGCCAATCAACTCTGCCGGGCTGCGGCCATGCAGCCACTCATTCGGCTCGGCAAACCAGTGGGCGAGTTCCCAGTCGTCGTAGATGGACACCAACGTTGCCAGCACATCGCTGATGCCCTCGCGCACGGACATGTCCTCAAGCTTGAACTGGAACATCGGCACGAGCACCTGGGAGCGCCACGTGATGTGAACAAGCTCGCGCTTGACGATAGCCCGCGCCAGCCACGAGATCGGCTGCGGATGGAAGTCGCGCAGCAGCAGGACCAGTCGATCCCCGGCCAGGACACCACCGCTGGAGCGAAGGCTCGACAGCAGCGACGCCAGACTGGCTTCGCTGGCGTACAGCGGCGCATTGCGCAGCAAACGTAGCGCGGGTTGCGGTTCCCGGGATTGGGTTTCGATTTTCGGCAGGATGGTGGCGTGCACGTCAGATGCCTCCAAACAGCCAGAGCAGGCGTTGCAGGCGACGAGCCATCGTCGAGGTCGGGATCACCGTCGGCCGCTTCGCCGATTGGCGCGAGCCTTGAGTGCGGCGCGCCGGCACCGTGCCGTAGGCTGAAGAGG
>FSVW01003798.1_pt1 | contig 21432 bp, 21 predicted proteins | sample 1637551 | NCBI WGS metagenome assembly FSVW01 (sample SAMEA3914814, study PRJEB12502) | metagenome | biome: forest; material: soil | place: USA | collected 2011-09-16 | depth 0.1 m | reverse complement strand
GCGCAGCGCGGTGGCGGTGGCTGGTCCGGAGGCGGAGGCGGTGGCTTCAGCGGCGGCGGCGGATCGTTTGGCGGCGGCGGATCTTCAGGTAGCTGGTAGAATTGGGGGAGCTGGTAACATGGCAATGGATTTGAAAATCGACCACGCCCGCATCAATGCGGCCATCGCAAAAGCCGAAGAGACGACGTCGGGTGAAATCACCTGCGTCATCAAGGCCAAGGCGCTCGACTATGCCGGCACGCCGCTGGGCTGGGCCGCCGCGCTCGCCATGATCGTACCCATCGGCATGGCCGGTGCTGGTCTTTTGCCGCACGAATGGCTGGCGCCCCTGCTCAGCAAGGTCATTGGCTGGTATTCGATCGGTGTCAGCGGCCAGTTCGAGACCTGGGAAATCGTGCTCGGCTATGCCGCCCTGCAACTGGCCGTGTTCGGCCTCGCCTATCTGCTGATCAATTTTACCCCCCTGAAACTGTGGATGACGCCCCAGGCGACGCGCGCCCGCAAGGCCCACGACAAGGCCATGGAGCAATTCTATGCCCGCGGCCTGCACCTTACCCAGGGCCACACGGGCGTGATGATCTTCTGCGCCTTGGAAGAACGTTATGTCGAGGTCATCGCCGACGAAGGCATCTTCACCAAGGTCGATAAGGCCCTGTGGAACGATACCGTGGCAGTGCTGCTGAAAAACATCAAGAACGGCGACCTGACGACCGGCTTCGTCGAAGCTGTGGCGGCGTGCGGTGTTGCCTTGACCGCGCATTTTCCGCCCGACGCCGACAATCCCAACGAATTACCGGACGTGCTGATCGAGATTTGACGGTTATGAAAGCCGCGCTCATCGCTCTTGCGCTCTGCCTGGTGCCGCTCTGCGGTTTCGCCCAAACGCCTGACCTGCAAAAGACACGCGTGGCCGCGGAAAAAGGCGATGCGCGCAGCGAATACGCCATGGGCTCGGCCTATTATTCAGGCTCGGGCGTCAAGCGCGACCTCAAGACAGCGATGCAGTGGTACGGGCTTTCCGCCGAACACGGGCTGGCGGAAGGCCAGATGGCATACGGAATCTTCCAGCTAAACGGTTTTGACGATTTCGCCGGCGACCGCGCCCTTGGCGTCAAATGGCTTCGCAAGGCCGCCGACCAAGGCCTGCTGGAAGCGCAGGTTGCCGTCGCCAACGCCTACTACCGTGGTATAGGCGTAAGCGCTGACGGTATCGAGGCGTGTAAGTGGGAAACCCTGGCCGCCAGAACCAATGCCAAATATGCGCCAACCCTGAAAGTCATGCGCGATGGCCTTTCGCCCGATCACGCCACTGAGTGCGACACGCGCGTCAGCGCCTGGAAGTCGGCAAAAAACTAAGACAGCCTATCGATTTCTGCCAGGATAACGGCTAAAGACCGCGCCCCTTCCCTTGAACGGCGCGTCCTCTCCATGTCCCGTCCCTATTGCGGTATCGATTTCGGCACGTCCAACTCGGCGGTCTGTACAGGCCTTGGTGACGACGTGCGTCTCGTTACGATTGAGGGCGATTCCGTCACCTTGCCGTCGGCCCTGTTCTTCAATTTCGAGACCGAGCGTTTGTGCTTCGGCCGCCAGGCGATCAGCGAATATCTCGACCACTACGACGGCCGCCTTATGCGCGCCCTGAAGTCGATTCTCGGTTCCAGCCTGATCGGTGAAACGACGCAGGTCGGCAGCAAGCGTAAGGATTTCCGCGCCATCATCGGCCTCTATATCGGCGAGCTGAAAGCCCGTGCCGAAAAGCTGTCGGGCCACAAGCTTGAGCAGGTCGTGCTGGGCAGGCCCGTGCGCTTTGTCGACGGGGACGACGTCGCCGATGCGCGCGCCGAAGCCGAACTGCGCGGCATTGCCGAGGCGCAAGGCTTTCGCGATATCCATTTCGAGTACGAACCGCTGGCCGCCGCGCGCGACTACCAATCGCGTCTGGGCCAGCCTGAAACCGTTCTGGTCGCCGACATCGGCGGCGGTACGTCGGATTTTTCCGTTCTCGATCTGGCGCCAAATTCCAGCCGCATCCTGGCCAATGGCGGCGTCCACATCGGCGGCACCGATTTCGACGCGCGGCTCAGCCTCGCCACCGTCATGCGTGACTTAGGCTTTCGCAGCCAGCTGAAAAGCGGCCTGGAAATGCCCGGCCTCTATTACCATCAGCTGTCGACCTGGCACCTGATCAACTTCCTCTATACGCAAAAGGCCATGGCCGGCATCCGCCAGCTGCATCATCTGGCCGCTGACCGCAAGCAAACCCAGCGCCTGATCAATGTGATTGAGACCCACGCCGGCCACGATATCGCCAGCCGTATCGAACAGGCCAAGATCGGACTGTCGGACGCCGATAGCATCCACATGGACCTGATCCATCTCGACGCCGGCTGGATGTGCGAGATCACGCGCGAAACCCTGATCGACGCCGTAGCCAAGGAAGTCCAGCGCGTGGTCGATGCCGCCATAGAGACCGTCACCACCCGCGCCGGCCTTGCACCCGGCGCCGTCCAGACCCTGTTCATGACGGGCGGCTCGACGGCCCTGCCCGGTTTCGAAGCGGCCATGCGCGCAGCCTTTTCGAAGGCGCGCGTCCATTACGGCGATCGTTTCTCCAGCGTCGCCAGCGGTCTGGGCCTCGCCGCCAAAGAACGCTTCGGCTAACATTCACATTTCCGCACTTGCATCGCCCTTCGTGTTACTGTATCAGCACGCTAACACATTAACACGGTGTCACAGATGCAACCGAAAGTGCCCGACAGTCTGGCGGAAGATACCGAAGCGGTGGCGCAGGCCCTGCTGCGGTTGAAGGACGCCACGGAGGTCAAGGCCTTCCTCAGCGACCTGTGCACGCCTTCCGAAATCCGCGCCTTTGCCGAGCGTTTCAAGGTGGCGCGCCTGCTCGACGAAGGGCAATCGTCCTACCGTGACATCGCCATGCGCACCGGCGCTTCGACCACAACCGTCACCCGCGTCGCCCGTTTCCTGCGCGAAATGCCACATCAAGGCTACCGGCTGGTGCTGGATAGAATGAACGAGACAAAAGAATGACCGAACCCCGCCTCCGCATCGCCGTCCAGAAGTCCGGCCGCCTCGCCGATCGATCGGGAGAACTGATCTCCGGCGCCGGCCTGCGCGTCATCAAGGGTGCCAACGAGCTGCTCTATCGCATCGAAAACCAGCCGATCGACCTGCTGCGCGTTCGTGACGACGACATTCCGACATTTGTTTCCGACGGCGTCGCCGAGCTGGGCATCGTCGGCTACAACGTCCTGGCCGAACACTTTCCGGATCGCGACCTCGAAAGCATGATCATCATGCGTCTAGGCTTTGGTTCATGCACGCTCAAAATCGCCGTGCCCAACGATGTCGACTATACCGGCCCGCAAAGCCTTGAAGGCAAGCGCATCGCCACCTCCTATCCCAACATCCTCGGCCGCTGGCTGCAGGACAAGGGCATCACCGCCGAGATCGTCGAGATGCGCGGCGCTGTCGAGGTCGCCCCACGCATGAAGATCGCCCAGGCCATCTGCGACCTGGTCTCGACCGGCGCGACCTTAGAGGCCAACGGCATGAAGGCCGTCGATCTGGTTCTGAAGTCCGAAGCCGTGCTGATCAAGGCGCCGCACGCCCCTCCGGCCGAGCTGGAGCACACCTACGACATGGTCCTGCGCCGTTTCGACGGCGTGGTGGCATCGACCGGCGCCAAATACGTCATGCTCAACGCCCCCAAAGCGCGCCTCGACGAGATCATCCACATGATCCCCGGCGCCGACGCGCCGACCATCATGCAACTGGCCGGCCGCGAAGACACCGTTGCCGTCCACGCCGTCTGTCAGGAAAACGTGTTTTGGGACACGCTTGACAAGCTGAAGGCAGCGGGCGCATCGGCCATCTTGGTGCTGCCGATCGAAAAGATGATGAAGTAGGCGATGAAGACCTTTATCTGGAAAGATCTGAACGCGTCTGAGCGCAAGGCTGCATTAGCCCGGCCGGAAAACCGCCGCGACCCGCGCGTACTCGAACGCGTGCGCGAGATCTTCGACGACATCGAAGCGCGCGGCTTTGCCGCCTTAACCGACTGGGCCGTCAAGCTTGACGGCCACGCGCCCGATGCTATCCGCCTCGATGCCAGGACCGTCGATGCCGCCCGCGCGCAACTGACGAGCGAAGACCTGGCCGCCATGGAGCTGGCCGTTGCCAATGTCCGCGCTTTCCAGGCCGCCGAATTGCCCAGCGATGGCCCGGTGATTTCGCCGCAACCGGGCCTTAGCCTGCAACGCCTTTACCGCCCCTTGACCACCGCAGGGCTCTATGTACCGGGAGGATTGGCGCCGCTGTTTTCGACCCTGATCATGACGGCTGTGCCTGCATTTGTCGCCGGCGTGCCCAATCGCATCTGTGTCACGCCGCCGGCCAGGGACGGCTCGATCCACCCGATGATGATCGCCGCCGGTGCCGCGTCTGGCCTCGATACCGTCTGGCGCGTCGGTGGCGCGCACGGCGTTGCCGCCTTGGCGTTGGGCGTCCTGGCCAAAGACGGGGAAAACCTGCCGGCCGCCGACAAGATTTTCGGCCCTGGCAACAAATACGTCGCCGAGGCCAAGCGCTACGCCACCGAACGGGTCTCCGGGTTAGCTATCGACATGCCCGCCGGTCCCTCGGAACTGCTGGTCATCGCCGATGACAGCGCCAATGTAAAACTGGTCGCCGCCGACCTCCTGAGCCAGGCCGAACACGACGCCGATGCCCAGGTGATCCTCGTCGCATTGACTGCCGACATCGCTGCCAAAATCGACGCCGAAGTGTCTGTTCAGGTCGAACGCCTGCCGCGCGCCGCCATTGCCAAGGCGTCACTGGAACAGGCGCGCCTGTTCATCGTCTCATCGCTCGGTGAAGCCGCCGAGGTCTCGAACCAGTACGGCCCTGAACATCTGGCGATCCAGGTCGGTGACCTCGACGCGATCATCCCGCAACTGACCGCCGCCGGCACCATCTTCGCCGGCATCTACGCCGCTGAAACCTTCGGTGATTATGCCGCCGGCCCCAGCCATGTCCTGCCCACAGACGGCGCGGCCAAGGCTTGGGACGGCATCACGGTGCGTTCGTTCCTGACCAGCTTCGTCGTCCAGCGCGCCACGCGTGAGGGCGCCGCTAGCATCGCACCCGCCGCCGCCCGCCTTGCCCGCCTCGAAGGCCTCGAAGCCCACGCCCTTGCCGCCGATTTCAGACTGGACGCCTGACCGATGTTTAACTCACCCTTTTCGTCCTTGAGTTCCGCCGGTGCAGGTCTGGAATCCCTGCCGCCATCGCTCGAGCCGCTGCGTGAGCGCATGGCTGATTTCTACGGCGTCGAAGCCCACCAGCTCATGGTGACCCGCGGCGCGTCGCACGGCCTGGAAATCCTGATGCGCCGGCTGCGCGTCCACGGCCACGAGTTCATCCTGGCCGCGGCCGACCACTATCTCGAAGACCTGTGCGGTGTTTATAATCTGACCATCCGCAAGCCTGCGATTGGCGGGCCGGTGGCCAAGGGCGCCGGCTTTTACCTGGTCCACAATCCCAGCCAGCACGACGGCAAGGCCTGGGACCTGGTGGCGGCCCGCACCCTGGCAGTCGAGATCTTTCCGACCCTCCTGGTCCTCGACGAAAGCTATTTCGACGCAGCCTCTGCCGACAGCATGGCCGAACTGGCCACGTCCGAGCCCAATGTCGTGGTTCTGAAAAGCCTGTCCTATCTGTTCGGCATGGCTGGCGCCCGCGTCGGTGCCCTGATCGCCAACACCAAGACGCTCCAGGGCTTGCTGAAATATTGCGAGCCCCACCCCGTGCCGACACCGTCGGTGCGCGCCGCTGAAGCCGCCTTGTCGCCATCGCGGTCCTTAAGTGTCCAGTCGCGTATCGACCTTATCCGTTCGGAGCAGGCGAGATTGCTCGAAGCCCTGGCGCGCTCAAAGCAGCTGGAAAGCTTCGATCTCAATGACGGGCCTTTCATGCTTCTGCGGCCGGTCAATTTGCTCAAGACGCAGACGGCCTTGAAAAAGATGGCGCTTTCAACGCAGAACACGCCCAATGGCCTGCTCATCGCGCTGGGCGACGCGGCGACCAACAACCGCATTCTCAAGGCGCTCGACGTGCCCGCCGAGACCAAGGCACCGCGCACCGGCGAAGTCCTGCGTGACACCAAGGAGACGCGCATCTCGGCTCTCGTCAACCTCGACACGCCCAAGCCAATCCGGGTCGAAACCGGCATCGGCTTTTTTGATCACATGCTCGACCAGGTGGCCACGCACGGCGGGTTCAGCCTGCAACTGGCGTGCGAAGGCGACCTGCACATCGATGGCCACCACACTGTCGAGGACTGTATGCTGGCCTTTGGCCAGGCGCTGAAAAACGCGCTCGGCGACCGCGTCGGCATGGCGCGCTTCGGCTTCGTCCTGCCGATGGACGAGACCGAGGCCAAGGTCAGTATCGATCTCGGCGGCCGGCCGTTTTGCGTCTTTAAGGGCACGTTCGAGTCGACGCACATCGGCGACTACCAGACCGAGATGACGTCACACGCCTTCCGCTCGCTGTCGGAAACCTTGGGCGCCTCGATTCACGTCGAGGTCGAAGGCGGCAACGACCATCACAAGACCGAAGCCTGCTACAAGGCGCTCGGCCGCGCCTTGCGCCAGGCGACGCGCATCGAAGGCGACGCCCTCCCCTCGACAAAGGGGATGCTGGCGTAATGATTACGGTTATCGAGCTCGGCTGCGCCAATACGGCGCCCGCCCTCAAGCAGCGAAGCGGTAGGGCAAACAAAAAAGCGGAAGCGGTACGCACATGATTACCGTTATCGAACTCGGCTGCGCCAATACGGCTTCCGTTTTATTCGCCTTGGATCGTCTCGGCGCCGAGGCCAAGCTGTCCTCGGACCAGGCCGAAATCAAGGGTGCGAAAAAAGTCGTCCTGCCAGGCGTCGGCGCGGCCGGCTTTGCCATGTCGCGCATCCATGACCTCGGCCTTTACGACGTCATTCGCGGCCTCGAAGTGCCCCTGCTCGGCGTCTGCCTCGGCCAGCAACTCCTGTTCGACGGCTCGACCGAGGGCGATGTCGAATGCCTTGGCCTGATCCCCGGCAAGGTGACGCGCATGGTGGCTGAAGGCGATATGGTCGTCCCTCACATGGGCTGGAACCAGCTCGAAGTCACGAAAGCCGGCCCTCTGACCGAAGGCGTTAGCGACGGCGAATTCGCCTACTTCGTCCACAGCTTCGTATGCCCGGTCAACGATCATACGCTTGCCACCTCGACCTACGGCCAGCCCTTTGCCGCCATGGTGCGCAAGGGCAATGTCTGGGGCTGCCAGTTCCACCCTGAACGCTCGTCCGCGACCGGCGCCAGGATATTAGAGAATTTTGTAAACCTATGATCCTTTATCCCGCCATCGACCTGATCAACGGCGAGTGCGTCCGGCTAGCACAGGGGCGCTTCGACGCCGTCACACGCTACGACACCGATCCGTTCAAGCGCCTCGGCCTGTTCAATGACGAGAACGCGAGCTGGGTTCACATCGTGGATCTCGACGGCGCCAAGGCCGGTTCACCGCAGCAACACGAACTGATCGGCCGCCTGGCCAAGGCCTCAAAGGCCAGGATTCAGACCGGCGGTGGCGTGCGCACGCGCGAGCACGTGCAAACCCTCCTCGATGAAGGCGTGTCCAGCGTCGTCGTCGGCTCGGCGGCGGTGAAGAATCCCGACGAGGTGCGCGGCTGGCTGCGCGACGTCGGCAAGGAGCGCATCACCCTGGCGCTCGACGTCCTGCCGACCGAAGACGGCGATTTCGATGCCGCCCTGCACGGCTGGGTCGAGGGCTCAGGCATTAGCCTGTGGGACGTGCTCGACTACTACCCGGCCGGCATAGCCCAACGCATCCTGGTTACCGACGTATCGCGCGACGGCATGCTCATGGGCCCCAACATGGCGCTGATGCAGGCCCTGCGCCGTAAACGCCCCGACCTCGAAATCCAGGCCTCGGGCGGTGTGCGCTCGATTGAGGACCTTTATGATCTCAAGGCCCTTGGCGTCCACGGAGCCATTGTCGGCAAGGCCATTTACGAAGGTTTGATTGATTTAAAGGCCGCTTTAAATGTTGGCTAGACGCATCATCCCCTGTCTCGATGTCAAGGACGGCAAGGTCGTCAAGGGCGTGCAGTTCATCGGCCACGAAGTGCTCGGTGACGCCGTCGACATGGCGCTTCGTTATCGCGACGAAGGCGCCGATGAACTGGTCCTCTACGACATCACGGCATCCTCCGAAGGGCGTACTGTCGACTACAACTGGGTGCGCGACATCGCCCGGGCGCTCGACATCCCGTTCTGCGTGGCCGGCGGCATCCGCTCGGCCGAACAGGCGGTGAAGTGCCTCAATTCCGGCGCCGACAAGATATCGGTCAATTCGCCAGCACTCGAACGTCCCGACCTGATCAACGAACTGGCCGAAATGGCCGGCTCACAATGCGTCGTCGTCGGCATCGACAGCCGCGAAATGGCGCTGCCCATCCCGAAAAGTGTTGGGCGGTTTTCGGATAAAGATGAACAGCCAGAAATAGACTACTTCGTCCACCAGTATTCCGGTGACCCCGATAAAATCCGCCAGGCCGGCCGCCGCACCCTCGACTGGGTCGTCGAAGCGCGCGATCGCGGTGCCGGCGAAATCGTCCTGAACTGCATGAACCAGGACGGCGTGCGCAAAGGCTACGACATAACGCAACTGCGCAAGGTCCGGGATTTGCTTGATATTCCATTGGTCGCCTCAGGTGGTGCCGGCGCCCCGGAACACTTCAGCGAAGTCTTCGACAAGGCCGACGTGTCCGGCGCCCTGGCCGCCAGCGTCTTTCACAAGAAGATCATCGCCATCCCCGACCTGAAACGCCAATTGCGCGCCGACGGAATTGCTGTGAGACTGTAAGACGGAAGATAGCGCCTCTTCGCCCGCCCCGTTTGTGGGGTATAGCGCCCGCGAAAGTATGGCTTTCGCCAGCGTTGGGGACCATCGCTTGCGATGGTGGTAGGGGCAAACCAAGAAAAGAATAAATGTCCGAAGCCCACCACATCCCCAATCCGCTGACGTTGGATGACATCGCGCGCATCGACTTCACCAAGGACAACGGCCTCGTCCCGGCGATCGTTCAGCACGCCGATACGCTGCAGGTCTTGATGCTCGGCTATATGAACGCCGACGCCCTGACGAAGACGCTGGAAGGCGGCCTTGTCACCTTCTTTTCACGCTCGAAGCAGCGCCTGTGGACGAAGGGCGAAACCTCGGGCGACACCCTAAAGCTCGACCGCATCCTGACCGATTGCGACGAAGACGCCCTGCTCGTCTATGCCCGGCCGCAGGGCCCGACCTGCCACACCAAGACGACCTCGTGCTTCGGTCATGAAGACGCCCCCGGCATCGGTTTCCTCGGCAAACTGGCCGAGGTCGTCGCCGAGCGCGCCAAGGCCCCGCCAGCCGACAGCTACACGGCGCGCCTGATGCAAAAGGGCGTCGCCAAGATCGCCCAGAAGGTCGGCGAAGAAGGCCTGGAAACGGCCCTGGCCGGCCGCGCCGGCGATCTTGATGAGCTGCGCAACGAAGCCGCCGACCTGCTCTATCACCTGTCGGTGCTGCTGATGGCGCGCGAAACGACGCTGGAGGCCGTGCTCGATATCCTGCGCGACCGCCATAAGGGGCGTTGATCCCACCTGTTTACAATCTGCGCACGCCATGATTACCTTGCGGCACATCAGGGGGGCAAACATGATCGATCTGTCATGGAATACGCGCGGCCGTATCGGCCTGGCGGAATATAACAAGGCGCGCTGGCGCCATTTCGCCTTCTGCCTGATCCCGCTCGCGCTGATCATCGGCGGTTCGGTCAGCCTTACACAGCTCCCCCCGTGGGCCGGCGTCAGTATCATTGGCCTCGGCATAATTGTGCTCTTCTATTACCGCTTCCGCTTCATGCAGGTCATCGTCCGAAGGCTGCATGACCGCAATTTCTCCGGTATGCTGCTGATAATGGCCCCGATCATCCAGCTGACCATCCTGGGGGGCATTCTTGCCTATGTGTTTGCAGCCGCCGCTGGCAACAGCGTGCCGTCCTGGATCAGCGAAAGCGGTTCGCCGCTGTGGATCTGGGTTGTTCTTTTGCCCGTCATCGGCTTCAATCTGTTCCTGCGCTATCAGCTGAGTCAGGCCGGCACGCCCGGCGTCAACCGCTACGGCCCGCCGCCAGGTATCAACAGCGCCGCGGCCGTGTTCTAGAGCGATGTGCGAAACGGAGTTCGACGTAGTCAAAAAGTGTCAGCGGTTTTTGACTGCGTCGAACTCCGTTTCGCTAAACATCGCAACAAAACAAAAACTTAGATCGTTATGATGTTGCCACCAAATATCATTATGATTTAATCCTCCTGCATATTCCTGCCGATCTGCTTGCGGATGGTGACGCGCTGCTCAGGCATCAAGTCCCCCTGCAATCCCCGCACCTCGGGTCTCAGATGGGCGGCAACCGGATCGCTCTGATGAAAGACAAAGTGATCGAACATCGTCTTCCAGGCGGCATTCTGTTGCGGCGGCAGATCGCGCAAACTCAGCATGGCGTGAAACAGCGCATGGATAGCTACGCCCTGCTCCGCCCCGGCTTCGTTCCACCAATAGTTGATCTGAACGTTGAAGTCGCCATCCGAGACGACGTGGTGCCACCACATGTACGGAATGAACAGCACGTCGCCGGGTTCAAGATCGGCGACGGTCGCCGTCTTCAATGCCTCGGCAAAGCGCGGATGCGTGACGAAATCGGGCTTGTCCAGATCGGCCATGGCCGTCGGCACGCCTGAGACCGTGGTCTCGAACGGCCCCATATAGAGGTTCGGCAACTGCTCGGGCGGAAACAGCACAAACCGCTTGTGGCCGCCGACCATGCAGGCCAGGTTTTCATACAGATCGAAATGGATCTGCGTCTGCGAGCGGTTGCCGATCCAGATACGCGGCTCCGCCTCGACGCCCGGCAGGACATTTTCGGCCTTCAGGCGCGGCAGATAATCGATGAGCGGCGCCGACTGGATATAGATACGTTCGGCATCATCCTTCCCGGCCAGTGCCCGCAGCCGATCAAGCGTCATGCGCATTGGCACACTCGCACGAGCGAAGTTGAAACTGGCCTGATCCTCGCCGTAAAAGTATTTGCCGTCGCCGCCCGGTGCCTGGCGGAAGGTCTCGACCGGCTTTCCGCTGTCGCAGGCCTTGAGGTAGTCGATCAGGCTGTCCGCGCCCCTGCGGCCGGCCTGAACGACCGGCCAATCCTTAACGAGGTCTTTGAAAATCATGGGTTTATCGAGCCCAGCAATCGCCTTCTGCAGGGTGGCGATCGTTACATCGGTACGGCGGGTGACAGGGGGAAAGGAGCGCATGAACGGCCTTCTGAGTCAGTGCATTGCGGTCTTAGCCCAGCCCTCTGCCATCAACAACCGTTTACAGGTCGGCCCCGATGCGTCTACACTTCGTTAACGGTGGAGCGGGAGAGCATCCATGATAAGCCTCGGCTGGGATACACGCGGACGATTGAGCCGCCGCGCCTACCGCGCTGCGCAGACGCGCATCGGCCTGACATCGCTGGTCGGGATCATCCTCGGTGCCGGCGTCGTGTTGGGCTTCACCCGGCAGAATACCTACATCTCTCTGGCCGTTGTTGCCGTGGTGATCGCCGTCGTCGTCTACCTGCAATATCGCGATGCGCAGCTATCGATTAAACGGCTGCACGACCGCAACCTGCCGGGCTGGCTTCTATGGCCGATCATGGCCTTCACCCTGGCGACGATAGGGACGACAAGCTATGTCTTGATGGGTGCGCTCTACAAAGGTGGCCTGACCGATTTCATTTTCAGCTTGCTGAGCATCCTGCAACCGCTCGTCGGGCTGGCTTTCCAGTATAGTGGTTTAGGCTTTATGCTGGCGATCGGGCTGATCGTCTACAACCTGTTCGTTCAGTACAATCTCAATGCCGACTCAAAGCCCGGCGACAACCGTTATGGCGGAGCCGTTTCTTCCACCGGAGATTGGGGCGAATGAATAGCGATCTCAAGACCCTCCTGCTGTCGCCGCAGGGTCGCATCGGCCGCTGGCCGTTCTTTCTGTTTTTCGCCGCAGCAACCCTGGTTGGAGTCGTCGTCGGCTTTCTGCCGGGCTTCGTGCCAGTGCCCGACATGGCACTTGTCTGCGTCCTCGCCGCGCTCCTCGGCTATCCGGCGATATGCGTGCTGATCAAGCGGTTGCACGACCTCGGCCTGTCGGGCACATGGGCGTTGCTCTTGCTCCCTGAAGCTGTGCTTGGCCTCGCGCTGCCGTGGTTCGCCTGGGCGCTGGGCAACACGGCCTGGGTCGTGCTCAACCCCGTTGTTCTGATCGCGGCGGTCGCCCTGCGCGTCCTGACCCTGTTCCTTCTTTTCCGCCAGGGCCAGGCGAACGGCAACCGTTTCGGGTCGCGCACGGCGTGACGGAATTGCCGCAGCGATACCCCAATCCGCTGTAAACACGACCTGAGCGAACTGCAAACCAACGGTTTCGTTTGCAACCTTGCCTGTGCGGAGTCATAAAACGACTCGCGCATCTCCGGAGCTTCGAGAGACGATGTCCTCTCTCTTTGACATGATCAGCTCTTTTATCGCCCTGCTGATGTCAGCGGCTTTCCTGCATTTTGGCGCCGCCAGCGGTGAAAACACCGTCAAGGCCGATCCCCCGGTTGCGTCTTCACCAAAAGCCGGCGAGCAAAGTTCATCCAATCTTTCCAGCGCGACAGGTGTCTCCGGCGCGGTTGCAGGCTGGCAAGCCAAATCCGCGAATCAGCCGGTATCGGCTGGCGCAGCGCCCGCCAAAACGATTCGCCAGGCCTCTGTAAACCGACCTTGAGCGGTCATCGCTTCGCATAGTCCGTAAAAGGACGGCTTTGCCTGCCAAAAGCCCGTGGTCTTTGACAAAATCCTTTGCCTTAATCATAAGTTGGAGATAGCTTTCGCCTGATGGGAGAACCCGTCCCGGCAAGGTCGCGACACCGGTCGTTCGTCAGACGCGCCGGACGGGGTGCAGGATATGTAAATGAAATCAAGACGCCCCCCTTTGAACCTCTCCGAAACGAAGACGAGAAGCCGGTCCAGGGCCGCGGCGGACACCTCCAAAACCGAATCCGGCCAGACTGAATCCGGCCAGACCGAACCCGCCGTCGAACTGACGCCGGAAGAGATCGCCGCCAATCAGGCGATCGACGCCCTTGGTGGCGAAGATGTGAGCTCGGATGACTTGACGATTCCCGGCTTTGCCGGCAGCGACCTGACGGCCGACGACCTGCTCGAAGCGCCTTTGACCACGTCACTGACCCCAGAACGCCTGCCTCCGGAACTCTTGGCCAATGAACTCTTCGCGCCTGAAGCCGTGGTCTCTGAATCTATACCGCCCGAACCGACGCCGGAGCGTCGGCCGGTACAGGCCTCAGCGGTAAAAGCCGCCGAGGACGACCTCGCCATCCCCGTTCCAAAAGCGTCCGCAACCAAAACCGCGGCGGACGAGCCCGATTTCGGCATCGCCAGCCCGCCACCCGAAGCGGCACCGCCCGTCCGTTTCGGCGCCTATAACACCCGGATGCGCGAGGAAGCCAAGGCGACCGAGGCCGCCGTGCGAGAAGAAAGCCGCAAACGCGACATCGCCGCCTCCATGGTCGAACCGCAGGGTGTGCTCAAGACCACCGGCGCTTCGCCCCTGTTGTTCTGGGGCGTCACCGGATTTATCAGCTTGCTGTGGGCCTGTGGTCTGGGTGCTTTCGTGCTTGGGGCGCAAAACGACCTTGCCGCCTTTGCCGTCGTCCCTTTCCGTCTCGCCGTGCTCGCCTTCCTGGCCCTATTCCCGATCGGCCTGATCTTCGCCTCGGCGTTTGCCCTGCGCAACGCCGCTGCCCTGGCGCGGCAGTCGGCGCGGGCCGCCGCCCTGGCCGACTCCATGCTGGCCCCGGCAACCTCCGCCGCCATGCAGACGACCGAACTGGTCGATACCCTGCGCGCCCAAGTCGACCACGCCGTACGCGCCGTACGCCTCGCCCACGCCGACATCACCGAACTGTCAGCCAAGCTGAAGAGCGAAACTGACCGTCTGCACGACGCCGCCCAGATCGCGCGCGCCGCCACCCAGAGTGTCACCCGCTCCCTGGAGCACGAACGCGAAGCCGTGACCGTGATGAGTGACTCGCTCGGCAAGCAGGCCAGCGGCATTATCGAAGCGGTCGATCGCCAGGCGCGCATGGTCGCCGACGCGTCCGACCTGGCGCAGACGCAACTGCGCGAAGCCGAAGCCACACTCGCCGTTCGTGCCACCGACATGATGACCGCCGCCAACGACGTGTCGACCAATGCCCGCCTGATCAGCGAGGACCTCGACCGCCAGACCCAGCGGCTGGAAACGGCCGGATCCGGCGTCGCCTCGCAGATTCGCAGCGTCGAAGAGGGCCTGTCGCAGCAGCGCGCCGGACTCGTCTCCGCCGCCCTGTCGTTACGTGCCGACCAGGAAGACTTCGCCGTCCATATCGAAAACCAGCGCGCGCAACTGACCGAAGCCCTGGCGATCACGCGTGTGGCGACCGTGGATCTCGGCGAAACCTCAGCGCGCGGTGTCGACGTCCTGCGCGATATCGTCCTGACGGCCCAGGAGAATTTCCGCAGCGTCATGGGCGCCGCCGAAAACGAGCGCACGGCGTTCGAGACGCGCATCCACGCCACCCTGTCCAACATTTCGGTCATGGCCGCCGATGCGCGCGATGACTTGATTGCCGAGACGCGGCGCTCTTTGGAACAACTCACAGCCGCAGCCGCCGACGCCAAGCGTGCCGCCGATTCAGCTGCCCAGACGGCGCAATCGCGCGTCGATCGCCTCAATGAAACGATTTTCGAGGCCAGCAAAAAGGCCGATGAGGTTTTCGATTCGCGCTTCAACGCCGCCCGCCGCCTGATCGAGGATTCGGCCGATCTGATCAACCAGGCAGGCGACCAGACCGCCGAAAAGCTCGACAGCAGCTTTGCTCATACCCGCGCCACCATCGCCGAGGTCAACGAAGCGCTGAACGAACTGACCAGCAGCGCCGACCAGTTGCCTTTGATGGCGCGCGATCGCCTGCACGAAATCCGCAGTTCGGTCGAAGAAGGGTTAGCAGCGATGACCGCAGCAGCGCGCAAGGCGGCACTGGAAACCGAAGCCGTCGATCAGGCTTTCCAGGACCGCGTCAAGCGCAACTACGACATGCTGACCGAAGCCGTGCGGCTGATGGGCGTCATCTCCGGCGACCAGCCCCTATCGGCGGCCAATCTGTCTGCCGCCCATCTGCAGGCGCCCGTTGCGCCGCAGGCACCTGAGTTCCGTGACCGCGATTATGGCCGCACCCTGACACCCCCGCGCCAAACCCAGACCCCGCAACCGGCACCGCAACCCGTGCCTCGCCCCGCACCGCAGCCCGTCCCGCAACCGGCGCCTGCGCCGGCGGCCCGTCTGCGCCTGACTCCACTGGGGGCGGAAACGCGTCCGTCGGCCGGGCCGGCGCCGCAACGCCAACCGCAGCCCGGCAGCCGCGCCGGCGAATCGAACGGCTGGTCGTGGCGCGACCTCCTCAACGGCATGGACGGTGCCGGAGGAGACGGCCGGCCCCCAGCTCGGGAACAAGCCCGCGAACAGGCGCGCGATCCGCTGGAAATCCCCTTCGACGCGCCTCGACAAAACCTGGGCCAGGGCCAAGTTCCTCAGCCGCCGCGCGACGCCGATTTCGACAATCTCGATGACGTCATGGTCGCCGAAGTCAGCGCCATGGGCGTCGATGCCGCCGCCTTGCTCAGCCGCGCGCGCATCGACGAAATGATCGGCTCGATCATCGCCGAGAATAACGAAGGCGCGCGCAACCTCGTCCGCCGCGTCGCCCCCGCGGCCATCCGCCGTCTCAGCCGCCGCCTGGCTGCCGACCCGGTCCTGCGCCAGCAGGCCAACGAGTTCGCCACGGCCTACGACCAGCAGATCAATATCGCGCTGATGTCCAAGGATGCGACTCGCGGTTTGCAGGAAGTCCTCAGCAATGACCACGGCCGCGCCTATCTGCTGGTCGATGCCGCCATCAGCGACCTGATCTGACATGAAGTTCGCTCAGCGCGCCGAAACCTTCCCGATCGCGGGTCGCTTCACGATCGCGCGCGGCTCGAAGACCGAAGCGCACGTCCTTTATGTCGAACTCGAAGACGGTGGCCATATCGGGCATGGCGAGAGCGTCCCCTATCCGCGCTACGGCGAAAGCCTCGAAAAGTCCATGGCCGAACTCGAAGCCGTCCGGCCGCGGATCGAGGCCGGTCTGTCGCTCAATGCCTTGCAGACCTTGTTGCCGCATGGAGCCGCGCGCAATGCTGTCGATTGCGCCCTGTGGGATCTGATCGCCAAGCAAAGCGGTATTCCCGCCTGGAAAGCCGCCGGATTGAAAGGCCTGTCGCCGCTGAAGACCGCCTATACGCTCAGCCTCGACACACCCGAAGCCATGGGCGCACAGGCCGCCGCCAATGCGCGCCGCCCCTTGCTGAAACTGAAGATCGGTGGCGCCGGCGATATCGACCGCGTCGCGGCCGTTCGTGAGCACGCGCCGAAGTCGCGGCTGATCGTTGACGGCAACGAAGGCCTGAGCTTCGACGACCTGCAACGCATAGCCCCCGAACTGGCGCGCCTGGGCGTGCAACTGATCGAACAGCCGATGAAGGTCGGCGACGACGAGGAGTTGCTCGGCTACAAAAGCCCCGTGCCGCTATGCGCCGATGAAAGCCTGCATACGCGCGAGGACCTGGCACGCTGCGCGCGGCTCTACAGCAGCGTCAATATCAAACTCGACAAGTCGGGCGGCCTGACCGAGGCCCTGGCCCTGAAAGCCGCAGCGATCGAAACAGGAATGCACATCATGGTCGGCTGCATGGTGGCGACCTCGCTGAGCATGGCGCCGGCCATGCTGGTGGCGCAGGGCGCCGAATATGTCGATCTCGACGGCCCGCTCCTGCTGGCGCGCGACCGCGAACACGGCCTCGAAATCACTGGCTCCATCCTTGCGCCCCCTGAACCCGCTTTGTGGGGGTAAGGATTTAACCACGGAAAACACGGAAAGAGGCTTCGCCTCATCACGGAAAACACTGAATTCGAGCGAGGGTTGCCGTCTGCGCCCAAAGGGCCATCCCTTGAGAGGCAAAAAGACATGCAATTTGCGCTTCGCGCGTTTATTTCAACGCACAGAATTCAGTGTTTTCCGTGTAGCCGCGCAGCGGCCATCCGTGCCTTCCGTGGTCAAACCCCTTACTGAACCACAGTCTTCCGCAGGCTATACAGCCGCAACGCACTCCCCAAACCGACCAAGGCCACAACGACCATCAAGCCATAGCCTCGCGGGCCGAAATGCTCGAATACTACGCCTGACACGATCGTCCCCAACCCCATCATCACCCCGTTGGCATAGGCAGCATTGATCGTCTGCGCTAGGCCTTCATAGCCCTTCGGCGCCAGGCGGTGCACCAGTTCCAGCCCGGCGAAATAGGTCGCGGCAAACGTAAACGCGTGCAGAGCCTGTAGCGGCCACAGAACCCACACCGGCGGCCCGGCCATCATCGCGCCCCAGCGGATCAGACTCATTACACCCGCCAGGATCAGCATCCGCCACGGCCCCATGCGCCGGCGGAACCTCTCGCCCCACATCATGAACCCGACCTCGGCAACGACACCCACAGCCCACAGATAACCGCAGTCGCTGCTCGACAACCCCCTCGCCTTCCAGATCAAGGTCGAGAAAGCGTAGAAGAAACTGTGCGCCGATTGCATGCAGCCGACCGCCAGCAGCAACCAGAACAGGCCCTGATTGCCCATCAACACCTTGATGCGCTGCCAGCCTGGAACGATCTGCTGATTGGTTTTGAGATGGCGCAGATCCTGGCGCGGTTCCGGCGGCAGGATAAATCGCCCGCCAATCACCATCAGGCAGATCGCCGTGATCGCCCAGATGAGGATGACATCGGGTGGCGCGACGAGAAGCACGTAACCCAGCCCGACATCGGCGGCAACAAAGGCTGCCGAGCCAACGGCGCGCGGCACGGCATAACGAAAGTCATAGCTGCGTGACAATTGCAGCGTCATCGAATCGAGCATCGGGCTTAAGGACGTCTGACAGGTAAATCCGCAGGTATAGAGACCGACAAAAGCGAAAAATCGCCACGGGCCATATACGTGCCCCAATCCCATCAGCGCGTAACAACAGGCTGCGCCGATCGACAAAATGATCAGCGGCGTGCGGTAGAGCGTAAACTTATCCGCCCACAGGCCGCTCAGGGGACCGGTAACCGAACGCAGCAGCAGGGGCACTGCCAGGATAATGCCGATCTGCTCGGCGCTCATGCCCTGGGCCTTGAACCATACCGGCAGGAAAGGCAGAGTCGCGCCTGTCGTCATGAACAGCAGGACGTAGAAGGTCGCCTGCCGGAGCGGCGTGCTCACGAATGCTTTTAAGGTTGTGGGGGCGGCCATTTGCGGCGTAGACTTTCCGGCAACGCATTGCGCCTTCATTTCCTAAAGACCATGATCGATTCTGTAAATTCCTCCGCGGCCTTAAAACTCAAAGCGCAAGGGGCATCGCGCGGCCTCTATCCCGAGATCGAGCCTTACGACTCCGGCCATCTGCCGGTCGGAGGTAAACACAGGATCTATTACGAGCAATGCGGCAATCCCGCTGGCATCCCGGTCGTGGTGCTGCATGGCGGCCCCGGCGGCGGCGTATCACCGAACCTGCGCTGCTATTTCAATCCGGACGGCTATCGCATCATCCTGTTCGACCAGCGCGGTTGCGGCAAGTCGACGCCGCACGCGTCCGAAGACGTTTCGCTCGAAGACAACACGACCTGGCATCTGGTGTCGGATATCGAAGCCTTGCGCGAAAAGCTCGGCATCAGGCAGTGGCTGGTCTTTGGCGGGTCGTGGGGATCGACCCTGTCGCTGGCCTATGCCTTGAAGCACACCGACCGGGTCTTAGGGTTGATCCTGCGCGGCATCTTCCTGGTGCGCAAGTCCGAACTCGACTGGTTCTATCAGGAAGGCGCCAGCCACCTCTATCCCGACATCTGGGAGAAATTTATCGCTCCGATCCCCGAAGCCGAACGCGGTGACATGCTGGGCGCCTATATCAAACGCCTGAACGGTACCGACAGGGCCGCACAACGCGCTTGTGCCCTGGCGTGGAGCGGGTGGGAAGGCGACACCCTGTCGATCGAGGGACCGTCGGAAGCCGCATCGAAATTCTCCGATCCGGATTTCGCCATTGCCTTTGCGCGCATTGAATCGTGGTATTTCAAGAACGGCGGCTTCTTCGAGTCCGACAACTGGGTGCTGGAAAATATCCGCCGGTTGAAAGACGTGCCGGCGTGGATCGTGCAGGGCCGTTTCGACGTGGTGACGCCGATGACGACGGCCTGGGACCTCCACAAGGCCTGGCCGGAAGCCAAGTTCAACCTGATTAAAAAGGCCGGCCACTCCTCAAGCGACAACGGCATCTTAGAGGCCCTCGTCGCCGCCGCCGACGAAGCCCTGGCGCAGCTGGCGAAGTAAGTCCCTTTCTCTAACTCCCGGCCGTAAAATCCAGAGATTTGAGTCGAGTGCTAGCCGGCTAGCGCTGCAGGTACACTTAGGTACCTGCAAGCGACGACTGCGACGCAATCGGCCAAAGACCTGGATTTTACTCGAAGCGGGAGAAGATAGAGGCTTGCCTCGGGAGTTCCTGATAGCGGTGAACCTTCACGCCCAGGATCAGGCCAAAGCCCGTCATCACCATCAGCATGGCCGAGCCGCCGTAACTGACCAGCGGCATGGGCACGCCGACCACGGGGAACAGGCCCATTACCATGGCGCCGTTGATAAGCACATAGAGCGCGAACGTCGCCGTGGCGCCCGCTGCCGCCAACCGCCCGAAGTGCGAGTGCGACACCGACGCCATGCGCAAGGCCATCAGGATAATGGCGCAATAGAGTGCGAACACCGCAAAACCGCCGGCAAAGCCGAGCTCTTCACACACGGCCGCCATGATGAAGTCGGTATGCTTTTCGGGCAGGAAGTTGAGCTGGCTCTGCGAACCCAGTCCAAGTCCCTTGCCCAGCAAACCACCGGAGCCCATGGCGATTTTCGACTGCAGGATGTGGTAGCCTGCCCCCGACGGGTCGGCTTCCGGGTGGAGGAAGGTCAGGATGCGCTGCTTCTGGTAGTCGTGCATAAAATGGAACGCCACCGGCACTACGACCAGGACGCTGGCGGCGCCCGCTGCAATGATTTTCCAGTTCAACCCAGCCAGGACCATGACGGTCAGGCCAGTAAGTGTAATCAGAACGGCCGTGCCCAGATCCGGCTGTTTCATCACCAGGGCCGCCGGCAATCCGATCATGGCCAGGGGCACGAGCAGCCACAAAGAGAAGTTGGCGTCCTTGGCAGACCTCTCGTGATAGAAACGAGCCAACCCCAACACAATGGCCAGCTTCATGAATTCCGACGGCTGCACCTCGAGCGGGCCGACATCGATCCACCGGCGTGCCCCCATATGCACCGCCCCGATCACCGCCGTCGCGATCAATAACAGCAGGGACAGACCGTAGGCAGGATAACACAGCCACAGCCAGATACGCAGATCGATGAGTGCCAGCCCGAACATCAGGACCAGGCAGGCGGCAAAGGTAATCAGCTGCTTATAGGCCCACGGCTGCCAGCTCATGCCACCGGCGCTGTACAGGATAAGGATGCCGATGCCGGTCAGGGCCAGCAGGCAGATAACGAACACCCAGTTGATCTGCGCGATCTTGCTGTCGTAGCGATCGCGCTGGCCGGGACGGGAAAGGGCTGAGTCAACCATACGCTATTCCTTAGGTCGCCGGGCTGGATGCGTCGTCGCCCGGCCCGGGGACGTTGACGACGATGGCGTCGCTCGATATGGCGGTGTTATCGACGGGAGGCGGTTCGGTGACCATGATATTGTTGCCCACGATGCGCTTCTGAATTTCGGGATCCTTAAGCAGTGCCGTACGCATGATCTCGCGCGCCATCGGCGCGGCCGTACCGGCGCCAAAGCCACCATGCTGGACAACGACAGCCATGGCATATTTCGGCGCATCGGCCGGCGCAAACGCGACGAACCAGGCGTGGTCTCGGCCGAGCCAGGCCCCGGTGTGACCATGTTGCCCGCGCGATCCGTTCTTGTAATCACCCGATTGCGCGGTACCGGTCTTGCCTGCCATCTTGATGGGTCCCAGGCCAAGGTCGGCGGCGCCGGCAGCGGTACCGGAACTGACCACGTCCGCCATCGCCGAATGCACGAAGGCAATGTGGTTTTCATTG
>FSVW01001118.1_pt1 | contig 21432 bp, 14 predicted proteins | sample 1637551 | NCBI WGS metagenome assembly FSVW01 (sample SAMEA3914814, study PRJEB12502) | metagenome | biome: forest; material: soil | place: USA | collected 2011-09-16 | depth 0.1 m | reverse complement strand
GCGCTGCGCCCGCTGCTGTCCGAGTACGGACTGATGCACCGCCGCGTGCAGGTCGAGGTGGAATGGTTCATCGCCTTGTCGGACGCCGGCTTCGAGGAATTCCGGCCGCTGTCGGAAGCGGCGCGCGGCCTGCTGCGCAGCCTGGTGGCGCGCTTCTCCGAGGCCGATGCCCAGGCGATCAAGGACATCGAGAAGACGACGAATCACGACGTGAAGGCCGTGGAGTACTGGATCAAGTCGCGCTTCGAATCGAACGCGGAACTGAAGGGTGCCGGCGAGTTCGTGCACTTCGCCTGCACGAGTGAAGACATCAACAACACCAGCCACGGCCTGATGCTGAAGACGGCGCGCGCCGAAGTGCTGCTGCCCACGCTCGATCGCATCATCGCCAAGCTGACCGAGATGGCCCACGCCACCGCGGCCACGCCGATGCTGAGCCGCACGCACGGCCAGACCGCGAGCCCGACGACGGTGGGCAAGGAGATCGCCAACGTGGTGGCGCGCCTGCGTCACGCGCACACGCGCATCGCGGAGGTGAAGCTGCTGGCCAAGATGAACGGCGCCGTGGGCAACTACAACGCGCATCTTTCGGCCTGGCCTGACTTTGACTGGGAAGGCTTCTCGCGCCGCGTCGTTGAAGAGCGCCTGGGCCTCGTGTTCAATCCCTACACGATCCAGATCGAACCGCACGACTACATGGCCGAGTTGTTCGACGCCGTGACGCGCACCAACACCATCCTGATCGACTGGGCGCGCGACGTCTGGGGTTATGTGTCGGTGGGCTATTTCAAGCAGCGCACCAAGGCCGGCGAGATCGGTTCGTCGACGATGCCGCACAAGGTCAACCCGATCGACTTCGAGAACGCGGAAGGCAACTTCGGCTTGGCCAACGCGCTGCTCGCGCACCTGTCGCAAAAGCTGCCGATCAGCCGCTGGCAACGCGACCTGACCGATTCCACCGTGCTGCGCAATATGGGCGTGGCGCTGGGCTATGCAGTGCTCGGTTATGACTCGCTGCTCAAGGGCCTGGACAAGCTCGAGATCAACGAAGCGGGCCTGGCCGAAGACCTCGACAGCGCCTGGGAAGTGCTGGCCGAACCGATCCAGACCGTGATGCGCCGCTACGCCCTGCCCAACCCCTACGAGCGCCTGAAGGAACTGACGCGCGGCAAGGCCATCACGGCCGAGTCGATCCGCGAATTCATCGGCTCGCTGGAGCTGCCCGAAGACGAGAAGCAGCGCCTGATGGCGATGACGCCGGGCTCCTACATCGGCAAGGCCGAAGAGCTGGCCAAGCGGATCTGATCTCGGGCTGATCCGTCTTGGCCCCGACCTTTTTCAACTCGCCCGGCGAGTTCCGCGCCTGGCTGGAAAAGAATCACGCCACCGTGCCCGAGCTGCTCGTCGGCATGCGCAAGGTCGGCGCGGGCCGGCCCTTCATGAGCTGGCCCGATTCAGTGGACGAAGCGCTGTGCTTCGGCTGGATCGACGGCGTGCGCAAACGCATCGACGACGTGGCCTACACGATCCGCTTCACGCCGCGGCGCCGGGGTTCGATCTGGAGCGAAATCAACGTGGCCAAGGCGCTGGCGCTGATCGAGCAGGGCCGCATGCATGCGGCCGGCCTCGCGATTTTTGAGTCGCGCACTGCAGAGCGCACGGGCGTGTATTCCTTCGAGCGCAAGGAACCCGCCGAGCTGACGGCCAATGAGTTGCGCGCCTTCCAAGCCAAGCCCAAGGCCTGGGCCTTCTTCGAGAGCGTGGCGCCGAGCTATCAGCGCGCCGTGCTGCACAGGATCGTCAGCGCCAAGCAGGCGGCGACGCGAGCGCGCAGGCTGGAGCAGTTGATCGACGCCTGCGTTGCGGCGCAGAAATTGCGCTTGTAAGCCAGCCGCTATTTCGCGCCGCTCGCAGCAACGGGCGCCGGACTGCGCGGATCGCCGAGGCACTGGTGCAGCCAGCGGTTCATTTCCCACTGCACATGGCCCACTGATTCGCGCGCAACGTAGTTGTGGCCCTCCAGCGGCAGCGGCACATAACGCACCGTTCCCCCGGTGCCGGCGAGGGCCTGGAACAGGCGTTCGCTCTGCATCGGCGCGGTGCCGGGGTTTTCGTCGGCGTCGCCGTGAATCAAGAGCAGTGGCTCCTTGATGCGGTCGGCCAGCAGCAGCGGCGACATGCGCAGATAGCTGTCGCGCGCTTCCCAGAGGCTGCGGCGTTCGCTCTGGAAACCAAACGGCGTGAGCGTGCGGTTGTAGGCGCCACTGCGCGCGATGCCGCAGCGGAACAGGTCGCTGGCGGCGAGCAGGGAGGCGGTCATGAAGGCGCCGTAGGAGTGGCCACCCAAGGCCAGGCGGCGCACGTCGACATTGCCCGTGTCCTCGGCCTTGTCGATCAGCGCGCGCGCATTCATCAGCATCTGTTCCACAGCGCCATCGGTGGCCGCGCGCGGGTCGCCGACGATGGGCATGGTGGTGTCCATCAGCACCACATAGCCTTCCAGCGCGAGCAGCAGCGGCGAGAGGCCCGCTGGCTGCGAGAAGCGGTTGTCGCTGCCACTGATCTGGCTGGCGCTGGCGCGGTCGGGGTAGTCCTGCGGATAGGCCCACACCAGCGCGGGCCGGTGCTCGCCTTCCTTGTAGTCGGGCGGCAGCACAAGCGTGAAAGCCATGTCCACGCCGTCCGCACGCTTGAAGCTGACCCACTCGCGCTTGAGCTTGCGCAGCTGCGGCGCCGGGTCCTTGAGCTTGGTGAGGGCCGAGGTGCCGGTGCCGTCGCGCAGGAAGAGATTGGGCGGTTCGGTTGGTGATTCGCGCTGGGTCAGCAGGCGCCCGCCGTCGAGCGGCGTCAGCACCTGCTCGTACAAACCTTCAGCCGACTGGAACACGCGCTGCTCGCTGCCGTCCTTGAGCGAGAGGCGATCGAGAAACGGACGCTCGCTGCGCAGCGTGGCGCCGGTGCCGGCCATCAGCAGGTCGCCATGGTCGATGGTCAGCACGCTGCGGCCATTGGGCAGGAGGTGGGCCAGCGGCGTGCCCGGGTGGTGATAACGCTCGCGCGCCGAATGCTCGAACAGCAGGCGCAACGGCCCGCCCTTGAGCGGCAGCAGCAGGGTGCGCAGCCAGCCGCGATTGCGGTCCGTTTCGGTCAGCAGCGCCTGCTGGCCGTCGTCGAGAAAAGCCAGGCGCGTGAAGCGAGTGGCCAGGCGCATCAGTTCGAGCGGCTCGGCCGTGTAAGGCGCATCAAGACGCAGCAGGCGGTCGCGGCCGTTGGCGGTGTCGACCCAGTAGAGCGCGCCATCGGCAAAGGGCGATGCGGTGAAGTTGCGCGCGCCGTTGCTGTCGGGGCTAACGCTCGATCTCAGCGGTATCTTGGCCAGCTCGCGCACCAGCCGGCCATCGCGCTGGCGCAGTTCCACCACGCGCGGAAAACCGTCCCAGGCCTGGGTGTAGCTGAAGGGTCGCGCGAGCCGCTCGGTCAGCAGATGGCCTTCGCCCACGCCGAGCACGCGCGCCCACAAGGCCGGCGCGGCGATGTCGCGCGAGAAGCCGGAGGCGATATCCACGCGCGTCAGCGTGGAGCGCGCGTGGTACTCGAACAGCGCTTCGTCATAAGCATCGCCAAGCAGGTCGGGCAGGGGCCGCTCCGGCGCGCTCTTGCCGAGGCTCTCCTGCACCGGCGGGCCGGCCGGCAGACGCGGCGGCTGGGGCGGCGCGGCGCGATGGTCCGGCACGGTGGCGACGATCAGTTCGTGCGGCCCGAGCCAGGCGGGCTCGGCCATCAAAACCTGGTTGAGCCTGACGAAGGCTATCGGCTGGATGCGCGCATTGCCCACCTCGCCGACCCACAGCTCGCTGGCCGCTTCCATGCGCCGCACGAGCAGGAAGCGCCGGCCGTCGGGCGACCAGGCAAAGCTGTGAAAGCTGCCGCCCGAGGGCAGCTCGACGCTGCGCTCGGGCGCCTCCGGGTTGAGCAGGCTGCGCAGTCGCAGGCGCAAGATCGTCGTGGGGTTTTGCGGGCCGCTGGTGTTCGGATCGAAACGCATGCCGGCCAGGCGCAGCGCGGGCCGCGCCAGTTCTTCCAGCGTGCCGAAGCGGCGCAGCTCCAGCGAGGCCAGGGTCTGGCGGTCGGGCGAGACGAGATGGCGCGGCAGGCCCGGCGCATCGAGCAGCTCGCGCACGGCGGCACCGGGCTGCTGATAAGTGAAGCCGCCGTTGTTCTGCTGCTGCTGCTGAGCCTGCGCGGCTGCCGTGCCCAGCAAGAGAGCGGCAGCCAAATGGAGGGTGAAGAAGAAAGTGATGGCGGCCCGCCGCATGGGGCTTGTCTCCACGGGTTCCGTTGTTGCCTGCAAGTATCGCCGTCCATTCGAGGGGGTCGCTGTCAGTGCATTTTCAGCGTTAGCGTGAGCGAATGCGCGGCTTCCCCCCGCGGATGAGGCAGTGCTGCGCGTGTCTGAAGGGCAACGCACAGCTACGATCAACAGACATGAGAATGCCGCCCGTTCAACTGCCGCCACCGGCCACTGTTCCCTATCTCGGGGAAGGGCTGACGCTGGGCGTCTGGCGGCTTGAATCGCCGCTGTTTGCGGGTGACGGCGGGCAGTGGTACGGCGCTGCGCATTCGCGTGCACAGGACCAGAAGGCGCTGGCCCTGGTGATGCACCGCGGCGAGTTGTCGGCCGAGTTGCTGCTGCGTTTTGCCGACCATGCAGACGAGCTGATGCGCTTGAAGCATCCGGGAATTTCGGTGGCGCGCGACAGCGGCGTCACGCCTCTGGGCCAGCCTTATCTGGTGCTGGCCGCGCAGAGCGGCCAGCCGATTCTCGAAGCGATTGAAACGCTGGAGCTGCGCGAGCGGCTCGAGCTGGTGGTGCAGTTGTGCGAGCTCTTGCGCCATGCCCATCATGAGGGCTGGTTGCTCTCTGAAGTGGACCCCGAACTGATCTGGCTGAGCGACCAGGGCCGCGTCTCGCTGATGGGCCTGGGCCTCGTGCGCATTCCCGATCCCGACGCGCCCTTCGAGCGCGGTCGCGCGCCGTCGGCGCTGCCGGCTTTCGTCAGCCCCGAGCAGCGCGGCGGCCATCCGGCCAGCCTGGCAGCCGAGGTCTACGGCCTGGGCTCTCTGCTCCATGTCGTGGTGGACGGCCGCCTGCCCACCGAGATGAGCAGCAGCGTGGCCGACGCCTCGCCGTCATCGCGCTGGAAGGAATTGAGCCTGGTCGAGCGCATGAGCCTGGATGCGCTGCTGCGAAAGGCGGCCTCGCCGTTGGTGCAGCGCCGCCAGCCCTGCGCCGAAGTGCTGGCTGACGATCTGCGCGCCTGGCTGGCGGGCGGCAATCACTCGGCCATGAGTTTTGCGCCCATGCCGGAGATCGCCGCAGCCGTCGCCTCTGCCAAGAACGCAGCAGCCCCCGCGCGTCGGCGCCGCTGGCCGTTGCTGGCGGCCGTGCTGGTGGCTGCTTGTGTGACCGCCGGCTTTTGGGGTGGCGAGCGGATTTCGGCTTTTGCACACGCCGTCGAAATAACGCGTTAGTTCGCTAGACCCGCTGAGCGCCGGGCTTGCCGGCTTCCACAACAAAGCGGGCCGAGGTTTCTACTGCGCTGTCATCGCGCCAGATCTCGCGCACCGTGCGCAACTCCGCTGCCAGGCCGCCGGCCTTGAGCTCGAAGCTCATATAGCCATGCTCGTCGCTGCGCCCGTAGCGCAACTGCGGGTTGTAGGGCAGGGCCGCATCGATCCGCGCCTGGGCCATGCCCTGGCTGGTGATCGAGGTGGCGCAGAACTCGGTGGCGACGATGGGGCCGGCCTCATTCAGGCGCAGGTCGGCGACGAAATTGGCGTGGACATCGCCCCCCAGAACCACGGCGTTAGGCACTTCGCGCGCGGCCAGGTCGGCTAGCAGGCGCCGGCGCGCGCCGGGGTAGGCGTCCCAGCCGTCGGTCCACAGCGTCGGCGGCTGGCGCTTGTCCGTCTCCCAGTTCAGGCCGGCCATCAGGGTCTGCTGGGCCAGCAGATTCCAGGGCCGCGTGTCGTCCCACTGATGCTTCAACCATTGCTCCTGCGAGGCGCCCAGCAAGGTGCGATTCGTGTCGAGCAACTCCGGACAGGCGGCGGCACTGACCGTGTTGGCCCCGCCCTTGCCGGGCTTGGCGCAGGGTTGCTGGTCGCGGAACTGGCGGTCGTCCACGGTGACGAGGCGCGCGAGGCGGCCCCAGTCGTGGCGCTCGTTGATCAGCATGGCGTAGGCATCGGGCCGGCGCACCTTCGGAAACGGCAGATGCTCCCAATAGGCCTTGGCCGCGGCGGCGCGCTGGCGTTCGAAGTGGACTGTCAAGCGCTCGGAGACATTGCCGGCCCAGTCGTTCTCGATGTCGTGGTCGTCCCAGATGATGATCCACGGCGCGCTGGCATGCGCGGCCTGCAGATTCGCATCGGCCTTGTACTGGGCATGGCGGCGGCGGTACTCGGCCAGCGTCTGGCAGCGCGGCCCTTCATGGCGGCGCGGCGCCTTGCTGTCGGCGGGCGTGGCGTTTTCGTAGATGTAGTCGCCGAGGAAGAGCAGGAAGTCCAGCTCGCGGCGCGCGCAGTCGGACCACGCAGCAAAGCGGCCGTGGTCAAAACGCTGGCAGGAAGCGATGGCAAAGCGCAGCCGGTCCACTTGCGCATCGCGCGCCGGCGCCGTGCGCGTGCGGCCCACTGCGCTTTGCTGGCCCAGGGCCTTGAAGCGATACCAATACCAGCGGTCGGGCTTGAGGCCCGAGGGCTCGGCATGGACGCTGTAGGCGTCGTCCTGAACGGCCTGTTCGCGGCCCTTTGCGACCACGCGCGCGAAGCTCTCGTCTTCCGCTAACTCCCAATCCACACTGACTTGCGCGGGCAGCCCCTCGCCGGTGATCAGGGTCCACAAGACCATGCTGCCCGGCTGCGGAAAGCCCGATGCCACGCCAAGGCCGAAGCGCTGCAGATCGGCCGCGAGTGCGTGGCGGATGAAGGCGGGTGCGGCTCCTGCGGCCAATGCGGCTTGGAGCAGGCGGCGGCGGGTGGGGCTGAGATTCATGGCGGTGCCCATGGTAGCAACGCCTATGTTTCGCGTTGATGTGCCCTCTTATAGTGGCGCGGCAATGACCCTCACCCATACGCGCTCGCTCCACTGGCCTGAACTCATCACCGCCCTCGTCTGCATGGCGCTGGCTGCGGCCTTGGCGCTGCACTACCCGCTGGGCCTCTTGCTCGCCCTCGTTGGCGTGGTGGCCGCGGCGGCACTCGCGATGCGCTGGTGGACGCGCACGCCGGCCCTGCTGGCGCTGATGCCGCTGCTCGGCTTCGCGCCCTGGAGCGGCTGGATCACCTTCGAGGAAATGGACCTCCTGGTGCTGTCCGTGGCGGCAGGCGGTTATGCCGCGCTGGCGCTGAACCTGGCGCCGCGCGAACGGCTGCCGGCCTGGCGCCATGAGCTGTCCTACTCGGGCCCGGTGCTGATGCTGATCCTGCTGTTCGCCGCCACGTCGTTGCTTGCGATGCAGCGCGGCTTCACCGATGCAGGCGGCTTCAGCTTCGGCTGGTGGCAGGGCTATCTGGAGCCGATGAACAGCCTGCGCAACGTCAAGTCCTACTTCCTGGCCTTGATCCTCGTGCCGCTGTGGCTGCGTGCAGCCAAGGTGGAACCGCACAAGCAGAGCGAGGCCCTGTTGTGGGCGATGGTGGCGGCCTGCGTGGGCATGTCGCTGGCGGCGGTGTGGGAACGCCAGGCCTTCACCGGCCTGCTCAATTTCTCTTCCGACTACCGCACGACGGCCTTGTTCTGGGAGATGCACGTCGGCGGCGCGGCCTTCGACGGTGCCCTCGCCCTGGTCATGCCCTTCGTGATCCTGGCTCTGCTGCGCCAGCGCTCGCCGCTCGGTTTTGCGGCGCTGATGGGTGTGGCGGTGCTCGGTCTTTATGCCTGCCTGACGACGTTTTCGCGCGGCGTCTATCTGGCCATTCCGGCCGGCATGGCCGTGATGCTGTGGCTGCGCGGCGCGCAATGGCGGCGCGCCAGCCAGCAAAAAGTGCTGGACATCAAGCCGCTGTTGTCCGTGCCAAGCGCGGCCAAGCTCGGCGCGCTGGCGCTCGTGCTTTGCTTCGGGCTCGGTGCCATGCACATGTTTGCCAGCAGCGGCTACCGCGGCCTGCTGGCCTTGCTGGGCAGCATGATGATTCTGCTGACCATGCCGTCGAGCCAGTGGTTGCCAAGCCGCTCGCAGCGTGTGGTGGGCACGCTGATGGGCGCGCTGCTCGGTTTCCTGGCCACCGGCGTGGCCACGGCGCTGGCGGTCTACCTGCCCAAGGCTGCGTACGTGAGCTACTCGCTGGCCTTCTTCATCGCGCTGATTGCGCGCCGGCTGAACCAGCCGGGCGAGGTGCGGCCGGTGCAGTCCTGCCTGATGTCGGCGCTGTGGTTCTGGGTGCTGTTCTCCACCGTGCTGGTGGCCGATTCCTGGGGCGGCAGCGGCGCGCGCGGCGATGCGCTCGACGTCGTCGTGCCGCTGAGCGCAGCCTGGCTGATCATGCTGATCTGGCCGGTGCTGTGGCCCTTCAAGGCCCTCGGTTCGCTCGGCTGGCGTCAGCGCGGCCTGGTGTTCTCGGCCTTGATCGTGATCGGCGCCACCGTGGGCGTGCTGGGTGGCGGCGTGTATTTGCGCGACCGCATGTCCACCGCCGCCGAAGACCTCGATGTGCGCCTCAAGCATTGGCGCCAGGGCATGTCCATGCTCGACACGCCGCAGCAGCTTCTGCTGGGCAAAGGCGCTGGGCGCTACGTGGCCTCGATGTTCTTCGAAGGGCCGCTGCCCGACCGCATCGGCGACTACCGCCTGCAGGCGCAGGGCAACGAGAGCTGGTTGCGATTGACCGGCATCCATCAGCCCACCGGCGGCGGCGCGCTGGTTCGCGTGAGCCAGCGCATTGCAGCGCCTGAGGGCCGGCTGCGTTTCGAGGCCCGCGTGCGTGTGACGGACAAGCTCGAGTCCCTGGTCGTCGAGGTCTGCGAAAAGCACCTGCTCTACACGGCTGCCTGCGTGAACCGCGGCCTGGAGATCAAGCCACAAGCGGCCGGCGATGGCAGTGGCAATAGCAGCGTCGGATGGCAGCAGGTGCAGCTCGACATGGGCCTGGCGCCGCCGATGGGGGGCGATCTTCTGACGCCGCGCATGGTGACCTTCTCGATGGCCGCGGGCCGGCAGGCCGGCAGTATGGACATCGACTCCGCCAGCCTCAGCGACGAGCGCGGCGAGCTGCTGACCAACGGCAACTTCGCCAACGGCATGTCGCACTGGTTCTTCTCCAGCGACCGCAACCACCTGCCCTGGCACATCAAGAACATGGCGCTGCACGTGTGGTTCGAACAGGGTTTGCTGGGCCTGCTGGCACTGGCCGCGCTCGTGCTGCTGGCCCTGCTGCGCCTGTCCTTCGGCCGCGGCCGCGACCAGCCCCTGGCCCCGGCGCTGGCCGGCGCCATCATCGGCTTCCTGTGCGTGGGCGCCTTCGACAGCCTGCTTGACGTGCCGCGCGTGGCCCTGGCCTTCTTCGCCCTGCTGCTGTTCTCGCTGGGGCTGCGGGCGCTGCCGGGGACGGTTGCAGAAAGGGCCTGAAGGTTGAGCGTGAGGGTGGCCGGGGATAATCCGGTCCCCTTATGGCCGAAACTCTCAACGCTGCGCAGCTTGCTGCGGTCCACCACCTCGACGGCCCCTGCCTCGTCATCGCCGGCGCCGGCTCCGGCAAGACCCGCGTCATCACGACCAAGATCGCGCGCCTCCTGCAGGCCGGCTATGCGGCCAAGAACATCGCCGCCATCACCTTCACCAACAAGGCCGCGCAGGAAATGCGCGAGCGGGCCAAGGCGCTGATCGGGGCGCGCGCCGCGAAGGATCTGGCGATCTCGACCTTTCACTCGCTGGGCGTGCGCATCCTGCGCCAGGAAGGCACGCGCGTCGGCCTGAAGGAGCAGTTCTCCATCCTTGATTCCGACGACGTGCTCTCGGTGCTCAAGGATGCCGGCGGCACGACCGACGCCAACCAGGCCAAGGGCTGGCAATGGACGATCTCGCTGTGGAAGAACACCGGCATCGATTCGACCCAGGCGCTGGGCGTGGCCAAGGACGAGAACGAGCGCGTGGCTGCCGTCGTGATGCAGCGTTATGAGGAGCGCCTCGCGGCCTACCAGGCGGTGGACTTCGACGACCTGATCTCGCTGCCGCTCAAGCTCTTCACCGAAGATGCCGAAGCGCGCGCCAAGTGGCAGGACATGCTGCGTTATGTGCTCGTCGACGAGTACCAGGACACCAATGCCGTGCAGTACGAACTGCTCAAGCAGATCGTGGGCGAACGCGCCATGTTCACGGCCGTGGGCGATGACGACCAGAGCATCTACGGCTGGCGCGGCGCCACGATCGAGAACCTCAAGCGCCTGCCGCTCGAGTACCCGCACCTGAAGGTGATTCCGCTCGAGCAGAACTACCGCTCGACCGGCAATATCCTGCGCGCCGCCAACAACGTCATCGCCGGCAACCCGAAGATCTACGAGAAGAAACTCTGGAGCGAGTTCGGCGACGGCGAGCCCGTGGTGCTGGTGGAAAGCGACGGCGAGGAGCACGAAGCCGAGCGCGCCGTGGCCCGCATCACCGCGCTGCGCGCCGACGGCAAGATGCAGCACTTCGCCGACTTCGCCATCCTCTACCGCGCCAACCATCAGGCGCGCGTATTCGAGAAAGCGCTGCGCCGCGCCGAGATTCCGTACAAGGTGTCAGGCGGCCAAAGCTTCTTCGATCGCGCAGAGATCAAGGATCTGTGCGGCTGGCTGCGCCTCTTTGTGAACCAGGACGACGACCCGGCGTTTCTGCGCGCCATCACGGTGCCCAAGCGCGGCATCGGCCACCAGACGCTGGGCGCCCTGGGCGAGTTCTCCAAGCAATGGCGCTGCTCGATGTTCGAGGCCCTGTTCGCCGAAAGCCTGGCCACCGCGCTGTCGAAAAAGGCCATCGGCTCGCTCCACGAATTTGGCCGTTATGTGAACGAGCTGCAGTACCGCGCCGAGCACACCGTGGGTGCCGAAGAAGCGCGCGCCTTCCTGATGGAATGGCTCACCGACATCGCTTATGAGCAGCACCTGATCGACCAGGAAGAGAACGAGAAAGTGGCGCACGCGCGCTGGGGCAATGTGCTGGACTTCGTCGACTGGGTGGCCAAGCGCTGCGGCGGCGAGATCACGCAGGACGGCGGCGCCACTTTCGAGAGCGAGCGCCAGAGCGTTCTGCAGGTGGCGCAGACGATCAGCATCATCCTGTCGCTGGCCGAACGCGGCGAAGAGCAGGACCAGGTCACGCTGACCACGCTGCACGCGAGCAAGGGCCTGGAATGGCCGCACGTCTTTCTCGCCGGCGTGAACGAGGGGCTGCTGCCGTTCCGCGCCGATGAAGAGGAGATGACGCCCGAGCGGCTGGAAGAAGAACGCCGCCTCATGTACGTGGGCATCACGCGCGCGCGCAGCACCCTGGCGGTCAGCACGCTGCGCCGCCGCCGCAAGGGCCGCGAGACCGTGATGGGCGTGCCGAGCCGCTTCATCCTGGAAATGAAACTGCACGAGAGCACGGGCCGCGAAGACCCGCGCGAGAAGCTCAAGCGCATGCGCGAGGAGATGGCGGCGAAGGCGGCGGCGCGGGCCGCGGCAGTTGCCGCTGAAGGAAAACGTTAGGGCTTCTCCACGCCCACCACGTTGTCGTCCGAGTTGCGGTCGATCCGCATGTTGTAGGGATCGATGCCGACGAACTTCGGCTCGGCCTTGACGATGAGCTTGATCAGCTGCTGCCCGCTCTTGATGGCACGGCGCTCCATCAGCAAGACCGAGGACTTGCCAAAGCCCTGCTTGCCGGGCTCGGCCGTGAACACGCCGATGTCGATCGGCTCGTCCAGCGGCGCCTCGGTCTCCTGCCCCTTGCCATCGGCGTAGAGCTTCTTGGCGCTCACGGTGAAGCTCAGCTCGAACGTTCCGTCAGGCAATTTCTTGGCCGTGGCCGCGCTGGCCTTCAGGTCGTAGAGCGTGATCTTCTCGAACAGGTCGGTGATCAGGGCATCAAATTGAGGGCCGGCTTCGACGCGCAGCAACTTGATGAAATCAACGCTCGACGGATAGGGCGCGGGCTTGAAGGCGTATTGCGCCAAGAGCTTCTGCATCGCCCGATTGACTACCGCCTCGCCCACAATTTCCTTCAGGCCGTACATCACCACGGCGCCCTTGCGGTAGTGGATGTAGCCCTGGTTCTCCACGCGGTTCAGCGGCAGTTCCTCGATCAGCTCGGTGCCGCGTGAACGCAGGTAGGAGTCGAGTTCGTACTTGAGGAATTTGCGGATCTGGTCGCGGCCGTAAAGCCGCTCCATCACCAAGAGAGCGGAGTACTGCGCGAAGGTTTCGCTGAGCAGGGTGTCGCCCTGCCGGTCGGCGCCGATGATCTGGTGCGCCCACCATTGGTGACCCACTTCGTGCGCGGTGACGTAGGTGACGAGGTCCACGTTCTCGTCGCGCTTGCTCTCGTCGAAGTTCTGGATGAAACCGATGCCCTCGGAATAGGGCACGGTGTTGGCGAAGGACTGCGCGAACTGCGCGTAGGCCGGGAACTCGGTGATGCGCAGCTGGCGGAACTGGAAGGGCGTGAAGGCCGTGCTGAAGGTGTCGAGCGAGGCCTTCATCGCGTCCAGCATGCGCTGCACGTTGTGATCGTGCCCCGGGTGTGAATAGACCGACAGATGCACCGGCTCGCCGCTCTTGGGCGTCCATGTCGCTTTCGTCTCTGCGTAGCGCGCCGACTGCAGCGAGAAGAAATTCATGATCGGCGCTTCGGTGCGCGTGACCAGGGTGCGCCGGCCGTTCGCGCTCGTGTCGCTCACCGTGTAGCCGGGCGCCACGGGCGTTTGGTCGGCGTCGGTGGACAGGCTGATGTCGGCCGTCACCCAGTCGCTGTCGTGGCGCAGGTAGTGATGGGCGCGAGCACTCTCGTCTTCGAGCTTGGCCGGGCGCAGTTCCGCCGGCAGGCCGTGCTTGCGGCGCTTGGCGCGGTCCTCCAGCATGAAGTTGCGGCTCACGCCGATGACGGGAGCGATGTCGAAGTTGTTGAGGAAGCTGCCGTTGTCGACGATGGCGGTCTGCGGCGCGCCGTTCGGAAAGCCGCGCTGCTCCATCACGTTCTTGAAGCCGAGCGTGAGCTTCTCGCCCGGCTGCAGGGGCTTGGCCAGGCGGTAGATGCGATATCCCAAGCGCGGGTAGTCGGTCTCCAGCGTGGCGCCGGGCAGATTGATTTCAACCTCGCGCCAGTCGACGTTGAATTCCACGTCCACCCGCGAGAGCGCGGCGCCGCTGCGGTTTTCCAGCTCGTAGCTGCCCGTCGTTTCGGCGCGCAATTGCTGCGGAAATAACGCCACGTTCAAGCGCACATGGGTGATGTTGGGTTGCGGCAGTTTCTCGAAGGGCAGCAGCGTCTTCTCGAACTCGGCCTGCAGGTCTTCGGTCTCGGGCTGGGTGCGGTATTTGTTGAGGATGTTGGTGTTGTAGAACACGTAGGCGCCGATGCCGATCCAGGCCACCGCGGCCAGGCCCATCAAGACGCCAGGCGCGCCCTTGAGCTGCGGCAGCAGGCGCGCAAGGCGAGGCTTCAGGCGCGTCTCTGCGCCGCGGCGCCACATCAGGTGCGCGGCCACCAGCAGCATCAGCGCGAAGGCCAGCCAATAGGCTTGCAGCCAGGCGCGGCCGATCCAGAAATGGCCCATGCCGTTCATGTCCGACAGCGGCACCGGCGTGGTGGAAGCGAAGTTGTAGAGGTTGTGCTCGAAGCCCAGCGAGCCGAGCACGATGCTGGCCACCAGCACGACCAGCATCACGGCCCAGCCGACGAATTTGTGCGGCACAAGCGCCTGCACGAACACGGCCAGCGCAGCCAGTTGCAGCGCGCTGATCAGGCCCGGCAGGACGAACCACAAGGCGTAGGCACCAAGCTCGAAGTTCGTGTAGCCATGCACGAGCTGAAAGCCCATGCCCGTGAGTGCGCCCACCACGAAGCTGGCCAGCAGCACGCCGGTGATGGCCAGCACCTTGGGCACCATGAAGGCCCAGTTCGGCGCCGCCGTGGCATCGACGATCTCGTGCATGCGCTGCTCGCGGTTGCGCCAGACCAGCTCACCCGCGTAGTAGATCGCGATGATCATCGGGATGAGCGTGTAGCTTTCGGCCAGGGCCGTCACCACCGCGCGCGTGACCGGGAAGTAGTTGACGCCGCGCACCGACGAGGTGACCGACAGGCCGCCCACCGCATTGAACACGCCCACCAGCAGCAGCACGAAGAAGGCCGGGCTCTTGAACACGGCGGCCATGTCGAAACGCGCCAAGGCGAGAGCCTGCGTCCAGCCGCTCGTGGCACTGGGCAGGGCCAGGGGCTTGGGTGTTGGCACCGCAGCTTGTTCAGCCTTGATGGGCTTGGTCGTCTTGCTCTTCGCGGGTCCTTCAAAGCGGAACAGCGCGTAGCCGATGCCCAGCATCAGCAAGCCAAAGCCGACCCAGATCAGGCGGTTGTAGAGCAGGATGTCGGTCAGCGGCGGCGTCAGCGTGTTGCGCTCGGCGGAGGTCCAGTACTTGGTCACCCGCGCCAGCGCGCCGGGGCCGAAGGGATCGGTCAGGCCGGAGAGCGTATCGAATGCTGGGTCGCGCAGCAGCACGCGCGTGGTGACGAAGAGCACGAGCACCGCGACCACGCCCACATAGCTCCACATCATCGAGCGCGTCAGCGTGGCCAGGGTGAAGAAGAGCGCGCCCATCGCGAAGATCGTCGGCACGGTGAAGACGAAGATCGCGTACGCGTAGTGGCCGAGCACCAGCGGCCCGAGCTTCTCGGGGTCCAGCCAGGGCATGAAGGAGCCGACGAGGACTGCCAGCGGCACGGCGGCGGCCACCAGCACCGAGACGAAAATCGCGCCGACGAAGCGGCCGATCAGGTAGTCGAACTTGCCGATGCGCGTGGCGCGCAGAATGGGCGCAAAGCCGGTCTCGTCATCGCGGATCACCACATTGGCCACGAAGGCCGTGACGATGAACAGCGCGATCACGTTCATGACCGCCACGGTCTGCAGGAGGGCGTAGGGCGAGTTGATGTTGACGTTGCCGCGCGCCCCGATCTGGATGTTGTCGGAGGTGACGGCGCCAAAGGCCATCAGGAAGAAAAGAACAAAGCTCACCCAGAACAGCGGTGAGCGCAGCTGATAACGCGCCTCGAAGGCGACGACATGACGCAGCATGGCGGCTCTCCTTCTCAGGCGGTCGCCGCGACTTTGCGGGACTTGGCCAGGGTGGCGAAGTACAGATCCTCCAGGCCGCCTTCAACCGGCTCGAAGCCCGCGCCGGGCGAGGCATCGGCCTGCACATGGATGACCGTGCGCCCGCCGCGCAGCTGGTTGCTGATCACATCCATCTCGGCTTGATAACGGCCAAGTTCAGCGGCATCGATCGCGCGGCGCCAGATCCGTCCCCGCAACTGCTCGAGCAGCTCGTGCGGCGCGCCGCCCTGCACGATGCGCCCGCCCACCATGATGGCCATGCGCGGGCACAGGTCGGCGACGTCCTCGACGATGTGGGTGGACAGGATCACCACCACCTGCTCGCCGATCGCAGCCAGCAGATTGTTGAAGCGGTTGCGCTCTTCCGGGTCCAGGCCCGCGGTGGGCTCGTCCACGATGATCAGCTGCGGCTGGCCGATCAGCGCCTGCGCCACGCCGAAGCGCTGGCGCATGCCGCCCGAATAGCCGGCCACGGCCTTCTTGCGCACATCCCAGAGGTTGACCTGCGTGAGCAGCGTCTCCACCGTGTCGCGGCGCTCGCCCTTGCCCGCAATGCCCTTCAGCACGGCCAGATGGTCGAGCAGGTCGTAGGCCGAAACGCGCGGATAAACGCCGAAGTCCTGCGGCAGATAGCCGAGCACGGCGCGCAACTTCTCGGGCTCTTTCAGCACATCGATATCACCGAAGCGGATGCTGCCACCCGTGGGCGTCTGCAGCGTGGCCACGCAGCGCATCAGCGTGGACTTGCCCGCGCCGTTGGGGCCCAGCAGGCCGAACATGCCTTTGGGAATCGTCAGGCTGGTGTTGTCCAGCGCGCGCGTGCCGTTGGGGTAGGTGTGGGTGAGCTGATCGAGGACGAGCATGTTGATGTTCTTCTTCCAATTCGAGGTGGCCGCAGTGTCCGCGCCTGCACGGCGAGGAACAAGCGCTGTGGGATGAAACGCACAGGGCCGCTGACGAGCGGCGCAGGCGTCGCGCCAGAATGCGCGCATGAAGAAAAAAAAAATGCTGCTGCCCCTGCTGACCTTCATCAGCGCCGTGCTCGCCATCCTTGCTGCCGACGTTCTGCACTGGCCGCACGAGATCGCCGCCACGCTCAAGGCCCTGACCACGATCCTCATCATCATCTGGGCCTGGCCGCGCGGGCATGGTGACGATCTGCCCACGGTGCGCCGCTACATCCTGATCGGCCTCGTGGCCTCGCTCGTCGGCGACATCGCGCTGACGCTGCCCGGCGGTTTCATCCCCGGCCTGCTGGCCTTCCTGGCAGCACACCTGGCCTATCTGTGGTCCTTCACGCGAGTGAAGCCTTTTGCGGCCTGGCCGACGGTCTTCCTCGTCTACGGCCTGCTGGCCGGCGCCGTGCTGTCCCTGCTCTGGCCAGGCATCGCGCCGGCCCTGCAAGTGCCCGTGACGGCCTACGTGATCTGCCTCGCCAGCATGGCCGCGCAGGCGGCGGTGATTGGCTGGTTTGCGCGCGGCACGCCGGATGCCAAGCGAGGCGCGATGCTCGCTTTTGGCGGCCTGATGTTCTTCTGCTCGGACGGCCTCTTGGCCCTCAACAAGTTCGCGGGGCCGGTGCCGCTGGCGGCTGCACTGGTGCTGCCGACGTATTGGACGGCGCAGTGGTGTATTGCGACTTGGTTGAGGCCGCGCTTGGCAGATTGAGTTTTTGCATAGACCGCGTGAGGACGGACTGCCCTACCACTTCATGTCCCCCGTCCGCTTCGCGTCCTCCTCCTTGACTTCCGTGGCAGGCCGGTCCGCCCTCACGCTCGCGCAGTTTTCCAGCACTCGTGGCAACATGAAGCAAGGGCGTGCGCCCGCGTTCCGGCGAGCGCACAAGGTCAAGCCCAGAGACTCACATCCCCTTGAACAGATGCGTATAGCTGCGGCTGACTTCGAGCTTCTCCGTCAGCCCCTTGATGCCGACGAGCTGGCGGCCGCGGAAGTCGCGGGTGATGCCGTCGATGGCGCGGGCGTTCACGAGCGTGGAGCGGTGGATCTGCCAAAAGATTTGCGGATCGAGTTCGTCCACGAGTTCCTTGATGGGCTTCCTGATCAGGGCTTCGATCTTGGGCGTTTGCACGCGCGTGTATTTTTCATCGCTGATGAAGAAGAGCACTTCTTCAACCGGGATCATCTGGATGGCCTGGCCGACGCTGGCCTGCACCCACTCAAGATACTTGCGCGTGCCGCCCGGGTTCATCTGGCCTGAGAGCTTGTGCAGCAGTTGCTGCAGAGGCTGGGCCGAGTCGGCTGTTCCGCCGCTCTCGCCATCATCGCGCTGCGCCAGGCGCTTCTGGATGCGGGCCACGGTCACCAAGAGGCGCTCGCGTTCGGCGGGCTTGAGCACGTAGTCGGCCACGCCCTGCTCGAAGGCCTCGACCGCGTACTGGTCGTAGGCGGTGATGAAGACGATCTCGGGCACGAGCCAGTCGTCGTCTTCAGGCAGCTGCGCGATCTGCTTGGCGGCCTCGACGCCGGTCAGGCCGGGCATGCGGATGTCGAGAAAAACGAGATCGGGCTTGTGCTCCCTGGTGAGCTCCACGGCCTCGATCCCGTTCTTGGCCTCGGCCACGATTTCCAGCTCGGGCCAGACCTCGTTCAGACGGGCGCGCAGCTGTTCGCGCATCAGGCGCTCGTCATCGGCGAGGACGGCGCGGACAGTTGTTGGAGAAGTTTTTTCGCTCATGAACCGGATGCTACTACTGGCGACTTCTTGCGCGGCTTGATCGCCCAGAGCAGGAGCAGGGCCAGCAGGATCAGCGGCGAGCCGAGCACGGCACCGATGCCGCAGACCACCGCGACGACGGCCGCCAGCACGGCGCCGACGATCAGCAGCGGCAGGCCGACGGCGAGCAGCAGCACGAGCGGCAGCACGACGCAGAGCACCAGGATCACGACGCCGGCAACCGTCAGTCCGACCAGACCGCCGAAGAGGTCGCCCAGTTCGAGGTCTTCGCCGTTGATGCTGAGATCAAAACCCGGCGAGGAGAACATGCCGTGGCCGTGGCCCGACATGATCGACAGCGTGAACAGGATGATCAGGATGAAGGCCAGGCCGATGCCGAGGCCCATGAAGAGGCGGAACAGGGTTTTCATGCTGCGTTCTCCTTGGCGATGTACGGAACAGTGATGGTGACTTTCGTGCCGCTGGGCTGGTTCTCAGAGACGGTGACGGAGGCGCGGCCGCCGTAGAGCAGGTTGAGCCGCTCGCGGATATTGGCCAGGCCCACGCCGGTGCCGGCGGTGGCGGCGCGGCCGAAGCCGAGGCCGGTGTCGGCCACGCAGACCACGAGCTTGCCGTGCACGATCTCGGCCTTGACGGTCAGGCTGCCGCCCTCGGCCTTGGGCTCCAGGCCGTGCTTGATCGAGTTCTCGACGAGGCTCTGGACCATCATGGGCGGGAACTCGGCCGACAGCAGGCCGTCGGGCACATCGATCACGGTCTGCAGGCGCTCTTCCATGCGGACCTTGAGGATCTCGAGGTAGGGGCGGATCACGGCCAGCTCGCGGCCCAGGTCTCGCACGCCGGTGGCGTTGGCTTCACGCATGGTGGGCATGGAGGCGCGCAGCAGGGCGATCAGGTTCTTCTGCATCTGCGAGGCCCGCGGCGGGTCGGTCTCGATCAGGTGGTCAATGGAGGCCAGCGTGTTGAACAAAAAGTGCGGTTCGACCTGGGCCTGCATGGCGGCCATGCGGGCTTCGACGACCTGGCGGCGCAGCGACTCGGCCTCGGCCGTTTCAGCGGCCTGCGCGGCTTTCTTCTCGGCCACGATGCGGCCCTTGTAGGTGGCCTTGATGATGATGGAGGCCAGCACCCAGAACACGGCCATCTCGTCCAGCGGATCACCGAGGCGGACGATCTCGTGGCGCACGGTGGGGTGGCGTGAGGCGCTGCGGCGAGCCTCTTCGGCAGCCTGGCGCTGGTCTTCGGCCGCTTCCTGCACCTGCGTTTCGAATTGCTGGCGTACTTCGTCGGCGGCCTTTTGAAGCTCGGACTTGGCCTTCTCCACGTCGTCGTGCGGAATCACGATATTGATCGAAGGCATCTCCGAACTCTCGGAAGCCGCCTCGGACGCAGCATCCGAAGCCGCACTGGCCGCGCCGCGCGGAGCGATACGGATCCCTTTGTCGTCGATGGTCACTTCGTAGTGGATGGGCTTGTCGAGCGTGAAGCCGGGCTTGCTGTCCTTGCCCTTGTGCGGGGCGGGCGCGGGAGCATCGGACTGCTCCGGCGGGTCCTCCATCGTGACGTTGTCCGCCACGCGCCAGCTCAGCGGCGGCAGCTTCTGGGCGATGTTGGCGCCGATCACCAGGGCCAGGGCCAGCAGCGTGAAGCGCTTCCAGCTGATCGACACCAGCCAGCTGGCGTAGACGTGGAAGTAGCGCACGGCAGCGGACGAAAACTTCAGCCAGCGCTGGTAGGGCGTAGGCGATGGGGGCATTTGCGGGGGCTGGGGTGCTGCGGGTGACATGGTGAACCTCGGGTCTATGCCTTGCACTGTACGCATGCCCCCAGGGCGGTGCGCGGCCCGGGCGATGCGCCGTCGCCACAGCGGGATGAACTGCAAAAAGGCCGGATGGTCGGGGCTGCCAGAAACACAAAAGCCCGCACGGGGCGGGCTTTGTAGGACATCGAGGCAGGTTTACTGCTTGACGGCCTCGACCTGGATGACCAGCTTCAGGCTCTTGGAGAAGCCGTAGGCCACGCCGTAGTCGACGCCGTAGTAGGGACGGTCGATCACGGTTTCGAAGTCGCCGCCGCAGACCTCACGCTTGAGCATGGGGCTGGTATAGCAGTTGAAGTTCGTGGCCTTCAGGGTCACGGGGCCGGTCTTGCCCTTCATGGTCAGCTGGCCGCTGACCGAGGTGACCTTGTCGCCGTCGAAGGTGAACTTGTCGCCCACGAAGCTCACCTTGGGGAACTTCTCGGCGTCGAGGATGTCGGCGCTGAGCACGTGCTTGTCCATGGCGGCGTAGCCGGTGTTGACGGCGGCCACGTCAAAGCTCACTTCGACCTTGCCGGTCTTGGCGGCCTTGTCCAGTTGTACGGTGCCTTCCTTCTTGTCGAAGCGGCCACGGTTGGTGGACGTGCCGAAATGCTGCATTTCGTAGGTCACGTAGGTGTGGGTCGGGTCGATGGCGTAGGTGGCGGTTTCGGCTTGCGCAAAAGAGCCGGCAGCCAGCAGGGCCAGGGCGAACAGGGATTTCTTCATGGTGGTCCTTCTTTCTTTCTCTGAGTTAAAGGCCGGTGAAGGCCAGCTTGAATTTGACGGTGACGTCGTTGGCGACGACGGAGGTGTCAGCCCACTCGCCCTCGCCGATCTTGAAATCGAGTCGCTTGATGGCGAGCTGGCCGGTGGCCGTGGAGTTGGCGCCCGCCTGCGCGAATTGCACCGGCACGACGACGTCGCGGACCACGCCCTTGATCGTCAGCTTGCCGGCGACCTCGAACTTGCCGGCGCCGGCCGGCTTGAACGAGGTGGACACGAAGCTGGCTTGCGGCAGCGACTTGGCATTGAACCAGGGCGTCTTGACCAGCTCGGCATCGAACTCGGCCGCGCCGAGCGTGGCGCTGCCCATGTCGATCGTGAAGCTGACCTTGCCGGTCTCGGGCTTCTTCGGATCGAAGGCCAGCTGCGCGTCAAAGCGCTTGAACTTGCCTTCGATGGGCACGCCCATCTGCTTGGCGGTGAACTGCAGTTCGCTTTGCGCGGGCTGCAGTTGGGGCGCTGCTTGTGCGGCCAGGGCCAGCACGGTGAGCGAAGCAAAGAGGATGTTCTTCATGGCTAAGGTTTCCTTTCAGCGGCGGCCAGGCAACATGCGCTGGATCAGGCCGTCACGGTCGATGAACTGGTGCTTGAATGCGGCGCCGATATGGGCCAGGACGAGCGCGGCGAGTGCGTAGGCCAAGAGGTGATGCGCCTGCTTGAGGGTCTCGGCCAGGGCCTTGTCCGGCGCGACCAGATCGGGCAGCGGCAGCACGCCGAACCACACGATCGGGAAACCCGCGGCCGACGAATACGCCCAGCCCGACAGCGGCACGGCGAAGAAGAAGGCGTACAGCAGCCAGTG
>FSVW01000709.1_pt1 | contig 22023 bp, 18 predicted proteins | sample 1637551 | NCBI WGS metagenome assembly FSVW01 (sample SAMEA3914814, study PRJEB12502) | metagenome | biome: forest; material: soil | place: USA | collected 2011-09-16 | depth 0.1 m | reverse complement strand
TCCGCTGGTTTCAGGCCGGGATGGCGGGACGGGCCTGGGGCTCACGCTGTCACAGACGATCGTGCAACAACACCAGGGCATGATCGACTGCGAGAGCGAGCCGGGCCGGACTGACTTTCGAATTACCCTGCCTTTGCCCTAAGCTGGCTACCCGTCAGCAGCAGGCAAAGGGGAGCACTGAATGAAATCCATTTGGGTTGTTGACGACGACCACTCGATCCGCTTCGTGCTTGAAAAAGCCTTGAGCCGCGAGGGTCTGCCGGTACGCAGTTTCAGCAACGCCCGCGATCTGCTGGCTGCGCTCGAAGAGGGAGACAGCCCGCAAGTGCTGGTCTCCGACATCCGCATGCCGGGCGGCTCGGGCCTGGACCTGCTGGCCAAGGTCAAGGAGCGCCTGCCGCTGCTGCCGGTCATCATCATGACGGCCTACTCCGACCTGGACAGCGCCGTCTCGGCCTTCCAGGGTGGCGCGTTCGAGTACCTGCCCAAGCCTTTCGACCTGCCGCGCGCCGTCGAGCTGATCCGCCGCGCGCAGGAAGAAAGCCTGCGCGAAGCCGTGGCCGAGGAAGCCGCCGCCGCCGTGCCCGAGATGCTGGGCCAGGCGCCGGCCATGCAGGATGTGTTCCGCGCCATCGGCCGCCTGAGCCAGAGCCATGTCACGGTGCTCATCACCGGCGAATCGGGTTCGGGCAAGGAACTCGTGGCACGCGCGCTGCACAAGCACAGCCCGCGTGCCGGGGGCCCCTTCGTCGCCATCAACACCGCGGCCATCCCCAAGGACCTGCTGGAGAGCGAACTCTTCGGCCACGAGCGTGGCGCCTTCACCGGCGCGCAGGCCACACGCCGAGGGCGCTTCGAGCAAGCCGATGGCGGCACGCTCTTCCTCGACGAAATCGGCGACATGCCGCTCGACCTGCAGACACGGCTGCTGCGCGTGCTGTCCGACGGCCAGTTCTACCGCGTCGGCGGCCACAGCCCGCTCAAGAGCAATGTGCGCGTGATCGCCGCCACGCACCAGAACCTCGAGGAACGCGTGCGCCAGGGCGCCTTCCGCGAAGACCTGTTCCACCGCCTCAACGTCATCCGCCTGCGCCTGCCGGCCTTGCGCGAGCGGCGCGAGGACATCCCCGTGCTGGCGCGCTACTTCCTGCAGCGCAGCGCCACCGAACTCGGCGTCGAGGCCAAGCGTTTGTCCGACGCGGCGATAGAGCGCCTCGTCAACTTCGAGTTCCCGGGCAATGTGCGCCAGCTCGAAAACATCTGCCACTGGCTGACCGTGATGGCGCCCACGCAGATGGCCGAGGCCAAGGACCTGCCGCAGGAATTGCTCACGGCCATCCCCGTGACGGGCACCGCCACGCCTGCCGCGACGCCGTCGGAAGTTGGCGTTATGTCTGCCGCGCTGCCGGCCGTGCCGCCGCTGGGCGCCGTGGCCAGCGGCCCCGAAGCCTGGATCGCCGAAATGGCCCGCGAGGCGCGGCGCCTGCTGAGCAGTGGCGAGCCCGAGGTCTGGGATCGGCTGACGCGCCGCTTCGAGGCGCAGCTGATCCTCACCGCGCTCGACGTCACCCGCGGCCGCCGCATCGAGGCCGCCCAGCGCCTGGGCATCGGCCGCAACACGATCACGCGCAAGATTCAGGAGCTGGGGCTGGAACCCTGAGCGAGCTGCGCGAACAGCACGTCGAGCTTGATCACGCGCGAGGGCGCCAGAAAGCGCCGCGCCCAGGCAACCTCGCCGCGCAGCTGTGCGTGCAACTCCGGCGTTAGCGCGCCGACTTTCGCGAGGCGGTGCAGGCGGGCGCGCAGCAGGTCGTAGCGTTCGCGCGGCAGGTTGGGGCGCTCATTGACGACGAGACCCGTGACGCATTGACGGTGCGAGGCGAGCTGCCGGCGCGTCTTGTCGGCGCGCAGGGCGAAACCCTCGGCGCGGGCAATCGCCTCGACCCAGGCGTGCATCACGCGGGCGTCGCGGCCCAGGCGCTCGGGCCCCGAAAAGCACAGGTCATCGGCATAGCGCGTGTAGCGCGCACCGAAGCGTTCGGCCAGGCCGCTCAGGCGCCGATCCAGGGCCAGGGCGGCAAGATTGGCCAGGGCGGGCGAGCTGGGCGCGCCCTGGGGCAGGTGCGGCATCGACAAACGCCGCGCGTCGGTGCTGCCGGCCTCGACCAGGCGTTCACGCACGCGCGCGGGTGTGCGGGTCGTGCACAGGTGCGCCAGGCATTGCGCCACGCCGGGTGCATAGCCCAGACCGCTGAAGATCGCTTCGACGCGCGCACGTCCGACGCTCGGAAAGAAGTCGCGCAGGTCGAAGCTCAGGACGCAGGCGCGGCCCGCGTGTGCCGCGGCATGGTCGGCCACGCTGCGACCCGCGACGAAGCCGGTGGCGGCTGCGTGCACCGGCACACGCACGAGCAACTCGCGAAGGATGCGGCTCTGCACGCGCTTGAGCAGGGGCAGCGGTGCTTCGAGCAGGCGCAGGCCGCCGCGCGCCTTGGGCGTCAGGGCATAACGGTAATGTTCAGCGGCGCGGCGCCGGCCTTCGCGGTAGTCCTGCGCGGGGCTGGCCAGCCAGTCCAGTTCCTGCGCGTTCAGGCCCAGCCACTGCGCCAGGTCGGCAACCGCACCCAGCGACGGCACATCGAACGGCGAAGGCAGCATGCGCGCGGGCTGCACGCGCAGCCGGACGACGCGCGGGCGCGGGTAGCGCAGGGCATCGAAGCCGGCCAGGAATTCAGGGCACTCGACCAGCCAGGCGGCGAGGGTCTCGACCGGCTCGTCGGTGCATCCGGATCGGGTTGCAAGGGCCCAGGCCAGGGGCGCCAGCCACGCCGCTTCGCTGCCCAGGCAATCGCGTGCGGCATGCAGCAAGGGCCCGGCTTGCCAGAGGCAGTCCTGCCATGCGTGGGCCAGTGCGAGCGCGATCCAGTGCGGGTAGCTGCGGCTTGTCATCTCGGGCGAAAAAAGGGCCCCCGCTGCTGCCAACCAGCCGGTCCTGCGCGATGAGTCGGCGCCCTGGGGCGCCCGAGCATCGTGCGCCGTCATGCAAGTCTTGAATCGTTGCCACGGGGATGCCCCGTGGCCCGGGTGGTGTGAACCGCCCGATGGAGCTTGGCAGACAGCGAGGGTGGCGCTGATTATGGAAGAAGCTTGTGGCGCAAGAGGCTACGCCGTCTTGTCGAGCCAGATGCCCAGGCCCTGGGCATTGAGCTCCACATCTGAGCTCAGCAGTTGCAACTGCTGCTCGGGCGACAGCAGGCAGCCGTGCGCGCGCAGGCTTTCCAGACAGAGCGATTGCAGGCCGGCCTTCAGCTTCTCGTGCCGGTTCTCTGCATCGCGCAATGAAAGGGCCAAGGCCGTCATCTGGTCGATCTGCGCGATCAGCTGGGCGCCGAGCCGTTCCGCACCGCTCACGCGGCCGTAGTGGGTCAGGAAGACGCTCTCGGGCGCCAAGGCCATCAATCGACGGATGGAATCCTTCAGCGCTTCGGGTTCGAACTGCACCGGCGTGGTGGTGGGCGTGATCCAGGGGCCGCGCGGGGTGTCGAACTCGCGGTAGGACAGGCCGAAGGTGTCGCCGGTGAAGACGCCGCAACTTTTCGTGTCCCAGATGCAATGGTGGTGGCGCGCATGGCCCGGCGTGTCCATCAGCAGCAGCTCGCGGCCGGCCAGGGCGATGCGCTGGCCGTCGAAGCTGGCTTCGCCGCGCTCCGCCGGCACGGGCACCAGGCGGCCGTAGGAGCGCAGCATCTCGGCTTCGCCGTAGACCTCGCGGGCGCCGGCGTACAGCACCTTGGGGTCGATCATGTGGCGCAGGCCGCGCGGGTGCGCCAGCAGCCGCGCCTTGGGCAGCGACTGCATCAAGAGGCCTACGCCGCCCGCATGGTCGAGGTGCACATGCGTGGGGATGACCCAGTCCACGGCGTCGGCTTCCAGGCCCTGCGCGTCGAGCGCAGCCAGCAGGCGCGGCACGGCGAAGTTGGTGCCGGTGTCGATGAAGGCGGCGCGGCCGGCCTCGACGATCAGGTAGGCGGCGTCGAAGCGCGGGCGCTGGTAGCCCGTGTCGATGGCGAAGATCCCGTGGCCGAGATCCTCGACGAAGTCCTGTGTGTTTGTCCCCATAATGGCCGGCACGATAGCGCAGGAATGGCAAACATGGCTGTACACGAGATCCTGAAGATGGGCGACCCGCGGCTCTTGCGCGTGGCACGTCCCGTCACCGAGTTCGACACGCCGGAGTTGAAGACCCTCATTGCCGACATGTTCGAGACCATGGCCGCGGCCAATGGCGCCGGCCTGGCCGCGCCGCAGATCGGGGTGGACCTGCGCCTGGTGATCTTCGGCTTCGAGCGCAACCCGCGCTACCCCGACGCCGCGCCAGTGCCGCCGACCGTGCTGATCAACCCCGAGATCACGCCACTGGAAACCAGCTTCGAGGAAGGCTGGGAAGGCTGTCTTTCGGTGCCGGGCCTGCGGGGCGTGGTCGAGCGATTCAAGCGCGTGCACTACCGCGGTTTCGACGCGGAGGGCAGGCTGATCGAGCGCGACGCCGAGGGCTTCCACGCCCGCGTGGTCCAGCATGAATGCGACCATCTGGATGGCATTCTCTATCCGATGCGGGTGCGCGATTTCAGCCGCTTCGGCTTCACCTCGGTGCTGTTCCCCGAACTGGACCCGGCCGCTGACGACTGAGGTTTGTAAGCGCCGGTAAGTGCGGCGCAGGGCCGGTCGGCGTGGCAGGGAGTTCAGGCGTTAGACAATGGCGCGAGGAGACCGCATATGACCACTTCTGCCCGATCCCCCATCACCCTGAGCCGCGCCACCTGGCTGCGTCTCGCACTGGGCCTGTTCATTGGCCTGGCTGCGCCGCTTTCCCAGGCGCAGCCCAGCCCGGACAACGAAGACCCGCCGGCCCGCGTGGCCCGCGTGGCCGACGTGCAGGGCGATGCCTGGCTGTTCGATGACAACGCCAAGGAATGGACGCGTCTGCTGCGCAACCAGACCCTGGCCGAAGGCGACCGCCTGCGCACCGACGCGAATGCCCGCGTCAGCCTGCGCGCCGGCAGCACCTCGCTGTGGCTCGATGAGCGCAGCGACCTGCTGTTCGACCGCCTCGACGAAGGCATCGTGCAACTGCAGCTCGACCATGGCGACCTGGCCGTGCAGGTGCGCAGCAACGATGCCGTGGGCGATCTGCGCGTGCTGACCCAGCAGGGCCGCCTGCTGGCCGAGCAGCCGGGCCTGTATCGCGTGGAACAACTGGACCGTGGCACCCTGGCCCGCAACTGGCAGGGCCGCCTGCGTTATGAACCCGAAGGCGGCGGACAGCCGAGCTGGGTCGAGGCTGGCGAGCAGGTGGAGTTCTGGGTTGCCGACGGCCCGCGCGCCGAGCGCCAGCGCCTGCGCAGCGACAATTTTGGCGACTGGGTCGTGGCCGATTCGCGTGCCACCGGTGGCCCGAGCACGGTGACCCAGCGCTATGTCTCGCCCGAGATGACCGGCGCCGAGGATCTGGACCGTTATGGCAGCTGGGACCAATCGCCCGATTACGGCGCCGTGTGGTTCCCCACCGCTGTCGATCCCGGCTGGACGCCCTATCGCAATGGCCAGTGGATGTGGACCCGCTACTGGGGCTGGTCCTGGGTCGATGACTCGCCGTGGGGCTTTGCGCCTTTCCACTATGGACGCTGGGTGCAATGGCGTGGCCGCTGGTGCTGGACGCCGGGCAGCTATGTGGCGCGCCCGGTCTATGCGCCGGCGCTGGTGGCTTTTGTCGGCGGTGGCGTCTCGGTCGGGATCAATATCGGCCTCGGTGGCGGGCGCCGTCCGCCCCGCCCGAGCGGCGGCTGGGTGCCCCTGGCCCCGCGCGAAGCCTATGTGCCCGGCTATCGCCACAGCGATACCTATCTGCACCGCCTGAACAACGGCCGCGATGTGAGGCCGGTGCAGAACCCGCGCAATGCCGCCGTTGCGGGCGCCATCAGCCGCGAGGCCGTGAGCCGCCAGCCGCCGGTGCAGGTCCGCCCGGCCGCCGACATGCCCGCATGGCGCAACCAGCGCGACCAGGATCGCGGACGCGACAACCGCGACCGTGGTGGCCGTGATCGCGAGGACAACAACAACCGCCGTCCGGGCCAGGCTGGGCAGCCGGCAGCGCAGCAGCCGCAGGTCCAGGGGCCGCAGCGCGTGCAGCCGCAACAGCCCCAACAGCAGCAGCAGCAGCCGAACTGGCGCGGCAATGAGCGTGATCGCGATGATCGCAACAACGACCGCGGCTCAACAAACCGCGGCAACGAGCCACGCCAGCCGCAGCCTGCGCAACAGGTTCAGCCGGCGCCGCAACCGCAGCAAGTGCAGCCGTCGCAGCCGCAGCCGCAACGGGATTGGGGCCGTCGTGAAGCGCAGCCTGAGCGGGGCAATGAGGTGCGCGAACCGCAGCAGCAAGGACGCGGGCGCGAGCGCCAGCCGGAAGCGCAGCCCCAGCAGGTGCAGCAGCCCCGTCCGCAGCCCCAGGTGCAGATGCCGCCGCCGCAAGCTCAAGCGCAAATCCAGCAAGTGCGTCCCCAGCCGGCCGTGCAAGCACCCGCTGCGCCGCCTGCGGAGCGCAAGACCGAAGACAAGCCGCGCAACGAGCGCGGGCGCGGCAAGGAACAGCAGGAACACTAGCTAGAGCAGCCGCTGCAGCTGCGGCCAGACGTTGTCCAGGATGATCGGATGCGCCTTGGCCAGCGGATGGATGCGGTCGGCCTGGAACCAGTCTTCCTGGTCAGGCCGGTCCGCCACGCCCTGCAGCAGGAAGGGCAGGAAGCCGGTCTTCTCGCTGCGGGCGATATCGGCATACATCGCTCCGAAGGAAGCCACGTAGGCGCGGCCGAAATTGGGCGGCACCTGCATGCCGATCAGCAGCACCTTGGCGCCGGCCGCCTTGGCCGCGCGCACGATGGCGAGCAGATTGGCGCGCGAGTCGGCCAGCGGCAGGCCGCGCAGCATGTCGTTGGCGCCCAGCTCGACGATCACCAGGCTTGGTTTGTGCTTTTGCAGCAGATCGGCCAGGCGCGCGCGGCCGCCCGAGCTGGTCTCGCCGCTGATGCTGGCATTGGTGAGCTCGGCGGCGATGTGCTTTTCCGCCAGGCGCTTGCCCAGCAAGGCGACCCAGCCGGTGCCTCGGGCCAGGCCATACTCGGCCGACAGGCTGTCGCCGAGCACCAGGATGCGATGCGGCTGTTTCTCGGCGGCCAGCGCGCTTGCCGAGGCGAGGGCCAGCAAGCCCGCGATACAGTGCTGGAAAACGTTTCTTCGGTTCATCCCATCCCTCATGAGCACAACCCTGATCGAAGTCGATGCCATCGCCAAGCGGGTGCGCGACGCCACGGGCGAGCTGACGATTCTGCATGACATCACATTCGCCCTGCGCGAGCGCGAGTCGGTGGCCATCGTCGGCGCCTCGGGCTCGGGCAAGAGCACGCTGCTGGCCATCCTGGCGGGGCTGGACACGCCGTCCAGCGGCACCGTGCGCCTGCGTGGGCAGGACATCTTCGCGCTCGACGAAGACCGCCGCGCGGCCGTGCGCGGGGCCGAGCTGGGCTTTGTGTTCCAGAGCTTCCAGCTGCTGCCCAACCTGACGGCACTCGAGAACGTGATGCTGCCGCTGGAGTTGCGTGGCGACCGCGCGGCGCGCCAGCTGGCCACCGAGATGCTGAAGAACGTGGGCCTTGGAGAGCGGCTGTCGCACATGCCGCGCGTGCTCTCGGGCGGCGAACAGCAGCGCGTGGCCCTGGCCCGCGCCTTCGTCCAGCGGCCGGCGCTGCTGCTGGCCGACGAGCCGACCGGCAGCCTCGATTTCGCCACCGGCGCGCAGGTGATGCAGCTGATGTTCGAGCTCAACGCCCAGGCTGGCACGACGCTGGTGCTGGTGACGCATGACGCGGCCATTGCAGCGCGCTGCGAGCGCCAGCTGCGCATCGAGGCCGGGCGCCTCGTCGCCTGAATGAAAAAAGCCCGCCGGACTTTCGTCTCGGCGGGCTTTGTCAGCTGAAGCGTTTGCTTAGCGAGAGAACTTGTAGTCGGTCTTGGCGGCTTCCTTGAGCTTGGTCTGGTACTCGGCAACCTTCTGCTGTTCCATGCGCTGCAGGATCTGGGCCTTGACGTCGTCGAAGGCCGGGAAGGTGGCCTGGCGGGTGTCTTCCAGCTTGATGACGTGGTAGCCGAATTGCGACTTGACCGGTTCGTCGGTCATCTCGCCCTTCTTCAGCTTGGCCAGCGCGGCGGTGAACTCGGGCACGTAGCTGTTGCCGTTGGCCCAGCCCAGGTCGCCACCGTTGGCGGCGGAGCCCGGGTCCTTGGATTCGGTCTTGGCGAGGTCTTCGAACTTGGCGCCGAGCTTGATCTTGCCGATCAGGGCCTTGGCCTGGTCTTCGGTCTCCACCAGGATGTGGCGGGCCGAGTACTCGGTGCCGGAGCCGGCGGCCTTGAACTTCTCGTACTCGACCTTGGCGTCGGCCTCGGTGACCGGGTTCTTCTTGGCGTATTCCGCGAACATGGCGCGGATCATCAGCGACTGGCGGGTCAGCTCCAGCTGGGCCTTGAAATCGGCCGTCTGCGGGACGCCGGCCTTCTCGGCCGCCTGCATGAAGATCTCGCGCAGGACGACTTCGTCCTTCATCTGCGCTTCGACTTCAGGCGTCACGGCCTGGCCGCTCTTGCTGACTTGCGTCATCAGCAGGTCATAGCGGGCCTTGGGGACGGGCTTGCCGTTGACGGTTGCAATGTTTTGCGCGCCGGCGGTGGCGGACAGGGCCGCAATGGCAGCGGCGAGCACGAGCTTCTTCATGGATGAGGCCAGGTAAATAAAAAATAGCGCCTGTCGAGGCGCGGTTCAGTGCCGGAGTTCAGACTTCATCGGGCGCCTTGGCGTCAATCGCCAGGGCGTGGATGCCGCCGGACATCAAATCGGCGAGCGCATGATATACGAGCCGATGTCGGGCCACCCTGTGAAGGCCTGTAAAGCGCGGGCTGACGATGAACACGCTGAAATGCGCGCCCTCGCGGGCCCCGGCGTGGCCGGCGTGCAGGTGGCTGTCGTCCTCGATGGTGAGCGCCTCGGGGGCGAGCTCACGGCTCAGGCATGACTCGATCTCGTCACGGAGCATCGTTCTTGCCTTGCTGCGCTTCGGCAGCGTCCAGATGCTTGTTCAGATAGAAGCCCTGGCCGAGGGTGAAGAGCACGATCAGGCCGGTGCTGCCGAAGGCCTTGAAGTCGGCCCAGGTCGAGGTGGAGAAGCTGTAGGCCACGTAGAGATTGAGCGCGCCCATGCCGGCGAAGAACCAGACCCAGGCGCGGTTCAGCCCGGCCCAGACCTGGGCCGGTAGCTCCAGCTCGGCGCCCAGCATGGCCTGGATGAGGTTCTTGCCCCAGAAGGCCGCCGAAGCCCAGAACACCAGCGCCGAGGCCCAGTACAGGCCGGTGGGCTTCCACTTGATGAAGGTGGCGTTGTGGAAATAGATGGTGGCCGCGCCCAGCGTGACGACGAGCCCGAGGCTGATCCACAGCATCAGGTCGATCTTCTTGCCGCGCAGCTTGATGATCAGGGCCTGCAGCAGCGTGGCGCCCATCACCACCAGGGTGGCCAGCAGCACCGGTGCTTCCTCGGCCCCGACCTTGCCGCCGGAGACGAGAAAGCCGAAATGCTCGGTGGCAAAGACGGCGGCCCAGTCCTGATGCCCGTCCGCATACTTGAACGTGATGAAGAACAGGAGCAGGGGCAGGAAATCGAGGAGCAGCTTCATGTGTTTACCCGGAGCAGGGCTCGCAGTCTAGCGCCGCGCGGCGAGCGGAACGTGCAGCCCTCACGGGCGATGGGCCTGGGGTGTGGCTGTCGGCAGGTGCGGCCCGGGATTTCCGGGCTATTCTTTGATGAAAATTCTCAGCGGTGGAGGGCCCATGCCTGGAGTTGGGATATTGGACGATCCGGATCTTGCGGGCGGTATCGACCCGACGGACGTCAATCCGCATTTTCTCAAGCGATTGCTGGCGTGCTCGGACAAGCGCCGGATCGAGGCCGGCGGTGACATCGCCGCGGCCAACCACGCCAAGCTGTTTGCTGCGGGCACGCAGCTCGACATGGCTGCGCTGGACCGCATCGCTGCGGCCCGGCTGGCGCGTCCGCTGGAAGATTGCCTGCTGATCCGCGACGGCGTCAGCAACGCGCAGGTGCAGTCGACTGCGCAGGCGCTGCTGGCGAAGTTCGAGCTGATCCACAAGATCGATGCGCCGCGCGCGGAGGTGGACGTCGACCTGCTCGGCGCGTTGGCCCAGGTGCGGCTCACGCCGCCGCTGCAGGCCCTGCTGACCGTCTATGCCGATGAGCGCGACGGCCGCCTGGAGCACACGGTCTGCGTGGGCCTGCTGACGCTGGCCCTGGTGCGCCGGCTGCTGCCGGCCAAGCCGCTGCTGCACCGCCAGCTCGCCCTGGCCGGCCTCCTGCATGACGTGGGCGAGCTCTACCTGGCGCCGATCTCCCAGAAGCGCGACGTGGCGCTGCAGCCCGAGCAATGGCGCGCCATCGCCAGCCATCCGGTGATCGGTTCGCGCCTGCTCTCGCGCATGGAGGGCGCGGGCCCCGTGGTGGCCGAAGCGGTGCTGTGCCACCACGAGCGGCTCGACGGCTTCGGCTACCCGCGCGGCCTGGCGGACGAGGACTTCAAGCTGCCGATGCAATTGCTGTCGGTGGCCGAATGGCTGGCCGGCCTGCTCGAGGCCGGCATGGAGCCGCTGATGCGCGCCAGCGTGGCCGCGCGGCTGATCCCGGGCGAGTTCTCGCCGCAGGCGCTGGAGCCCGTGCACAAGGCCTTGCGGGGCACGGTTGACCTGGCCGATTGGCTGCAGGCGCAGCAGTCGGAGATCGCTTCGCGCGTCAAGCCGATGGCCGAGGCGCTGAACCGTTTCGAAATCGTCCAGCAGTGGATCGCCAGCCGCGGCGCCAGCGCAAGCCCGCAATTGCGTTCCGTGCTGCTCAAGGCCTACCAGCGCATGCACCGGCTGCAGAGTTCCTTCGCCGGTGCGGGACTCGACCTCAAGGACCCTGAGCGCGTGCTCGCCGATCTGCAGGACCCGCAGGCGCGGCAGGAGCTCGGCGCCTTGCTCGGCGAGTTCGGTTGGCGCATGCGCGAACTGGAGCGCGCGTGCCTGCTGCGCGCGAGCATGCTGGGTGGCGCGGACCTGTCTGTGATCAATGAAATGCTGTCGATGATCCGAGGGGATCACGGGTAGACTGAACTGACGGCCATGTCCAGCGCATCTCCGCAAATGCGGCGTTATGTTTCGAGGCTCGCCATGGCGGTCAAAGAACGAGGGAGATCCTTTTGACGCTTCCTGCTTCCGGCTCCAAGGCGCCCGAGCGGCGTCAACGTGCACGTGGCGGGCCTTCGCTGCAGGCCTTGTTCTTCAGCGTGCCCCGGGTGCAGATGTGCCTGCCGCTCGAGTTCGTGCAAAAAGTGCTGGCGCTGCCGGCATTGCAAGAAGTGCCCGACGCGCCCGCGCACCTGGTGGGGCTGCTCAATCTGGGCGGCGAGATCGTGCCGGTGGTCGATCTGTGCATGCTGCTCAAGCGGCCGGCCTTCTCCTACACGATCGACACCCCCGTGCTGCTGTGCGAGAGCAGGGGCCGGCGCTGCGGCATCGTTGTCGATATCGTCAGCGGCGTGGGCCATATCGAGAACAGCCAGCGCCGCATGGACGAGGTGGTGCGCGATGGCCGCGCGCCGTTTCTCTCGGTCTTCGACGGCAACGCGGGCCTGGTCTTCATGCTCGACCTCGATCACGTCTGCGAAGGCCTGCAGCTGGACCTGGCCCGCGTGACGGCCGCCGCATGACCGTGCTGCTGGGCACCCGCGAGCTGGATCAACTGCGTGCGCTGGTCGAGCGCCGCATGGGCCTGGTGTTCCATCCGCATCAGCTGCCGATGCTGATCGATGCGGCCCAGGACACGGCGCGGCATTTCCGTTACGCCGATGCGCAGCAGCTGCAGAACGCGCTGTCCGGCCTGCCGCTGGGCGCCCCTGAGATGGACTACCTGATCTCGCGCATCACGGTGGGCGAGAGCTTTTTCTTCCGCGACGGACCGCAGATGGACTTTCTGCGGCGCGAGTTCCTGCCCACGCTGATCCGCCGCCGCCGCCGCCAGGGCAAGCGCACCCTGCGCGTGTGGAGCGCCGCCGCCGCGGCCGGGCAGGAGCTCTACTCCGTCGCCATGCTCTTGCGCGAACTGCTGCCCGACGTGGATGAATGGAACCTGCACCTGCTGGGCACCGACATCAATGCCGAGTCCCTGCGCGCTGCCGTCGAGGGTTCGTTTTCGGAATGGTCGATGCGCGCCGTCGATGCGAGCCAGCGCGATCGGCATTTCCTGCCGCACGGCGGTGGAGGCGCGCGCGTGCGTCCCGAGTTGCAGCGCATGGCGCGCTTCTCCATCCTCAACCTGGCGGGCGAGGATTTCCCTTCGATGCTCGCGGACCTGCACAGCTTCGACCTGATCCTGTGCCGCAACGTCTTCATCTACTTCGACCAGCAGCGCGTGCACGCCATCCTGTCGCGCATCGTGCGCTGCCTGGCGCCCAGCGGCGTGCTGATGCTCGGCGCTTCGGATGTGGTGGCCGTCAACATCGAGGGCCTGGAAACCCTGCAGCGCGATGGCATGTGCTACTACCACCTGCTCGACCGCAGCGGCGCCAGCGACCTGGCGCCGCTGGTCGAGATGCCTGCCTCTGCCGCCGGACGCGGCCCGCGCGGCGCCGAGCAGGCCTCGGAGGCAAGGCGGCTGGCCGATGCAAGGTCGGACATGGCGGCGCAGATTTCCGGCCTGGCCGACAAGCACTGCTGGCAGGACGTGGTTTCCATGGCCGAGCGCGCGGCGCTGCGCGGCCTGCGCGACGATGCGCCGACCTGCCGCCATATCGCCGCGGCCTTCGGCAACCTGGGCCGCCATGAGGAGGCGCTCGACTGGTGCGAGCAGGGCCTCGTGCACGACCCGACCTCGGCCGAGGCGCACTTTCTCCACGCCTTGCTGCAAGTCGAGGCCGGCAAGGACGGCGCGGCGCTCGAAGCCTTCCGGCGCACGCTCTTTCTTGCTCCGGGCATGCTGGAGGCGCATCATCAGCTGGGCCTGCTGCAACTGCGGGTGGGCAACCGCGACAAGGGCCTGCGCAGCCTGCGCAATGCCCTGCAGCTGGCGCGCCGCCAGGCGCAGGAAGGCACGGGCGAAAAGCGCAGCGATGCCGCCCGCATGCTCGCCGTCATCGAAAACGATCTGGTGATCCATGACCAAGAAGAAAAGCCCCGCCAGCCCTGAGCAGCTCTCGCCGCTGGCCACGCTGGCCGCCGACCCGCACGCGGCGGCGCTGCTGCGCAAGCGCGCCGAGGAACTGGCCCGCCAGCCGCCGGCCGCCGACCGCCAGGCGCTGGAGCCCTTCGTGCACTTCCGGCTCGGGCGCAGCGAGGAATACGGCGTGCCGCACCGGCTGGTGGAGGAGGTCGTGTCGGTGCCGGCGATTGCGCGCGTGCCCTGTGCGCCGGCCTCGATCGCGGGCGTCATCAACCGCCGTGGCCAGATGCTGCCGGTGGTGGACCTGCGGCAGCTTTTCGGCCTGGACGCCGAGGCCCCGGGCAACGCGGCCATCGACATCGTCGTCATCAGTGCCGGCGCGCTGGTCGTCGGCATCCGCGTGGACGAACTGTTCGGTGTTTCGGAGTACCTGCCCGATGCGCTGGCCACCGTGCTGCCCTCGCAGGGCTCGCTGGAGCGGGCCCATGTGACGGGGCTGCTGCGGGGGCGCATCACGATCCTGGACATCGAAAAGATCCTGGATGACTTGTGCGCGTGAGTTAGTGTCCAATGGCATCGAGCGTGCCTGGGCTACCAGCAAGTAAGCTGTTATTTTGGGGGAGAGGTTATGCATATCGATGGCAATGTCAGCCGCAGTTTCACGTTGACTGCCGCGGAGCGCGAGGCGCGCTTGCGCTTCATCGGTTTCACCGACCAGGATGCGCGCATCCTGCGCGAGATCGGCCCCCTGGTCGAGCCGCATGCCGACAAGATCGTCGACGCCTTCTACAACAACATCAGCGCCTACCCGGTGCTGCTGGACATCGTCAGCCGCGCCGGCTCCAGCGTCGAGCGGCTCAAGGCCAAGCAACGCAGCTACCTGCTCGAACTGTTCGCGGGCGACTACGGCGAGGGCTACTTCAACCGGCGTGTCGGTATCGGCGTGGTGCACAACCGCATCGGCCTGGGGCCGCAGTGGTTCCTGGGCAGCTATGCCGGCTACTCGCGCATGATCGTGCCGCTGATCCTCAAGAAGAACCGCTTCAACTCGGCCCGGGCCGAGCGCATGATCGATGCGCTCAACAAGATCATCAGCCTCGATTCCCAGCTGGTGATCGACACCTATGTGCATGGCGTGACGGCCGAACTCAGCGGTGCGCTGCAGGACTACACCGCCTTCGTGGACATGGTGGCCACGGGCAACCTGGGCGTGCGCGTGAACCTGCCGGTCAACCAGGACGTGGCCAAGCTCGGCGTGCGCCTGAACGACATGACCAGCAGCCTGCGCGACATGGCGCTGCGCACCGGCAAGGTCAGCCAGGGCTTGAGCAGTGTGGTGGGCGAGATGCTCGAAGTGGTGAACGTGCAGTCGGCCGGCGCCAGCCAGCAGGCCGCGGCCATCAACGAGACCACCAGCACGCTGGAAGAAATCCGCGCCATCTCGCGCCAGACACAGGAGAAGGCCGAAGCCCTCGGTGGCACAGCCGAGCGCACGCGCGCGCAGGGCGAGAAGGGCGCCGAGATCGTGCAGAAGACCATCGGCAGCATGGAGACCGTGCGCTCGCAGGTCAACGACATCGCCGACAAGATCCTCGCGCTCTCCGAGCAGACGCACCAGATCGGCGAGATCACCGGCACCGTCAACAGCCTGGCGCAGCAGCTCAAGATGCTCTCGCTCAATGCGGCCATCGAAGCCGCCAAGGCCGGCGAGGCGGGCCGGGGCTTCGCCGTGGTGGCGGCCGAGGTCAAGGAGCTGGCCGAGCAGTCGCAGCAGGCGACCGTGCAGGTCAACGCCATCCTGCAGGACATCCAGCGCGCCACCGACAAGGCCGTGATGGTGACCGAGGAAGGCACCAAGGGCGTGGACCGCGGCACGCAGATGGTCCAGGAGGTCGGCGCCGCCATGCAGCAGCTGACCGAAGCCATCCGCGAAGCCGCCATCTCCAGCCAGCAGATCGTCACCGCCGTGCGCCAGGAGGGCATCGGCATCGACCAGATCGCCACCGCGATGCGCGAGATCAACATGGCCACGCGGCAGACGGTCGAGTCCACCCAGCAGAGCAAGGAGCGGGCCGAGAAGCTCGGCGCCTTGTCCGCCGAGATGCGCGACAGCGTGCGTCTCTACCAGCTCGGGCAGTGAGGCTGGCAATGCCTTCGTATTCACGGGCCGAGCGCCGGGCCGCCAATTGCCAGAGGCAATTGGCCCTCTGCAGGCACAAACAGTCCGCAGGGACTGTTTGTGTCCGGCCTCGGCTCGCCGAGCCGGCCCGTGAGGAGATGTGCTTGCCGGTCGATCCGGCAAGCATCGCCGTCCCCTCGGGGGAGAGAGTGCCGCGGCTCCAATCCCGCCTGCGCAGGGTTGGACGGCACGAGCGCCATCGGCGTCTCGCCGATGGCCGACCAGCGTACCCGCTGGGCGAGGGGCTCCAATAATGGCTCTGGACCCGCAATTCCTGCGTCTCCTCATGGAGACCTTCAAGACGGAGCTCAACGAGCAGCTCCAGCAGATGACCGATGGCCTGCTGTCGCTGGAGCGCGGCGTGGCGAAAGGCGAGCTGCCCGAGGTGCTCAACGCGATCTTCCGCAGCGCGCACAACATCAAGGGCGCCGCGCGCGCGGTGGAGGCCAGGACGGTGGCCGATCTGGCGCACCAGCTCGAATCCATCTTCATGGAGCCGCGCGCCGGCACGCTCGAGGTGACGCCGCCGCTGATCGACCTGAGCCTGGCCGCCTGCGATGCCTTCCGTGCCAATGCCCAGGCCCTGGCCGAAGGCGGCCCGCTGCCCGACAACGATGCCCTGGTGGCGAGCCTGCGCGCCGCCGCCGAAGGCAAGGCCGCGAGCGCACCGCTGCGCCCGCCCGCAGCCGCAGGAACCGAGGCCGCAGCCCCGCTCCGGCCCGAGCCGCCGGCTCCGGTGCCGGCTCCGGCAGCACCCGCGGCGCCGGCAAGGCCGGCCACCGACTCGGTCGCCTCGGCCGAGCCGATCAAGGTCTCGCCGGCCAAGCTGCAGCGCGTCTCCGGCCTGGCCGAGGACCTGCAGCTGGCCAAGATCGCCATCCACGAGCACTTCGAGGCCATGCAGTCGCTGAGCCAGCGCATGGGCAAGCTCGAGACGCGCATGCGGGGCCTGCGTTCCTCGCTGCGTGCCGACCCGCGGAGCGATCGCCTGGTGCTGGCGTCCGAGGGCCGCAAGACGCTCGATGAAGGCCTGCCCGAGCTGGCCGAGCTGCGCCGCGCCGCCGCGGGCCTGACCAAGGCCCTGCGCGGCACGCTCACCCGCACCAGCCAGGTCACCATCGCCATCCAGAACGACATCCGCATGATGCAGCTGGTGCCGGTGGCCAATGCCTTGCGTCCGCTGGCGCGCATGGTGCGCGACGTGGGCCGCGAGCTGGGCAAGCCCGTGGAGCTGAGCGTCAGCGGTGACCAGATCGAGGTGGACCGCGCCGTGCTTGACGGCCTGCGCGACCCGCTGATGCACCTCTTGCGCAACGCGATCGACCATGGCCTGGAGTCGCCCGAGGAGCGCCGCGCGCTGGACAAGCCCGAGCAGGGCATGCTGGCCGTCGAGGTCAGCAGCGCCGGCGGGCAGATCCATCTGACGATCAGCGACGACGGGCGCGGCATCGACGCCCGCAAGATCAGCGAGATCGCGCTGCGCAAGCAGATCGTGCAGCCCGACGAGCTGCAGGACATGAGCGAGCAGGACCGCCTGATGCTGATCTTCCGCCCGGGCTTCTCGAGCAAGGAAATCATCACCGAGCTGTCGGGCCGCGGCGTGGGCCTGGACGTGGTGGTGGCCAATCTGCGCAAGCTCAAGGGCAGCGTGCGGGTGGAAACGCATGTGGGCTACGGCACCGAGTTCATCCTGCAGTTGCCGCTCACGCTGGCGATGGAGCGCGGCCTGCATGTGCGGGCAGGCGGCGAGAACCTGCTCATCCCGAGCATCTCGGTGGACCGGATTGCCGAGATCCGCCGCGCCGACGTGCTGAAGGTTGCCGCCAGCCATGCGCTGCTGGTGGAAGGCAAGCCGGTGGCGCTGCGCGATCTGAGCGCCGTGCTGGGCTTGCCCGGGCGCATGCGCGCGCGCGAGGAACGGCTGCCCGTGGTCCTGCTGGCGCGCGGCTGGTCGCGCGTGGCCTTCATGGTGGACGAGGTCGTGGGGGAGCGCGAGATCGTCGTCAAGCGCCTGCCGCCGCCGCTGCAGACCGTGCCCAACATCAGTGGTGCCACACTCACGGGCAACGGCGAGGTGATGATGGTGCTCAACGTGGACGAGCTGATCGACCACGCGCACCGGCAGAATGGCCATGCCCTGGCCGGTGCCGAGGCCGAGCCCGAAGCCACCATCGACCAGCGTCCGCATATCCTGGTGGTGGACGATTCCATCACCACGCGGACCCTGGAGAAGAACATGCTGGAGGCGCAGGGCTACCGCGTCACTGTCGGTATCGATGGCCAGGCCGGCTGGGAGCTGCTGCAGCGCGACGACTTCGCCCTCGTGATCACCGACGTGGAGATGCCGCGCCTCAACGGCTTCGAGCTCACCGAGCGCGTGCGCCAGAGCGGCCGCTACCCGAATCTGCCGATCATCATCGTGACCTCGCTGGCCAAGGAGGCGGACAAGCGCCGCGGCGTGGCGGCGGGAGCGGATGCCTACCTGGTCAAGAGCGACTTTGAGTCCCGAGCGCTGCTTGAAATCGTCCAGCAACTGATATGAGGGACTGGTGATGGCAATCGGTCCGATCATCCGCGTTCTGGTCGTTGAAGACGCCATTCCGGTGGCGCTGCTCCTGCAGGCCATGCTCAACCAGCAGCCCGACCTGCGCGTGGTGGGCATCGCCAGCGACGGCGCGGAGGCCTTGCGCCTCACGCGCGACCTGCGGCCCGACGTGATCACCATGGACGTGAACATGCCCAATGTGGACGGCATGGAGGCGATGCGCCGCATCATGGAAGAGCTGCCCACGCCCATCGTGGTGGTGAGCACCGCGGTGGACAAGCCCAACGACGAGCTGACCTTCAAGGCGCTGGATCTCGGCGCCGTGGCCGTCTTCGGCTGCCCGCCTGCGGCAGGCGATCCGCGCATGGCGGCCCAGGCCCGCGAGCTCGGCGACCTGCTGCGCGCGATGGCCGGCGCCAAGCTCGTGCGACGCCGCCCGCGCCCGCCCGCAGCCACCGAGGGGGCCGCCACGGCGCCTGCGCTGCCCGTGCCCGTGGTGCTGGACCCGAGCGTCCATCTGCCGCGCGTGCTCGCCCTGGCCGCATCCACCGGCGGGCCGCAGGCGCTGTCCGCCCTGCTGAGCGAGCTGCCGGCCAACTTCCCGCTGCCGGTGGTGGTGGTGCAGCACATCTCGCCCGGTTTCATCAATGGCATGGTGGACTGGCTCAACAACTGCATCCCGCTGCATGCGCGCCTGGCGCGCGAGGGCGAGACGCTCAAGCCCGGCAGCGTGCTGTTCGCGCCCGACGGCCAGCACCTGCTGGTCGAGCAGTTCGGCACGCGGCTGGTGATCAAGCTCGTGCACAGCGAACCCGTGGCCCGGCACCGGCCGTCGGCCACGCCGCTGTTCGCCTCCGTGGCGGCCTCCTGCCATGCGCGGGCCATCGGCGTGGTGCTGACGGGCATGGGTGCCGATGGCGCCGCGGGCCTGGCCGAGCTGCACCGGGCCGGCGGCCTGACGCTGGCGCAGGAGCCGCGCAGCTGCGTGATCGGCAGCATGCCGCAGGCGGCCATCAACGCGCAGGCGGTCAGCGAAGTGGTGCCGCTGGCACAGATGGCGCAGCGCATCCGCGCGGCCGCCGTGACGCCAATCACACTCGGGGTACAAACAGGCTTTGCCGAGACCCTGCCGCTGGCGCAATTCGGCGACGATGCACAAAAGCAAGGGTCGGGCCTCAAGCGGGCCGGCTCAGGAGGGAACACATGAACGCCTTGATCATCGAAGACTCGCCGGTCTTCAGGCAGATGGTCCAACACACGCTGGAGCAACTGGGCTTTCAGACCGAGTGCGCAGAAGTGGCCGCCGAGGGCATGGCCGCGCTGGAGCAGCGCCGCTTCGACCTGCTGATCCTGGACCTGCACCTGCCCGACCAGAGCGGCCTCGAAGTGGCCCGCCGCATCCGCGCGCAGGCCGCGCACCGCCTGCTGCCCATCCTGATGCTCACGTCCGACGACAGCAAGCTGCTGATGCAGCGCGCGCTCGATGCCGGCGTGACCGAGCTCTTCCGCAAGACCAAGATCGCCGAGCTGCACGACTCGCTGCGCGAGTACATCGCGCGCATGCAAAAGCAGCTGCGCGGCCGCGTCATGCTGGTGGAGGACAGCCCCACCACCAGCGAGCTGCTGGCCTACATGCTGGGCAAGATGAACCTCGAGGTGGACTGCTTCGAGACCGGCGAGGCCGCCGTCGAGGCGCTCGGCAAGGTCAACTACGACCTCATCGTCAGCGACATCGTGCTGGCCGGCCAGATGACCGGCCTGGGCCTCACGCGCGCCGTGCGCGCGATGGAGGGCGAGGTCGCGCGCATTCCCATCCTCGGCCTTTCGGCGCTCGAAGACGCGGCGCGCAAGATCGAGATGCTCAAGATGGGTGCCAACGACTACGTGCCCAAGCCCGTGGTCGAGGAAGAATTTGCCGCGCGCGTGAGCAACCTCATCGCCAGCAAGCAGCTGTTCGACCAGGTCCAGCAGCAGCGCCGCGAGCTGCGCGAGCGTTCCATCCGCGATGCGCTCACGGGCCTGTACAACCGCCACTACCTGGCCGAGGTCTCCAACCAGCTCTTCGCCCAGGCCGACCGCCAGCAGCGCCCGCTGGCCGTGATGATGGTGGACCTCGACCACTTCAAGAAGATCAACGACACCTACGGCCACGACGTGGGCGACAAGGTGCTCTCCAGCGTGGGCGCCTTGCTCGCGCAGGACTGCCGGCAGGGCGACGTGGCCGCGCGCTTCGGCGGCGAGGAGTTCGTGATCCTGCTGCCCGACTGCACGCAGGCCGCCGCGCAGCAGCGCGCCGAGCGGCTGCTGAGCGACCTGCGCGAGCTGCGCCCGGCCAACATCTCCGTCACCGCCAGCATCGGCGTCAGCGCCCAGGGCAGCTCGCAGATCATGGGCTTCGACGAGCTGTTCAAGATGGCCGATGAGGCGGTGTACGAGGCCAAGCAGAGCGGCCGCAACAAGGTCGTGTCCAAAGAGTAGGCGGGTCAACCCGCCCTTGTCGTGCACGGGACAGAGCCTCGTCTCTGATCCTGCCTAGAATCGAACGATCGTTCTATTCGGGGACTCCCATGACAGCTCACTACGAAGTTCGCGGCGCCGTTGCCGTGATCACCCTGGACAACCCGCCGGTGAACGGCATGGGCATCGTCACCCGCAAGGCGGTGGCCGACGGCATTACCCGCGCCGAGGACGACGCCGCCGTCAAGGCCGTGGTGCTGACCGGCGCCGGCAATGCCTTCTCGGGCGGCGCCGACATCAAGGAATTCGGCAGCCCCAAGGCCCTGGCCGAACCCAATCTGCTGTCGCTGATCCTGCGCGTCGAGGGTTGCAGCAAGCCGGTCGTCGCGGCCATCCACAGCGTGTGCATGGGCGGCGGGCTGGAGATCTCGCTCGGTTGCCACTACCGCGTGGTGCAGAAGGGCACCAGGATCGCGCTGCCCGAGGTGAAGCTGGGTCTGCTGCCCGGCGCCGGCGGCACGCAGCGCCTGCCGCGTGCGCTCGGCGTGGAACCTGCGCTGAACATGATCGTCAGCGGCGAGCCCGTGCCGGCCGAGCTGCTCGCCATGGTGCCCGGCCAGAAGCTGTTCGACCGCGTCGTTGATGCCAACGTGCTCGATGCCGCCATCGCCTTTGCCGAAGAGATCGCCGACAAGCGCCCGCTGCCGCGCGTGCGCGACTTGAAGGCCCATCACGACGACCCGGACGCCTTCTTCCAGTTCGCCCGCAACATGGTCGGCGCCCAGGCCAAGAACTACCCGGCGCCGCTGCGCTGCCTGGAGGCCGTGGCCGGTGCCGTCAACATGAAGTTCGACGACGGCATCCGGGCCGAACGCGAAGGCTTTGCGGCGCTGATGCTGACGCCGGAATCGAAGGCGCTGCGCGGCGCCTTCTTCGCCGAGCGCGCCGCCGGCAAGATCGCCGACGTGCCGCAGGACACGCCGCAGCGCGTCGTCGCCAAGGTGGCCGTGATCGGCGCTGGCACCATGGGCGGGGGCATCGCGATGAACTTCCTCAACGCGGGCATCCCGGTCACCATCCTGGAGACGAAGCAGGACGCGCTGGACCGCGGCCTGGCCACCATCCGCAAGAACTACGAAGCGCAGGTCAAGAAGGGCAAGCTCACGCAGGACAAGTACGCCGCGCGCATGGCCCTGCTCGGCAGCACCTTGAGCTACGGCGACATCGGCAACTCCGACCTCGTGATCGAGGCGGTGTTCGAGGACATCGGTGTCAAGGAACAGGTGTTCAAGCAGCTCGACGAGGTGATGAAGAACGGCGCGATCCTGGCTTCCAACACCTCGACGCTGGATCTCAACAAGATCGCGGCATTCACCAAGCGTCCGCAGGACGTGGTGGGCCTGCACTTCTTCAGCCCCGCCAATGTGATGAAGCTGCTCGAAGTGGTGCGCGGCGAGGCGACGGGCAAGGACGTGCTGGCCACCGTGATGGCGCTGGCCAAGAAGATCAAGAAGACGGCCGTGGTC
>FSVW01001185.1_pt1 | contig 22538 bp, 15 predicted proteins | sample 1637551 | NCBI WGS metagenome assembly FSVW01 (sample SAMEA3914814, study PRJEB12502) | metagenome | biome: forest; material: soil | place: USA | collected 2011-09-16 | depth 0.1 m | reverse complement strand
CCTCGCCGACCTGTTCACCTTCATCGAGGTGCGCGGCATGAACCAGCGCGGCATCGTCGACGTGGACTGCCTCAAGGGCCGCGTGGTGGCCTGGGTCGGTGACGGCAACAACATGGCCAACACCTGGCTGCAGGCGGCCGAGATCCTCGGCTTCACCGTGCACGTCAGCACGCCAAGCGGCTACGAGGTCGACCCGGCCGTGGCCGGCATCAAGGACGCCAGCTGCTACAAGGTCTTCAAGGACCCGATGGACGCCTGCCGCGACGCCGATCTGGTGACGACGGACGTGTGGACCAGCATGGGCTACGAAGCCGAGAACGAGGCACGACGAACCGCGTTTGCCGACTGGTGCGTGGACGCCGAGATGATGGCCGTGGCCAAGCCCGATGCGCTGTTCATGCACTGCCTGCCGGCGCATCGCGGCGAGGAAGTCGCGGCCGACGTGATCGACGGGCCGCAGTCCGTGGTGTGGGACGAGGCGGAGAACAGAATGCATGTGCAAAAGGCACTCATGGAGTACCTTTTGCTGGGACGCATCGGCTGAAAGCCGAGGTGGCCCAGGCCCGGAGGGCACATGCATTCTGTTCGGGGTGCACTCATATTGCGCAGCAATGTGAAGCCGCGCCAGCGGCGGGTGCGCACCAGAATCGCATGCACGTGCAGAAGGCACTCATGGAGTACCTTCTGCTCGGCAGGATCGGCTGACAAGCGGCTAAGGCGCCGCCAGCGCCTTGACGCTTTCGTTCAAGCTCCCGGGCGGGAAGCGACGCTGGAAGGCTGCCCACACCCGCCCTGAGCGCGACAGCGTTTCCAGCTGATCGACGATGCCGTGCAGTTCCTGCTCGCTCAAGCCCGAGCGCCGCGAGACGTACACGCCGGCCTCGCTCCAGGGCAGGCCCGACAGTGCCTCGTTGCGCAGCCGCGTGGCCAGGCCGCGCAGCTTCGCATCGGCCAGCAAGACGCCAAGCAGGATGGAGCTGTTCATCAGGGTCACGTCCGCCATGCCTCCATCGAGCATGCGCGCGACCGAAGCCGCATCCGCCGCCTGCGTCAGCCGGCCCTGCGCGGCCAGCGTGTCGACGAGCTGGCGGTACTCGGGCCCGAAGTCATAGCCCCGCACGACGGCCACGCGCAGCTCGCGCCGGTCCAGCAGCTCGGTGTCGCTGCGCACCGGCGGGCGCGCAGACTGGGCCAGCGAGATCAGCACCGGCCGGCTGGCCACCATGGGCACGAAGAGGGCGTACTCGTCGCGCGCCGGGGTGCGCGTGGCGGGCACCAGCAGATCGGCCTTGCCGGTGTCGAACAGCAACTGCTGACGCGCCCGCGGGACCACGGCATATTCGACGCCACACGCCGCACTCAGCTCACGCAGCAGTTCGGGATAGATGCCGCCGACCTGGCGGTCCTCGATCGTCACCGACAGGCCCAGCGGCGCCACCGGCGCCCGCAAAGGCCGTGCGCAGGAAGCCGAGCCCGCCGCCGCCGCGTGAACCAAGGCCAGCAGCATGCCGATGCCCGAGATCCGCAGTTGCAGGCGCCTCCAAGCCAGGCCCGTCTTCATGGCGAAGTTCCCCCGTGTGATTGCACGCTGCACGCCGAGCCAGCGGCGCCGCACCTGCCGAAGATTGTGGCGCGGCGGGGCGCAGCAGCCATGAGGCTTACCCTGCCCGCGCCGGCAGCCGCAGCCGTGGCATGCTTGCGCCCATGAAGACCGCCCTGATCACCGACCTGCATGGCAACCGCCAGGCGCTGGAAGCCGTGCTGCGCCACGCCGAATCGCAGGGCGCGCAGAGCTACGCCTTCCTCGGCGATCTGGTGGGCTATGGCGGCGACCCGGGCTGGGTGGTCGATTGCGTGAGCCGCTATGTGCGCGAGCAGAACGCCGTCGTCGTGCGCGGCAACCACGACCAGTTCGTGTCGCAGCCCATTCCCGGCACCATGCACGGCGACGCGCGCGCCGCGCTCGAATGGACGCAGGCGCAGCTCTCGCCCGCACAGCATGATTTCCTGGCCAGCCTGCCGATGACCGACCGGCGCGGCGACTGCCTCTACGTGCACGCCAATGCCTTCAACCCGGGCGCCTGGGCCTATATCTCGGGCCGCGGCGAGGCCGTGCAGAGTCTGCAGGCCACCGATGCGCGCTACACCTTCTGCGGCCACATGCACGAGCCCATGCTCTACCACCTCTCGGGCACCGGCAAGGCCGGCGATTTCGTCCCCGAGCCGGGCATCGACATCCCGCTGCTGACGCACCGCCAATGGCTGGTGGTGCCCGGTGCCTGCGGCCAGCCGCGCGATGGCAATCCGGCCGCCTGCTATGCCTTGTTCGACGAGCCGCGCTCGGTGCTGCGCTTCGAACGCGTGCCCTATGACGTGGACGCCGCCTCGGCCCGCATCCGCGCGGCGGGCCTGCCTGACCGGCTGGCGGAGCGCCTGGGCGAGGGACGTTGATGAGCACGGACAGTCTGCTCGGGCCTGCCTCGCAATTTGGCGTGGTGCTCGCGCCGGGCACCGTGCTGGATGGCTTCCGCCTGGAACAGCGCCTGCACCAGGGCGGCATGGCCAACATCTGGTCTGTCACGCGGGTGCAAGCGCTGGCCGGCGAAGACTTCCCGCTCATCATGAAAGTGCCGCGCATCAAGGGCGGCGAAGACCCGGCCACCATCGTCGGCTTCGAGGTCGAGCAGATGCTGATGCCCGCGCTCAAGGGCCCGCACGTGCCGCGCTTCGTCGCGCGTGGCGACTGGACCCGCCAGGCCTACATCGTGATGGAGGCCATCCCCGGCTCTTCGCTGCGGCCGCGCCTGAGTGCGGCGCCCCTGGCCGTGGACGAAGTGGTGGACATCGGCGTGCGCGTGGCGCTGGCCCTGCATGCGCTGCACCGCCAGCATGTGATCCATCTGGACGTGAAGCCGAGCAACATCATGTTCCGGCCGGACGGCACGGCCGTGCTGGTGGACTTCGGCCTCTCCCGCCATGAGCACCTGCCCGATCTGCTCGAAGAGGAATTCACCCTGCCCATGGGCACGGGGCCCTACATGTCGCCCGAGCAGATCCAGTTCGTGCGCAACGACCCGCGCAGCGATCTCTTCGCCCTGGGCGTGATGCTCTACCACCTGGCCACCGGCCAGCGGCCCTTCGGGGCGCCCGACACGGTGCGCGGCCTGCGCCGGCGTCTCTATACCGAACCGATTCCGCCCAGCGCCCACAACCCGGCCATCCCGCCCTGGCTGCAGGAGATCATCCTGCGCTGCCTGGAGGTGGACCCGGCCAAGCGCCACCCCAGCGCCGCCCAGCTCGCGCTGGACCTGCGCCAGCCCATGGGCGTGCAGCTGACCGCGCGCGCCCACAAGCGCAAGGCCAGCGGCGGCTGGAACCAGCTGCGCCGCTGGGTGGCCGCCATCGGCGCCGAGCCCGTCACGTCGCAGGCCACCGAGCAGCTCGCGCGCAGCCCCATCACCATGGTGGCGCTGGACGTGGACAACGCCAGCCCGGCCCTGCTGGAGCAAATTCGCGATGCCGCACGCCGCGCTGTCCGCACCTCGCCCGGCGCGCGGCTGGCCTGCGTGGACGTGCTCAAGACCTCGCGCATCGCCATGGACGAGCTGACCGACAGCCAGGGGCAGAGCAAGCATGTCAAGCAGCTGATTGCCCTCAAGCACTGGGCGCGGCCGCTGGCGCAGGAGCTGCAGCTCGATGACGGACGGCTGACCTTCCATGTGCTGGAAGCGCCCGACCCCGGCGACGCGCTGATCGACTTCGCCGCCAAATGCGGCGCCGATCACATCATCGTCGGCGCGCGCGGCAACTCGGGCTCGCCGCACCCGCTGGGCAGCGTGGCCACGCAGGTGCTGTCAGAGGCCGAGTGCTCGGTGACGGTCGTCCGCGTCAAGAAAATCTAGGGCGCTACTGGCCCAGCGCGCGCGCCTCGGCCTGCACTTCGACGCTCTGGCGCTTCTTGTCCGCGCCTTCGATCACCAGGGTCAGCGGCAGCTTCTCGCCGGCCTGGATCGGACGCTTCAGATCCATCAGCATCAGGTGATAGCCGCCCGGCTTGAGCTCCACCCACTGGCCCGCGGGCAGCTCGATGCCGGCCACCTCGCGCATGCGCATGGTGTCGCCGGCCATCGCCATCTCGTGCATCTCGACCCGGCCTGCCACGGGCGAGCGGACCTCGACCAGCCGGCCGGCCTTGGCCGACTTCAGGCGCAGGAAGGCACCGCTGACCTTCTGCTGCGCCACGGTGGCGCGCGCCCAGGCTTGACCGACACTGACCTGGGCCTGGGCTTGGACATTCACGGCAAGCAGGGCCGCGACGACGATGGAGGCGAGCGTTTTGTTCATGCGTCGATCTTAGACTCCTGCCCATGAGCAATCCCTGCATCGAATGTGGCGCCTGCTGCGCCGCCTATACCGTGGACTTCGCACGCGAGGAGCTCCAGTCCTGCGGCGGCTGCGTCCCGGACGGCCTGGCGGTCGGGCTCAACCACAGCCTGGCGCGCATGCGTGGCACCGATCACCTGAAGCCGCGCTGTGCGGCGCTGGTGGGCCGGGTCGGCGAGCAGGCGTCCTGCGGCATCTATGAGTGGCGCCCCTCGCCCTGCCGCGAGTTCGGCCTGCGCGCCAATGCGGGCCTTGGCGACGAAGCCTGCGCGAGCGCTCGCGCGCGACATGGATTGCCGCCCTTGCCGATGTAGGGCGGCGCGAGCCGGGGCTTGCTGCCTACCAGCGCTGCATCGAACTGGCGCTGGGCTTGGCCGGCTTGTGGGCGTCGAGCCAGCCCAGCTTGGCCGTGTAGATGTCGTGGTCCCTGGCTGTCGTGCTGTTCTCGAGCGCCAGCGCGACCTGCTTGCGCGCGTCGCTGTAGTCGCCCAGCGCGTAGTTGGCCAGGGCCAGCCAGAAATGGAACTCATGGTAGTAGGCAGCACGGTCGATCTCCTTCTGGAAATCGGCCCGTGCCGTTTCATAGTCGCCGCGCGCCATCGCCAGCACGCCGTTGTCGAAGAAATAGAACGGCGGATGGGGCTGCGTCTCGCGCAACTGGGCCTGCAGCCGGTCGGCCTCGCTGTTGCGGCCCAGGTCGCGCAGCACGAGCACCCGGTTCGACTGCGCCGACAGATTGCCCGGCTCGTGGGCCAGCACCCGGCTCAGGGCAGCCTCGGCCGCCAGGGTGTCGCCATGGCGGCGGTAGATCACGGCCAGGGTGTTGTAGGCCGCGAAGTAGCGTGGCTGGGTCAGCATGGCCTGGCGCGCCCACCAGTAGGCATCCTGCAGATGGCCGTCGCCGAGCAGTTCCGCCGCGCGGTTGTTCATGTACATCGCCGCCACGGTGGTCTCGTCCACCACGATGGAGCGCTGGCCGATCAGCATGGCGGCCGGCACGAAATCGACAATCATCGTGTCCGCCTCGACGCTGAAGCCACGGGTGGCGCTCGTCCGGCCCGCGTAGCCCAGGCTGAGATTGATGTGGCCGGCACCAAAGGACAGGTCACCGCTGCGGCTCCAGGCGTCGTCGATCTGCACGCTCTGGAAGCGCACCGGCAGGCCCAGTTCATGGGCGAAGGCCGCCGTCATGATGACCAGTGAAAGGCAGTTGCCGCGGCGGGCCTCGAAAGCCTCGGCGGCATCGCGCGTCTTGCTCGCCTCGTACTCCAGCTTGAGCATGTACCTGGAGTAAAGCGCGTCGATCAGGGCCTGCCGCTCACCTGCCACACGGCTGCCCTTGAGGAACTCCGCGTTGCCGCGGATGAAGGCGCGCATCGGCGGGCTGAGCGCGAAAACATCCCCGGCCGTGGCGACCGGCGCGCTCGGCGGATCAAAGCGCTCGTCATGCAGCAGATCGCCCGGATGGAGCGGCGGCAGCGTTTGCGTGGTGGCGCAGCCCGCCAGCCCCAGCACCCCGGCCAGCAGGCATGCAGACAGCCGCTTCGAGCCTGGCCTCATCGGCAAGCCTCCCCAGCCCTGCGCGCCAGCATGATTACCAGCGCTGCGTTGTCAGGCCCGGCTTCACCGGCTTGTGCGACTCCAGCCAGCTCAGCTTGGCCGCGTAGACGTTGTGATCCTTGGTGGTCGTGCTGTTCTCCAGTGCCAGCGCGACTTGCGCGCGCGCACCGCTGTAGTCGCCCAGCGCATAGTTGGCCAGCGCGAGCCAGAAATGGAACTCGTGGTAGTAGGCCGCGCGGTCGACCTCGCGCTGGAAATCGGCCCGCGCCGACACATAGTCGCCCTCCTTCATCGCGGCCACGCCGCGGTCGAAGAAGTAGAACGGCGGATAGGGCTGCATCTCGCGCACCTTGGCGAGGGTTCTGTCCGCCTCGGCATTGCGGCTCTGGTCGCGCAGGACCAGCACGAGGTTGGACATCGCCTGCAGATTGGCCGGCTCGCGTTCCAGCACCTGGCGCAGCGCGACCTCCGAAGCCTGGGTATCGCCGTGCCGGCGGTAGATCACGGCCAGCGTGTTGTAGCTCGCGAAATAGCGAGGCTCCACCAGCAGCGCCGCGCGCGCCCACCAGTAGGCGTCGTCGAGCTTGCCGATGTTGAGCATCTCGGCCGCGCGGTTGTTCATGTACATCGCCGTGATGGTGCTTTCGTCGATGACGATGGAGCGCTGGCCCGCCAATTGTTCGGCGGTCACGAAATCGATGGTCATCAGATCGGGCTGCATGGTGAAGCTGCGCATCGTGCGTGCCATCGTGGTCGCGCCCAGCGTCAGATTCACGTGGCCCGAGACGAAGTACAGGTCACCGCTGCGGCTCCAGGAATCGTCGAGCAGCACGCTCTGGAAGCGCACCGGCAGGCCCAGCTCGCGCGCGAAGACCGCGGTCATGATGACCAGCGACAGGCAGTTGCCGCTGCGCGCCTCGAAGGCCTCGGACGCGTTGCGCGTCATGCTGGCTTCGTATTCCAGCTGCAGAAACTTTCGCGAGTACAGGGCCTCGAGCAGCGCCTCGCGTTCCCCGACCTTGCGGGCAAGCATTCCGAATTCACGGCTGTCGTGCAAGAAGGCCTGCATGGCCGGACTGATCGCAAAGACCTGCTCCGGCGTGCTGATCGGCGCACTGGGCGGCTGGAAGCGGTCATCGTGCAGCAGCGCCTGCACCTGCGGCGGCTTCAGCTCCGGCGCCGCACAACCGGCCAGGCTCGCCGACAGCGCAACACAAACCAAACCCAGGATTCTTGAGAGTATCTTCATGGGGTCCTCCATTCCTGCATAGCCCCGCCCGGAATACTACGCCTGCACAAGTCCGAATGCCGATGGTCACGCCGTGCAAAACTGCCGCTGTCCGTGCAGGCAGGCTGCTAGGGAAATGGAGCATCTGCTCGGCCATCGCCCGTGGCATAGCATGGGCACATCACTCAGCAGGAGACCCGCATGACCGAAACCCTTCCCGGTACCCAGGCCCGCGAGGCCGGCATGCAAGGCCTGGATGCCGCTGCCGCCGCAGCGCTGGCGGGCTCGCAAAGCCTGGCGATCCTGACCCTGGACCTCGACCACTTCAAGGCCTACCAGGACGGCGCCGGCGCCGATGCGGGAAATGCCGTCCTGCAGCAATTGGCGGTGCTGCTCAAGGCCGCATTGCCGCCGGCCACGCCGCTGGTCCATCTGGGCGGCGACGAGTTCTTTGCCGTGCTGGCCGGTGCCGATATCGCGGCCGCACAGACCCAGGCCGAGGCCGTGCGCGAGGCCGTGGCCGCGGGCCTGTCCAGGGTGGCAGCGCAGCCGCCACTGACCATCACCCTGGGCGTGGCCGCCAGCCCGAGCGACCGCAACTGGAGCGCGCGCGCGCTGCTCTCGCTGGCCGACGCACGCATGACCTTCGCCAAGAAGCGGCTCACGCCGCATCACAACCTGTGCTGGGCCGGCACACTGCCTTCGGACTGGTACACGCGCCTCGATATCGACCCGCAGCGTTGGCCGAGCTTGTAAGCCCCTCGCCCGCGAGTACGCGCGGTCGGCCAATCGGCACGCACGCCGATTGGCGCTCGCCAGCCGCGAACAAGCGCACAGGTGCTTGCTCGGTGCGGGCTCTCCCCCCCGAGGGGACGCCGATCCTTGCCGGCATGGGCCGACAAGGACATCGGCTGCGGGCCTTGGCTTGGGGCGGCCCGGCGCGCGGCCCCGTGGAATACCTTCAGTGCACGACGAACACGACCGCCGTGCGCGGGGGTACGCTGAACAATCCCGTTAGCGGATCGAAGTGCGCCGACCTGGCGCGCTTGTCGGCTGCGTCCTTGGCGGCCAGCACGGGGTGCAGCTGGTAGGGCCGGCCCTTTTCTGACGGCACCATCAGATACTGCGTCGCCGTGCCGGTGTTGATCAGGTAGGCCAGCCGGCTGAAGTTGGCGCCAGGCAGTCCTTGCCCGTCGATCACCGCCGCCAGCACCAGCGGGTTCTGGTGCGGGCCCGTGTTGATGAAGTGCAGGCGCTTCTCGATCTCTGCCGCACTCGAAAGATGCAGCAGCGTGGTGCTCGCGCGGATCTTCAGCAGGTCGCGGAAGGCCGCTGCCGTCCAGGCGATCTCGGCCGCGCCGGGCTTGATGTTGGCGTCGGCCAGCAGGGGCTGAAGCAGCGGCCAGTCCGCGCCGTTGTCCTGCCTGGGCGGCAGGCCGGCGCCAAAGCCGTTGTCCTGGCCGCTCCAGTCCAGGCGGTTGAACCAGTCGCCCGAGTCGTAGCTGTTGCGGTCCAGCGATTTGGAGCGCAGCAGGTCGATGCCCGCGTGAAAGTAGGCCACGCCCTGGCTGAAGGCCGTCAGCGCGGCGCCGAGGATCTGCACGCGCGCGCGGTCCTCGCGCGGGGTGTCCCTGGGCAGGCGCATCACGTTGAGGTCGAAGAGCGTCTGGTTGTCGTGGTTCTCCACGTAGTTGACGACCTCGCCCGGTTCGCTGACATAGCCCGCAGGCTGATTGCCATAGGCCACCTGCGAGGCCGGCACGGTCTTGCCCTGCCAGGTCTCCAGCTGGAAGCCGCGCAGCGATCCGGCCAGGCCCACGCGGAGCATGTCGGCCGCGGCCATCAGCGGGTCCGGCGTGTTCAATCCGTTCAGCCAGCCCTTGTTGCGCATGAGCGCCGAGCCGCTGTCGCCCGCGCTGCCGCCGCGCGCGGCATCGCGCCCGCGGTCGCTGAAGGTGCCGATGCCGCTGCCGTTGAGAGACAGCTGCGAGGCCTGCACAAAGCGCGCGCCATCGGCGATCTCGCCGAAGTTCCAGCCCTCGCCGATCAGGTTGGCATGGCCGCCGCGGGCCTGGTCCACCGCGGCCTGGAGCGCTTGCATCGCGGCGCGCGGCTGGTGCGCCATCAAATCAAAACGCAGCGAGTCGATGCCGAAATCGCGCACCCAGCGCACCGCCGTGTCGATCATCAGCTTGGCCATCATGGCGTGCTCGGTCGCGGTGTTGTCGCAGCAGGTGCTGCGCTCCACCACGCCTAGCGCGTTGAGGCGCTGGTAGTAGCCCGGCACGATGCGGTCCAGCACCGACTTGGGCGACTGCCCCGAGCCCGAGCTGTGGTTGTAGACCACGTCCATGCCCACGCGCAGGCCGGCCGCGTTGAGCGCCTGCACCATGCGGCGGAATTCGAGAATGCGCGTGGCACCGTCATCGGCATCGCTGGCATAGCTGCCTTCGGGAGCGCCGTAATGCCAGGGGTCGTAGCCCCAGTTGAAGCAGTCGTCCGAAGCGACTGCCGTGGATGCCGCCTGTTGATCGGCGCTGTCGGGCGCGGCCTTGGGAATCACCGGCGTCTTGCAGCCGGCCTCGGGCACGGTGGCGAAATCGAACACCGGCAGCAGATGCACATCGCTCACGCCGGCTTGCGCCAGCGCCTTCAGATGCCGCATGCCGGCCGAGTCGCCGTCGGTGAAGGCCAGGTATTTGCCGCGGTGCGTCGGCGGCACCGTCGCGTCGCCGGCGGAGAAGTCGCGCACATGCAGCTCGTACACGACCATGTCGACCTGCGAGCGCGCCTGCGGCCTGGCGCTGCCCCAGCCTGCGGGCTTGAGCCTGGCATCGTTCACGTTGCCCGCCCAGCTGCGTTGCGAATCCGCATTGAGGCTGGCCGAATAGGGATCGGTGACGAGGTTGCGCACCAGGCCCGTGCCGGGCACGAAGACGTCGACCAGGTAGCGGTAGTAGCTGCCGTCGAGATTCGCCGTGAGCGCCTTGCGCCAGACGCCGCTGCCCGGCGCCTGCTGCATCGCATCGACCGAGCGCGCCTTGGCCTTGGCATCGGCATAACGGCACACCGCCACCTGCTGTGCGGTGGGCGCCCACAGCGCGAAACCCTTGGGCGTGGCGCCGAGCTCGGCCGCTTGATCAGCGGCGTACCAATCGTCCAGCGCGCCGGGGGTTTGCAGATTCGTCGCCGCAAGCAGCCGGCCCTGCGCGTCCTCCGCCACCAGCACGAGCTGGCCCTTGAGCAATGCCGGCATGCGCGGCAGGTCGGCCGCAGCGAGCTGAAGCCGTGGCCCTGACGCGATGAACCTGAAGCGCTCCGCCACATCGCCCGGCAGCGCGCCGCTGGCCTGCAGGCTCAGGCGCGCGTCCGCAGCACCGACCGCCTGGCCCGGCTTCAAGAGCAGGCCGCCGCTAACGGCGTGGTACAGCGCATAGCGTTGTTCGCCCACCGCACCTGGCCATTGCAGGTGCGAGCGGTCCAGCCAATAGGCCGCAGCGCTTGAGGCGCCGCCGTCGGCGGCCAGCGTGCGCATCAGCGGCCCGTCGCAATCCGCCAGGGTGGAGGGCGGCGCCGCCTGCGCGCCCAAGGGCAGCGCCAGCGCCAGGAGCGAGGGGGCCAGTCGGTTCAGGAACATGCGGGTCTCCGATATTCGATGAGTAGCAAAACTACATTTCAGAGCTTTGCCCGATTCAGTTTCAGAGCAAATCATCCTATGCTCCGAAAAATTCTGACAAGAGGATGGCGTAATTTGGCTACATCGACAAGAGTGTTGGCCCTGGCTGCAGCAGCTGCGTTGTCGGCCTGTGGCGGCGGTGGTTCCAGCCCGACACCGCCGCCCGTCGTCATCACGCCGACACCCCTGCCCGCGGTGGACGTGGGTGCCGTGGCCGCGGCCGACCCGGGCAGCACCTTGCCCGCCCACTGGAGCCAAGGCGCCTTCATGGAGATCTTCGTCCGCAGCTACCAGGACAGCAACGGCAACGGCAGCGGCGACATCGCGGGCCTGATCAGCCGACTCGACTACCTGAAGGACCTCGGCATCACCGGCATCTGGCTGATGCCCATCACGCAGAGCCAGGACGGCGACCACGGCTACGCGGTCAGCGACTACCGCCATGTGCAGAGCGACTACGGCACGCTGGCCGAGTTTGACGAGCTGCTGCGCCAGGCCCACGCGCGCGGCATCGGCGTGATCATCGACTACGTGATCAACCACAGCGCCGCGCAGAACCCGCTGTTCGTCAACTCAAGCGCGAGCAGCGGCAACGACTACCGCAACTGGTACGTCTGGCAGGCCGCAGCACCGAGCGGCTGGAGCATCTACGGCGGCAACCCCTGGCGCAGCGCCAGCAGCGGCTTCTACTACGCGCCCTTCGACACCAGCATGCCCGACTGGAACCTCGCCAATGCCGACGTGGTCGCCTACCACCAGAACAATCTGCGCTTCTGGCTCAACCGCGGCGTCGACGGTTTCCGCTTCGATGCCGTGGGCAATCTGTTCGAGAACGGCGCGAGCCTGTGGCTCGACCAGCCGCAGAACTACACGCTGATGAAGCAGGTGCAGACCCTGGTGGCGGGCTACAGCAACCGCTACATGGTCTGCGAGGCGCCCGATGACCCTCAAGGCTTTGGCGCCAGCACGGCCTGCGGCGGCGCCTTTGCCTTCGACCTCAAGGACAGGATCCTCAAGGCCGCGCGGGGCGACGCCGCGTCTGTGCAGCAGGTGGCCGACTACTACAGGACCGCGCCCCTCGGCATGGCCAGCATGCTGGCCAACCACGACAGCTTTGCCGGCACGCGCGTGTGGACGCAGCTGGCCGGCAATGTGGCGCAGTACAAGCTCGCCGCCGCCACTTATTTGCTGCTGCCGGGCACGCCCTTCGTGCTGTACGGCGAGGAGGTCGGCATGGCCGCCGGCAGCAGCGCCAATGTGGACGTGGCCATCCGCGCGCCGATGAGCTGGAGCGCGAGCACCGGCAATGCCGGCTTCACGACGGGCACGCCGTACCGCGGCCTGTCGGCCAACGTCGCCACGCAGAACGCGGCAGCCGCGGCGGCCGATCCGGACTCGCTGCTCAATTTCTACAAGGCGCTGCTGCAATTGCGCAAGACCGTGCCGGCGCTTTCGCAGGGCGACTACAGCCAGGTCGCCGTCAACGGCCCCGTGCTGCAGTTCCGCCGCGCCAGCGCCAGCGGCACGGCCGTGGTGGTGATCAACTACGCCACCAGCGCCGCGCCGGTGACGCTGAACCTCGGCGTTAGCCACGGCGTGCATCCGCTCTACCCGGCTGGCGGCAGCGACGCCACGGCCGACGGCAGCGGACAACTCACTCTGACCCTCCCCGCGCAAACCGTGCGCGTCTATCAGCTCACGCCATGATGCTCAAGACTCTTGCGCTCTCAGCAGCGCTCATCGCAACCCTGCCCTGCACTGCCGCTCCCGCTGCCGATCTCGGTCTCGCGCCCGTGCCTGCACGCCCCTCACCCAGCGTGCTCAAGCCCGGCTGGGAACATGGCGCCTTCATGGAAATCTTCGTGCGCGCCTACCAGGACAGCAATGGTGACGGCATCGGCGACCTGCGCGGCCTCACACGCAGGCTCGACTACCTGAAGGAGCTCGGCATCAAAGGCATCTGGCTGATGCCCATCACCGCCAGCAGCGACCACGACCATGGCTACGCCACCACCGACTACCGCAGCATCGAGCGCGCCTACGGCACGCTGGAAGACTTCGACGCGCTGATCAAGGCCGCCCACGCGCGCGGCATCGGCATCATCATCGACTACGTGCTCAACCACGCCTCGCTGCAATCGCCGCTGTTCCAGGATCCGGCCTATCGCGACTGGTTCGTCTGGCAGGACGAAAGGATGCCGCTGGGCTGGGAAGTGCTGGAGCACAACCCCTGGACGGCCACGCCCACGGGCAGCTATTACGGCACCTTCGGCGGCCACATGCCCGACTTCAACCTGCGAAACCCGGCCGCGCTCGAATATCACTTCTCGAGCCTGCGCTTCTGGCTCAACCGCGGGCTCGACGGCTTCCGCCTCGACGCCGTGCCGCACCTGATCGAGAACGACAAGGACCACTGGAACGACCAGCCCGAGAGCCGCGCGCTGACCCACGAGGTGCAGATGCTGGTCAAGTCCTATCCGCAGCGCCATGTGGTCTGCGAGGCCACCGCCAACCCGGCCGCCTACGCGCAACCCGAGGTCTGCGGCAGCGCCTTCGGTTTCGGCTTCCAGGAGGCGGCCGTCCACGCAGCCAAGGGCGAGCCCGAGGCCGTGAAGCACCTGGCCGCCTACTTCACGCAGGCACCGCTGAGCATGGCCACCATGCTCTCCAATCACGACATCTTTGCCGGCCATCGCATCTGGGACCAACTGCAAGGCGACGAGGCCCGCTACAAGCTCGCGGCGGCCAGCTATCTGCTGATGCCGGGCACGCCCTTCATCTACTACGGCGAGGAAGTCGGCATGGCCGGCCTGAACGACTTGCCCGGCGATCAGCCGATCCGCGCGCCGATGAGCTGGGGTGCCGATGGCAAGGGCTTCAGCAAGAGCCAGCCCTACCGCGCCTTCGCACCCAACAGCGCCACGCATAACCCTGAGCTTGAGCGCAAGAATCCGGCCTCGCTGCTGAACTTCTACAAGGCCATGCTGAAGCTTCGCAACAGCCGCGCCTCGATTGCGCAAGGCAGCTACGACGCGCCCAAGGCCGAGGGCCTGGTCTTGAGCTTCCAACGCCGGCTCGGCCAGGAGCGGACCGTGGTGCTGATCAACTACGGAGACAGCGCCGCCGAGGTGAGCGATCTGCCGGCCGGCGCCAAGCTGCTTTATCCGCCGTCCAAGGCCAAGCCCGCCCACCTTCCAGCCCATTCGGTGCAAGTCCTGGCCGCTGACGAAAGCACTCGATGAAACAACGCTGCCTCGCCCTGCTCTTCTTCATTGCCGCCGCCAGCGCGCAAGCCGCGGTGGACCATATCGAGCCGCCGAGCTGGTGGATCGGCATGCACCAGCCGCGCGTCGAGCTGATGCTGCACGGCCCCGGCCTCGCGCGCCTGCAGGCCCGCGTCGCGGACGCGCCCGGCGTGCGCGTGGCCGGCATCACCGCGGGCAGCGCCAACTATCTGTTCGTGGACCTGGACATCGGCCCCGAGGCCAAGGCCGGCACGGTCACGCTGGAGCTCTTCGACGCCAGCGGCGCCGTGCGCGAGCGCATCGCCTACTCGCTGGCCGCGCGCGTGGCTGGCTCGGCCGAGCGACGCGGCTTCGACAGCCGCGACGCCATCTACCTCGTCGTGCCCGATCGTTTCGCCAATGGCGACCCGGGCAACGACAACCAGCCCGGCCTGGGCGACGCCGCCAGGCGCAGCAATCCGGGCGGCCGGCATGGCGGCGACATCGCCGGCCTGACGCAGCATCTCGACTACATCGCCGGCCTCGGCTTCACGCAGTTGTGGCCCACGCCGCTGGTCGAGAACCGCCAGCCCGAGTACTCCTACCACGGCTACTCGATCACCGATTTCTACCGCATCGACGCGCGCTTCGGCAGCAACGAGCAGTACCGCGACTTCGTGGCCGCTGCCGGCAAGCATGGCCTCGGCGTGATCCAGGACGTGGTGCCCAACCACATCGGCTCCGGCCACTGGTGGATGAAGGATCTGCCCGAGCCCGACTGGATCAACACCTTCAAGACCTACACCGAAACCAACCACCGCCACACCGCGCAGACCGACCCCTATGCCGCGCCCGGCGACGTGCAGCGCCTGACCGACGGCTGGTTCGTGCCCACCATGCCCGACCTCAACGGCCGCAATCCGCGCATGGCCACCTACCTCGTGCAGAACGCCGTCTGGTGGATCGAGTACGCCGGGCTCTCGGGCCTGCGCGTGGACACCTATCCCTACTCGGACAAGAAGTTTCTCGCCCAATGGTCGGCCGCCATCCTGGCCGAATACCCGAACGTCGCGATGTCGGGCGAGGAGATGAGCGACTCGCCCCTGCAGGTGTCCTACTGGCTGCGCGGCGCGCGCAACAGCGACGGCTACCAGTCCAGCATGCCTTCGATGATGGACTTCCCGCTCTTCGGCGCGCTGCGCCAGGCCCTGGTCGAACCCGAAGGCCATGGCTTCGGTCTCGGCTGGGGGCGCCTGAACGAGGCGCTGACCGGCGACCGGCTCTACCCCGAGCCCGCGCGCATGGTGCTGTTCGACGGCAACCACGACACCAACCGCATCTACTCGGCCTTGCACGAGGACGCCGCGCTCGTGCGCATGGCCTTCGTCTACATGGCCACCACCTTGCGCACGCCGCAGCTGATGTACGGCAGCGAGATCCTGATGACGAGCCCCGTGCAGCGCGACGACGGCGCCGTGCGCGGCGACATGCCCGGCGGCTGGGCCGGCGACAAGGTCAGTGCCTTCAGCGGCCAGGGCCTGGGCAAGGACCAGACGGCCATGCAGGACTTCGTGCGCCGCCTCTTCAACTGGCGCAAGACCGCCCGCGTGGTGCACGAGGGCAAGCTCATGCAATACAACCCCGAAGGCGGCGTGTTCGTGTACTTCCGCTATCTGCCGAGCGGGGAAAAGCTGATGGTGGCGATGAACAAGAACACGTCGGCCACCACGCTGGACACGCGGCGCTTCAAGGAAATGCTCGGCGCGAAAAGCCTGGGCATCGATGTGATCGATGGCTCGAAACACGCGCTGGGCGGCCAGCTCGTGGTGCCCGCGCGCGGCGCGCTGGTGCTGCAGGTGACGGAGCGCTGAAGGGCGCTCCCCACGCTCAACCGCGCACCGCCGCTTCGATCGCGGCGACGTCGATCTTGCGCATCGTCATCATGGCCTCGAAGGCGCGCTTGCGTACGGCGGCATCCGGATTGCCCATCGCATCGGTCAGCACGCGCGGCGTGATCTGCCACGACAGACCCCATTTGTCCTTGCACCAACCGCAGGCGCTCTCGCTGCCGCCGTTGCCGACGACGGCGCTCCATAGGCGGTCGGTCTCGGCCTGGTCGTCGGTCGCGATCTGGAACGAGAACGCCTCGCTGGGCTTGAAGTACGGGCCGCCGTTCAGCCCGATGCAGGGGATGCCCATCACGGTGAATTCCACGGTCAGCACATCGCCCTGCTTGCCCGAGGGGAAGTCGCTGGGCGCGTGGTACAGCGCGCCGACGCTGCTGTCCGGGAGGGCCTCGGCATAGAAGCGCGCGGCATCCTCGGCGCCGCTGACATACCAGAGACAGATCGTGTTCTTGGCCTTCATGGTGGATCTCCTTGTCATGAAGAAGTGCGCGTTCCAGGACGGCCGGATGGCCGGAGCGCCACGCACAGAAACGCCCGTTCCCATGGTATCCAAAGCAGGCGGGCCGACGCGCTGTCCTACCCGTGCGGACGCACAAGCCGTGGCGCATGAAAAAAGCCGCGCATCTTGCGACACGCGGCTTCCTGGTTCATCCAGCCCGCGCCTTGCGGCCGGGCCGTTTCTCACCCGCCTCAGTTTGCGAAGGCGAGCGCCTTCTTGCTGCTGGACGTCGGCGTGAGGGTCTCAAGCGGCGTGCCAGGGGTGGTGTCGATCATGATCGGCGTTGCAGCGGCCGGGACAGCCGAAGCGTCCAGGAACTGCGCGCCGCCCAGATAGCGGTGGCCCGACAGCAGGCCCGACCAGCTCATGCCGGCCGTCGACGTGCCGCCTGCATACACGGTGGCAGGCATCAGCACGTTGAACGAGCCGCCGGCGGTGTCGCCCGGCTTGACGATCCAGCTCGACAGCATGTGCGTGGACGAACCGCTGGCTGCAGCGTAGGACTGCACGCAGACCTTGTAGTTGCCGGCAGCCGGGTTCAGCACTTCGACCATCTCATGCGAGGTGCCGCTGCCCGAGACGATGTCGGTGCCGTCCGGCAGCACGATGGCCAGGTCGTTGTCGTCGGTGGCACCGCTGACATCGGCTTGGCGCAGCGCGAAGCGAGCCACGATCGTGCCAGCCGGCACGCTGAAGTTGTAGACCGCCAGGCTTGGCTTGGCCGTGCCGGCCTTGCAAGCCGCCTCGATGTCGAGGTTGGCGTTCGGCGTCAGCGTCGTCGCAGCGCCCATCGTCACGTCCTGCATGCCCTTCAGCGCGGAGGCCTTGCCGGCAAAGCCGGTGCGGATCGCGAAGGTGCGGCTGCCGGAGACGGTGATTGCCGCCTGGTCAGCCGGTCCGGTGATGGACTGGCCGAGGTTGGCCTGCATCGGGCTGCGCACGCTGTGCGTGCCGTCCGACCAGACCAGCGAGCCGTAGTTCCAGCTGAACTTGATCGTCGCGGCCGTCGGCGCCAGCGCCACCGTGAAGCTCTTGGTCTGGCCCGGGGCCAGCGTCAGGCTGGCCGGCGTCACCGTCGTCGTCATCGTGGGGACCGATGCCGTGGCGGTGTAGGTGGCCGTGGACGTGCCGACGTTGGTCACGCTGCGCGTCACCGTGGTCGGGCCCGTCATGGTGCCGATCGTGATCGAGGCCAGGTTCAGGTTGTAGGTCGCGTCCAGCGTGCCGTAGGTCGTGCAGTCGGCAGCGGCAACGAGCGCCTTCTGCGTCAGGCACTGGTACTTGACGAAGTCGGCCTTGCCCATGTCGTACACCAGACCCGGGTCCATCGCCTTGTTCGGGTTGATGAAGCCCGCGCCTTGCGACCAGGCCAGCTTGCCGTTCTGCATGGCGGTCAGGCCGTCATCCAGGGTGTCGAAAGCCGTGGTCATCAGGGCCGACTTGATGGCCGCAGGCGACCAGCTCGGGTGCGCCTGCTTGAGCAGCAGCGCGACGCCCGTCACGTGCGGCGTGGCCATCGAGGTGCCGTCGTACGAAGCCCAGTCCGGCGTGCCGGCCAGGGTGCCCGCAGCCAGCTGGTTGCGCTGGTCCTGCGTGTAGGCCGGCGTCACGCTGGCGATCACGCCAACGCCAGGCGCTGCCAGGTCGGGCTTCAGCACATTGGAGTCAGCCATGTTCGGGCCACGGCCCGAGAAGGCGGCGATGATCGGAGCGGGCTGCTTGCCGAAGTAGAAAGCCGATTCGGCAGCGGTGGGGTTGCCACCGCCGGCGGCATAGGCCTTGATCGCAGCGCCATCGGCGGCGCTGACGTGAACCGTCGGCACCGAGTGCACTTCGGCCACGAGACCGGCACCGTTGTCCACTTCCACCATGCCGACGCCACCGGCGTTCAGCACGGCCAGGCTCTTGTCCACACGGGCGTTGGTGCCGCGGGTGCAGATCACCACCTTGCCGTGCACCTTGGCCGGGTCGAGCAGGACCTGGCCCGAAGCCGCCGCGGCCGTCGCGTCGCTGAAGCACAGGATCGCACTGCCGCTGCCCAGGGCAGCGTCTTCAGCGCGGATCAGCGCAGCTGCAGGCAGGGCGGCCACGTTGAGCGAAGCGCCGCTGTACTTGACGGCGTTGCCCAGCGTCACGTCGCCAGCCATCAGGCGGTCGTGGGTGGCAGCAGCCACCGTCGTCAGCCAGGGGCTGGGATGGTTGACCGTGTTGGTCGGGCCGTCGTTGCCTGCCGCAGCAGCCACGAAGATGCCGGCCAGCGTGGCGCGGTAGAAAGCCTGTTCGACGAGGTCGTTCGTCGTGTTGGTCGCACCGCTGATCGAGAAGTTCAGCGCATTGACGCCGTCCTTGACGGCCTGGTCGATGGCAGCCATCGAGTCGGCCTGCGAGCAGGAGTTCTGGCTGCCGGTGCCGTCGGTGGCGGCGGCATTCACAAACGTGAAGCAGACCTTGTAGGCCGCGATGCGGGCGCGCGGGGCCATGCCCGAAGCACCGCCCATGTTCACGCCGGCGACGATGGCCGGCACCAGGCTGTTGCCCGCCACGGTCGAAGCCGTGTGGTCGCCGTGGCCGCCGTGGCCGGTGGCGCCGCCGAGGTCATCGCGCGGCGAGTTGAACGAGGTCCAGTGGAAGGTACGGCCTGCCATCAGGTTGGCGCTGTAGGAACGCGCGCCGATCAGCTTGTTGTTGCAGGCCTGGGCCGGCACGAACGCCTCGCCGGCCACGCAGGTGCCGGTGAAGGTGGCGGGCGGCGGGCCATAGGCCAGGGTGCCGCCGCTGAAGGTGGGGGCGCCGCTGCCGTCCACATGGTCAGCGTAGGAAGGGCTCTCGGGCCAGATGCCCAGGTCGATGTCGCCCAGCACCATGTCTTCGCCCTTGACGGCGACGCCATTGGCCATCTGCGACCAGATGCCGCCCGCAGCCGTCAGGCCCAGGAAGGTCGGGGTCGAGATCGTGACGGCATGGACCAGTTGGTCCTCGGCGACCACGGCCACGTTCGGGTTCATGCTCAGCGCCAGCGCCTGGGCGGGGGTCAGCATGGCGGTGAAGCCATTGGTGACCGTGTCGAACTGCGAGATCACTTGCGCATCAGGCGCGGTGGCGGAGAGAACCGCCAGCTGCTTGTCGCGCAGATAGCCCGAATAGGCCTGGCTGGCTGGCGAGTGGGCATTGAACTGTCCACCGGCCTCGGCTTGCGTGGCCGCATAGCCGGCCGTCTGGCCCTGGTAGGAAGCTGCGGGCTCTTCCTTCATCTGGACGATGTAGACCTTGCTTTCGCTCGCTGCCTGGGTGGTGAAGACCGGGGCGCTGCTCACCGGGCGGGCAGCCACGGTCTTCTGGGCGTGGACAGCCACACCCGACATCAGCACGATCGCGGCAATGGCCGTTGACTTGAGTTTCATCATGATGTTTTTTTCCTTGTTGGCTGCGACTCAGACCGAACGACGGCGACGGACGACGGCACCGATGGCCGCCAGGCCACCGGCCATCAGCAGCCACTGCGAAGGCTCCGGCACCACGCCTGCGTCGAGGACGATGTTGTCGACCGCGAAATTGCCGGAATTGGTGCTGAAGGCGCTGCAGCCGCCGGTTGCGCCGTTGCAGAAGTAGCCGTAGAAGAACAGATCGGTCACGGTGCCGCTGGTCAGCGTGCCCGTGCCGCCAAGCCGCGTGCCGCCGGTGGCGAGGACGTTCGTGAAGACGCCACTGCTGGGGAGCACGTAGTAGAAGGAACCATAGGTACCGTCGCTGCGGTCGGCCTCGACGGCCAGGTACACGGTGCTGCCGGCAGGGGCGCCCGAGTACGGCAGGTAGGCAGCCTGCAGGCCACCGAAGACGACGCCAGCGCCGCTCAGGTTGCCGACGTGAAGCACACCGTCGTTGATGATGTTGAGGAAAGTGCCCGACGCGGTGCTGGTGCCGACGCCCGGGCATGCACCCAGATCGCAGCCGCTCGGGTCGCTGAAGTTGGACACCTGGCCGCTGAGGCCGCCGGACGGCGTGAACACGCCGGCATAGGTCGGGTTGTTCGGGTCTTGCGTGTTGATGAAGTAGTTGCCCTGGGTGAGCACGTCACCGTCGACAAGCAGGGGAGCGGCACCGGAGGTCTGCGACCAGTCCAGGGTCTCGAAATCGATGACGGCTGCGTTGGCCGCAGCGGTGCACATGAGTGCTGCCGTAGCGAGAGCTGTTTGAGTCCAGAAACTCTTCTTCATGTGATACCTCTTACTTGTTGCCAAGGGTCGTGATGATGGGCACTTGTTCGGAGAGTCCTAGTCGTTGGTCTTGCCAATCCCTAGCTCCATCTCCAACGGCACTTAAATCGCATATTTGTGATCTGTGCACGTATTTATTTTGTTTGCCAGCAATAGGGATTGACATACCTACTTCCCCACCCCGCATGCAGGGGGTGAGAGGGTTTCCACCAGCAAATGCAAATATTTCCGCTTTGTGAAGCAGAAATTTCCAGTCTGTGAACCACATGGGTGCAGGTGGCCTCAGTGCCTCCCGGCACGGCCACGGGGGTGTCTCATTTTCAGTCGCCCCGCACGACGCCCTCGCGGCGCGGATCGGCGGCGCCGAACCAGCCGCTCTTCGTCCGTTCGATGGCCTGGATGCCGCTGGGCAGTTCCACTTCGATGACGCGGTGGCCCAGCGCCTGCAGGCCCTGCACCACGGCGGGCGTGAAGCCCCCCTCCTCCAGGATCGTCGGCCCGTTGATGCTGCCGAAGTTGGGCAGGTCCACGGCGCGCTGCGCGTCCATGCCCCAGGCCAGCGTGCCGATCAGGGTCTTGGCCACGTAATGGATGATGATCTGCCCGCCGGGCGCGCCCAGGCTCATCAGCAACTGGCCGCTCCTGGCGTCGAACACCAGGGTCGGGCTCATGCTGGAGCGCGGGCGCTTGCCCGGTTCCAGGCGGTTCGCGATGGGGCTGCCATCGGTCGCCGCAGGTGACATCGAGAAATCGGTCAGCTGGTTGTTGAGCAGGAAGCCGCCGCCCAGGTGCGTGCCGCCGTCGCTCATGATGCGCGAGCCGAAGCCCGATTCGACGCTGGTCGTCATCGCCACCGCGTGGCCCTGCCTGTCGATGATGCTGATGTGGCTGGTGCCGTATTCGGCTTGCGCGGGCTGCGGCGCATAGGCCACGCGCCCGGCGCCGGGCTGCCCCGGCGAGGCGCTTTGCATGCTGCGCTCGCCGATCAGCGCGGCGCGTGATTTCAGATAGCCATCGTCGAGCAGGCTGGCCCAGTTGCCGGCGGGCGCGGGCACGAAGGCCGGGTCGGCGATGTACAGCGCGCGGTCGGCAAATGCCAGGCGCGAGGCCTCGGTGTAGCGGTGCAGAAAGGCCGCCTCGGGCTTGCCGCTGGCCGGCGGCGCCAGCGCGCCGGGCGCATCGTCCAGCATCTTCAGGATCTGCATGATCGTCAGCTGGCCCGAGGACGGCGGCGGCATGCCGCAGATGCGATATGCGCGCCATTCAGCGCACAGCGCGTCGCGCTTGAGCGCGCTGTAGCCGGCCAAGTCGGCCTCGCTCAAATGGCCGGGCCGCACATTGCCGCGCACGCGGCCGGCCATGTCGGCGGCGATGGCGCCTTTGTAGAAAGCCTGGGCGCCCTGCGCCGCAATGCGCTTGAGCACCGCAGCCAGGGCCGGGTTCTTCAAGACATGGCCCACGGGCCAGGGCCGGCCTTGCGCATCGAAGAAATACGGCCGCGCCTGCCCATCGTTCTTCAAGGCCTGCTCATCGCTCAGCAAGGTGAAGAGCCGCGGGCTGATGGCAAAGCCGCGCTCGGCCAGCTGGATGGCCGGCTCGAACAGCTTGGCCCAGGGCAGCTTGCCCTGCTCCTGGTGCGCCTGCGCCAGCATGGCCAGCACGCCGGGCGTGCCCACCGAAAGACCGCCCACGATGGCCTGGCCCACCGTCATCGGCTTGCCATCGGGCCAGAGGAACTGCGTCGGCGTCGATTCGGCCGGCGCGGTCTCGCGGCCGTCCCAGGCCTCGGCCTTGCTGCCATCGAAGGTGAGCATGAAGGCGCCGCCGCCGATGCCGCTGGACTGCGG
>FSVW01001936.1_pt1 | contig 22590 bp, 23 predicted proteins | sample 1637551 | NCBI WGS metagenome assembly FSVW01 (sample SAMEA3914814, study PRJEB12502) | metagenome | biome: forest; material: soil | place: USA | collected 2011-09-16 | depth 0.1 m | reverse complement strand
GCGATCACCTTGGGGTTGGCGCCGGGGTAGTTGGCGCGCACGACGATGGAGGGCGGCACGACCTCGGGGTACTCGGAGATCGGCAGGATGCGCACGGCGATCAGGCCGGCCAGCACCATCAGCACCGAGATCACCCCGGCGAAGATCGGCCGGTCGATGAAGAATTTCGATAAGTTCATTTCAGACCTCAAATCTTTGCGGCGGCAACCTTGTCGGCGGCTGCTTTGGCCTGGACTTCAGCCTTGGAGTCCATGGCCACTTCTTGCGGGTCGAGCAGGGCGCCCGGCTGCACGCGCTGCAGGCCGTTTACGACGATGCGCTCCGAAGGCTTGAGCCCGTCGGTGACGATGCGCAGGCCGTTGACGGAAGCACCCAGATGCACCTCGCGGTACTCGGCCTTGTTGCCGGCGGCTACCACCATCACGAAGCGCTTGTTCTGGTCGGTGCCGACGGCGCGCTCGTTCACCAGCAGCGCGCCCTTGGATTCACCTTCCGACAGGCGGATGTGCGCGAACTGGCCCGGGATCAATTGCCCATCCTTGTTGTCGAACACGGCGCGCACGCGCACCGTGCCGCTCTTGGCGTTGACCTGGTTGTCCACCAGTTGCAGGTGGCCTTCCAGCGGCGTGCCGTCCTGGCCGAGCACGCCCATCTGCACGGGCACCTTGGCGTCGCGCTTGAGCTTCGAGACGATCTGCTCGTCGGCATCGAAGCCGGCGTAGATCGGGGCGACCGAGACCAGCGTGGTCAGCAGCGGCGCGCTCGGGCCGGCGGCCACCTGGTTGCCCACGGTGATCTCCAGCTTGCCGGCGCGGCCGGAAACCGGCGCACGCAGTTGCGTGTACGAGAGGTTGAGCTTGGCCGAAGCCAGGCCCGCCTGCGCGGCGCGCAAGTTGGCATCGGCTTCGCGCTGCGCGTTGACGCGTTCGTCGTACTCGCGTTGCGCAATCGCCTGCTCGTTGAACAGCTTCTGCGCGCGGGTCACATCGCTCTTGGTGTAGCTGGCGCGGGCTTGCGCGGCGGCCACTTGCGCTTCAGCGCGGTCGGCCTCGGCGGCGTAAGGGGCCGGGTCCAGCGAGATCAGCAGATCACCCGCATGCACCAGCGCGCCTTCACGGAAATGCACCGACAGCACGGTGCCCGGCACGCGAGGGCGCAGCTCCACGCGTTCGACGGCTTCCAGGCGGCCGGAGAACTCGCCCCAGGTGGTGACTTCCGTCGGCTTGACCGTGGACACCGAGACCTTGAGCGCAGGCGGTGCGGCCGGCGGCGGTTCGGCTTCGGCGCGGCCGAGGCTCATCACGGCGGCAGAGATGGCGGTCAGCGCGGTCAGGGCAATCAGGCCAATGCCCGCCATGCGCGACTTGAAGGGAGATTCGGTTTGGACGTCATTCGACATGGTGGGCTCCTGAAGAGGTGACAAAAAAGACAGACAAAAAACAAGCAGGCAATGCAGCGGCCTCACCTCGGCCTTCTTGGCTTTCGGTGTCGGGTACTGCGGTTGGATTCAGCGTGCGCTAACCTTCAGGTTCGGCGCACAGGGCGCGGCATCAACAACGGCCGTCGCTCATGGAGAGTAGGTGAGCAGGGTTCGCAAACTTGTCAGCAGGGGTGGCGGGACTGTTATTCATAACGTACACTACGAATAAGCGTGAATGTAGGGGCCGGAGTTGCAGTCGTCAAGTATTTTTTGAGTGATCGTTATGAAAATAACAGATACCGAGACAGAAGCCAAGGTTGCGAAGCCTGCAAAGCCCCGTGGCCGTCCGCTTTCCTTTGACAGGGAACGGGCGCTCGAACAAGCCATGCATGTGTTCTGGCAGCGTGGCTACGAAGCCGCGTCAGTGTCTGAACTGACCCATGCCATGGGCATCACGGCGCCCAGTCTCTACACGGCCTTTGGCGACAAGGAGCGGCTCTTCCTCGCCGCCATCGAGCGCTACGCCAACGGCCCCGGCGCGGGCTTCCCGGCCGCGCTCGAAGAAGAACCCACGGCCTTCGATGCCATCCATCGTCTGCTGCTAGAAGCGGCCGAGGAACTCACGCGTGCCTGCCATCCGCGCGGCTGCATGATCTCCATGGCCGCGACCAACTGCAGCGAGGCCTCGGCCCACATCCAGGCCGCGCTGGTCAAGCGCCGCGAGGCCGGCAACACGGGCATCCGCTGCCGTATCGAATGCGGCATCAGCCGCGGTGAACTGCCCGCTGAAACCAGTGCGGCCGCGCTCGCCGATTTCTATTCCACGGTCTACCGCGGCATGGCCATGCAAGCGGCCGATGGCGCGAGCCACGAGACGCTCGTGGCGGTTGCTGAAGCGGCGATGCGGGCCTGGCCGGTGGCGCCGAAGAAGGTGCGCAAGGCGGCCGCGAAAACGGCCTGACCCCAGGCCGATCTGACGCGCCGCGGCGGCGCACGGTGAGGATTCACGTCTAGTGAAGTCACCAATCGACGGGTCCCTGACAGCCTCACAGAATCCGCGCCATAACTTCAATGGGAGGCGTCATGTCGGACGCGGTGGATTCGCGGTTCGCGCCGCCGGTAGCGCATGTCGAAGACGTTCCGGTGGGCGAGGTCGAACTTGGCTCGCGCTGGATGCGGTTCTGGGCGGTCATGATCGACGGCCTGATCAGCACGGCTGTGATCTGGTTCCTCGGCACGATCCCGGCCTTGCACTTCCTGACCGAACAACGCAGCGATGCATGGAGCCTCTCGGTGTGGCGGCCGGCGGCGCTGGCTGTTGGCTTCGCCGTATTTCTGGTCATTCAGGGATGGCTGCTGCTCACCAAGGGCCAGACGGTGGGCAAGATGATCTGCAAGCTGCGCATCGTCCGTACCGACGGCAGCAAGGCCGAGCCCTGGCGCCTGCTGGGCCTGCGCTACGGCGTCGGTTTTCTGGCGAACATGAACGCGATCACGATGATGATCTATGCGCTGGTGGACGCACTGCTCATCTTTCGCGCCTCGCGCCAATGCCTGCATGACACGATTGCAGACACCAAGGTGATCGCAGTCTGAGCGCAGTCCACGCATCGCCGGCCCCGCGCATCGACACGCTGGCCGTGGCCGAGACACCCGAGGGCATCGGCCTGTCGCTGCAGCCGGCTGGCTTGGTCTCGCGCACCATGGCCTTTCTGCTCGACCTGCTGATCCGCCTGGGCATCGACCTGCTGATCCTGATGGTCGTCGGCATCCTGGGCCGGGGCGGCGAGGGCCTGGCCTTGATCGGCATGTTCTGCATCGAATGGCTCTATCCCATCATCTTCGAGCTGGGCCGCGCGGGCGCCACGCCGGGCAAGCGCGCTTTGGGCCTGCGCGTGGTGATGGACACGGGCCTGCCGATCACGCCCGCAGCCTCTTTCACTCGCAATCTGCTGCGCGTGGCCGATTTCCTGCCGCTGGCCTATGCCTTCGGCATCGTCTGCCTGCTGCTCAATCGCGAGTGCAAGCGGCTTGGTGATCTGGCGGCCGGCACGCTCGTCGTGTACGACAAGCCCGTGCTGCTGCACGACGCACCGCCGCCGGCCGAAAGCCTCGCGCCGGCGCGGCCCTTGAGCCTGCGCGAGCAGGCCGCGATCCGCTCCTGGGCCGGGCGCTCCAAGCGGCTCACGAAGGCGCGCTTTGAGGAGCTGGCCATGCTGGCGGGCCGCGTCCTGCCGCCGCAGCAGGCCGATGAGCCCAAGCGCAGCCCCGCCGAGCGGCTGCTGGGCGTCGCGCAGTGGCTGATGGGGAGCCGCTCATGACTCCCCTGCGTTTCGAAGCCGAGCACGGCCGGCTCTGGAACGACTTCAGCGCCCAGCTGTTCCAGGCCAGCAAGGGCGAGCCCGTCGACGGCGGCCAGTTGCTGGCGCGCTATCGGCGCGTCTGCGAACACCTCGCGCTGGCCCAGTCGCGCGCCTATCCCGTTCACCTGACCGCCAGGCTCGAAGCGCTGGCGCAGGAGGCGCACCAGCTCATCTACCGCCGGCAGGACTACGGCCTGGCCCAGCTCTGGCGGCTCTTGCGCTTCGATCTTCCGCGTGGCGTGCGCGCGCAGGGCCGCCTCGTGCTGATCGCGCTGCTGCTCTTCGTCGTGCCTGCGCTGCTGGCCTATGTGCTGACCCTGCACAGCCCCGATTTCGCGCTGCGCGTGACCAGCGCCGGCCAGGTCCGCAACTTCGAGAACATGTACGCCGACGGCAACGGGGCCATCGGTCGGCTGCGCGATGCGGGCGGCGATTGGCAGATGTTCGGCTTCTACATCTTCAACAACATCGGCATCGGTTTCCAGACCTTCGGCGCGGGCATCCTGGCGGGCGTGGGCAGTGTCTTCACGCTGGCCTACAACGGCCTGTTGCTGGGCGTGGTGGCGGGCCATCTGGACCGCGTGGGCCTGGGGCACAACTTCTGGCCTTTCGTCTGCACGCATGCGGCCTTCGAGCTGACGGGCATCGTGCTCTCCGGCGCGGCCGGCCTGCGCCTGGGCCTGGGCTGGCTGGCGCCTGGGCGCAAGACGCGGCTGGCCTCGCTGCGCTTTGCTGCGGGCGAGGCCATGCCGCTGGTCTATGCGGCCTTCTTCCTGCTGCTCGTGGCGGCGGCCTTTGAGGCCTTCTGGTCTTCGGCTGCGTGGATCGCGCCGGCTGTGAAATTCGGCGTGGCCGCCGTTTGCTGGACGCTGGTGATCGCGTGGCTCGGCCTGATGGGAAGAGGGACTCGCGATGCGCGTTGAAGGCTTGGCCGTCACGCTGCGACCCCGCAGCCAGAGCGAGGCCTGCGACCTCGGCCTGGCCCTGGTGCGCACGCACGCGCGTTCGGTGTGGCGCTGCTTTGCGCCGGTCTATGCCGTGGTCGCGCTGCTGGCCCTGTGCACGGTCGATACCGCGGCCTGGCTGCCCATCCTGATCGTGTTCTGGCTCAAGCCCTGGCTGGACCGCAGCCTGCTCTTCGTGCTGGCGCGTGCGGTGTTTGGCGAGCCCACGCGCTGGGCCGATCTGTGGCGTGCGCGCGGCCATGTGTTTGGCGGGCAGCTCTTGCGCACGCTGTTCTGGCGGCGCTTCTCGCCCTGGCGCGCGTACACGGCGCCGATCGAGCAGCTCGAAGCCCAGCACGGCAGCGCGCGGCGCAAGCGCGCCCGGCTGATCCTCAACGACAACCGCGGCGCGGCCACGGCGCTGCAGACGGCGTTCGTGCATGCCGAAGCGGCACTCGGCTATTCGCTGCTGGCCCTGCTGTGGTGGTTCGCCCCCGAAGGCAGCCGCACGGATGTGTGGGACTGGTTTTGGCATCCGGCGGGCCATGCGGCCGGCCAGCTGGGGCTGGACCTGGCCCTATCGCTGGCCTATATGGCGGTGGTGTTTGCGCTGGAGCCTTTCTACGTGGCCGCCGGCCTCGCGATGTATCTCAACCGCCGCGTGGTGCTCGAGGCCTGGGACATCGAGCAGGAGTTCCGCCGTGCGTTCTCCTGAGTGGCTGCTGTCGGCGTTGCTGGTGATTGCAAGTGCCGGCGTGCATGCGCAAGGCGCGGCATCGGCGCCAGCGATCAACGCCGCCGCCGTGCGCGCTGCCGCTTCCGCCGTGCAGGCCGACCCGCTGATGCCCGGCACCGAGAAAAGCAAGACCCTGCGCTTCAAGCCCGACACCGAGCAGGAGAAGGAGCGCAAGAAGCCCGACGAGGACCTCAACTGGTGGATGGAGCTGATCGGCACTCTCTCCGCCGGCCTGCGCGTGGCCATGTGGCTGGTCTGCGCGGGGCTCTTCATCTGGGTGCTGATGCGCGCCTACCGCTGGCTGCGGCCGGACCTGGGCGGTTTCGAATCCACGACCCTGCCGCCCACGCACGTGGGCACGCTCGACATCCGCCCTGAGAGCCTGCCCGCCGACATCGGCATCGCCGCACGCGCGCTGTGGCAGCGCGGCGAGACGCGCGGCGCGCTCTCGCTGCTCTACCGCGGCGCGCTCTCGCGCCTTGTGCATGGCCACAGCGTGCCGATACGCGCGGCCAGCACCGAGGGCGATTGCCTGCGGCTCTCGGCCAGGCGCTTGCAAGCTGAGCCACAGGCGTTTCTCTCGCTGCTGATCGCCTGCTGGCAGGCCGTGGCCTATGCGCAGCGCCAGCCTTCGAGCGAGGACCTGGAGCGCCTGTGCGCTGAATTCGACCGTCAGCTGAACCCTCGCGAAGCGAGCGCCGCATGAGCCGGGAAAGCGTCATCCGCCTGCTCGCCGTGATCGGCCTCGCGCTGGGCGCTTGGTGGCTGCAGGCCAATACCGAGTGGGTGGAAGTGGAGGGCGCACGCGGCGCGCGCGGCGAGGCCTTGCACAACCCGGTCTATGCCTTCGAGCAGTTGCTGCAACGCCTGCACATGCAGGTGGAGCACCACGATGCGCTGGACCGCATGCCGCCCGAACGGGCGCGGCTGATCCTGCTGTCGAGCGACTGGTCGCTGATCCCCGGCCGCGCCGAGGCGCTGCACCAGTGGGTCTTGCGCGGCGGGCATCTCGTGCTGCTGCAAAGCACCGAGTGGGAGGACACGCCGCTGGAGAAATGGGTGCAGGTCTATGCAGTGCAGGTCGCGCGCGGGCCGCGGCAGCCGGCGAGCGCAGCATCCGCCGCATCAGGCCCGCAGCTGCTCTCCCGACCGGCGCTGTGGAGCATGGACGAACGGTATTCGTGGTGCGCGCTGTTCCGCGAGAACGAGCGCCTGCGCGCCCGGCCCGGCCAGCGGCCGGCTTGGGTCCTGAGCCACGCTGACACGGAGGAGTCCCAGGCCTTGCGCCTGCCGGTGGGGCAGGGCAGCGTCACGGTGCTCAACGTCGTCGGCGGGGCCTTCGACAACGAACACATCCTGCACTGCGACAACGCCTTGCTGCTGACCGCAGCCGTGCAGGTGGAGGCCGGCGCCACGGCCTGGATCTATCTGAACGAAGAGCGCGAGGCCCTGCTGCCCTGGTTGTGGCATCGCGGCTGGATCGCCATCGTGGCCGGCCTGCTGGCCCTGGCCGCGCTGCTCTGGCGCGGGAGCCTGCGCTTCGGCCCGCGCATCGCCGCCGCGCCGCGCCTGCGCCGCTCGATTGCCGAGCAGGTGCGCGGCAGCGGCGCCTATCTGTGGCGCGAGGGCCGCGAGGCCCTGCTGGCCGCCCAGCAGCGCGCGCTGGAAGAGGCCGCCCTTCGCCATCTGCGCGGCTATCGGCAGCTCAAGCCGCTGGAGCGCGCACGCGCCGTGGCCGCGGCCACGCAACTCGCGCCTGAAGTGCTGGCCCTGGCCATGCAATCCCAGACCTGCACGCGGGCCGAATTGCCGGCGCGCTTGCAAACCCTTGAAACCGCACGTCGTCAGCTGGAAAAGAAATCATCATGATCAAGCCCGAAGAACTGACCCTCGCCACGCAATGGCTGCAGATCCTGCGCAGCGAGATCTCCAAGGCCGTGATCGGCCAGCCGCAGGTCGTCGAGCAACTGATGGTGGGCCTGGTGGCCTCGGGCCACGTGCTGATCGAAGGCGTGCCGGGCCTGGGCAAGACGCTGCTGGCACGTGCCGCCGCGCAGGCCATGCGGCTGCAATACGCCCGCGTGCAGTTCACGCCCGACCTCATGCCGGCCGACGTGATCGGCCACAGCGTGCTCGACGACACCGGCGGTGGCGGCCTGGGCGCGCTGCGCGTGCGCAAGGGGCCGGTGTTCACCAACCTCATGCTGGCCGACGAGATCAACCGCGCGCCGGCCAAGACGCAGAGCGCCCTGCTCGAAGTGATGCAGGAATACCAGGCCACGCTGGAAGGCGAGACGCTGCCGCTGCCGCGCCCCTTCATGGTGATGGCCACGCAGAACCCGGTGGACACCGAGGGCACCTATCCGCTGCCCGAGGCGCAGCTCGACCGCTTTCTGCTGAAGATCCGCATCGGCTATCCCACGCATGCCGAAGAGACGGCGGTGGTGCAGCTCGTCACCTCGGGCCGTGCCGGCCATGAGCTGCCGCTGGAGACGGTGCGGCCGGTGCTCGACGACGTGCAGGTGCTGGAGCTGCAGCGCATGGCCGGCCAGGTGCACGTGGACGAGCGCGTGGTGGACTATGCCGTGCGCGTGGTGCGCGCCACGCGCGACTGGCCGGGCCTGGAAGCCGGCGCCGGCCCGCGCGGCAGCGTCGCTCTGGTGCGCGCCGCGCGGGCCATGGCCTTGCTCAATGGCCGCGATTTTGTGACGCCGGACGACATCGGTGCGCAAGCGCTGGCCGTGCTGCGCCATCGCGTGACCATGGCGCCCGACGCGCAGCTCGAAGGCCGCGAGGTGGACGAGCTGCTGCAGGCAGCACTCGAAAGCGTGGAGGCGCCGAGGCTTTGAGCCCGAGCATCACGACTCCTTCGACGCGGCGGGCTTTCATGCCCACGCGCGCCGGCATTGCGGCACTGGCGATGCTCGGTCTCGCGTGCGCGGTGGCCCTGGCCTTTGGCGCGCCGTTGCCGCTCGTGGCGCAGATCGGCGGCACGCTGCTGGTGGCGATGCTGGCCTTCGCCGCCTTCGACCTGTGGCGCAGCCTGCGCTTGTGGAAACGCTCTGGCGTGCAGGTGGAGCGGCGCCTGCCTGCGGCCTTTGCCATCGGCGCGTCGACCGAACTCAAGCTCGACATCGTCAACGCAAGCAAGCTGGCGTGGCGGCTGAAGGTGTTCGACGAGCTGGATCCGATCTTCGACTTCGAAGGCCTGCCGCGCGGGCTGCATCTGGCCGCGCAGACGCGCAGCGCACTGAGCTTTCGCGTGACGGCGCGCCAGCGCGGCGTGGCGCAGCTGGGCCGCACGCAGCTGCTGTGGCGCAGCCGCGGCGGCGCGTTTGAAGTGCGCCAGACCGTGGGCGAGGCCAGGCGGCTGCGCGTCTATCCGAACTTCGCCGCCCTGGCGCGTTATGCCTGGCTCTCGGGCGACCGGCGCCTTGCGCAGATCGGCATCAAGAGCTATGTGCAGCGCGGGCAGGGCACTGACTTTCGCCAGCTGGCCGAGTACAAGCGCGGAGAGCCGCTGCGCCACATCGATGCCAAGGCCTCGCTGCGCCAACGCAAGCCCATCGTGCGCGAGTACCAGGACGAGCGCAACCAATGCGTGATGTTCCTGCTCGACTGCGGACGCCGCATGCGGGCCGACGAGCAATCGGCCATCGCGGGCGAGAACAGCCACTTCGACGACGCGCTCGATGCGCTGATGTTGCTGGCCTACGTGGCGCTGTCGGAAGGCGACGAAGTCGGCGCGATGACCTTCGGCAATGACGCCAGCGAGCGCCGCGACTGCGCGCCGCGCAAGGGCCTGGCCTCGCTCAACATGCTGATGAACAAGATGCACGACCTGCAGCCGGGTGGCGAGCATTCCGACTACCTGGTGGCAGCCGAGGAGCTCTCGCGCCGGCTGCAGCGCCGCTCGCTCGTCATCATCCTGACCAACTTCCGCGACGAGGACGCGCCCGAGCTGCAACCCGCGCTGCGCCTGCTGCGCCGCCGCCATCTGGTGCTGCTGGCCAGCCTGCGCGAGACGGCGCTGGGGCGCATCACGGCCGAGCCGATGGCACGTAGCGAGGACGCGATCAACATCGCGAGCGCGCATCTGCTGTCGCAGGCGCGGCATGACGCGTTTGCCAAGGTGGTGGACCACGACCGGCTGTCCATCGACGTCGAACCGCAAGCCCTCGCCGCTACGCTGGTGAACCGCTATCACGCGGTGAAGCGGGCGGGGCTGCTTTGATTTTTCTTCTTTTTCTTTTCTTCAACCGGGAGCTGAGATGCCTGAACCGACCTTCAACCAATATGCGGCTCCCCTTGCAGAGGTCGCGGACATCGCTCCGGAGGCGGGCTACGCGGAACTCAAGTTCCTCTCCCACGAAGGTCGCGTAGGGCGACTGCGCTACTTGGCTTATACGATCGGCGGAGGGTTCCTTATCAATTTGGCGTTCGGCGTCTTGGCCGCGATCCTGATCCGCATTGCTCCAAGTCTCGGAGCCATCGTCGCCTTGGCCGCTTGGCTCCCGATCCTGTGGTTCATGATCATCACCGGTATCAAGCGGGCCCATGACTTTGGTGGGAATGGCTGGTTGTCACTGGTGACGTTCATTCCGGTGATCGGCTTTCTGCTGTGGGTCTTGATCCCTGGAAGCAAGAGTACAAACAGCTACGGGCCGCCGCCGCCGGCCAACACCTGGGGCGTGAGGATCGTTGCGTTGATCATGCCGATTGCGATCATCGGCGTCCTCGCCGCCGTTGCGATTCCGGCATACAAGGACTACACGGACAGGGCGCGAGCAGCCCACTCGGCCAAGCCGCACTGAACAACGATCAGAGCGCCGTGATCGGCCGCCCCGCCGCGGCCCAGCCGTCCAGCCCGCCCGTCAGCGTGCGCACGCGGGTGAAGCCCAGGCCCATCAGCGTCCTCGCCGCCACCGCCGCCGAGGCCTCGTTGGGACAGTTGCAATAGAGCACCAGCTCGCGGTCCTGCGGCAGCAGGCTCGCCTGCTCATGCACGCGGCTGAGCTCTGTCAGCACGGCGCCCGGGATGCTGCGCGGGTCGATGCTGCGGCTGCCCTTGCTGCGCACGTCGATGAAGACGGGGTCGAGTCCCCCGTCCACCAAGGCGGCTGCGCCGTCCACGTCGATGCGGAAGTTCTGCGCGTCGCGCAGAAAGCGCCTGCGCATCAGCCAGCGGCGCAGCACCAGGCCAGCCACGATCAGCAGCAGCGCACCGAGCGCGACCAGGCCGGCGCTGGCGAGCATGTCCAGCACCTGCTGGATCTGATCGGCCAGCAGGAAACCCAGGGCCAGAAAGACCGCCGACCAGACCGCGCCGGCCAGCACGTCGAAAGCGATAAAACGCGTGAGCGACATGTGCAGCGCGCCGGCCATGGGCGCGGCCACCACCGAGATGCCGGGCAGGAACTTGGCCGCCAGCAGCGAGCGGCCGCCCCAGCGGTTGATCAGCGATTCGCTCTGGCGCACGCAGGAATCGGGCGAGAGCGAGATCTTGCACAGCAGGCGCATCACGCGGTGGCCGTGGCGTCGGCCGGCTTCGTACCAGATGCCGTCCCCGATCAGGTTGGCGAGAATGGAAACCAGCAGGACCAGCGGCCAGGAAATCAGCTGGCTGGCCGCCAGGCCGCCGGCCACCACCAGCAGCGGCGCCGCCGGCACGGGCAGGCCGACGCGGGCGGCGAGGGTGAACAAAAAGACCCAGCCGAGGCTGTTCTGGATCAGCAGATCAATGAGGGTGCGCATGTGGGCCCGATGGTAGCGGGCTAACGCCGTCCCTTGTCGGTGAGGGCTTGTTCCTTCTGCACAGGTCTGCCGAACCTCCGCCGCGTCCCTGCCGAACCTCGACAGGCTTCTTTCCGAGGCCTTATTCGCCCTTGATCTGCGGCAGCGGGCCGCTGCCCTGCGTCAGCAGTCCCGCCTGCGCGTACGTGGCCAGCTTGGCACGCGTGTCGATGATGTCGAGATTGCGCATGGTCAGCTGGCCGATGCGGTCGGCGGGGCTGAACGGCGCGTCTTCGACCTTTTCCATCGACAGCCGCTCGGGCGCGTAGGTCAGGTTGGGGCTCTTGGTGTCGAGCAGCGAGTAGTCGTTGCCGCGGCGCAGTTCCAGCGCCACTTCGCCGGTGATGGCGCGGGCGATCCAGCGCTGGGCCGATTCGCGCAGCATGATGGCCTGCGGGTCGAACCAGCGGCCCTGGTAGAGCAAACGGCCGAGCTTGAGGCCATTGATGCGGTACTGCTCGATGGTGTCTTCGTTGTGGATACCGGTCACCAGGCGCTCGTAGGCGATGTGCAGCAGGGCCATGCCCGGGGCTTCGTAGATGCCGCGGCTCTTGGCTTCGATGATGCGGTTCTCGATCTGGTCACTCATGCCCAGGCCATGCCGTCCGCCGATGACGTTAGCTTCGAGCAGCAGGGCGACCGGGTCGCGGTATTCGATGCCGTTCAGCGCGACCGGCATGCCTTCCTCGAAGCGCACGGTCACCGTTTCAGCCTTGACGGCAACGTCCTCGCGCCAGAAGGCCACGCCCATGATGGGATTGACGATCTTGACGCCGCTGTTCAGCTGCTCCAGGTCCTTGGCCTCGTGCGTGGCGCCCAGCAGGTTGGAGTCGGTCGAATAGGCCTTTTCGGCGCTCATCTTGTAGGCAAAACCGGCCTTGCTCATGAAGGCGCTCATCTCCGCGCGGCCGCCGAGCTCGTCGATGAAGGCCTGGTCCAGCCAGGGCTTGTAGATCTTGAGCAGCGGGTTGGTCAGCAGGCCGTAGCGGTAGAAGCGCTCGATGTCGTTGCCCTTGAAGGTCGAGCCATCGCCCCAGATGTTGACGTCGTCGGCCTTCATGGCGGCCACCAGCATGGTGCCGGTGACGGCGCGGCCCAGCGGCGTCGTGTTGAAGTAGGTCACGCCGCCAGTGCTGATGTGGAAGGCGTTGGCCTGCAGGGCGGCGATGCCCTCGTGCACGAGCTGGCTGCGGCAGTCGACCAGCACGGCTTTTTCGGCGCCATAGAGCATGGCCTTGCGCGGGATCTCGTCGTAGTCGGGCTCGTCGGGCTGGCCGAGGTTGGCCGTGTAGGCGTAGGGGACAGCGCCCTTGCCACGCATCCAGTGCAGGGCGGCGCTGGTGTCGAGGCCGCCGGAGAACGCGATGCCGACCTTCTGGCCGGCCGGGATGTTTTGCAGGATCGTGGACATGGACGGGGAATCAAGCGGGGGGAGCCCGCGATTCTATCGTCCGCGCTATCGCTGCTTTCTCTGCATCCAGACGGCGACGTAGGAGCAAACCGGGACCACTTCGAGGCCCTGGCCCTGCGCCCAATCCCAGGCTGCCTGAACGACCTGCGCCGCATAGCCCTGGCCCTCCAGCGCCGGGTCCACGCCCGTGTGGACGAACAGCGCGCGACGGCCGTCGAGCTGGTAGTCGAGCTCGATCTGCCCGCCGGACACGCGCGCCCAGAAGCGCCCGCCCGTGGCCCGCGCGTCGTGCTGAAAACTTATCGCAGCTGCTGCCATAGGAATGCGTACTCCAGCGCCTGCATGGTGGCGCGCTGTTCGTTGTCGGCCGCGCCGCCGTGGCCGCCTTCGATGTTCTCGTAATACAGCACCGGCGCGCCCAGCTCCAGCATGCGCGCGGCCATCTTGCGCGCGTGGCCCGGGTGCACGCGGTCGTCGCGCGTGGAGGTGGTGAAGAGCAGGCGCGGATACGCCGTGCCGGCGCGCAGGTTCTGGTAGGGGCTGTAGCGTTCGATGACGGCCCAGTCCTCGGCCACGTCGGGGTCGCCATACTCGGCCATCCACGAGGCGCCGGCCAGCAGCTGGTGGTAGCGGCGCATGTCGAGCAGCGGCACCTGGCAGACGACCGCCTTGAACAGCTCGGGCCGCTGCGTGAAGACCGCGCCGACCAGCAGGCCGCCGTTGCTGCCGCCCATGATGCCCAGGTGCTCGGCCGAGCTGATGCCGCGGGCGATCAGGTCTTCGGCCACGGCGATGAAGTCGTCGTAGGAGCGCTGCTTGTGCGCCTTGATCGCCGCCTGGTGCCAGGCCGGCCCGAACTCGCCGCCGCCGCGGATATTGGCCACCACCAGCACGCCACCGCGCGCCAGCCAGGCGCGGCCACGGCCGCCCGAGTAGGCGGGCTGCAGCGAGATCTCGAAGCCGCCGTAGCCATAGAGCAGGGTGGGCGCCTTGCCGTCGGCCGCGAAGCCGCGCGGCGTCAGCACGAAGTAGGGCACGCGGGTGCCGTCGGCGCTGGTGGCGAAATGTTGCTCGGCGCGCATGCCCTGGGCTTCGAATTGCGGCAAGCGGCTCTTCAGCAATTGCCGATGCTCGTCGTCATCCGTGCGCGCCAGGAAGAGGCTGTCGGGCGTCAGGAAGTCCGTGTAATTCAGCAGGTAGCTTTCGGCCAGATCATCATCGGCCAGCTCGCTGTCATGCAGGCTGGCGACCGAGAGCGTGCCGGGGAAGGGCGCCTCGATCACGCGATGCACGGGCACCGCCGCACCCGCAAAGCTCCAGGCTTCGAGCCGGCTGGCGACGTTATCGCTGATGGTCAGCAGCAGCTGCGAGCGGGCGTGCGTGAAGCTGTCCAGCGAACGGGTGTCGGTCGGCGTGAAGAGGACCTGCACATCGCGGCCGCCGGCCAGGAAGTCCGCCGCATCGGCGACCAGCAGGCTGCCGGCCTTGTGGACGGTGCCGCCCAGCGCCCAGTCGCTGCGCGGATGCAGCAGCAAGCGCGCGCCCCAGAACTGCGCTTGGGCATCGTCCGGCAGGTCCAGCTTGCGCAGCGAGCCGTCCGGCTGCTGCAGCCAGCGTGCCTGGTCGTAGAAATCGAGCATGCGGCCGAAGATCGTGCGCTCGAAGCCCGGCGTCGGGTCGACCGACACGTACGCGGCCACGTCCTGCGCCTCGCCCTCGAAGACGCTGACGGCCTCGCTCAGTGGCGTGCCGCGCGTCCAGCGCTTGATGACGCGGGTGTAGCCCGAATCGGTCTGCGAGCCCGGGCCGAAATCCGTGCCGACGTAGATGTGGTCGGGGTCGATCCAGTTCACGTCGCTCTTGGCTTCGGGCAGGGTGAAGCCACCTTCGACGAAACGCTTGCTGACGAGGTCGAACTCGCGCACCACATGGGCGTCCGAGCCGCCGCGCGAGAGCATCAGCAGGGCGTGGCGGTACTCGGGCCCGAGCACCTCGGCGCCGGCAAACACCCAGCTTTCGCCCTCGGCCGCACCCAGGGCGTCGAGGTCGAGCACGGTTTCCCAGGCGGGTTCGGGCTTGGCGTATTCGGCCAGCGTGGTGCGGCGCCAGAGGCCGCGCTTGTGGGTCTCGTCCTGCCAGAGGTTGTAGAACCAGTTGCCGCGACGGGCCACGCCGGGGATGCGGTCGCTGGCGTTGAGCACGCCCAGCAGTTCGTCGTGCATGGCGGCATAGCCGGGCTCGGCTTGCAGCGTTGCGAGGCTGTGCGCATTGCGCGCGCGCACCCAGTCCAGTGCCGGCTCGCCCAGCACCTCTTCGAGCCAGAGATGGGGGTCCTGCGGGTTCGAAGCTTCCGTGTTCATGCGGGCAACTTGAGGGCGATCGGATGGATTTCCAGCGAGTCTTTTGGACCCGAAACAAAGATGCTGCCGTCCTGCACGGTGAACTGCAGCTGCATGCTGCGCTCGGCAAAGCCGGCCAGGGCCTGCGATTGATCGGCCGGGATCTGCCACACGCTGAGCTTGGGCGCGCGGGTCAGCTTGTTCTCGATGCCGGCCCACCAGACGGGCGTGCTGGAGGCGAAGCTGATCACCGTGGTGCGCTCGGCGCGGCCGTGGGCCTTCATGATGCGGCGCTCGTCGGGCTGGCCCAGGTCGATCCAGTGGATGACCTGACCGGTCAGGTCGAGCTGCCAGAGGTCGGGGTCGTCCACCTCGGACAGGCCGCGGGTGAATTCGAGCTTGCCGCGCAGGTCATCGGCCGGCGCGTTGAGCGCGAAAGCCAGCACGCGGATCATCATGCGTTCGTCGTTCTCGGACGGGTGGCGCGCGATGGTGAGGTTGTGCTCGCCATAGACGCCGCGGTCCATGTCGGCGATGTTGATCTGCGCTTTGTGGATGGTGGCCTTGAGTGCCATGGTCGCCGTAACTGCTTGAAGCAATAAGAGGAAAGCGGCCGATTATGATGTGCGCACCTCTTTTCCTCATACCAACGAGACAAGCTCATGAAACGACTGCTCATCGTTCTGGCCGCATTTGCACTGGCCTCCGCCCAAGCCCAGGTTGCGAACCCCACCGCGAAGATCGACCCGAAGAACAACAAGGTCTCGCGCCCGGTGGTCGAGAAACCGAAAGAAAAGCTGATGACGCGCGACGAGTTGCGCGCCTGCATGAACCAGCGCGACGCCAACGACGCCGAAGCCAACGCCGTCAACGCCGCCATGAAGGCCTACAAGGACAACACGGAAACGCTCAAGGCCGAGCGCGCCCGCCTGGAAGCCGCCGCCGCCGACATCAAGACACGCTCCGACGCGGCCAAGGTCGAGTTCGACGCCATCATGAAGGCCAACGAGGAATTCAAGGCAGCCGCTCCCAAGATGGAGAAGGCCGACTTCGAAGCCAAGAAGAAGGAGCTGACCGACCGCAGCGCCGCCTTCGAAGTGACGCGCGAGAACGTCATCGCCGACAACAAGAAGCTCAACGACGACAACGCCGCGCTGGGCACGGCCATCGACAAGCACAACGACAACTTCAAGGTGCTGGACGACCGCCGCGAGAACCAGCTCGACAAGGTCGATGCCTGGAAGAAGGACTGCTCCAACAAGAGGTACGACGAGAACGACGAAGCCGCCATCAAGAAGGAACGTGCCGCCGCGGCTGCCGCTTCCGCACCGGCCAAGTAATCAGGGCTTCAAGTCCCTCACCGAAGGCGCCGCCATTTCCCTGGCTGGCGCCTTTTTGTTTTTAGCTCCGGCAAGAAGGTACCCGCATGAGCAACCCGCTGTTGATCGACTGGACCGCGCCGCACGGCCTGCCGCCGTTCGGGCAGATTCGCGCTGAGCATTTCGAACCGGCCTTTGCCGAAGCCCTGGCCCGCCACCGCGAGGAGCTGGACGTGATCGCCTGCCAGGGCGAGGCGCCGAGCTTCGAGAACACCATCGCCGCCATCGACCGCAGCGGCCGCCTGCTGGGCCGGCTCGACCTGCTCTTCGGCACGCTCACCACCTCGGCGACATCGCCCGAGTTGCGCGCCGCACAGCGCGCCCTGGCCGCACCGCTGGCCGCGCATGAGAGCTACGTCTACATGCATGCCGGCCTGTTCGCCCGCGTGGATGCGCTCTGGCGCGAGCGCAGCTTCCTGGGCCTGGCGCCCGAGCAGTTGCGCCTGCTGGAGCGCCTGCACCTGGATTTCGTGCGCGCCGGCGCCCGCCTCGGCCCCGTGCAAGGAAAGCGTTATGCCGAGCTGATGGAAAAGCTCGCCGAACTGCACACCCGCTTCGGCCAGAACGTGCTCGCCGACGAGGCCGACTACCGGCTGCTGCTCAAGACCGAGGAAGATCTGGCCGGCCTGCCCGACTTCGTGCGCGCCGCCGCGCGGCAGGCCGCGCTTGATCGCGGCGTGCAGGATGCCTGTGTGATCACGCTCTCGCGCTCGCTGATCGTGCCCTTCCTGAGCTTCAGCGAGCGGCGCGACCTGCGCGAACAGGCCTATACCGCCTGGGTCACGCGCGGCGAGCATGCGGGCGAGACCGACAACCGCCAGCTCGTGCGCGACATCCTCACCCTGCGCCGCGAGCAGGCGAAGCTGCTGGGCTACGCCTGCTATGCCGACTACGCGCTGGCCGACACCATGGCCGGCACGCAATCCGCCGTGATGGAACTGCTGGAGAAGGTCTGGACGCCCGCCAAGACCGCCGCGGGCCGCGAGCGCGAAGCCATCGAGGCGCAGCGGGCCGCCATGGGCCGCGATCACAAGCTCGAAGCCTGGGACTGGCGCTACTACGCGGAGAAGGTCCGCCAGGCCCGCTATGCGCTCGACGAAGCCGAGGTCAAGCCTTACTTCCCGCTCGATGCAATGGTGGGCGCACTGTTCGACTGCGCGCAGCGCCTCTTCGGCCTGCGCTTCGAGCACCGGCCCGAGCTGCAGGGCTACCATCCCGACGTGAAGCTGTACGAGGTCTTCGATGCCGATGGCAAGGTGCGCGGCCTGTTCCAGCACGACAACTTCGCGCGGCCGACCAAGCGCAGCGGCGCCTGGATGAACGCGCTGCGCTGGCAGTCTCGCAACGGCGGTGACGCGCTGCCGATCATCAACAACAACAACAACTTCGCCAAGGGTGCGCCGGGCGAGCCCACGCTGCTGGGCTTTGACGACGTGCGCACGTTGTTCCATGAGTTCGGCCATGGCCTGCACGGGCTGCTGTCCAACGTCGAATTCGAGCGGCTTTCGGGCACCCAGGTGCTGCGCGATTTCGTTGAGCTGCCCTCGCAGATCTTCGAGCACTGGATGGCCGAGCCCGAGGTGTTGCAAAAGCATGCGCGCCACTACAAGACGGGCGAGCCCATCCCGGCCGAACTGCTGAAGAAGCTCAAGGCCGCGCAGACTTTCAACCAGGGTTACGACACGGTGCGCTACACCGCCAGCGCGCTGATCGACGTGGCCATCCACGCGCTGCCGGACGAGCAGGCGCCCGACGTGCTGGCCTTCGAGGCGAAAACGCTGGCCGCTTACGGACTGCCCGATGCTGTCGGCGTGAACCATCGCTACACCCACTTCCAGCATCTGTTTGCGGGCAACGGCTATGCGGCCGGGTACTACGTGTACCTGTGGGCCGAGGTCCTCGATTGCGATGGCTACGAAGCCTTCGTGGAGGCTGGCAGCCCCTTCGATGCGGGCGTGGCCCGGAGCCTGCTGGAAAACATCTACAGCAGCGGCAACAGCCGCGAGCCGGGGGCGGCATTCCGCGCCTTTCGCGGGCGCGATGCGGTGGTGGAGCCGATGTTGCGCGAGCGTGGTTTGATCGCGGGGGAGCCGGCATGATGAAGAACAGGACCGCGTTGGTGACCGGCGCCGGCAGCGGTATCGGCCGCGCGGTGGCCCAGGCCTTGATGGGGCAGGGCTGGCGCGTGGCGCTGCTGGGCCGGCGTGTTGATGCGCTGGAGGAAACCGCGACAGCCCATCCCGCGCAGGCCCTGGTGCTGGGCGCGGATGTGAGCCAGGCCACCGACGTGAAAGCCGCCTTCATGCGCATCGAGGCCGAGTTCGGCCGCCTCGACCTGCTCTTCAACAACGCCGGCATCTTCGTGCCCGGCGTGCCTTTCGACGAACTGCCGCTCGAGCATTGGCAGGCGAGCGTGGACGTGAATCTCACCGGCGCCTTCCTGTGCGCGCAGGCGGCGTTCAGGCTGATGAAGGCGCAGTCGCCCAAGGGCGGCCGCATCATCAACAACGGCTCGGTCTCGGCCCACGCGCCGCGGCCCAACTCGGCGGCCTACACGGCCACCAAGCACGCGATCACCGGCCTGACCAAATCGCTCTCGCTCGATGGCCGCGCCTTCGACATCGCCGCTGGCCAGATCGACATCGGCAATGCCGAGACCGACATGGTCACGAAGATGAAGCGCGGCGTGCCGCAGGCCAACGGCGAGATCGCCGTCGAGCCCACGATGGCGCTTGAGCATGCCGTCAGCGCCGTGCTCTACATGGCCAGCCTGCCGCTCGAAGCGAATGTGCAGTTCATGACGGTGATGGCCACCAAGATGCCGATGATCGGGCGCGGCTGAAAAAACGCCGCCCTGCCGCAAGCGCAGCGGGACAAGACTTGTACGTCTTGTCCTACCGCCGCCGATTACCTTGTCCGACTCCTGTAACCAAGTGTTAAGCCCACAGTCTGGCTGGCCGGCCTGACGGTCATGGCCGGCCTTTTTTCATGGCTGGCAAACCGAATCCGTCGGAGCCGCCCACTTCACAGGAGATCCTTCATGAAACTGCAAAGTGCAATGCCTCTTGTGGCCGCCACCGCCGCCACCCTGCTCGCATCCATGAGCGCTCAAGCCACGACCTCGTACGGCGACATCGCCACGCCCGGCGTCTACTTCGGTACCGGCAACGTGAATGGCGACTGGACGATCAGCACGCAGGCCGGCGTCGAACTGGCCCTGCGCGCCAAGAACCGCGAAACACTGACCACGATCGACGGCTCCTCGGGCACCTACTTTGCCGATCTCGGCCTGTGCGCCACCTGCACGGGCGCGCCCAAGGCGATGTGGAGCTATGAGTTCTCGGTCAACAGCGGCGCGGCCACCGGCTTCACCTATCGCCTCGGCATTGACAGCGACCCGACTGCAGCCACCAACTACGCCTTTGTCGATCCGCAGACCTACTGGGCCGACAACGCCATCGCTGCCTCGCCCTTCAACGGCTTCCAGAATTCCGAGAACGTGCGCTTCGGCGACACACCCGGCGGGATCTTCAATGTCGACATGCCCGGCTTGTATTCGGTGACGCTGGAGGCCTACAACGGTGCCACGCTGGTCAACAGCACCACGATCAACGTGCAGGTGGGCCCGGTTCCGGAGCCGGAAACCTACGCGCTGATGCTGGCAGGCCTGGCCGGTGTCGCACTGATCGTGCGCCGCCGTCGCGCGGGCAAGTAAACGGCCCGCAAGGTGCCGCCCAAGGGCTGGCGCCTCGCGTGAGTCAGGCGTCGTGCTCCAGCAGATACCCGATGGCCGCCGAGACCGTCACGCCCTGCGCTGCATTGCACTCGTCAGGGCTGGTCAAGGGGCTGTCCGGGTAGACCTCGGTGGTGGTCACGAAGCGTGCGCCGGTCATGCCACCGCACAGGCCGAGCGTCCGCTTGGCATAGTTGATCACGCCCGGCTGCTGCAGCACGGAGCCGATCAGGCAGCCTTGCTCATCGGCCTCGGCAATGCGGGTGACGCGGCGCACGGCGTTGATCAGCGCGAGCTGGAATTCGGGCGCGGGCCGCTCCACATCGCCGACGAGATAGAAGCCGTCCGGGATCGCATGCCATTCGTAGACCTGGCCGTCGCGTGCGGCCTTGGCCGGCTGGAACTCGCTGTTGTCGGTGTCGGTGGTCTCATGCAGGTCGACATGCAGATCGACGCGCTCGCCACAGTTGGCGGCCACGCAGGCCATGGCCAAGGCCGACTCGGCGGCCGGGCTGTCGGGCTTGAACTGCCTGTTCGGATCGAGTGCGTCGGGGTTCCAGCGGTTGATGGTCTCGTAGCCCCAGGGGCTGATGCAGGGCAGGACCAGCAGATTGACCTTCTCGGCATGGCGGGCGAACTCGTGCTTCAGCCACTGCAGGGCACCCTGCACGCCGCTGGTTTCGTAGCCATGGACGCCGCCGGTGACCAGGACCACGGGTCGATCCGCCTGCCAGGCGCGGCTGCGCACGGCGTAAAGCGGGTAGCGCCCCAGGCCCAGGCGCTCGTAGTCGAGCTCACCGTACTGGAAGAGTTCTGCCTGCGCCGGCAGGCCGGCTTTGAGCGGCTCCAGCACCTCGGCGGCATAGCTGCGTTGTATGCGCTGGCGCCCGAGCCAGGCTGCTTTTTCAGCCGCGCCCCAGGGCGTGCCCGGCGTGCCGATCGGATAGGGTGAAGTGGAGGGCGGGGTCGATGGCGCAGTGCTCACGATGAAGATCGTCCGTGCGTTTCTGAAGATGCCGCAGACGATACACCGCCGGGCCCTGCCACGGCGCACGCATCAGCGTGCCTGTTCCTGCGCCGGGCGGCTGCTTGACCACAGCGGTTGCCTGGCCAGTTCCGCCGCGGTGATGTCGTCGGTCGTCACCGCATATTCATTGCTGCTGCGCTCCACGAAATAGGCCGAGCGATAGCGTTGCAGAAGCCCTCCGAGTGCCTGGCGAGCCTGGCTCGAAGGGCCGTTGAAGGTGAGGGTCAGCGTGGTCATGGTCGGGTGCCTCCATCAGAAGGGCCGACGGGTCACTGCGGCCGGCCTTCCTTGTTGAACGCTGGCGCGGTGGCGTGGTTGACCGCTGCGCTTGTTACGGCTTGTGTCCCCACCGTTTCCGGCCTAGTAACGCTGCCGCTGCAGCTCCGACAGGATCTCGCCGTAGATGCGAAAGCGCTGGGCGCTGATCTGGCCGGCCTCGACGGCCGCGATCACGGCGCAGCCCGGTTCATGCTGGTGGGTGCAGTTGTAGAAGCGGCATTCGCCCGCGTACTTGCGCAGGTCGGGCATCAGCAGCGGCAATTGCTGCCCCGTCACCTGCTGCAGGCCGAATTCCTGGAAGCCGGGCGAGTCGATCAGCGCGGTGCGGCGCGTGGCGTCGGTCCAGTACCACTGCGTCGTCGTGGTGGTGTGCCGGCCCGAGTTGAGGGCCACCGAGATCTCGCCCACCTGGGCCAGCGCGTCGGGGATCAGCAGGTTGATCAGCGTGCTCTTGCCCGTGCCGCTGGGGCCGAGCACGAACGTCTTCTTGCCGTCGAGCCAGGGCGTTAGCGTGGCGCTCGATCCGGCCGGGTCGGCCTTCAGCGCGACCTCCATCACCTCGATGCCCATGTCGCGGTAAGGCTGCAGGCGCTCGCGCGCGGCTGCGGTGCCGGGCAGGTCGGTCTTGTTCAGCGCAATGCGGGTGGTGATGCCCGCGCTCTCGGCGGCGATCAGGGAGCGGGCCAACTGGCTCTCGCTGAAGACGGGCTCGACGGCCACCAGCACCAGCAACTGGTCGAGGTTGGCGGCAAAGCTCTTGGTCTTCCACTCGTCCTGGCGGAACAGCAGGTTGCGGCGCGGCTCCACCGCCTCGACCACGCCTTCGTCGCCGCTGACTTCCCAGCGCACGATGTCGCCCACCACGCAATCGCTCTTCTTGCCGCGCGGGTGGCATTTGTGGCGCTGGCCGTCTTCGCCTTCGACGATGTAGTGCCGGCCGTGGCCTCGTACGACGAGACCTTTCATGTCAGCGCCGAAATCGCAGCCAGGCGCTCGGCCGCCGGCGGATGCGAGTAATAGAAGCGGGCGTAAACAGGATCGGGCGTCAGCGTGCCGGCGTTGTCCTCGTGCAGCTTGAGCAGGGCCGAACTCAGGTCCGTGCCGGCCGCATTCGCGCAGGCATAGGCATCGGCCTGGAACTCGTCGCGGCGCGAGAAGTGCGCGGC
>FSVW01001005.1_pt1 | contig 23205 bp, 19 predicted proteins | sample 1637551 | NCBI WGS metagenome assembly FSVW01 (sample SAMEA3914814, study PRJEB12502) | metagenome | biome: forest; material: soil | place: USA | collected 2011-09-16 | depth 0.1 m | reverse complement strand
TTTGCCGCTCGGCCAGCGCCATGCGCTCGAAATGGCCTTCGATGTCGCGCACCGTGGCCTGGATGTCGAAGAGCCTGGAGGCCCGGCCGTGCTCGCGCAGGAAACGCTTGTACGACCATGCACGCGCCGGGTTCTGGCCGATCTGCACGGCCTTCTGCTCGTACTCGGCCAGGCTGAAGGTGATCAGGTCGGGCAGGCCCACGGCGGTCAAGAGGCTGCCGGCCATGCGCGAGATGTAGCTGCGGCCTGAGTAGGTCAGGATCGGCGTGCCGACCCACAGGCAGTCATTGGCCGTCGTGCCGGCGTTGTAGGGGAAGGTGTCCAGCACCAGGTCGGCCAGCTGGAAGCGGGCCAGGTAGTCGTGCGGCGGCACGCGCGGCGCAAAGATCAGGCGCTGAGGTTCGATGCCGTGCTTGGCCGCCACGGCCAGCATGTTGGCCTTGGCCCATTCGTTGTCGGCCAGCAGCCAGAGCACGCTGTTGGGCACCTGCGAGAGGATGTTCATCCAGCAATCGAACATGTCCTCGCGGACCTTGTGATTGTTGTTGAAGGAGCAGAAGACGAAGGCGTCCTCCGGCAACTCGTACTGGGCCCGCGTGGGCATCGCGCCGATGGGACGCTTGCGGTCGCTGACCTGGTAGGTGTGCTCCAGGTAGATCGGCTTTTCCGTGCAGTACGGCAGGTAGTCCGGCGGCATCACGAAGCGGTCGGCAATGATCCAGTCCACGCCGGGCAGCGCCGACGTGGCGGGCAGGCCGAGGTAGCCGACCTGGATCGGCGCGGGCCGCATGGCCAGGATGTTGGGGCGGGCGCCGCTGGTCAGGCCCTGCAGGTCGACCAGCACGTCGATGCCGGCATCGGCAATCGCCTGGGCGGCGGCGTTGTCGTCCATCGTGTGCAGGCGCACGTGGTGGTCGAGCGAGGCGAGGATGCGCTGGCGCAGCGGGAAGCCGTCATCGCGGCTCCATTCAAACGCGTGGATCTCGAAGCGCGACTTGTCGTGCAGCTCGAACATCTCGGCCGTCAGCAGGCCCACGGCGTGCATGCAGAGGTCGCCCGAGAGATAGCCGATCTTGATCTTGCCTTCGCGCGGCTTCTTGGCCTGCGCGTACAGGCGCGCGTCGCTCTTCTTGACTTTCTCGTAGACAAAGCGCTGCGAGGACATCAGTTGCAGGGCCGGGTCGTCAGTGGCGCTGAGCATCGAGAGCAGCGAGGTGGCCACCAGAAGATTGTTGTGCGTGACCTCGCCCACCGGCTGGTAGACCGGCCAGTCGCACTGCTTCTGGCGGATGTGCACGTAGTGCTGCATCACGTCGGGCTGATCGGCCTTGAGCTCCAGGCTCTGCTTCATCAGCGCCTGCGATTCGCCATAGCGCTTCATCACTTCGAGCAGGCGCGCCGAGTTGTTGAGTCCGTGCAAACGGAGTGTTATGCCGTCGGGCTGCAGGGCCACGGCCGGGTCTTCAAAGACGGCGCGCCATTCGGCCAGCGCCTCCTCCTGCCGGCCGGTGTTCTCCAGCTGGTGGGCCAGGTTGAGCCGGGCCTGCGGGAAGCGCGGCACCATCGCGAGCGCGGCGCGGTAGGCGGCCTCAGCCTCGGCCGGCTTCTTCAGGTTGCCCAGCAGCGTGCCCCAGTTGAACAGCGCGATATGGCGGAACGGCGACTCGGTGCCGACGATCCAGTTCTGGTAGAGCAACGCGGCGGCCTCGGCCAGGCCCAGGCCCTGCAGCGTGTTGGCGCGTTCGATCACCAGCTCAAGCGGCAGCTGGCCGGCGCGTGCAGCGGCCAGCAGCTCTTCCACCTGCTGAAGGGCGTTCTTGGACATGGTGTTGGCGGGGCTGGAAAGATCCATGGCTGTTGGCGCAATCGTGGGTATTGCACCGGAGATGTTAGAAGCCAAGCCCGGTACGGCACGGGCCGAGATAGGCCCGAATTGAACCGTATTTCCAGCCTTGTCGGCGCTTCCCGCCAAGGCTTGAGAGGGCTATCCCTTCAGCAGATCGGGCAAAACGGGCTAATTCCACGCTTCAGCGTCATGCCGGGCTCCGCAAAATTCAGCGAAACAAACCAGGCTGTCCATGCTGAATGCCCTCCGGTCCCGTTGGACCCAGTCATTGCAGAACCGAATCTCCCGCTTGCCTGGGCATTCCGCAAGCGTTGCCGCGGGCAGCACCCTGCCTCCGCCAGCGCCACGCGCCGTGGCGGCCGGCGTGGCCGGGCAGATCCCGCTCAGCGATGTCTTGCCTCAGGCCCGCGCGGCTTTCGAGCGTTGCCTGGACGGCTTGGAGGGCGCAGGCCTCGCTTCCCAGCGCCGCGCCATCCGCCATGCCTGCAGCCTGCAAGACCTCTGGCACATCCGCACCGGGCTCTACAACGAGATCGCCCGGCAGTTCTCGCAAGCCGAGGCCGAGCAGCGCCTGGCGACGCTGCACGCCCTGTTCGGCTAGGGCGTTGCCTCAGGGCTTGCCGAGGAAGTCGTTCTTGCCCACCGGCACGCCGGCCTGGCGCAGCAGCGCGTACGTCGTTGTCACATGAAAGTAGAAGTTAGGCGTGGCGAAGTGCTTGAGGTAGACCTCGCCCGTGAACTTGTACGGATCGCCCTGGCGGCGCGGAATGATGATCTCGCGCTCCTCGCTGCCGTCGATCTCGGCGGCCGGCACCGACAGCACGTAGTCGCGCGTCTTCTTGATGCGGGCGATCAGGTCGTCGAGGCTGGCTTCGTTGTCTTCCCAGGCCGGCGCGGTCTGGCCGGACAGGCGTGCGATGGCGCCCTTGACGGCATCGCTGGCGATCTGGATCTGGCGCGGCAAGGGCAGCATGTCGGGCGCCAGGCGCAGCGTCATGTAGACCGCGGTGTCGAACTTCTTGGCCTCGGCGTGCGCCTTGGCAGTCTCCATCCACTCGAGCATGTTGCCGAGCATCTTGGCGAACACGGGGGCGCTGGCGCTGTACATCGAAATCGTCATGATTTGTCTCCGGGGTAAAAACAAGCGAGGGCCGTGTGCGACCCTCGGGGGAGCGCGCATCCTAGCGATTAGCCCAAGACCTTGCAGGCGCAGGCCGATGCACAATCCCCAGCAGCATGAACATCATCATCCTTGACGACTACCAGGACGCGGTGCGCAAGCTGCGTTGCGCCACCAAGCTGGAACATCTCAACGCCAAGGTCTTCACCAACACGGTCAAGGGCACCGGCCAGCTGTCGGTGCGGCTGCGTGACGCCGAGGTGCTGGTGCTGATCCGCGAGCGCACGCATCTGACGCGCGCGGTGCTCGAAAAACTGCCGCGCCTCAAGCTGATCGCGCAGACAGGCAAGGTCGGCGCGCACATCGATCTGGAAGCCTGCACGCGCATGGGCATCGCCGTGGCCGAAGGCGTGGGTTCGCCCATCGCGCCGGCCGAGCTGACCTGGGCGCTGATCATGGCCGCCATGCGTCGGCTGCCGCAGTACATCGGCAATCTCAAGCACGCGGCGTGGCAGCAGTCGGGGCTCAAGGCCGGCTACATGCCGCCCAACTTCGGCCTGGGCATGGTGTTGCGTGGCAAGACATTGGGCATCTGGGGCTATGGCCGCATCGGCCAGCTGGTGGCGGGCTATGGCCGCGCCTTCGGCATGAAGGTGCAGATCTGGGGCAGCGAAGCCTCGCGCCTGAAGGCCGAGGCCGACGGCTTCGAGGCCGCACCGACCCGCGAGGCCCTGTTCGAGACCAGCGATGTGCTGAGCCTGCACCTGCGCCTCACACCCAGCACGCGCGAGATCGTTGGTGCCGAAGACCTGGGCCGCATGAAGACAACGGCCCTGCTCGTCAACACCTCGCGCGCCGAGCTGATCCAGGAGGCGGCACTTGTGGCCGGGCTCAACCGCTGCCGGCCCGGCATGGCGGCCGTCGACGTGTTCGAGAGCGAACCCATCCTGCAGGGCCACCAGTTGCTGCGGCTGGAGAACGCGATCTGCACGCCGCACATCGGCTACGTCGAACTTGACAGTTACGAGCTCTACTTCGACGCCGCCTTCGACAACATCCTGAACTTCATCAAGGGCGAGCCGAGCAATATCGTCAACCCCGAGGCGCTCAAGGTGATCCGATGATGGAGAGGATCGGCGAAGAGCCCTCCCTTGCAACTCTGCGCGTACCGGCCTCGCCTTGGGCCATGTTCCTGGCTTTCACGCGTCTCGCCCTGCAAGGTTTTGGCGGGGTGCTGCCGGTGGCCCGCTATGAGCTGGTGGAGCACCAGCGCTGGCTCTCCAACGAGGAGTTCGCCGGCCTCATCTCGCTGTGCCAGGTGATGCCCGGGCCCAATGTGGTGAACATGGCGCTGATGATGGGCCACCGTTATTTCGGCCTGCGCGGCGCCCTCGCCTGCCTTGCCGGCATGATGCTCTTGCCCATGGTGATCGTGATGGCCATGGTGCTGGCCTACAGCGAGCTGGCCAAGCACCCGGTGGCGGCGCAGGCCCTGCGCGGCATGGGCGCGGTCTCGGCAGGCCTGATCACGGCCACGGCGCTCAAGCTGATGCCCGCGTTGCGCAAGAACCCGATGGGCTTGCCCGTGGCCCTGGGCCTGGCCGCGGCAACACTCGGTGCCGTGCTGTGGCTGCATTTGCCCTTGCTGGCCATTGTGCTGAGCCTGGGCGGATTGGGCATGTACCTGGCCTGGCGAGGCCTGGCGCCATGAACAGCAGCATCAGCTGGAGCGATTGGCTCTCCCTCTTCCTGCACTTCTGCACGCTGTCCTTCCTCTCGGTGGGCGGCGCCATCTCGACCCTGCCAGGCATGCATCGCTTCCTGGTGGAGGAGCGCGGGTGGCTGGTGGATTCGCAGTTCACCGCCTCGGTCGCGCTGGCCCAGGCAGCGCCCGGGCCCAACATCCTCTTCGTCACCGTGCTGGGCTGGAACGCGGCAGGCTGGGCCGGCGCGGTGGCCACCACGGTCGGCATCATGGCGCCTTCATCGGTGCTGGTGCTGTTTGCTTCGAGCTGGGTGAACCGCAACCGCACGAGCCGGATCGTGCGTGCGTTCACCGCCGGCCTGATGCCGCTGACCATCGGCCTGATGCTGGCCACGGGCTGGCTGCTGGCGCGGCCCTTCCTGGATGCAAACCTGCATCTCATCAACATGCTGGGCCTGTTTGCGCTGACGCTGCTGGTCTCGCTCAAGACCAAGGTCGCGCCGGTCTGGCTCGTGCTGATCGGCGGCGTGCTCGGGGCGCTGGGCTGGGTCTAGGGCCTGTCAACAGGCCCTGGCTCAATACGGCTGATCTGCCCGCTCGGGCAGATCCAGGATCATCGGCAGCGGCGGCGCCAACGGCGGGCCCATCACCTGGTTGCGGCCGGCGGCCTTGGCACGGTAAAGCCATTGGTCGGCTTCGTTGATAAGCGTCTCCAGATTGGGCTGGCCGCGCAACTCGGCCATGCCGACGCTGACCGTGACGCGCAGCGGGCCGCTGGGCATCTCGAAGTCGCAACGCTCGATGGCCATGCGCAGGCGATCGCCAAAGAGGAAGGCCTGTTCCAGCGTCGTCTCCGGCAGCAGCAGCAGGAATTCTTCACCACCCCAGCGCGCGATCACGTCGCTGGTGCGGCAGGTGCTGGTCAAAAGCCCGGCCACGGTCTTGAGCACCTCGTCGCCCGCGGCGTGGCCGAAGCGGTCGTTGATGCCCTTGAAATGGTCGATGTCGATCATGGCCACGCTGAGCGGCCGGTTGCGCCGCGCGGCCGTGTTCCACAAGCCCGTCACACGCTCGAAGAAGGCGCGCCGGTTGAGCAGGCCGGTCAAGCCGTCCACGCTCGCGAGCAGTTGCGCCTCGTCGCGTGCTTCCTGGTAGCCGCGGATGTCGCGGGCCAGCGCCAGCGCCAGCAGCGTGGCCTCCATCAGCACGCCCACCTCCACGCCATGCAGGGTGACGGCGTTGGCCGGCAGCAGGCCCCAGATGCTGGTCAGCGTGAGCAGGGAACCGGTCATGCCGCACAGCACGCCGCCGAGGAAATACCAGCTGGCCCGCAGGCCGCGGCGCACCGCGAACACGCCCAGGCCCACCATGCTGACAATGAAGGCCAGTGAGGAGACGAAGGCGGTCCAGTCCGCCGCCGCCTGCCAGTCCTCGACCATGCAGGTGACCATGACGACGACCGTTGCCGCGCAAGACACGATGATCGCTCGGGCCGTGCCGGGCGACTCCTTGCGCAGACGCAGGAAATGGGTGGCGAAGGCCAGGCCGGTGATGCTGAACAGCAGCATGGTCACCGCGGAGACATAACGCTCGAAATAAGCGTTCTGCGACCACCACGCGCTGTAGCCATGCCCGCTGTAGGCCAGGTTCAGCGCGATGAACGAGGTCAAGTAGAGCGAATACAGCAGATAGCCCATCTTGCGCAGCCCGATGAAGACCATCAGGTTGTAGGCAATCAGCGCCACCAGGAAGCCATAGAGGAAGCCGTAGGCGTAATGCAGGTTGCGCTCGTTGCGCAGGCCTTCGGGCGGCAACTCCAGACTGACCGGCAGCACGATGGGGTCGATGGACGCCACGCGGATGAACACTTCGCTGACCAGCGGTGGCACCCGCAGCGGGAAGGAAAAGCCCTGCCCGGGAACGACCGAGTTGACGCCGTCCGCCACGCCAGCTTCATCGCCGCTGGCCCAGGATGCCAGCACCTGCTCGCCCTGCACCTGGTAGACCTGGATGTGGTCCAGCCAGGGCATGCCCACGCCGAGCTTGAGCATCAGCGGCACGTCGAGTCGGTTTTCCAGCGCCACGTACACCCAGACCGGCCTTGCGCCGATGCCAAAGCCCGGTACCGCACGCGCATCGCCGGCGAATTGCCCGCGGGCCAGCGCATCGCGGGCCTGCGCCAGCGTCAGAGGGTGGTCGTCACCTTCGCGCAGATAGAGCAGATTCGGGCCCAGCGGCCCGCCGGGCAACTGGTCCAGCCGCAAGGGCTTGGCCTCGCACACGGCGCCCAGCAGGGCCAGCAGGCCCAGCAGGAACAAGCGCAGGAAGTGCTTGAGGCTCATGGTGTTGCTTTCAGCTGTCCTTGGTGCCGAAGATCTTGTCGCCGGCATCCCCCAGGCCGGGAATGATGTAGCCGACCTCGTTGAGGTGGCTGTCGATGGCGGCCGTCCAGCAGCGCACGTCGGGGTGAGCCTGGTTGAGCGCCTTCACGCCTTCGGGCGCAGCCACCAGCACGAGGGCGCGGATGTCGGTGGCGCCGCGCTTCTTGAGCAGATCGATGGTGGCGATCATCGAGCCGGCCGTGGCCAGCATCGGGTCGACGATCAGCGCCGTGCGCTGGTCGAGCTGTCCCACGAAGCGCTCGAAGTAATGCACCGGCTGCAGCGTCTCGTGGTCGCGGGCCAGGCCCACCACGCTGACCTTGGCGTTGGGCATCATGTCGAGCACGCCGTCCAGCATGCCCAGGCCGGCGCGCAGGATCGGCACGACGGTGACCTTGCGGCCAGCGATCTGGTCGATCTCGGTCGGGCCGCTCCAGCATTCGATGGTGGTTTTCTCGAGCGGAAAATCGGCCGTGGCCTCATAGGCCAGCAAGCGGGCGACCTCGCCGGTCAGCTCGCGGAATTTCTTGGTCGAGATGTCGACCTCACGCATGAGACCGATCTTGTGCTTGACCAGCGGGTGGCGAACTTCAATGACAGCCATAAGGGGTTCCTGCTGAGTAACGGATTATGTGGATGGGTGCTGGCGCTGGCGCATGGCTTCAAAGAGACACACGCCCGCGGCCACCGAGACATTGAGACTTTCTACCGCGCCCAGCATGGGGATGCGCACCAGCTCGTCGCAGGTCTTGCCCGTCAGCTGGCGCATGCCCTGCCCTTCGGCACCGAGCACGAGGGCCACGGGGCGGTTCATGTCGACGTCGTAGATCGAGCGCTCGGCCTGGTCGGAGGTGCCGACGACCCAGATGTCGCGCTCCTTGAGTTCGTTCAGCGTGCGGGCCAGGTTGGTGACCATCAGATAGGGCACGGTCTCGGCCGCGCCGCTGGCCACCTTGGCCACCGTGGCGTTGAGGCCCACGGCGTGGTCCTTGGGCGCGACCACGGCATGCGCGCCGGCGCCGTCGGCCACGCGCAGGCAGGCGCCGAGGTTGTGCGGGTCGGTCACGCCGTCGAGCACCAGCAGCAAGGGCATGCTGCCCGCAGCCTCCACGCCTTCGAGCACTTCGTCGAGCGAGTGCGACATCGGCACGGCGTTCACGCGCGCCACCACACCTTGATGGCGCGGGTTGCCGGCCAGCTGGCTCAGGCGCGTGTCATCGCTCTCGACGATCTTGGTGCCGGCCTCGCGGGCGCGCTCCTGCAGACCGCGCATGCGCTGGTCGCGCCGGCTGCCATCCACATGGATCTCGGTGATGGATTTGGGGTGCGTCTTCAGGCGCACGGTGACGGCATGGAAGCCGAAAAGAATCTTGGAGGAACTCATCCGCGCATCGTAAGCGTTAGCAGCCCGATCATGACCGGCTGATGAAGCATGTAGTAGCTGAGCGACCAGCGGCCCAGAAAGGCCAGCGGGGCCAGGGCTCGCGGCAGTTCACCCTCGAGCAGGCGCGGCCGCCAGCGGCCCAGGCCATAGCCGCACAGCATCACGCCGAACCACGGGAGCAGGGGCACGAAGTCCTCGGTCGGCGGCTTGTGCGTCACCAGGCCGATCCAGTCGGTCCAGCGGCTGTCGAAGAAGGGATGCTGCACCAGCTGAGGCGCCAGCAGGCAGATCGCACCGAGCAGCAGGCAGGCCACCGGCGCCGGCTTGAGCAGGCGCAGCAGCAGGACCATCACCGCCATGCCGTGCAGCACGCCGAAGCTGATGAAGCTGCGCGGGAACATCCAGATCGAGCCGGCCGTCACCAGCAAGGCGCAGGCCACGATCTGCGCCCAGCGCCGCCAGAAGCGCGGCCAGCCCGGCTCGCCCAGCGCCTGCGCCAGGCCGGCACAAAGCAGGAAGAGGCTGACGATGCAGCTGCGCTGGACGGTCCAGAACGGATCGGCGTAGAAGTCGCCCTCCAGCAGATGGAACTGGCGCAGGTCGAAACAGAAATGGTAGGCGGTCATCCAGACCATGGCCGCGCCTCGCAAGGCATCGAGCCGGGGCTGGCGAAGGGGCGGAGAGAGCGTTTCAGTCATCGGCGCGAAGTCTAAGTTGAAGCCCATCACTTGACGTGCGTCAGCAAGGCCGCACTACGAATTTGGGGGGTCTGTGCTACCGTGAATTTGCCCGAACTTGAGCCTTGCAGTCATGAGTCTCTCCCCCAGCATCGCGGCCTTGTCTCACCTCGCTCCCGGCACTGACGACGTGCTGGAACCGGGCCGGACAGCAACCTGGCCCAAGTGGCTGCAATACTGGCCGGTCGCCATCGTCGGCGCCCTCGGTTTGGCTCTCGTGCTGTGGCTGGCGCAGATGCGGCAGGCACAGCTGGCGCAGGAACAACTGAGCCGCGCGCAGAACACGCTGGCTGCCTTGAGCACGCGGGCCGAGGTCACCGCCCTGGCTGCCTTCGGCCCCGTGCTGTCTTTCGCAGCGCTGATCCAGGTCGATGGCGATCTTCCGCCGGACCGTTTCGAAGCCATGGCGCAGAGGCTGCTCGCGGCTGACGTGCACCTGCGCTCCATCACGGTGGCACCCGGCGACGTCGTGCGCATGGTCTACCCACTGGCTGGCAACGAGATCATCAAGGACCGCGACTATCGCGAAATTCCCGAGCAATACGCCTCCGTCACCGAAGCCCATCTGAAAGGCGTGCCGGTGCTGGTGGCGCCGGTTCACCTGCTCAAGAACTTCGATGGGATTCTGCTGCGCGCGCCGGTCTTCCTGCCGTCGAGCACAGCGCCGGCGCGCTACTGGGGCGTGGTCTCCGGGCTGGTGGAACTGCAGGCCTTTGTCCGTCTGGTCGGGCTGGATCGTCCGAGTCTTTCCGTCAACGCGGCCCTGTTCGAGGCCCGCCCCGGGGGCCTGCCGGGCAAGCTGATCTGGGGCGACGAACGGATCGCCGCGCAGCATCCGCTCCTGCAGGTGCTGGACCTGCCGGGCGGGAGCTGGGTACTCGCAGCCGTCCCGAAGCAAGGCTGGAAGACCGCCGGCATCTGGACTTCGCCCGAGTTGCTCATCGCCATGCTCGCCTCGCTTCTGCTGACGCTGGGCGCAGCCGTGCTGACCCGCCAGCGCATGCGCCTGCGCGAACGCAACGCGGCGCTGAAGGATGAAATCGATCGCGGCCGCCGGACGCTCGGGGAACTCAAGTGCTCACAAGACCGCTTGACCAGCGTCGCCGCCCTGGGCTCGGACATGGTGTGGGAGCAGGATGCCGACCTCCGCTTCACCTACATCTCTTCCATCCGCGAGGCGCACACCCTGGCCAGGCCCGCCAGCCTGATCGGGCAACGCCGTTGGGAACTGCCCGGCCCCGGCGGCAACGACTGGGCGGCCCACATCCTCACGCTCGAAAGGCGTGAGCCCTTCCAGAACTTCGAATACAACGTTTTCACCCCGCGCGGCATGCGGCGCATGTGCGCCTCGGGCGTGCCGCTGTTCGATGCCGAGGGCAACTTCGAAGGCTACCGCGGCACCAGCAGCGACATCACCGAGCGGGCGCTGCAGGATGCGGCGCTGCGCGAGTCACAGGCCGCGCAGGCGCAGACGCTCACCCGGCTGCAGGCCCTGCTGGATGCCGCCGTCGAGGTGGCCATCATCGCCACCGACCTGAACGGACGCGTCACGCTGTTCAACGAAGGCGCGCAACGCATGCTGCACTACCAGGAAAGCCAGGTGCTGGGCCTGTGCCCCACGCGCTTCCATCTGCACGGCGAACTGGAGCACCACGCGGATGAGCTGGAGCAGGAACTCGGCGAGCGCGTGAACGGCTTCGAGGTGCTGGTGGCCCGTGCGCGCCGCGAGGGGCTGGAGACACACATCTGGTCCTGCATCCGCCAGGACGGCCAGCAGATCGCGGTGTCACTCACCATGAGCCGCATCGTCTCGCGCAGCGGGCAGCTAATCGGCTTCCTCGGCGTGGCCCGGGACGTGACCGCGCAACTCGAGGCCGAGCGCCAGCTCAGCGACATGAACGCCCTTCTTGAGACCCGTGTGAGCCTGCGCACGGCCGAGCTCAGCGCCACCCGCAGCCATCTGCTGAAAGCGCAGGACGAGCTGCAACGCGTCGAGAAGATGGCCGCCCTGGGCTCGCTCGTTGCCGGCGTGGCGCACGAGCTCAACTCGCCGCTCGGCAATTGCGTGATGACGGCCTCGGTCCTGGACAGCCGCTCGCGCGAGGCGCTGCGCGCCCTGGAGGACGGCTCGCTGCGGCGCAGCAGCCTGCTGGCCTTCTTGCATGACGTGAACGGCGCGGCCGACATCCTGACCCGCTCGCTCAACCATGCCGAAGAACTGGTGCAGCATTTCAAGCAGGTCTCGGCCGACCAGGCCAGCACGCGGCGGCGCAGCTTCCATCTGGAGGCGACCATCAACGAGGTGCTCAGCGTGCTGAAGCCTCGGCTGCGCCATTCGGCCGTGCTGGTCGACTGCGAGATCGAGGTCGCCCGCGAGCTGGACAGCTTCCCCGGGCCGCTGGGCCAGATCATCAGCAACCTGGTGCAGAACGCGCTGTTGCACGCCTTCCCCCACACGGTGGGCGGCCACCTGTGGATCCGCGGCCGAGAGCTCGATGCCCATGTGCTGGAACTCGTCATCGAAGACGACGGCGCGGGCATGAGCGAGGAGGTGCGCCGCCGCGCCTTCGAACCCTTCTTCACCACCAAGCTCAACCAGGGCGGCACCGGCCTCGGGCTCAACATCGTGCGCGACATCGCCACGGGCGTGCTCGGCGGCGAGCTGGAACTCCAGACAAAGCCCGGCCAAGGCTGCCGCTTCATCTTCCGCCTGCCCTTCGTGGCGCCGCAAATCACCAACACCGCGCCCATTCACGCTGCCGCTCAAGTGTGGAGTTAGGCCGGATCGGCCCGAAATGCCATTGGCAGCCACAGGGTCGCAGCCGGGCGGGCCCTCCGGGACGCTATAAAGGCGGCTTCTTGAGGGAGCCAACGATGGAACAGCGTGATTCCAGGGGTATGCGCCGCATTGCGGCGGTCAGCCTGGTGCTTTGGCTTTCAGCCTGTGCGGTGCCACCGCCTGCCGGTGACGCACAGGCACCTGCGGCAGACAACACCTCGGCGGCGCCAGCAGCCGCGCTTCCCGCAGCGCCCCCTCCTCCAGCGCCTGCGCCCCCGCCGCCACCCGCACCGCCGGCTCAGCCCCATGCCGAGGCCGTGCTGGGTGCCGCCAACGCGCTGTTCTCCAAGGCCAATCTGGCTGCCGCAGAAAAAGGTTCGCGCTACACCGTGCTCGTTGATCCCCTGGTGGACGGCGTGACGCGCATGCAGACCAAGGCCACGCAGGCCATGGAGACGCGCATCACGCAGTTGGCCAAGACCAGCTACCCGCAATTCGATGTTCGGCCCTTCAACGCCGCCAACCTGGCGCAGTCTCCCCTGCTGATCGTCGGCACCTTCACGCCCATCAACCAGGAGGGCAAGACCGAGGGCGACCGCGATGTCTACCGCTTCTGCCTGGTGATGGTGGACCTCAAGTCGGGCAAGCTGGTCAGCAAGGCCGTCACGCGCTCGAAGATGGAAGGCGTGGACGGCACGCCGCCGCCCTTCTTTGCCGAGGCGCCGGCCTGGAGCCGCGACCCGGTCACGGAGGGCTACGTCAAGACCTGCCAGGCCTCCAAGCCGGGCGATTCGATCCAGCCCAGCTATGTGGAGGCGCTGGTCACCGCCAGCGTGGTGAACGAGGGCATCCGTGCCTACAACCTGCAGCAGTACAAGACCGCGCTGACCCTGTTCAACAAGGCCGCCACCCTGGGCGGCGGCCAGCAACTGCGCGTGTTAAGCGGCCAGTACCTGAGCAACTGGAAGCTCGGCCTGCGCGAGCCGCGCGAGCAGAGCTTTGCCAAGCTGGTGGACTTCGGCCTCGCGCAAGGAGCCCTGGGCATGCAGTTCACCTTCGCCACCGGCTCCACCACGCTGCCGCCCGATGGCGGCCGCGCCGCGCCCAACAATATGTGGCTGAAGGTGATTGCGCAAAAGCTCAGCACCAGCAAGTCCTGCGTGGAAGTCGGCGGCCATGCCAGCCGCGGCGGGCCGGAAGCCGTCAATGAAAGGCTCTCGGGCCTGCGCGCCGAATACGTGCGCAACCGCCTGGTCGACGAAGCGCCCGACCTGGCCAAGCGAGCCATCGCCGTGGGCTACGGCTCGCGGTACACGCTGATCGGCACGGGCAAGGACGACGCGTCCGACAGCCTGGACCGGCGCGTCGAACTCAAGCTGCTGCCCTGTAGCGGTTAAGCATGCCGCTGCTTCGCGCACTCCTCCTCCTGGCCTTGGCCTGGACGGGCACGGCGCAAGCTGATGAAGCCGTGCAGCCCCTGTTGCGCGTGGAAGCGGGCACGCATGTGGCCGCCATCCGCGCGCTGGCGGTGGATGCGCGTGGCGAGCTGCTGCTCAGCGCCTCCGAAGACAAGACCGCGCGGCTGTGGCGGCTGTCGGATCGCAGCCTGCTGCGCGTGTTGCGCCCGCCCATCGGGCCGGACAACGAGGGCAAGCTCTACGCCGCCGCCCTCACCCCCGATGGCGCAGTGGCTGCCGTGGCCGGCTGGTCGGCCAGCAACGAGATCTACCTCTTCGACGCCGGCACCGGCCGCATGCGCAGCCGCATCGAAGGCCTGCCTAACGTCATCAATGCACTGACCTTTTCTCCCGACGGCAAGCTGCTGGCTGTGCTGCTGTGGGGCGGCCAGGGCGTGCAGCTGTACGCCGGCAAGGACGGCTGGAGAAGCGCGCAACTGGTGGGCAGCGACGCGGCGTATGGCGGTGATTCCGGCCACGCCTACGGCCTCGCCTTCTCGCCCGATGGGAAGTCGCTGCTGACCAGCGCCTACGACGGCAAGCTGAGGCGCTACGCGCTGCGCGGTGCGAGCCTCTGGCTGCAGGACACGCTGCTCCTCGGTGGCCGCCCGCATGGCCTGGCTTTCTCGCCCGACGGGCGCAGCGTCGCGGTCGGCTTTGCAGACGCGGCTCGCGTGCAGGTGCTGAACGCGGACAGCCTCGCCAGCGCGTGGCAATCCCCGGCCGAAACTTCGGGCGCCCTGCCCTGCGTCGCCTGGTCGCGCGACGGCGCCAGCCTGTTCGCCGCCGGCAGCTGGCGCAGCGCACCCGGCCAGCATGGCGTGCGGCGCTGGGACATGGCGAGCCACACCGCGACCGACGTGCCAGCCGCCAGCGATTCCATCACCGCGCTCGTTTCAAGCGGTCGCGAGGTGCTGTTCGCTTCCGGCGATGCGAGCTGGGGCGTGGTGGGTGGCGCGGCGCTGCGTTCCTTGCGAGCCGACTTCCGCCTGCCCATGGCCTCGGGGCCCAGTGCGTTGCGGGTGTCGAGCAACGCGCTGGAGCTGAGCTTCGCCACGCGCTTCGGCGGCCTCATGCCCGCGCGCTTCGACCTCGCCGGCCCGACCTGGCGCAGCGCTGCCACGCTCGACGTACCCGCTGCCACCTTGCCTGCACTCAGCGATTGGCAGGACAGCAGCACGCCGCGCCTGAACGGCCGCGCGCTGCCGCTCGGGCCTGGCGAGTCCTCGCTCAGCATGGGTGCCGACCCCGCCAGACCCGCCAGTGGCGGCTTCGCGCTCGGCACCAACCACCGCCTGCGACTCTACGCGCAGGACGGCCGGCTGCTCTGGAACGTGCAGATCCCCGCGCCCTGCTTCGCCGTGCAGCTGAGCCGCGATGGCCGCTGGGTGGTCGGCGGTTTTGGCGACGGCACGCTGCGCTGGTATCGCCGCAGCGACGGCGCCGAGACGCTGGCCTTCTACCCGCATGGCGACGGCAAGGCCTGGGCCGCGTGGACGCCGGACGGCCGCTTCTCGGCCGGCGGCGGGGGCGAGAAACATGTCGGCTGGCATCTCAACCGTGGCCCGGGCGAGGCGTCGGAATTCCTGCCGCTGGAGCGCTTCAGCGAGCGCTACTTCGACCCGCTGGCCGTCATCAGCGCCATCAGCAATGTGCGCGACAAGCCTGCAGCGCGCCCCGTGCCCGATCTGCGCGAAGGGCTGAAGATGCCGCCGCTGGTGCAGTTCACCAGCCCCAAGACCGGCACCCGCGTCGACCAGGACAGCGTGCACATCGACCTGCAGGTGCAGGACCAGGGCGGCGGCATTGCCGAAGTGCGCCTGATGCATAACGGCAAGGTTGTGGAGACAGCCGGAGCTCAATCCGGCAGCCCCGCGACGCTGAAATTCGAGCTGCCGCTGGAAGGCGGCACCAACCAGGTCAAGGCCATCGCCATTGGCACCGACCGCACCGAATCGGCCGTGGCTGAGCTGACCGTGCAGGCGCCGCCGCAAGCCGTGAAGCCGCAGTTGCGCGTGCTCAGCGTGGGCGTCAACACCTATCGCAACAGTTCGCTGAACCTGAGCTTCTCGGTGCCCGATGCGCGCGGCGTGGCCGAGGCCTTCAAGGCGCTCGGCCGCAAGCTCTTCACCAGCATCGCGGTGACTGAGCTCTACGACGCGCAGGCCACGCGCGCCGGCATCCTCTCCAGCCTGCGCGCCTTCGGCAGCAGCCAGCCCGAGGACGTGGTCGTGGTCTACCTCGCCGGCCATGGCGAGACCATCGGTGACGACTGGTACTTCATCCCGCATGAGGTGACGCAGCCTGAGCAGTCGGACCGGCTGCGCCGCGAAGGCCTGTCCTCGGCCGAGCTGGCCGCTGCGATCAAGGCCATCCCGGCACGCAAGGTCGTGGTGCTGATCGACGCCTGCAAATCGGGCGCGGCGATTGCCAGCTTCCGCGGCCTGGAAGAGCGCCGCCTGCTGGCCCAGCTCTCGCGCGCCACCGGCACGCACCTGATCGCTGCCACATCGAAGGAACAGCTGGCCAGCGAGCTGCTCAAGCTCGGCCATGGCGTCTTCACGTACAGCCTGCTGGAAGGGCTCTCCGGCAAGGCCGCCACCGTCGGCACCGACGTGACCGCGCGCGGCCTGATGGTCTATGTGGAACGCACCCTGCCCGAACTCTCGCTGCGCTACCGCACCGAGGAGCAGTTCCCCGTCGTCAGCTCCACGGGCATGGATTTCCCGCTCGTCGTGCGCTGAGCAACGCCGCGGCTCATTCGATCTTCGCCGCGGCCGCGACCTTGGCCCATTTCTCGACCTCGCCCTTGATCAGCGCATCGGTCTCCTGCGGTGTGGAGGCAACGGCATCCGCGCCCTGCTGGGCCAGCGTGGCCTGCACCTCGGGCATGCGGGCGATCTTCTGCATCTCGGCCGAAAGGCGGTCGATGACGGCCTTCGGCGTGCCCGTGGGCGCCAGCACGCCGTACAGCGTGCTGACGTCGAAGCCCTTCACGCCCAGCTCGTCCAGCGTGGGCACCTGGGGCAGCAAGGCGGTGCGCTTGGCCGTCGTCACCGCGAGCACACGGATGCGCGGGTTCGTGATGTGCGGAGACAGCGCCGGCAGCGTCTCGATCACGAGGTCGATCTGGCCGCCCAGCAGATCGGTGATGGCGGGCGCGCTGCCGCGGTAGGGCACGTGCAGCATGCCAATGCCGGTGCGCTGCTTGAAATACTCGGTCGTCAGGTGCTGGGTCGAGCCATTGCCGGCCGAACCGTAGTTGAGCGAGTTGGGCTTGGCCTTGGCCAGCTCCAGCAGGCCCTTGAGCGAATCGGCCGGCAGCCCGCTCTTGATGGCCAACGCCAGCGGCACGCTGCTGCCCATCGACACGCCCACGAAGGCCTTGGACAGCTCGTAGCCCGGCCGCTGCGTCGGGATGACCGCATGGATCGCCAGGCTGCCGATGGCCCCGAACAGGAAGATGTAGCCGTCGGCCGGCGCCTTGGCCACGAACTCGGCACCCAGCTCGCCGCCAGCGCCGGCCTTGTTCTCGATCACGACCGTCTGGCCGAGCGCGTCCTGCAGGTACTTGCCGTAGACGCGCGCCGTGATGTCGGTGGCGCCGCCCGGCGGATACGGAACGATCACGCGGATCGGCTTGCTCGGCCAGCTCTGGGCCGCCGCGCTGCCGGCAAGAAGCAAACCGGCCATGCCCGCAAGCAGGCTCAGAAGAAATGGGCGTCGGGTGTTCATCGATGTCTCCTCGGTTTGTGGGCGGGCGCCATGTCTCATTGATAAATCCCAAAATATGGGATCGTGTTTCCATATTTTGTTGACGATGATGCGACTCGGCTCTAGCATTTGTCAAACGAATCGATCACTCACATGGACAAGACACTGCTCAAGGGACTCGCCGTGCTCGAAGCCATCGCCGACATGCAGGGCGAGGCCCGCGTGATCGACGATGTCGCGGCGCGCGTGGGCCTCACGCGCAGCAACACGCACCGCACGCTGCAGACCCTGATCCACGCCGGCTATGTGGAACGCGACGAAGCCGACGGCGCCTACCGCGCCACGCTGAAGATGTTCGCCCTGGGCGTGCGCCAGATCGGCCAGCTCGACATCCGCAAGATCGCGCCGCCCAGCATGGCGCTGCTGGCCAAGGAGACCGGCGAGACCGTGCACCTGTCGGTGCTCGACGGCCGCGAAGTGATCTACATCGACAAGATCGACAGCGTGAAGCCGATCCGCGCGTACTCGATGGTGGGCGGGCGCGCGCCGGCCCACGCGGTGGCCACGGGCAAGGCGCTGCTGTCGGCGCAGGACGAGGCCTATGTGAACGCCTTCCCAGCCAGGCTGCCGCGCTTCACCGACGCCACGATCCTCACGCGCGAGACGCTGAAGGCCGAGCTGGCCAAGGCCGCGCGGCTGGGCTATGCGGTCAACCGCGGCGAATGGCGCGACGGTGTCGGCGGCGTCGCGGCGCCGATCTTCGATGGCCATGAAAAACCCGTCGCCGCGCTGGGCATCTCGGGCCCGCTGGAGCGGCTCACCGCCGCGCAGATGAAGGCCTGGGCGCCGCGGGTCATCGAGCTGGCCGCGCAACTCTCCAAGACATTGGGTTACTCACGCTAGGAAGCACATGCCGACCGAACTCCCTCTACATGGCATCCGCGTCATCGAGATCTGCAACGTGGCCGCGGGCCCCTTCTGCGGCATGCTGCTGGCCGACATGGGCGCGGACCTGATCAAGGTCGAGAACCCGGACGGCGGCGACACGCTGCGCAGCTGGCCACCGATCAACGAGGGCTTCAGCGAGAACTTCGCCTCGCTCAACCGCAACAAGCGCTCGGTCACGCTCAACCTCAAGGACCCGGCCGACGGCGCCCTCCTGCACGAGCTGATCGCGGGCGCCGACGTGCTGATCGAGAACAACCGCCCCGGCGTGATGGAGCGCCTGGGCTTCGGCTATGTGCGGCTCAAGGCCGCCAATCCGCGGCTCGTCTACTGCTCGATCTCGGCCTATGGCCAGACCGGGCCGCGCGCGCAGGAGGGCGGCTTCGACCTCACCGTGCAGGCTATGAGCGGCATCATGAGCGTGACCGGCGAGCCGGGCCAGCCACCGGTCAAATGCGGCGTGCCGCTGGCCGATTTTTCGGCCGGCCTGTATGGCGCCTTCGCCATCGTCTCGGCGCTGCGCCTGGCGCAATCCAGCGGCGAAGGCACGCACCTGGACGTGCCGATGCTCGGCGCCACGCTGGGCATCGCCGCGCTGCAGACCTCGGAATACTTCGGCAGCGGGCGCGACCCGGTGCGCCTCGGTTCGGCCCATCCGCGCAACGCGCCCTATCGCGTGTTCCGCAGCCGCGACGGCTATTTCGGCATGGCCGCCGGCAACAACGCGCTGTGGCGGCTGGTCTGCGAGGCGGTCAGCATGCCCGAGCTGCTGGCCGACGAGCGCTTTGGCTCGCCCACCCAGCGCGCCCAGCACCAGCAGGCGCTGCTGGAGATCCTGGAGCCGGTCTTCATGCAGGCCGACACGGCCGAATGGCTCGCGCGCTTCCGCGCCGCTGGCGTGCCCTGCGCGCCGATCAATTCCTATTCGGAGGTGCTGGCCGACCCGCAGGTCGAGCACATGGGCTGGGTGCAGCCGCTGGCGCTGCCTAACGGCCAGGTCACACGCACCTTCGCCTCGCCGATCCGGCTGTCGGGCGAAGGCCTGCCGATCTCGCGCAAGCCGCCCGCGCTGGGCGAGCACAACGAGGAAATCCTCGGTCCGCTGCGGAGTGCGTCATGAGCGAAGTCCTGCAGGTGCTGCGCGAAGGCGAAGTCCGCACGCTCGTCCTGAACCGGCCCGACAAGCGCAACGCGCTGTCCGCCGAGCTGGTCGAGCGCCTGCTCGACGCCGTGGCCCAGGCGCAGCAGGACCAGGTGCCGCTGCTGGTGCTGCGCGGCGAGGGCCGCTGCTTCAGCGCCGGCTTTGATTTCTCCGACGTCGAGCAGCAGAGCGAGGGCGACCTGCTGCTGCGCTTCACGCGCATCGAGATGCTGCTGCAGGCGGTGGCGACCCTGCCCTGCCTGACGCTCGCGCTGGCGCAGGGCAAGAACTTCGGCGCCGGCGTCGATCTGTTCGCGGCCTGCCGGCGGCGCATCACCGCGGCCGATGCGAGCTTTCGCATGCCGGGCCTGAAGTTCGGGCTCGTGCTGGGCAGCCGGCGCTTCGCGGACATCGTCGGCAAGGCACAGGCCGCAGCCATCCTGGAGGAGGCGCGCAGCTTCACCGCGGCCGAGGCGCTTGCAATGGGCTTCGCGCAGCAGCTCGCCGAGCCCGAGGCCTGGCCCGCGGCCATCGCTGCTGCGCAGACGAGCGCCGCGGCGCTGGACGGCTGGAGCCGCGCCGCGCTCCACGACGCGCTGGCCGAGAACCATGCCGACGCCGACCTCGCCCGGCTCGTCCGCTCGGCCGCGCGGCCCGGCCTCAAGCAACGCATCGCCCGCTACCTCAGCGGCGCGTGAAACCAAAACGAGGAGAGCTCTCATGCCGAGTGGATTCGGAGCCGAGAATAAGCAGGTCAGCCTGCACAGCCTGGTGGCGCGCGTGCCCGATGGCGCCGCGCTGGCCCTGGGTGGCAGCTTTCTGCACCGCGGGCCGTTCGCCTTTGTGCGCGAGCTGATCCGCCAGGGCAAGACCGACCTGGAGATCATCAAGCAGTCGCCGGGCTATGACATCGACATCCTCTGCCGTGCCGGCGCCGTACGCAAATTGCGCGCGGGCATCGTCGCGATGGAGGGCAACTTCGGTCTGGCGCCGTGGTTCCGCGCCGCGGTCGAGAAAGGCCAGCTCCAGCTGGAAGAACACGCCTGCGCCAGCCTCACCGCCGGCCTGCGCGCGGCGGCCTTCGGCGTGCCCTTCCAGCCCTGCGGCGGCCTGCACGGCAGCGACATCCCGGCGCTCAACGGCTGGAAGCTGCTGGACGATCCCTACGGCGTCGGTGATCCCTGCTGGGTGATCCCGGCCATCCGGCCCGACTACGCGGTGATCCAGTGCGGCGAGGTCGATGCGCAGGGCAATGTGCGCGTGGCGGGCACCGCGCACTGGGACCGCATCATGAGCCGCGCCGCCCGGAGTGTGCTGGTGCTGGCCGAGCGCGTGGTCGAGACGGCCGTGTTCCGCGAGCAGCCCGAATCGACGCTGGTGCCGCACTTCATGGTCGAGGCCTTTGCCGTCGTGCCGCGCGGCGCCTGGCCCGGCTCCTGCTGGCCCGGCTACGCCATCGACTACCCCGCCGTCGAGCGCTACCTCGATCCTGACCCCGCGACACTTCAAAAGCATCTGCAAGAAGCGCCCGAAGCCCAGACGGAGGCGCAGCATGTCTGAACAGGAAACCTGGACGCCTTTCTCCTACATCGTCACCAACCTCGCCCGCTTCATCCGCCCGCGCGAGATCACCTTCAGCGGCGTCAACTCGACCATGCCCATGCTGGCCTGCCTGCTGGCCAAGCGCGCCTACGACTTCCCCTTCACCTACATCAACGTGGCCGGCGGCGTGGACCCGCTGCCCTCGCAGATTCCGCTGTCCAGCTCGGACCCGCTGCTGGCCGAGCAATCCGCGTCGATCTTCTCCAACGAGGATTTCTACGACCTCTGCACGCGCGGACGCATGGACCTGGCCTATCTGGGCGCGGCGCAGATCGACGGCGAGGGCTGCGCCAACAACTCGGCCATCGGCGACTGGCACCACCCCAAGGTGCGCCTGCCCGGAGGCGGTGGCGGCTCGGTGATGCTGCCCACGGCCAAGCGCGCCTGCACCTGGCGTACCGAGCACTCGCGCCGCACGCTGGTCGAGAAGCTCGACTTCCGCACCTCCTGGGGCGGCTTCCACGGCGTGGCCACGCCGATCGCGGTGTTCATCAAGCGCGAGGGTCGCCTGGCCCTGGCCTCATGGCACCCCGAGTCCTCGCTCGAAGAAGTGCGCGAGCGCACCGGCTTCAGCTTCGATGCCGAAGGCGCCGGCCCCACGCCGCTGCCCACTGCGGCCGAGAGGGCCGCGCTGGCCTCGCTGGACGCAAACGGCCAGTTCGAACGCGACGCCGCCGTGCGGCTGCGCTGAGCCGGTATGGCAGTTCCGGACGAAACCCTGGTCCACGCGCTGCGCAGCGCCTGCGCCGACCCGCGCCGGGCTGCGGCACCCGCGCTGCGCGATGACGCTCGATCACTCAGTTATGCCGAAGTGCACGCGGCAGCTGGCCGGCTCGCCGGCCAGCTGCGTGCCGCTGGCGTGCGCGAAGGCGAGCGCGTGGCCTTGTCCATGCAGCGCTCGGCGGACCTCGCCCTGGCCTTGCTCGGCACGCTCGCCGCGGGCGCCTGCCCCTGCCCGATGGAGCCCGGTCTCGGCGCCGAGGAAGCGGCGCGCCGCCATCGCCTGGCGCGCATCGACTGGACCCTGCATGACGCGGCCCATGCGGACGACGCCGACCTGCAGCACGTGCCGGGCGAGCACCGCCTTGCGTACGAGGCGCTGCCCGCCGCCGACGCCTTCTGGGCCGAGCATCTGCCGCCTGAAGCACATGGCCTGCTGCTCTTCACCTCAGGCAGCAGCGGCGCGCCCAAGGGCGTGCTGCAGAACCACCGCGGCATGCTGTGCAATGCGCGCGGCGTGATCGAGCGCACCGGGCTGGTCGCGTCGGACCGGTTGCTGCACGTCATGCCGCTGTATCACACCAACGGCGTCAACAACCAGCTGATCGCGCCGCTGCTGGCCGGCGCCAGCGTCATGCTGGCCGGGCGCTTCAAGGCCGAGGACATGCCTGCGCTGATGGCACGCCACCGCCCCACGCTCGTGACCGGCGTGCCGACCATGTTCTCGCGCATGCTGGCGCACGAGTTCGCGCCGCGGGCGCTGGCCGACCTGCGCATGTTGCGCTGCGGGTCGGCACCGATCACCGAAGAACTGCACCGCAGGATCGAGGCCAAGTTCGGGCTGGCGCTGGTGCTGTCCTATGGCCTGTCCGAAGCCACCTGCACCTCGGTCATGAACCCGCCCACGCAGCGCAGGATCGGCTCGGTGGGCCGCCCGCTGGCCGGGCAGCAGGTGTTTCTGCAGGACGGCGAAATCTGCATCAGCGGCCCCGCGCTGATGAGCGGCTATCTGGAAGACGGCAGCGAAGGCCGGCCGCGCCCGATGGGCGAGGTGCTGCATACCGGCGACCTGGGCCGCATGGACGAAGACGGCTATCTCTACATCACCGGCCGCATCAAGGAAGTCATCATCCGCGGCGGCGAGAAGCTCGCTCCGAGCCTGATCGAGGAAGCCCTGGCCGGCGTGCCCGGCGTGCTGGCCTGCTGCGTGGTCGGCCGGCCCGATGCCGACCTGGGCGAGGTGCCGGTGGCCTTCGTCGTGCGCCATCCCTCGCCCGCGGGGGCCGCGCTCGACGCCGCGCATCTGTCCGATGCTCTGAAGAAGAAGCTGGCCCGCATCTATCTGCCGGCCGAGTACCGCTTCCTCGAAAGCCTGCCCGAAAACGCCGTCGGCAAGGTCGACCGCAAGCGCTTGAAGGCCGTGTTGGCAGGCTAACAACAGCCTCGGGCTCGTCCGCTTGACAGTCGGAAACAAAGCCTGGACGATGCGATGTAACCGGTTTCAGAAACCGCTTACATCACAATAATTTCGGAGACAAGGCGCTTGACCACCGCTGCTTTTCCCTCAGATTTCCTCTGGGGCTGCGCCACTTCGGCCTATCAGATCGAAGGCTCGCCCCTGGCCGACGGTGCCGGCGCCAGCCATTGGCACCGCTTCGTGCGCACGCCCGGCCG